>Ga0302314_10000621_pt1 | contig 65330 bp, 59 predicted proteins | sample III_Palsa_N2_3_FD_200533 | JGI IMG/M metagenome (GOLD analysis project Ga0302314, IMG submission 200533) | Peat permafrost microbial communities from Stordalen Mire near Abisko, Sweden - III_Palsa_N2_3 | ecosystem: Environmental > Terrestrial > Soil > Palsa > Peat permafrost | place: Sweden...
TATCAGCTGCATCAGCCGCCGGCTAAATTCGTACTCGACGAGATCGGCCGGCGTGGCAGTGCGGTCAATTCCATGGTCTCCGGCGGCTGCATCATCTCGGGTGCGCTCGTCGATCAGTCGCTGATGTTCTCCAATGTACGGGTCGAGGAACGCTCGAGTATCTCGCGCTCGGTGGTGCTGCCGAACGTCAAGATCGGCGCCGGCTGCACGGTGAATCACGCGATTCTCGATGAGAATTGCGAGATCCCGGACGGCATGAAGATCGGGGTCGAGCGCGCGGCCGACGCCGCCAGGTTTCACGTCACCGACAACGGTGTGGTGCTGGTGACGCCCGACATGCTGGCAAAGCTCGCCCTCAGCAACGCATGAGCGTCGCCGCGCGGCTGCTGGAGCGGCGACGCTCGGGCGTGCTGCTGCATCCGACCTCGCTGATCAGCGGTGAGGGTGCATCAGAGCGCGGCGCGCTGGGCGCGGCGGCGCGCGGCTTCGTCGACTGGCTGGTTGAGGCTGGTTTTTCGATCTGGCAGGTGCTGCCTCTGGGTCCTGTGGGCGATGGTGGATCGCCCTACTGGGCGCGCTCGGACTTCGCCGGCCAGCCCTCGATGGTCGATCGCAACGAACTGCCGGACGTCAATACCCAGCGTTCCGACTTCGAAGTGTTTCGAGCCGCACAGCTGGACTGGCTCGAGGATTACGTGCTGTTCGAGGCGCTGGCCGATCGCTTCAAGAGCGCCTGGTGGGACTGGCCAGAAGCCTACCGGGCACGCGAACCGGCGGCCATGTACCGCTTCGCGCGCGAGACCCGTGAGCAGCTGGAACGCCGTCGTATCGAGCAGTGGCAGTTCGACTGGCAATGGCGCGCACTGCGCAGCTACGCGGCGGCGCGCGGCGTGTACCTGTTCGGCGACCTGCCGATCTATGTGGCGCCGGACTCGGTCGCGACCTGGTCGGCGCGCTCGCAGTTCCAGCTCGGCGCCGACGGCCGGCCGACGCTGCTGGCCGGTGTACCCCCGGATTATTTTTCCGCCGACGGGCAGCTGTGGGGCAATCCGCTCTACAACTGGGAACAGGCCGAGCGCGACAAGTTCAGCTTCTGGCGCATGCGGGTCGCCCGCCAGCTGCAGCGCTTCGACCTGGTGCGCATCGATCACTTTCGCGGTCTGGCCGGTTACTGGGCGGTCCCGGCGGGTGCCACGACGGCGCGCGAAGGGCGCTGGTGCCCGGCGCCCGGGCGCGCGCTGTTTCAGGCACTGGCCACCGATTTTCCCGACCTGCCGCTGGTGGCCGAGGATCTGGGCGTCATTACCCCGGACGTCGAACAGCTGCGCGTCGCCTTCGGCCTGCCCGGCATGCGCGTGCTGCAGTTTGGCTTTGATGGGTCGTCCGACAATCCACACCTGCCGCACAATTACCAGCGCGATGTGGTGGCCTATACCGGCACCCACGACAACGATACCACCGTGGGCTGGTATCGCAGCCTGCAGCGTCAGGATGCGCAGCGGGTCGAGTTTTATCTGCGCTCCGAGTCGGCGAGTCTGGCCGAGAGTATGGCGCGCGCCGTGCTGGGCTCGGTAGCGCAGCTGGCGATCATTCCGGCGCAGGACCTGCTGCAGCTGGACTCGCAGGCGCGCCTGAATACTCCCGGCACGGTGAGCGGCAACTGGAGCTGGCGCCTTCCGGCCGGCGCTCTCACGGCGGCGCTGGCCCAGCAGTTCGCGCCGCTGAACCATGTGTTCGGGCGCGTCAGTGGGGTAACTACATGAGAATGTCAGGATCGCGGGTAGCGGCATTGGGGGTGGCGGCACTGACGGCGACGCTGCTGGTCGCGCTTGCCGGCTGTGCGACCATGCTGCCGAAGCTTACGGCGCCGACTCTGGCGGTCACCGGAGTGGTCATTGGCGGGGGCAACAGTCAGCAGCAACAGATCAGGCTCACCTTTCACGCCAGCAATCCCAATGACCGCGCGATCCCGATCCGCAGCATCGAGTGCAACCTGGAACTCGAGGGCGCGGCGTTTGCGCAGGGTGCGACCGATGCCGCCTTCACGCTGCCGGCCCTGGGCGAGGCCGACTTTGATCTGAACGTGACCGCCAATGTCAACGCGGTGCTGGCCGCGCTTGCCAGCGGTTTCGGCCGCCACACGGTGGACTACCGTGTGTACGGGCAGGTGCACCTGCAAGGCGGAGTGCTGCGCACCATCCCGTTCGACCAGAAAGGCAGGGTGCGGCTGTGAGTCAGCTCTGCGCCCGGTCAGGGCTGCACTAAGCTCTCGTAGAGTTCGACGTAGCCGCGCACCTGACGGCTCCAGGAATAATCCTGCGCCATACCGTTCTGCATCAGCCGGCGCCACTGTCCCTTGTTCTGATACAGATCCAGGGCAGTGTTGAGCGCCCAGGTGACGGCCTCGGCGTTGTAGTCGTTGAACACGATGCCGGTACCGGCGCCGGTGGCAGCATCGAAATGCTGTACCGAATCGGCCAGCCCGCCGGTGCGCCGCACGATCGGTACCGTGCCGTAGCGCATGCTGTACAGCTGATTGAGGCCGCAGGGTTCGTAGCGCGAGGGCATCAGGAACATGTCGCTGGCCGCTTCGATCCAATGCGCCAGCTCATCGCTGTAACGGCGCTCGAAGTGCACGCGCTCGGGAAAGCGGCGCTGCAGTTCGGTGAAGAATTCCTCGTAGCGCGGCTCGCCGGTGCCGAGCACGACCAGATTGAATTCACGCACCCGCAGCAGTGCCGGCATGCAGTCGAACAGCAGATCGAATCCCTTCTGCGTCGCCAGGCGGCTGACGATGCCGATCAGCGCCGTGCGCGCTCCGCTGCCGAGTTTTATGCGCTGCAGGAATTCGTTCTTGATCTCGGCTTTCACGCCCAGCTGATTGGCGCCGTAGTGCGGCGACACATAGCGATCGCGCCGCGGATCCCACTCGTCGTAGTCCACGCCGTTGAGGATGCCGACGATGGCGTCGGCGCGCTTGCGCAACAGCGTCTCCATTCCCATGCCGTACTCGGCAGTGCGTAGTTCGCGCGCGTAGGTGGGACTGACGGTGGTAATGCGGTCGGCGTAGGCCAGGCCGGTGCGCAGCAGATTGATGCGCCCGGCGGCGTAATCGGCCTGATCAAGCATCGACAGCGGACCTCCGGGCAGCACTTCCGCGTGCGCGGTGCTGCTGATGATGCCCTGGTAACCGATGTTGTGCACCGTCAGTATGCTGCGCGCGCCCTGGAACAGCTGGTCCCAGCCGTAGGTGGCGCGCATCAGCAAGGTTCCGGCCGCGGTGTGCCAGTCGTTGAAATGCATGATCTGCGGTGCGAACGCCATGCGCTGGCAGCAGATGAAGGCGGCGTGCGTGAGCAGCAGGAAGCGCCGATGCTCGTCGGCATCGGTGGTGTAGAGCGAGGCGCGGTGGAAGGCGGCCGGACAATCGACCAGGTACACGAAGGCGCTGGAGTCCGGCACCTGTGCTGTCGACACCGAGAAATCGTAACGATGGGTGCCGAGCGTGACCGACAGGTTGCGCAGGAAGTCGACCGGGTAGATCTCCAGGCCCTCACGCTTGATGCTGGAGTATCCCGGCATGAACAGGCGAACGTCGTGACCGTCGGCGTGCAGGTATTTGAGCAGAGCGCCGGACACATCGGCGAGGCCGCCGGCCTTGGCGAACGGGGTCACTTCGGCCGACGCAAAGCAGATTTTCAATGGCATTGCAGGATCTTACCGCAGTGCGAGACGGCCGTTGGTGAAGCCATTATCATGGCGTCATGCGCTCGCTGACGGTCTATCTGACGCTCCTGGTGTTGCTCGTGCTATCGCTCGGGGCCGGCATCATTGCCTCGGACTGGCCGAGCTGGTGCAGATGGGCGCACTGGTGCGCGGCCAACTGGCCGCCGAGCCACTGATTCCTGCAACCCGCAGTCGACCCTCATGTCCACCACCCCGTACGTGCAACTCGAGCAGGAATGGCGGCGTCTGCACGCTTTCCACGGCGCGTTGTCGCTGCTGCGATGGGACGCGGCTGTCATGATGCCCCGGGGCAGCGCGGACGTGCGCGGTGAGCAGCTGGCGGCGCTCGAGACCGAATACCATGCGTTGCTGACCACGCCGAAAATCACCCGGCTGCTGGATCGGGCGCAGGCGAACTCGCAGGGGCTGGAGGACTGGCAGCTGGCCAATCTGCATGAAATGCGCCGCCAGCGCGACTACGCCATCGCCACTCCGGTGTCGCTGATCTCGCGTCTGGCACGGGCAACTTCACGCGCCGAAGTGCATTGGGCCGAGGCCCGGCGGCAGAACAATTTCGATCTGTTCGCCCCGCACCTGGAGGAGGTAGTGCACCTGGTGCGCGACAAGGCGGCGCTGCTCGGACAGGCGCTGGGCCTGCCGCCGTACGACGCGCTGGTGGACGAGTTTTCCCCCGGCATCTCCGCGGCCGGCATCGACACTATCTTCAAGGCGCTGTCGCGGCGGCTGCCGAGCCTGATTCGCGAAACGCTGACGCTGCAGGCGCAGCGGCCGTCGCTGCCGTTCAGCGGCAAGTTTGCTCCCGGCAAGCAGCGCGCACTGGTGGTCGAGGTGATGCGGGCGATCGGATTTCCATTCGATCGCGGTCGCATCGACGAGAGCGAACACCCTTTCACCGAGGGCGTGCCGGGCGACATCCGCGTCACCACGCGCTTCGACAGCGCCGATCCGTTTTCGGGCCTGCTCGGGGCGATGCACGAAACCGGACACGCGATGTACGACCTCGGCCTGCCGCAGGCATGGCGCGACCAGCCGGTAGGGCGCGATCGCGGCATGGCACTCGAGGAGAGCCAATCGCTGCTGCTGGAGATGATCGTGGGGCGCAGCCGCGCCTTCGTCACCTACCTGCGGCCGTTGCTGGAAAAGCATTTTGCGGTCAGCGGTCCGGAATGGGAGCCGGAGAATATCTACCGGCGGCTGAATAACGTGCAGCGCAGCCTGATCCGTGTGGATGCCGACGAAGTGACCTATCCGCTGCATATCCTGCTGCGCTATGAGCTGGAAAAGAAACTGCTGTCGGGCGAGCTTGCGGTGCGCGAACTGCCGGAGGCGTGGAACAGCGGCATGGAAGCGCGACTGGAAGTTCGTCCGACCGGCGCCGCCGATGGCTGCCTGCAGGACATTCATTGGGCGCTCGGCTCGTTTGGTTACTTTCCTTCGTACGCGCTCGGCGCCGTGATCGCCGCGCAGTTGTGGGAGAGCCTGCGCACGCACCTGCCGGATATCGAGCAGCAGATCGGACGCGGGGAATTCAGCGGCCTGTTCGGTTGGCTGCGCGAGCACGTGCATGGGCTCGGCGCCAAGGTCACGGTACAGGAGTTGATGAAGGATGCGACCGGCCAGCCGCCGTCGGCCACGGCGCTGCTGCGCTACCTGGACACCAAGTACCTCGAGGACCCCACATGAGCGCGACCTCGGCCACTATGCGGCGGCTGGCGGCGCGGCTGCGCGGCCTGGCCGGCAAGGCCATCCACGACTACCGCATGATCGAAGCGGGCGATCGGGTGATGGTGTGCCTGTCCGGCGGCAAGGACTCCTACACCATGCTGGATCTGCTGCGCTCCCTGCAGCGCAGTGCGCCGCTGCAGTTCGATCTGATCGCGGTCAACCTCGACCAGAAGCAGCCCGGCTTTCCAAAACAGGTGCTGCCCGATTACCTGCGCTCACTCGGCGTGGACTATCACGTCATCGAGCAGGATACCTACAGCGTCGTCAAACGGGTGATCCCCGAAGGCCGCACCATGTGTTCGTTGTGCTCGCGGCTGCGGCGCGGCGCGCTGTACCGATTCGCGGCCGAGAATGGCATCAGCAAGATCGCCCTCGGACATCACCGCGACGACATCGTCGAGACGCTATTCCTGAATCTGTTCAATGCCGGCCGGCTCAAGGCCATGGCGCCCAAGCTGCGTTCCGATGACGGCCGGCACATCGTGATCCGTCCGCTGGCTTACATCGCCGAGCGCGATATCGCGCGCTACGCGCGCGGCATGCACTTTCCTCTGATCCCGTGCCGGCTGTGCGGTTCGCAGCCCAATCTGCAGCGCAATGCCATCAAGGGCATGCTGGCCGCCTGGGAGCGCGAGCATCCCGGACGCGTGCAGTCGATATTCTCGGCCCTGCAGCACGTGGAGCCGGCGACGCTGGCCGATGCCCGCCAGTTCGATTTTGCCGGCCTGTCGGTCCAGCTCAAGGCCAGCCTGGGGGCCGCCGCCCTCGCTTAAGCTGGCCGTTTTGCCGTAGATGGGCGCGCGATCGGAGCCATTCGCCCCCCGCGGCATGCCGCGGCTAAGGCTGGGCGGCCAGCGCGCCGGCGCCAGCGGACAGCGCGGCGCCGATTGGTTAGAGTTTGGGGCAATGGCTTCCACCCTCACCACTACCTCCGCGCGCCGCCTGCAGGCCGCCCGGGCGCGCCGGCTCGACTGGACACGCCTGAGCGACCAGGAGCTGCTGCAGCTGCGGATCTGCGATCTGCGCCTGGACCTGCGGCGCTCGCCGTTGCAGCGCTACGTGCGCCGCCTGTACAGCGAACTCGACGGGCGCGGCATTCGATTCCGGCCGCACGTGTGGTTGTCGGAGGAGTGGTTTTCACCGGACGGCGTGCCCGGAATCGCCGTGCCGTTCTATCTGGCCCACCCGCGATTGATGCGCCTGGAGCGCAAGATGACGCGCGAGGTCGAGGGCAGCAACGTCAACTGGCTGATGCGCATTCTGCGCCATGAGGCCGGTCACGCGATTGACTCGGCGTATCGGCTGCGCCGCCGGGCGCACTGGCGCGCATTGTTCGGCCCGGCATCCGAGCCGTATCGCTCCGGCTACCGGGCACGCCCGGCGAGCCGCCACCATGTGCAGCACCTCGGCGACTGGTACGCGCAGAGCCACCCCACCGAGGATTTCGCCGAAACCTTTGCCGTCTGGCTGGCGCCGCGCTCGGGCTGGCAGCGCCGCTACGCGTCCTGGCCGGCGCTGCGCAAATTGCGCTTCGTGCAGCAGGTGGCCGGTGAATTCGGCGCCCATCGCCCGCCGGTACGCTGCCGCGATCGGATTGAACCGCTGGATCTCAACCAGCGCACGCTGGCGCAGCATTACCGCAGCAAACTGGCACGGGCGCGCACCCGGCGCGGCATGCTCGCCGACCGGCTGCTGCAACGCGTGTTCACGAGCGAGCCGGGAGCGCGCGGCCTCACCGCCGCGACGCTGCTGCGCTCGAACAAGCCGCAGCTGCTGGCGTCACTGATCCGCGCCAGCGGCGTCGACCGCTACGCCGCGTACCAGGTGCTGCGCACCACCATCGATCGCGCCGAGCGTTTGCAACTGTTCGTGCGCGGTTCGCAGCGCGCTTCGCTGCGCGCCACGCGCTGCATGCTGGCCCGGCTGGTACGGCTGTACATGCGCAGCCAGGGACTGCGCCTGCGCGCATGAAAAAGCTGCGCACGCTGGTGGTGGTGCACTCGAGCCTGGTACCGCCCGACAGCCTGGAAGGGTTTTCCGAGAAACAGATCGACGAATGGCGCACCGAATATGACGTGATCTCGGCGCTGCGCGCGGCCGGACACCAGGTACAGACGCTCGGTGTACTCGACTCCCTGACCGAGCTGCGTACCGCGCTGATCGAGACCAAGCCGGAGCTTGTGTTCAACCTGCTCGAAGAGTTCAATGGCATCGTCACCTACGATCAGCACGTGGTCGCTTTCCTGGAACTGATGCGCGCACCATATACCGGCTGCAATCCGCGCGGCCTGCTGCTATCGCGCGACAAGGTGCTGTGCAAGCAATTGCTGGCGTTTCATCGCATCCCGACGCCGCAGTTTGCGGTGTTTCGCCGCGGCCAGCGCGTGACCGTGCCGCGGCGGCTGCGGCCACCGCTGTTCGTGAAATCGACCACCGAGGACGCCTCGCTGGGCATCGCGCAGGCCTCGGTGGTGGACGACATCGCCAAGCTGCGCGAGCGCGTGCAGTTCATGCACGAGCAGATCGGTTCCGACGCCCTGGTCGAGGAGTACATCGAGGGCCGCGAGTTGTACGTCGGCATGCTCGGCAACGAGCGGCTGACGCGCATGCCGGTGTGGGAGATGCGCTTTGGCACTTTGCCCGAATCGCTGCCGGCGATCGCGACCCGCAAGGTCAAATGGGACCGGGCGTATCAAAAGCGCTACGACATCACCACCCGCGCCGCGGATGACCTGCCGCCGGCGGTGTTGCACCAGCTCGACCGGCTGTCGCGCCGTATCTATCGCGCGCTGCACCTGTCGGGCTGCGCGCGCATCGATTTTCGCGTGCGCAGCGACGGCGGTGTGTTTATGCTGGAAGCCAATCCCAATCCGAACCTGGCGCGCGAAGAGGACTTCGCCGAATCAGCCCAGGCCGCCGGCATGGGCTATAGAGAGCTGCTCGAGCGCATCATGACCCTGGGCCGTAACTACCGTGTGGAATGGCGCGACTTCAATGCCTGATGATCGACGCTCCAGGACCATCCCACCGGCCGCGTGGCTCGGGCTCGTGCTGCTGGCAGCCTGCGCCAGCGCGGCCAATAAGCGCGAGCAGGAATTCGACAAATTTATGCAGGCCCTGCCGGGCCAATACGACAACCGCACGCAGGCCAAAAACGATGCCAGCGGCGCACACGCCGCCGTGGCAGTGTTGATCAACCCGGTGAACTCACTGGCGCTAGGCAAGGCCGTGATGTTCGAGCGCGAGACCGCCGCCGATGATCCGCGCCGGATACTCGCGCAGCACATCTGGACCTTCGAGCTCGACAAGAAGAGTGAACACCTGGTGCAGACGGTGTACGTGTTCAAGGAACCCCTACGCTGGCTGCACGCGACGGATGATCCGTACGTGCTGCAGTCGGTGCTACCGGACGATCTGTCGCCGCTGTCGGGCTGCAAACTGATCTGGAGCAAGAGCGACTACGGCTTTGCAGCCACCACCAATTCGCTGGCCTGCAAGGCGTCGGCCGGCGCCGAAGGCATGCTGATCTGGCAGAGCGCTGAAGTGCGTGGCACCGATCTGCTGGTCAACGAGCAGCTGTCCGGACCCGACGGCAGTTTCGAAGGCACGGCCGACTCGGTGTCGTCGTATCGTTTCGAGCGCCGCTCCGGGCCGTCGCAGCGGGAGTAGCGACTCGATGGATGCGGCAGGCATCGGCAGCCAGATCCAGGAAATCGGTGAGGTGGTTCGCACCGCCGTGGCGCCGGTATTCCTGCTGTCGGGCGTGGGGGTCACGCTCACCATGCTCACCAGCCGCCTGGCACGGGTGGTGGATCGGGCGCGGGCGCTGGAACAGAAAGAGCGCGACACCCACGCCAGCGACATGCATGTGCTCGGCGGCGCGCTACGCACGCTCGAGCGGCGTGCGCGGCTGCTGGGCCGCGCGATCGCGCTGTGCACCATCTGCGCGCTGCTGGTGTCGATGGTGGTGGTGACGCTGTTTCTGGGGGCCTTCGTCAGCCTGCATGTGTCGCTGATCATCGCGACGCTATTCATCGTCGCGATGATCAGCTTCATCGGCGGCCTGCTGTTGTTCCTGCGCGAGGTATTCGTCGCCACGCGGGCGCTGCGCATCGGGCTGACCGGCACGCGCGACGCCGAGCGCTAGGCACCCGGCAGGCCGACCTCAGAGTAGCCGATGGTCCAGCTCTCGAGCGCGGCGTCGGCCAGCCATTGCTGCAGCGGCGCATCCTGCAGCACTGTACCCAGGTAGCTGGTCGCCGTCGCCGACAGCATCGCGCCGTAGCTGCGAAAGCGCAGCGCGACCGGCGCATACATGGCATCGGCCAGCGAGTAATCACCGCACAGCCACGGCCCGTTGGCCCCAAAGCGTTGCCGACAGTCGCTCCACAGAGCGTCGATGCGATCAATGTCGGCCGTCAGCTCGGCGGTGATCGGCGTGCGCCGGCCGACGGCGCGGGCATTCATCGGCCACTGGCTGCGAAGTGCCGGAAAGCCGGCATGCATCTCGGCGCTCAACACGCGCGCCTGTGCTCGTGCGGCACGCTCGCGCGGCCAGCCCTGGCCGGTGAGCTCACACAGGTACTCGCCGATCGCGATCGATTCCCAGATGGTGAGCGCTCCGTGCCTGAGCACCGGCACGCGCCCCGACGGGCTGTACTGGGCGATACGCGTGGGCGTATCGGGCTCCGACAGCGCAATCAGCACCTCATCGAACGCCAGCCCGAGGTGCCGCAGCAGTAACCAGGGACGCAACGACCAGGACGAGTAGTTCTTGTTGCCAATGACAAGTGTGAATTCCGACATGTTTTACCCCGTATTAGCAGTCGCCAGGTATTGCTGCCAGGCGGGCAGAGTTCTTGCATTGTAGGAATCGTGATGAAGTTATCTGAGGCTAACTGGCTTTCATGTTCAACTCAAAGCGTCGACGATTGAAGCGGATTTCCTGAGGACGAAGTCATGCAGCAGTCCGAACGCAACGATGGTGTCCTGGCCGTAGCGAGCCTGCGTGAATACTTTCACGATGCACTGCAGGGCGCGCTGGCGCACCAACATGTGGCAGTGGAGGACCAGACCGAGCAATACGTGGTCAACCTGCTCACGCTGTTCGCGCGCTCGGAGCACCTGTATGAGCGCACCGCCGACGGCGTGCGGCTGCGACCGCTGGTGCAGATGCTGTCCGATGCACTGGAGGCGCCCACCGCAGTGGAACGTGAGCGTGGACTGCAGCGCCTGGGCGATGTGTCGCTGTTCATCGCCGGCTTCTTTGCCCACAGTTTTGCGCGCAAGCTGATCGACATCAACTATCACATCGCAATGGGCGGGCGCGCCTATGGGACGCTGGCCTGCGGCCTGGCACGCGGCCGCCGGCAGGTGATGGGGCGCGTATTTGCCGAACTTGCGGCCAAGTTCCAGCCGCTGGTGGATGCGCTGGGCGAGATCAGCGATGCGGCCCGGCGCTACACCCAGGCCGACATCCTGCGGCTGTACGAAATCTGGCTCAAGACCGGCAGTCCGCGCGCCCACGGCCTGCTGCGCCAGCTCGGTGTCGAAGCCACCCCGGTCGCGATCGTGCAGAACTGACGCCGCGACAGTCCCCGCATGGTGCTACAGCAACTGCAGGACCTGCTGGCCGGTATCTACGACCTGCCGATGCAGCACTGCGTCTACGATTTCCTGTTCACCGAGCGTGAGCGCCTGCCGCAGACGCTGCGCGACTCCAACACCGACGAGCAGCTGCTGGTACTCGATGAGGGCGGCGCGGCTGCGGTGGGGCTGTTTCTCGATCCGCAGCTGCTCGAGCGGCTGGCGCTGGCCAATCCGCTCGAGGCACTGAACGCGGGGAATCTGGCCGACTACTGGACCGCGCTCGAAGGCGTCAGTCACTTCATCTATCTGGCCTGGAACGCCGGGCACGACCGCGGCGTGTCGCTGCTGGAACTGGAGCTGCAGGCGGAGATCGACAAGTACGTGAGCAGCTGGCTGCTGCTGCGTGAACAGGATCCGGAGCGCTATCCGGCCGAGTTGCACCGGCTGCTGTTCGAGCGCTGTCGGGTCGACGTCCGGTTGGCCGGCGAGCGCTGCGAACTGTATCGGGAAGCCAATCAGTATGCGGCGCGTTTCTGCCGACGGCTCGAGCGGCAGCTGTCCGACCGCGGGACCCCCACCGGCCGCGAGGTGCTGGCCGAGCTACGGCGTTTCTATCGCTTGACCCGCGAGCGCAAGATGACGCACATCCAAAGGAATGGCTGAGCGCGATCGGTGCGCTCGCGCAAAGCGTCAGGTCTCACCCTCACCCTCATCCTTGTCCTTGGGCTTTTCCTGGTTGAGCTCCGCCACCTGGCGTGTCAGGCGGATCCACTCGGACAGCTTGCGCAGGTCGGTCGGTTTGGGTTTCTGCGCAGCGGCGGCGTCGGACTTGGCCTTGGCGGCCGCCGCGTCATACGGGTTGTAGCCGACCACGCCGGTGCGGGTCTTCACAGGCACGCCGCGCATCTTTTGCGCCAGCGTGTCTTCCAGCGAAAGATTGGGGTCTACATCCGCCGGGGGCGTGCCCTCCGGCTGGGGATCGCGCTTGCTCATTGTGTCGCCGGTGCGGCCGCCAGGGCAGGCCTAGGAAGCCCCTGGTTGTGAGGATTGCAGCACCGATCGGGCGCGCAGCAGCCCAAGAGCTGTCTTGCCGTCATTGATATCTCCGTGCAGCGCGCGGGTACATGCGTCCTCCAGTTCGACCCAGTGTACCTCGATAAGCTCGGCCTCCTCGTGCGCCATTTTGACGGAATCCAGCTCCCGGGCGAGGTACAAGTGCACGATTTCGGTAAAAACCCCCGGAGAACTGACATAAGTGCCCAGCGACTGCCAGTTTTGAGCGTTGGTTCCGGCTTCTTCCCGCAGCTCGCGGTGCGCAGTTTCGAGCGGCGGCTCCCGCGGCTCGAGCTTGCCGGCCGGCAGCTCCCACACCCACCCGCCAGCCGCGTGCCGGAACTGGCGGATCAGGCACACCCGTCCAGCGGCGTCGATCGCCACGATCGCCGCACCGCCCGGGTGGTGGATGATCTCCAGTTCGGCGACATGCCCATTGGGCAAGCGCACCGTCTCGACATTGACGGTAATGACCCGGCCACGAAACACGGTGCGCACGTTGTCGACACTCATGGCGTGAGCGTAACGGTTTGCCGGCCACTCTGCCCGCCCAGTGCGCCTACGCCCGCTGCTGGCCTGCGCCACGGTGCCAAGTTAGACACGCCACGCTACCCCGCCGTGCATTATATTTCGCGCCGATGCCAGCCGTTTCGCACCTCGACATCCTCAATGCGGCGCAGAAGAAGGCCGTCACCTACGGTGAACCGACCGGCGACAAGGGCTGGGCTGCCGGTCCGTTGCTGGTCATCGCCGGTGCCGGCACCGGCAAGACCAGCACCATCGCGCACCGCGTCGCCCAATTGGTGGTGCACGGTGTCGATCCGGCGCGCCTGCTGCTGCTGACCTTCACACGTCGCGCCGCGGGCGAGATGCGCCGGCGCGCGCACGATATCGTGCGTGAGGCGTTGAACGACACGCTCGGCAACAAGGCGCAGGCGATGCTGCAGCGACTGGTGTGGGCCGGGACATTTCACTCCATCGGCAATCGCCTGTTGCGCCACTATGCGCGGCAGTTGAAGCTCGACCCTTCGTTCACCGTGGTGGATCGCGGTGACTCGGCCGATCTGCTGGACGAGCTGCGTACCGAGCTCGGACTGGCCTCCAAGCAGCAGCGATTTCCTCGCAAGGACACCTGTCTTGCGATCTATTCCTGGCGCGTCAATACCCAGAAGAGCCTGCGCGACACGCTCGAACAGCAGTTCCCCTGGTGCAAGGACTGGGAGGCGGATCTCACCCGCCTGTTTCGCGGCTATGTCGAGCGCAAGCAGCGCCATGCGCTGCTGGACTACGACGATCTGCTGCTCTATTGGCACATGATGATGGGCGAGCCGCGGCTGGCGCAGCACGTGGGCGCCAACTTCGATCACGTGCTGGTTGATGAGTACCAGGACACCAACCGGCTGCAGGCCGAGATCCTGCACGCCCTCAAACCGGACGGCAGCGGCGTGACGGTGGTGGGCGATGACGCGCAGGCGATCTATTCGTTTCGCGCCGCGGCGGTCGAAAACATCCTGAAGTTCCCGGACCGCTACCAGCCGCGGGCGGAAATCATCACTCTGGCACAGAACTACCGCTCGACCCAGGGACTGCTGGATGCCTCGAATGCACTGATGGCCGAGGCACCGCGCCAGCACCGCAAGCATCTGCTGTCCACGCGCGGCGCCGGCGGTAGAACGCTGTACGCCACCCTGGACGATCTTGCCGGCCAGGCCGAGTACGTGTGCGGCCAGATTCTCAAGCGGCGCGAGGCCGGCGTGGCGCTCAGGCGCCAGGCGGTGCTGTTCCGTAATGCCAGCGCCAGCGATGTGCTGGAGGTGGAGCTGGCGCGGCGCCGGATCCCGTTCGTGAAATACGGCGGACTTAAATTCCTCGAGGCGGCGCACATCAAGGACATGCTGGCGGTGCTGCGCTGGGCGGACAATCCGCGCAACTCCCTGGCGGCGTTTCGCGTGCTGCAGCTGCTACCGGGCATGGGCCCGGTCAACGCGCGCAAGTGCGTGGAGCTGTTGCAGGCACAGGATGGCGCGGTGAGCGCACTCAAGGGCTTCCCGGCTCCGCAAGCGATGGCATCGGCGTTTACCAAACTGCAGACGCTGTTGCAGACGCTGACCGAGCCGCAGCGGCCGTGGCCCGGCCAGGTGCGCCAGGTGCGTGACTGGTACCAGCCGCATCTGGAGCGCATTTACGAGCACGTGCACACCCGTGTGGGCGATCTCGACCAGCTCGAGCAGCTCTCGGGTCAGTATCCGTCACGCGAACGCTTCATCACCGAGCTGACGCTCGATCCGCCACACGCGACCAGCGATCTGGCCGGCACTCCCACCCTGGATGAGGATTACCTGGTGCTGTCCACGGTGCACTCCGCCAAGGGCATGGAGTGGGACACGGTCTACGTATTGAACGTCGTCGACGGCAGTTTCCCGTCGGAATTCGCCACCGGGCGCGCGGAACTGATCGACGAGGAGCGGCGCCTGCTGTACGTCGCCATGACACGCGCGCGCAACGAGCTGCAGCTGTGCGTGCCACTGAAATTTCCGCTCACGCAGCAGCCCAAGACCGGCGATGCGCACGTGTACGGCGGCCGCAGCCGTTTCATGAGCGAAAAGGTGCTCAAGACCATGGAGCAGACCGCGTTTCATGGCGCCCAGCTGGGCGAGGCCACTCCGCTGGGTGAGGCGCGAGCGTCGACCCTCGACCTGTCGGCGCGATTGAAAGACATGTGGTAGGCCGCAGTCAGGGCTCCAGGTACGCGTAGCCGTTGAGCTCGTTCTCGTAGAAGCGTTTCAGGGCCTGGCTCTCCGCCACCGACAACCGCCCGTCGCGCACCGCCCGCTCACAGTCGCGGGTCAGGGCGGGTGACAGCTCCGCGACGTCGTATTCCATGTACTCGAGCACCCGGTTGGCGGTGTCGCCCTTGACGATCTCCTCGATCCACCAGCCGCCCTCCTCGTGTAGCTTGATGTGCACCACGTTGGTGTCGCCGAACAGATTGTGCAGATCGCCCAGCGTCTCCTGGTAGGCGCCGACCAGAAACGCGCCGAGGTAGTAATCCTCGCCCGCTATCAGCTCATGCAGTTCCAGCGTGCGCTTGACGTCGCGCGGACCGACAAACCGATCGACCTTGCCGTCCGAGTCGCAGGTGATGTCGGCCAGCACCGCCTTGCGCGAAGGCAGCTCGCACAGCCGGTGGATCGGCATGATCGGGAACAGCTGGTCGATGGCCCAGCTGTCGGGCAGCGACTGGAAGATCGAGAAGTTGCAGAAATAGGTGTCGGACAGCACGTTCTCAAGATCCTCGAGTTCCTCGGGAAAGCGCCCAAGCCGCCGGCAGACATCGCGGATGCGGGCGCAGCTCGCCCAGTACAGCCGCTCGGTCAAGCCGCGAAATTCCAGTGACAGCAGGCCGAGATTGAACATCTGCAGTGCCTGATCGCGTGCCGTGAGGGCATCGTGGTAGCACTCGACCAGCCGTCGCTCGTCGATATTGCGATACGCGTCGAGCAGGTCGCGCACCGGCTGTGGCAGCGCCTTCTCGCCGCCAAATTCCTCGGCATCGCGGCCGTCGACGCGAAAGCGATCGAGTGCCGAGCGGCCCAGCACATTGAAGATCAGCACGCTGTGGTGCGCCGCGATGGCGCGTCCGGACTCACTGATAATCAGCGGATGCGGGATATTGCGCGCGTTGCAGACGCTGCCGACACGATACACCACGTCGCTGGCGTATTCGTTGAGGGTGTAGTTCATCGAGGAGGGGTAGTTGGTGGCGCTGCCGTCGTAGTCGATCCCCAGTCCGCCGCCGACGTCGATGTACTCAAGGCCTGCGCCCATGAGCTTGAGTTCCGCGTACACATGCGCAAGCTCGTTGATCGCGTCCTTGACGCGGCGGATGTCCTGCAGCTGGCTGCCGGGGTGGCAGTGCACCAGCTTCAGGCAGTCGAGCATGTCGCGCGCCTTGAGGATGGCAATCATCTCGAGGATCTCGGTGATGAACAGCCCGAATTTGGACTTGTCCCCGGCCGAATCGCGCCAGCGACCGGAGCCCTCGGTCGCCAGTTTCACCCGCACCCCGAGCTTGGGGCGCACACCGTAGATGTCGGCGTAGCTGAGCACCAGCTCGAGCTCGGAGAAGTTCTCGATCACCGGGATGATGGTGCGTCCGAGCTTGGTCGCCAGGATCACCGCCTCGATGTAGCTCGAGTCCTTGAATCCGTTGCAGATGATGGGCCGATCGTCTGCGCCCTCGGTCATCGCCATGACGGCCAGCAGCTCGGGCTTGGAACCGGCTTCCAGGCCGAAGCCGAATTCCTTGCCGTAGCGGAACACTTCCTCGACCACCAGGCGCTGCTGATTGACCTTGATCGGATAGACCGCGGTATAGCGGTTTCGATAATCGTTTTCCGCGATCGCCCGGGCGAACGCCGCGTGCAGGTGGCGCAGGCGATGCGCCAGGATGTCGGAAAAGCGGATCACGACCGGGGCCGTCAGATCGCGCTCCTGCAGGCCCTGCACCACTTCCAGCAGATCGATCTCGTGCGCGGCGGTGGTATCGGGGCGTACCACCACGTGGCCGGCGGCGTTGATCGAGAAGTAGCCCGAGCTCCAGGCCGGCACGTTATACAGCTCCAGCGCGTCCTCCACCGACCAGCTCTGGCTGCTCGGCGCGCTGCGCGTCGCTTGCGGTTGCCCCACGGTGTGTTTCCAGCCTCGCGCGCTGCTTTAAAAACGTAGGCGCGCACCATAGCAAACTGGGGCGACAAGTAAACGTCACCGCGGGTAAAAGCCCCCGCCAGTCGCTACAATCGGCGCCGATGGCCATCGATTTTTACTGGGGAAGCGGGAGCTCGCCGTGCTGGCGCGTCGCCCTCGCGCTCGAGTTCAAGCGCCTCAAGTACAACAGCCATGTACTGCATTTCGACCTGCAGGAGCATAAGTCGCCGCACATGCTGGCGATGAACTTTCGCGGCCGGTTGCCGGTACTGCGGGATAACGCCTACGTGGTGTTCGAGTCGCTGGCGATACTTTATTACCTCGATCAGAAGTATCGCGATCCGCCGATATTCGGCCGCAACGCGGAGGAGGCGGGCGTGATCATGCGCGTGATCTGCGAGTACCAGTCCTACGCCGAGCCGCCGCTGAAGCAGATCGTCGCCGGCTCGCAGCAGCGTCAGGATCGCAAGGTGGATGACGGGCTGGCCGAGGCCATGCATCGGGTGGCGGGCGAGGCGCGCACCATCGAGCAGCGCTTGGCGCACTCGGACTGGGTGGTGGGGGAGAGTTTCTCGGCCGCCGACATGATGATCTACCCGGATATCCGGCGCCTGCTGCGCGCGCTGCAGCCGCCGGAAGCGCACGAGCTTGCGGCGCGCTTCCTGCCGATGGAGAGCAACTACCCGGCCATCGGCCGCTGGCTCGATCGCGTGGCGGCACTGCCCGGCCACGATCGCACCTGGCCGCCGCACTGGCGCTGACGCCTGCGGCCGCGGCGCGCGCCGGCGCACTGTCAAGTCGCGGGTGTAGCCATCGGCCGACGCTGGCGACGCGGCGTGCCGATTGCTACCCTGCGCCGATCCTCACGGCGGAATAATAATGAGCCAGCACGAAATACACCTCGATTTTCCCGGGCGGATCGTCCTGGTCGGATTCGGCAGCATCGGCCAGGGGGTACTGCCGCTGATACTGCGGCATCTGGGACTGAGCCCCGAGCGCATCAGCATCGTCAGCGCCGACGACGTCGGCCACGAGGAAGCGGCGCGCTTTGGCGTCAAGTTCGTCAAGCAACGCCTGACACGCGAGAATTTCCGCCGCACGCTTGATCCGCTGGTCGGTCGCGGCGACTTCGTGCTCAACGTTTCGGTCGACGTCTCGAGCATCGCCCTGATCCGCTATTGCTGGGACAAAGGCGCGATGTACCTCGACACCTGTATCGAGCCCTGGCCCGGCGGCTATACCGATCCGACCATACCGGCAGCCAAGCGCACCAACTATGCACTGCGCGAGGAAGCGCTGGCGCTGCGCAGTGGGAATGCGCGCGCGCCGACCGCGGTGCTCACGCACGGCGCCAATCCCGGGCTGGTGTCGCACCTGGTGAAGCAGGCGCTGCTCAACATCGCCTACGACCTGGGACTGCGCGATGCCGAGCCCAGCAACCGCGGCGAGTGGGCGCAACTCGCCCAGCGTGTGGGCGTGAAGGTGATCCACGTCGCCGAACGCGACACGCAGGTGTCGAGCATACCGAAGGAGCCGAACGAATTCGTCAACACCTGGTCGGTGGACGGCTTCGTATCGGAAGGCTCGCAGCCGGCGGAGCTGGGCTGGGGCACGCACGAACGCAATTTTCCGCGCGACGGTCGGCGCTATGACTTCGGCGGCGGCGCGGCGATTCACCTGGCGCAGCCGGGGGTGGCGACGCGGGTGCGCAGTTGGACGCCGCTCAATGGGCCGTACCACGGGTTTTTGATTACCCACTCCGAGGCGATTTCGATCGCCGACTACTTTGCGGTGCGCAAGGACACGCAGGTGCTGTACCGGCCGACGGTGCACTACGCCTATCACCCCTCGGACGCCGCCGTGCTGTCGGTGCATGAATTCTGCGGGCGCAACTACCAGATCCAGGATCGGCGCCGGATCATGATGGACGACATCACCAAGGGCATCGATGAGCTCGGCGTGCTGCTGGCCGGCCATAAGAAGAATGCCTACTGGTATGGCTCGCAGCTATCGATCGAGGAGGCGCGCACACTCGCCCCGTATAACAACGCCACCAGCCTGCAGGTCACCAGCGCGGTGCTCTCAGGCATGGTGTGGGCGATGGAGAATCCGAACAACGGCATTACCGAGCCCGAGGACATGGATTTTCGGCGCAACCTCACGATTTCCATGCCCTACCTGGGACCGGTCATCGGGCAGTACACCGACTGGACGCCGCTGACGGATCGCGAACGCCTGTTCCCCGAGGACCTTGATCAGAGCGACCCCTGGCAGTTCAAGAACGTGCGCGTCAGCTGACAGCGCCGGACGGCTAGCCGATTTCGGTGTAGTCGATCGCAACGATGGTGTAGCGCTGGATGCCAGTGGCAAGTTCCAGCGCGACTTCTTCGTCCAGTCGCCGGCCCAGCAGGCTCTTGCCCAGCGGCGCGTCCATGCTGATGTAGTCGCTGGCCATGTCGAGCTCGTCCGGTCCGACCAGGCGGTAGCGCAGGCGCTGCCCGTCCTCGGTTTCGAGCGTGATGCGCGCGCCGAAGAAGACGCGCCGGCGATCGCTCGGCGGCTGCTCGACCACCACCATGCCCTCAAGCCGCGAGCGCAGGAATCGAACCCGGCGGTCGATCTCACGCAGCCGGCGCTTACCGTAGGTGTATTCGGCGTTCTCGGAACGATCACCCTGGGCCGCGGCGGCGGCGACCGCCGCGGTCACCAGCGGTCGTTCCCGCCGCCACAGCTCATCGAGCTCGGCACGCAGCCGCGCGGCACCGGCGGCGGTGATGTATTTCGACCCGCTCGGCTGCGGGCTGCGATAGCGACTCATCATCCAAGTCCTTGAAATACCTTGGGTGTATTCCCAGTTGCGCCGTCGGTGAGGAACTGAGCAGCAGCTCACAGCCACCTGCCGGTGTGCGGCCTAGGCTGTCATGGGCAGCGCTCGTTAGCGTGCCTTCGATATCCCCTGGGCGGGCTGCACCGCAAAGAGCAGGTAGGCCCGCTTCACTCGCCCTGGCTAGACGCCGGGGCGTTTTTTTTCACAGGTATCCTGCGCCCGCAGAACGTGTGAAGATTCCGCGACAGCTGTTGAAAACTCTAAACGCGCCGCCATTGTAAGCGGCACCGTCACCTGCGGAGGCTTGATTTCGATGCGTACGCTCAAGGTCTGTTTGATATTGGCCGGCGCATTGCTGGCGAGCGGCTGCGGCTACAACAGCATTCAGCAGCAGGATGAGGCGGTCAAAGCAGCATGGGCGGAGGTGATCAACCAGTATCAGCGCCGGGCCGATCTGGTGCCAAACCTGGTCAACACCGTAAAGGGTTTCGCAGCGCAGGAACAGAAAGTGCTGATCGGCGTCACTGAGGCGCGCGCCAAGGTCGGCACCATCCAGGCGACACCGGAGCTGGTCAACGATCCACAGGCGTTTCAGAAATTCGAGGCCGCGCAAGGCCAGCTGTCGCAGGCACTGAAGAGCCTGATAGCTGTGAGCGAGAACTATCCGCAGCTGAAATCAGATCAGAATTTTCGCGACCTGCAGGCGCAGCTCGAAGGCACCGAAAACCGCATCACCGTGGCGCGCAATCGTTATATCCAGGCGGTGCAGGACTATAACGTGACGCTGCGCTCGTTCCCGACCAATCTCACCGCGATGATATTCAAGTATTCGGTGAAGCCGAACTTCACGGTGCAGAACGAGGCCGAGATCTCGCGGCCGCCGACGGTGGACTTCGGCAGCTCCAACGCGCCGGCGAGCGCTCCGGCCCCCGCGGGCGCACCGGCACAATAGGGCGCGAGCGCGTCGCGCGCCGCGGCAGCCGCCCATCGCCCGTCAATCGCCAGGAAATCCGCCATGCGCCTGTTGATGGCTGCGACGGCGCTGGTGGTCGGCGCCGCGCTCGGCGTCGCCGCCGCGCAGACGCTGCAGCCTATCCCGAAGCTCGAGGCGCGGGTCACCGACGTGACCGGAACCCTGACCGCCGGTCAACAGGCCGAGCTGGAGCAGAAGCTGGCGGATTTCGAAGCGCGCAAGGGCGCACAGATCGCGGTGCTGCTGGTGCCGACCACCCAACCCGAGGAGATCGAACAGTATTCGATCCGCGTCGCCGATGCCTGGAAGCTCGGGCGCAAGAAGGTCGATGACGGAGCATTGCTGATCCTCGCCAAGGACGATCACAAGCTGCGCATCGAGAACGGCTACGGTCTGGAGGGCGTGCTCACCGACGCGGCTTCCAATCGCATCATCGAAGACACCATGGTGCCGCTGCTGCGCCAGGGTCAGTATTACGCCGCGATCGGCGCCGGGGTCGATCAGATGATGGCCCTGATCGATGGCGAGCAATTGCCGCCGCCCGACCGGACCTGGCAACACCGCGGCACACGCAACTGGAATTTTCTGCCGTTTCTGCTGTTCGGCCTGGTGTTCGGCTCCAGCATTCTGCGTTCTATCTTCGGCCGCGCCGGCGGCGCGGTGCTGAGCGGCGGCGCCATCGGATTGGTGGTGTTCCTGCTGACCCAGGTGCTCGGGCTGGCCATCGGTGCCGCCATCGTCTCGGCGCTGCTGGCGGCGCTGTTTGGCGCGTCCGGCGGCGGTTGGAGCTCGGGCGGCGGTGGCTTTGGCGGTCTCGGCGGCCTGGGAGGCGGTCTCGGCGGCGGTGGCTTCGGCGGTGGTGGCGGCGGTGGCTTTGGCGGTGGGGGCGGCGGCTTTGGCGGCGGCGGGGCTTCGGGCAGCTGGTGATGGCAAAGCTCAAACGCATGCTACGGCATCTTTTCTGCACCGCGGCGCGCACCCGGGTGCTGTTTTCCCCGGCCGTGCTGGCGCAGATCGAGGCGGCGATCGGCGCCGCCGAAGCGCAGCACTCGGGCGAGATTCGTTTCGTGGTCGAAACCGCGCTGCACCCGGCAGCGCTGTGGCACAACGTGACGCCGCGCCAGCGCGCGCTGCAGGTGTTCGCGCATCTGCGCATCTGGGATACGCACCACAACAATGGCGTGCTGATCTACGTGCTGCGCGCCGATCGCGCGGTGGAGATCCTGGCCGACCGCGGTATCAGCGCCCGGGTGAGCGAGGCCGAATGGCAGGCGGTGTGCCGCAAGGTCGAAGCCCACTACCGCGCCGGGCGCTATGCGGAAGGGTCTTGCGCTGCGGTGGCCGGGGTTGCGCGAATTTTGGGGCAGCATTTTCCGGGCGGCGGCTCGGGGGCGAACGAACTGCCCAATCAGCCGATACTCCTCTAGAATCGATCCGGTGAGCCGCGGAACGGATAGCAAAAGGCCGCTTGCATTGGCGGGTCGAAGTGCGTCGCTCGTGGCTCTGGCCGCGGGTTGGAGTGCGCTCACCAGCTGTGCCCTGATCGGCTCGCATCCGGTGCCCACACCTGCTCCGGTGGTGGAAGCGCCGCCGCCGCCGGCCGCACCGCGACTGGCCGACCCGGTGGACACACACAAGTTCGAACTCACCAATCCCGACGACGATGTGGTCGGGGCGGTGCAGATCACCATCGCCTCGCAGCAGGACACGCTGCCGGACATCGCCCGGCGCTTCAATGTCGGCTACGAGGAGATCGTGCGCGCCAATCCCGGCGTCGATCCGTGGCTTCCTGGAGCCGGCCGCAGTGTGGTGGTGCCGACGCGCTTCGTGCTGCCCGACGCGCCGCGCCAGGGCATCGTCATCAATGTCGCCGCGCTGCGCCTGTATTACTTTCCGCCGCATAAGAAAGGCGAGCCGCAGATCGTCTACACGCATCCGATCGGCATCGGTAAAGTCGGCTGGTCCACTCCGCAGGGGGCGACCACCGTCGTCAGCCACGTGAAGGACCCGGTCTGGCGACCCTCGGTCGCGCTGCGCAAGGATCACTTCAACGACAACGGCGAGGATCTGCCGGCGGTGGTGCAGCCGGGGCCGGACAATCCGCTGGGCAAGTTCGAACTCACCCTCGGCTGGCGCAGCTACCTGATCCACGGCACCAACAAGCCCTACGGCGTGGGGCTGCGCTCCAGCCACGGCTGCGTCCGCCTGTATCCGGAGGACATCGAGCGCATCTATGCGATGGTAACCAACGGCACGCCGGTGCGGGTCGTCAACCAGCCGTTCCTGTTCGGCCTGCACGATCAGCAGCTGTATCTGCAGGCCTATAGCGTGCTCGAGGATGACGCGCGCAATTGGGAACATGCGCAGAAGAAACTGCTGACGCATGCATTGTCGGTGCGCCTGCAGAAGGCGCTTAAGGACTCGGGCAGCCAGATCGATTGGCAGAGCGTGGCCGCTATTACGCATGCGCCGCGCGGCATACCGGTGCCGGTCACTGGCGCCGACAGCAATCTTGAGTCGGTGCTGGCGGCGGCCCCCAAGGTGGAGAACCGCATTCCGGAAGGCGCGGACTGGGACGGCACCGACGATACCGGCAACGATGCGCAGAGCGCCAAGCAACTGCTGCTCGAGCGCGAGCCGACCGCGGCCCAGGCGCCTTCGGCGCGCGCACCGGGGACCTGAAACCGTGGCGCAGTTGAGCGAGTGGCTGCAGATCATGCTGGCGGAAATCGGCCGCAAGCAGGAGGAAGCGCGGCGCTCGGCCGAAGAAGAACAGCGGCGCGCGAGCACGCCGGCAGCGCCAACCCCACCCACGCCCAGCGCCGCTACCTCTGCACCCAAGCGCATCGCTGCCGTGTAGCGCGCGCGGCATTGTCGCCGCTGTGCTACATTTGCGTTTGGCTTCGAGGGTAGGCCTTGGCTGAGCTGGTGTTTTCCGCCGCGGATACCGCACAGCAGTTGCGGCCGCAGGCATCGATCAAACGCGCCGCGACAGCAGTCACCGCCTTCATCGGCCGGGCGCTCAAAGGCCCGGTCAGTCAGCCGGTCGCGATCTCCAGCTTCAATGATTACCAGCGCGTGTTCGGCGGCCTGTGGCAACCGTCGACGCTGTCGTATTCGCTCGAGCAGTATTTTCAGAATGGCGGGCGCGAAGCCATCGTGGTCCGCGTGTGCAACGGCGGACATGCGCCGACGCTGCGTCTGCCGGCAGGCGCCGCCAACCTGACGCTGATCGGCTTGTGGCCCGGGACACGCGAATTTCTGCGCGCCTCGGTGGACTATGACGGAATCGCCGCCACCGAGACCGATCGCTTCAATCTGGTGATCCAGCGCCTGCGCGCGCCAGGCTCCGAGTTCATCGAAGATCAGGAGATATTCCGCCGCCTGTCGATTGTGTCGGGTGCCGAGCGCAGCGTCGCCGGCATGCTGACCGGTTCGCGTCTGGTGCGTGCGCGCGGAGTGTTGCCGCGGCAGCGGCCCGACTGCACCGCCGGCATGCCGCCCGCGGCCGCTGTGGGCTATGTGATGTCAAACGGCGACGGCGATGACGGCGATACGCTGACCAACTACGACATCATCGGTGATGCCAAGAGCGGCCGTGGACTGTTCGCGCTGCAGGGCGCCGAGCAGTTCAGTTTTCTGTGTGTGCCGCCGTTGTCGCACGAGGTTGAAGTCGGGGTGCCGGCGCTGCTGGTGGCGCTGCGGGTCTGCCGCCAGCGGCACGCGATGCTGCTGCTCGATCCGCCGGCGGCCTGGAGCGATGCGGCGGCGGCGATCGACGGTCTGCGCAACTGGCCATTGTTCAGCGAGGACGCGCTCATGTTCTATCCGCGCGTGCTGGCCTTCGACCGGCTACGCGGCCGGCAGGAGGTGTTCGGCTCGGCCGCCGCCGCGGCCGGCCTGCTGGCGCGCCTGGATCGTAGCGGGCCGGTGTGGTCGGAGTGCAAGAAGGAGGAGGCGCTGTTGCGCCCGGCGCTGCGCGCCGCGGCCAGCGCCACCGATCTGGACCACATCAGACTGGCGCAGGCCGGGGTGAACCTGCTGCAGTCGGCGCGCGTCGCATCGCGCGCTGTACCGCCGCCGCACATCAGCCTGCGTACCCTGGTACCGGAAGCGGCTGCGAAAAGCGACTGGCGCGAGCTCGGCATCCGGCGCCTGGCGCTATTCGTCATGGCCAGTGTCGAGCGTGGCACGCGCTGGGCGGTGCACCAGGAGCCGGGGCCGGCGCTGTGGGCGCGCGTGCGCTCGCAGCTGATGGCATTTTTCCAGTCGCTGGAGCAGGAGGGCGCCTTCATGGGCCGCAGCGCGGAGGAGAATTACTTGGTGATCTGCGATGAGCGCCTGAACGACCCCGAGCATGTGGCGGTCGGCCGATTCCAGCTGCTGTTCGGCTTCGCCGCCTCGCGCCCGGGCGAGTTCCAGACCTGGCTGGTGACGCACGAGCCAGGCGCCAGCAGCGTGCGTGCGGTCAGCGTCAATCGCTACGCGTTGCCACCGTAAAGCTGACTACGGCGCGCGCGATCTCGGTTCCGGCGGCATCGACGATCGTCACCGGCACGCCGATCAGCCCGGTCTCGGCCCAATCGGTCTTGTCCAGACGCGCCAGTGCACTCACGTCGGAGTCGACCCGGCGCAGATGTTCGACCGTCAGGCCGCGCGCCCGAAAGGCGAGGCCCTCCGGCACGCTGACCTCGATCAGCATGGTGGCCGCCAGCTGTGCCAGGGCGCTGATGGTCATAGGATCGACGGCGCCATCGGCCGAACGCACGTGTCGATGCGCCTGCATCTCGGTTCGGCACAGGCCGACGCGCAGCTCGGCGAAGTGCGCCTGCAGTGCCGCCAGCAGCGGCGTGCGAGTTCGGGCCGCGCGCGCGAACAGCCACCGCCCCAGGGCCGAGCGCTGCGCACGCTCATAGCGGCGCAGCGCCTGACTGGGCGGCGCACTGTGCGCCAGGGTCAACCAGTCAAGCTGCGGGCGTGCGGCACGCGATTCGATGCTGATAATGTGGCCTCCGATCGACGATAACGCCGGCGATAGCTGCCGGACTATGTGGGACTTTATTAACAGGACTCTATTAGAGTTGTAATCGCGCCTCAAGGGCCCAGGAGTATGATCCGCGGCGGCGATCTGCTGCGGGACGGATCGAGTACAAGGAAATCTTAAGGATGGCGAATCGCTACGTCGTTTTCTCGCATGGCAAGGACAGCGTCCCGTGGGGCAGAAAAATCACGGCGTTGGCCGATGTCGCGCGCGGCGAGGGCTACGACGTCGAGTCGGTCGACTATCGTGGCATAGAAACTCCCCGCGGCTGCATTGACAAGCTGATCGAAGTCTGTAAGACGCTGTCGGGCGACCTGGTGCTGGTCGGCTCCAGTCTCGGCGGCTATGTGACGGTGGCGGCGGCGTCGCTGCTGCACGCCCGTGGCGCGTTTCTCATGGCGCCGGCACTCTACCTGGAGGGATTGCCGCCGCTGCGCGAACGGCTGCTCGACTGTCCGGCGGCCATCGTACACGGATGGCGCGATCAGGTGGTGCCGATCGAGCACAGCATCCGCTTCGGGCGCGAATACGGCGCCTCGGTACATCTGCTCGATGCCGACCACCAGTTGCATGAACAGTTGCGCTTCATCAAGTACCTGTTCGAGTATTTCCTGATAGCCCTGGATCTGCCGCCCGAGCGCGGCTCGACTTAAAGCCATGCAGGGCCTACTGCGCAGAGTCCTCGCCCTATGGGTGCGCGCGACGCTGCGGCCGGAAGACGCGCTGGCCCGCCTCACCGGCGCTACGGTGCCGATCTGCTATGTGCTCGAGCGGCGCAGTCCCAGCGACCTGGCGGTACTGCAGAATGTGTGTCTGCGCGAGCGGCTGCCGCGGCCGGGCCGCAAGCTCCTGGCGCAGCAGCTGCGCAACGTGCGCTCCTGGTTCGCACTGAGCAAAAGCGTCGGACTGTGGCGTACGCGCGTGGATCGGCGGCCGCCGGAACAGCTGCTGGCGCTGATCGAAGCACTGCGGCGCGACCCGGCGTTGGATGTCAGCCTGGTTCCGGCAGCAGTCTATTGGGGCCGCGCACCGTCCAAGGAACGCTCGCTGATACGCCTGCTGCTGTCCGAGGACTGGGTCATCGGCAGCCGCGTGCGCCGTTTCTTCACGGTACTGTTCAATGGGCGCAGCACCACGGTGCAACTGGGCGACCCGATGTCGCTGCGCGGGCTGCTGGAAGCCGACACCGCGCTCACCGGCCGGCGTGTCACGCGTCAGCTGCGCACCCAGTTTGCCCGGCTGCGTACCGCGCGGCTCGGGCCGGATCTGTCGCACCGGCGCACCATCGTGGCCGCGGTGCTGCGCACCCGGGCGGTGCGGGCGGTGGTGGCGCAGGAAGTGGGCGAGCAGGACCGGCGTACGCGGCGCGCGAAGTTGCTCGAGGCGCGCCGCTACGCGAATGAGATCGCTGCCAACTACTCGCCGGTGTTCATCACCTTCATGTCGCTCGGGCTCAGGAGCCTGTGGAACCGGCTGTACGACGGTATCGAATTCCAGCACGTAGACACGCTTCAGAAGGTGGCCGAGGGCAACGAGATCGTGTACGTGCCCTGTCATCGCAGTCATATGGACTACCTGCTGCTGTCCTATGCCATCTATGAGCGCGGCTACGCGGTGCCGCACATCGCCGCCGGACTGAACCTCAACCTGCCGATCGTCGGCCGCTTCCTGCGCAAGGGCGGCGCGTTCTTCATCCGCCGCAGTTTCCGCGGCAACACGCTCTATACGGTCGTGTTCATGAAATACCTGGCGGCGATGATGGCGCGCGGCCATTCGCTCGAGTATTTCATCGAAGGCGGCCGCAGTCGCACCGGCCGGCTGCGCCCGCCGATGACCGGCATGCTGTCGATGACGGTGCGCAGCTACCTGCGTGAACCGCGGCGCCCGGTGGTGTTCGTGCCGGTGTATTTCGGTTACGAGCGCATCGTCGAGGGACCGACCTACATCGGCGAGCTGTCGGGTCGGCCGAAGGAGAAGGAATCGATTGTAGGGCTGCTGCGCACCGCCGGCAGGCTGCGCCAGCGCTTCGGCAACGTGCACGTGAATTTTGGCGAACCGATCTATCTCAACCAGCTGCTGGATCGCTACGCCCCTGACTGGCGCACTACCGTGTTCGACGACCAGAACCGGCCATCCTGGGTCGGGGCGCTGGTGGATGAGCTGGCACCTACCATCATGCGTAACATCAACTCCGCGGCTGCCGTGACCCCGATCAATCTGCTGGCACTGGTGCTGCTGGCGACGCCGCGCCAGTCGATGCTCGAGTCCGATCTGCTGCATCAGATCGAAACCATGGAGTCGGTGCTGACGGCAATTCCCTATGGGGATCGGGTGACCATGACGCGCCAGAGCGCGGCCCAGGTGGTGAACTACGGCGTGATGCTCAAGATCATCACGCGCGAGCGTCACCCGGCGGGCGATATCGTGCGCATGAGCCCGGAGCATGCGGTGCTCGCGACCTACTACCGCAATAACGTGCTGCACCTGTTTGCGATGCCGTCGCTGATCGCCTGCTGCTTTCTCGCCAACGCGGTGCTGCGCACGGAGGATGTACAGCGACTCGCCGCGCGCATCTATCCGTACATCGCGGCGGAGCTGTTCATGCGCTGGGGCGAGGATGAGCTGGCCGGCGTGGTCGAGCGCGCACTGGTCTCGCTCGCCTCGCTCGGGCTGCTGGAAGGCAGCGGCGACACGCAGGTGTGGCGGCGACCAGCGCCGACCTCCGAGGCCGCGATGCAGCTGTCACTACTGGCGCAAACCACGATACAGACCATCGAGCGCTATTACCTGGCGATCGCTTTGCTGGTGCGGGCGGGCAGCGGCGCGATCACTCAGACGCTGCTCGAAGAGCGCTGCCAGCTCATGGCGCAGCGCATGACGATGCTGTACGGTTTCAATTCACCGGAGTTCTTCGACCCCAGCCTGTTCGAAAACTTCATCGACCTGCTGCGCTCCCGCGGCGTGGTGCGCACCAATGATTCGGGCCAGCTGTTGTTCGACGAGGTGCTGATCCGGGTGGCGGCTGACGCGCAATTGGTGCTGTCGGAGCAGATTCGCCACAGCATCCTGCAGGTCACCCACGGCTAGCGCCCGCACATCAGTCCTGTTTTCTGCGGCAGCCGCTGAGAGAGATTAAGGTTCAGGGCGCATTTTTAATTATCAAAAATGCGCCCTGAACCTTAATCTCTCTGGGCGCTTGTCACCGAAGGCTGTTGGCGCCGGCGCTAGTGGTTGCGGCCGGCCGCTCGCCGAGCGCCTCACTCCAGGCCTGCAGCTTGCGGCCATAGCTCCAGCTGGCGTTGGCCGGGCTGGTGGAGGGCAGGCGGCGAATATCGAGCTGCGGGAACTCGCGCGCCAGCGGCTGGCCGAAATGGCGCTGCAGCGCCGTATAGGCTGTGCCGCCGTTGCAGCACAATCGCATGACGCCGCCGGCGCGCAGCAGCGGCAGCAGCTCATTGGCGATCACCGAATCAAGCTCGATCGCGGTGTCGAGGCTGCCGCGGCGCACGCACGATCGCAGCACGTCCCACAGGCCCAGACCCCGGTCCTGCAGCAGCTGCAGGCGCCGCGCGTACGGCAACTGCGGGCCGGCACCGCAGATCGTACCCATGATGCTCCAGAACTGGTTGCGCGGATGCGCGTAGTACTGCTGCGCGGCGAGCGAGGCTACTCCCGGCATGCTGCCCAGGATCAGGATCCTGGTGTCGCTCCCGAACACGGCCGGAAAGCTATGCACGCGTGCGGCCGGCATGCAGCGTACATCCTCACTCGTCGGCGACGCGGCCACGCAGTCGCTTGACCTGCTTGCGTTCGCGTTTGTGATCCAGCCGCCGCTGGCGCGAACCCAGGGTCGGACGCGTCGCGTGGCGCTTTTTCGGTACCACGCTGGCGCGAGCGATCAGCTCCTCGAGCCGCGACAGGGCCTCGCGCCGGTTGCCCTCCTGCGTGCGGTGATTGCGGGCAATGATCAGCAGCGTCCCGTCGGCGTTCAGACGGCTGCCGGCCATGGCCCGCAACCGCGCCTTGACCGGGGCGGTAAGCGCCAGCGTGCCGGCGAGGTCAAAGCGCAGCTGAGCGGCGGTTGCGACCTTGTTGACGTTCTGGCCGCCCGGTCCCGAGCCGCGGACGAACTGGAACTGCAGATCCTGCTCGGGGATGGCGGCAACGTGCTTCACGGCAGCGGCTCGCCATGCCGCACGTACAGTTCGCGCTGGGCGACCGGGATGGTGATTCCGGCATCGCGAAACAGCCGCCAGATGGCGCGATTGACGTCGGAGCGCACGTTGTTGACGCCGGCTTCGGGATCCGCGATCCAGAAGCGCAGCTCCAGATCCATGCCATGATCGGAGAACTGCATCAGGCGCGATACCGGCGGCGGCTCGCGCAGGATGCGCGGATTATTCTCAGTCGCGTGCATCAGCACCGCCAGCGCCAGTTCCGGATCATCGCGGTAGCTGACGCGCACCGGCAGCTTCAGGCGCACCTTGCGGTCGGAGTAGCTCCAGTTGATCACCGGATTGGTGATGAGCTGCTGATTGGGCACCAACGTCTCGACCCCGTCACGGTCGCGCACCACGACGTAACGGCCGCGCAGTGCCTGCACCCAGCCGAAGCTCTCGGTGCTGGTGCCCGGCATGCCGGTGAAGCTGATGACATCGCCCGGTTTGATCGACTTGTCCATCAGCAGCACGAAGCCGCTGACGAAATTACTGGCAATGGACTGCAGTCCAAAGCCCAGTCCGATTCCCACGGCTCCCGTCAGCACGGTCAGCGCCGTCAGATCGACGCCGGCCGCATTGATGCCCAGCAGCACGCCCAGACCGACCAGGAAAAAGTAGGTGAACTTGGTGATCCCGATCCGGGTCGATAGTGCGATCGACTCGACGTGCATGATGCGCCGCTCGGCCGCACGCGCGACCACGCTGGTGACCAGCACGAACACGGTGATGATCACCAGCCCCTTGAGTAGCGCCCAGAGCGTGAAGCGGCCCTTGCCGGGCAGCAGATTGATGGCGTCCAGCGTGTTCTGGATGGCATCGAACCAGCCCACCAGCTGGAACGATATCGCCAGCCACACCAGCAGCGTCAGGCGCGTCTCCCAGGTGCGCAGCCAGGAGCGCGGACCGAGCGCCAGACGCAGCAGATGGATCGACAGCCGCACCAGGATCAGCGCCGTCGCCAGCTGCATGGCGACATCGAGCAGTGTCGCCGGTGAGCCGACCGCCGCGATCACAGTACGGGCGACCAGCAGCGCTGCGAGCGCCACCACCACCGGAGTCTCGATCAGCACGATTTCAATCAGGCGCGCGCGCGCTCCGCGCAGGCCCAGTAGCGCCAGGTGACGCGCGCGCCAGCGGCGCACGATGCCGGCGGCGCTCACTGCGGCCAGGACGCTCACGGCGATCACGCCGAGCTGCAGCAGAACCTCGCCGGTGGTGGCCGTGGCGAGAAACGACTGGATAATGCCGCCGTCAGTGGTGCTCACAGCAACTCGTCACGGCAATGCAGCCTTAGGCATTGAGATCGGGGATGAGCTGGCTCTCGAGCTTCATGATCAGGTCCTTGAGTACCAGCTTGCGCTTCTTCAGGCGTTTGAGCTGCAGCTCATCGATATGGATATCCATCGACAGGCGCGAGATGACCTCGTCCAGATCGCGATGTTCGATGCGCAGCTGCCGCAGTTTCTCGACGTTGCGGAACAGGTCGCGGTCGACGTTGTCTTCCTGATCGCTCATTCCTTTGATCGCCCTGTGACCGTCGGCCGCTTGGCTTCGCTGCCGGGGCAATTGCGCTGCGGGCTGCGCTATAACCCTAGGCGGGCCGTGATCGGCATTATCCGGTCCGGTAGCTTAGCGAAGCGACCCAGCGGACGCCATGGCAACCCTGGCTCGTGGAAATCCGAGCCGATCGAGCCGGCAAGATCGAAGCGGCGTGCGAGTGTCGCGGCGCGATCGGCATCGCCCGGGCCCATGCCGGCAAGGCTGACCTCGAGGCCCACGCCGCCGGCGGCCTTGAACTGTCCGACCAGCTCGCGCAGCACGCCATTGGACACCTGGTAACGGTGCGGATGAGCCAGCACCGGCACGCCGGCGGCTGCGGTAATGCACCGCACCGCGCTCTCCAGATCCGGCCACTGGGCTGCGACATACCCGGGCCGGCCGCGCTTGAGCCAGCGGTCAAACGCGGCTTGCACCGTCGCCGCCAGTCCCCGCGAGCACAGCCCACGCGCCAGATGCGCGCGGGTTGGGGCCGCTGCCGATAGTGCCTCGGCAGCAAGCTCGGCCCCCGGCAGGCCAGCGTGTGTCAGGCGCTGTCCCATGGCCTGGATGCGCTCGCGGCGCAGCTCGAGCACGCTGGCGCAATGGGCGATGAATGGCGCACGATCGCGCTCGATACCGAGGCCGATGATGTGAATCTCCCGCTCGCGCCACTGCGAGGTCAGCTCCACACCCGGCACGAAGCCGATGCCGTGCCGATCACAGGCGCTCTGGGCCGCATCGCAGCCCGAGGCGGTATCGTGGTCGGTCAGCGCCAGCAGCTGCACCTTGCGCTCCGCGGCCAGATCGACCAGCGCCGCCGGCGCCAACATGCCGTCGGAGCAGGTGCTGTGGGTGTGCAGGTCAATGCGCTGGTGCATGGGCGGCTTAAGGGATTTCAAGGCCAGCAAGCAGCGCTACCCAGTCCCGGGTGCGGGCGCCGAAGGCAATGAATGACGGATTTGTGACGTCATCGCGCACGTTGTAACGCAGCGCCCGCCCGCCCAGATCCACCACGCTGCCGCCGGCCTCGAGCACCACGGCGTGTCCGGCCGCGGTATCCCACTCGGACGTCGGACCGCGCCGCACGTACAGATCGCCGCTGCCCTCGGCCAGCAGGCCGAACTTCAGCGCGCTGCCGAGGCTGATGCGCAGCTGCGGCCCCAGGACCTCGAGTTTGCGGTCCAGCTTCGCGTCGCCAAAGGAGCGGCTGCCCAGTACGCGCAGCGGCTGCGCGGGCAGGCGCTGCACGTGGATGCGGGTGCACAGGCCATCGGGGCCGCGGCGGAAGGCGCCGCCGCCGCGCGCCGCCGCATACATCACCGAGCGCGCTGGCCCCGACACCACGCCCAGTACCGGCTCGCCGTCCTCCACCAGTGCGATGTTGACGCTGAACTCGCCGTTGCGCTTGACGAACTCGCGCGTGCCATCGAGCGGATCGACCAGCCACAAAGTGCTCCACGATCGGCGCTGCGCGAAAACTTCCGGCAGCGACTCCTCGCCGAGCATCGGACATTGCGGCGTCAGGCGTGCAAGTCCCGCGCCGATCACGCGTTGCGCTGCAAGATCGGCTTCGGTGCGCGGCGAGCGGTCGTCCTTGAGCGTCACATTGAAACCGGCCTGGTAGATGCGCATGATCTCGCGCCCGGCCGCATCGGCAATGTCCATCACCGCGGGCAGCCATTCCGAGAGCTGTTCCGGACTCAGACTCATGCGTTCGATTCCGCCATAGGATGCGTGATCATAGGGACTATGATATCGGAGCGCATGAACGCCGCTGCCAATGACCCTGCGAACACCCCGGTGCTGAGCGCGTCCGACTGGGCGCAGATCGAGACCGTGCTGCTGGATCTGGACGGCACGCTGCTCGACCTTGCGTTCGACAATTTCTTCTGGCGCACGCGGGTGCCGGAAGCATGGGCGCGCTCGCGCGCGATGAGCCCGGAGCAGGCACTGGCCGAACTGCAGCCGCGTTTTCGCGCCCGCGAAGGCACGCTCGATTGGTATTGCATCGACTACTGGAGCCGCGAACTGCAACTGGATATCGCCGCGCTCAAGCATGTCGATGCGCATCACATCCGCTGGCTGCCGGGAGCGCGTGAGTTCCTGGGGCGGGTGCGCGCTTTGGGCAAGCGCCTGGTGCTGGTGACCAACGCGCACCCGACCACGCTTGCAATCAAGGATGCGCGCACCCAGGTAATCAGTCACTTCGACGCCGGTTTCAGCTCCCACAGCTTCGGTGCACCCAAGGAGCAGGTGCAGTTCTGGGTCGAGCTCGCCAAGGTGGAGCGATTTGATCCGGCGCGCAGCCTGTTCGTCGACGACAGCCTGCCGGTACTGCGTGCGGCGCGCGCCGCCGGCATCGGTCTGATCTACGCCGTGCAGCGGCCGGACAGCAGCGCACCTGCGCGGCTGCAGCCGGAATTCCCGGCAGTGGATGCAGTCTCGCAGCTGCTGTAGCGGCGATCCGCAGAACTTCAGCGTCCCTGACGCCGGCGTTGCGGACCGCCAGGTCGTTGACTGCGACCGGCGCCCGGACGCGGACCGCCGCCGCGCCGCAGCGGCGGCGCGTGCGTCATCGGACGCGGTACGTGGGTCGCGGGGTCGAGCTTGGCCAGCAGGTGCAGCGCCACCGGGGCCACCGGGATCTTGCGACCGAGAAAGTGCTCAATGTCGGGCAGTCCGACCGCGTATTCCTCACAGCCGAAGCTGATGGCATCGCCGTCGGCCCCGGCTCGCGCTGTGCGGCCGATGCGATGCACGTAGTCCGGGGCATCCTGCGGCAGGTCGTAGTTGAAGATATGGCTCACGTCCGGAATGTGCAGTCCGCGCGAGGCCACGTCGGTGGCGATCAGTATCGCCAGCTCGCCCTCGTGAAACTGGCGCAGGAACTTTAGTCGTTTCGGCTGTGGCACGTCGCCCGACAGCGCCTGGGCGTTGAAGCCGTTGGCGCGCAGCGCCGTCTCCAGCTTCTCGGCGGTGCGTCTGGTATTGACGAACACCATGGTGCGATGGGCTTCGGTCTCGCGCAGCAGCCCGATCAGCAGCGGCAGCTTCTCCTCCATCGAGGGGAAGTAGATCACCTGGCGGATGCGATCGATGGTGACCTTGTCGGGCTCGATGCGCACCAGCTCGGGATTGTTCATGTGCTCGTACGCCAACTCGAGCACGCGGTGTGACAGCGTGGCCGAGAACAGCATCGATTGGCGGTGTTCCGGGCGCGGCAGGCGACGCAGGATGTAGCGGATATCGGCGATGAAGCCGAGGTCGAACATGCGGTCGGCCTCGTCGAGTACCAGCACCTGTACGTGGCGCAGGTCGTACACCTGTTGCTTGAAGTAATCAATCAGCCGGCCGGGTGTTCCGACCAGCACGTCGACGCCCTCGGCCAGCGTGCGCCGCTGCTGGTCGTAATCGGTACCGCCGAATACCACTGCGAGCCTCAGGCCGGTGTGCTTGCCCAGCACCGCGGCGTCCTTGTGGATCTGTACCGCGAGCTCGCGCGTGGGCGCGACGATCAGCGCGCGGATCGAGGTGCGGTTGCGGTTGGAGGGCGCGGGCTTGGTGAGCAGCGACTGATACAGCGCCACCAGAAAGGCGGCGGTCTTGCCGGTGCCGGTTTGCGCCTGGCCGGCGACGTCGCGGCCCTGCAGCGCTATCGGCAGCGTCTGCGCCTGAATCGGCGTGCAGTAGGTAAAGCCGGCATCCACGATCCCTTGCGCCAACGCGGGCATCAGGGGCAGGGAGCCGAAGGTCATTGAACTGAGATGTTCGTCACTCATTGGAACCGTTCATAAAGGGTGTTGTGATGCGGGGCCTTAACTCAAGACTTGCAAACCGACCCCGAAAGGACTAAAAATAAGCGCAACCGGCGGCTGTTCTGTCCGCACCTGCCAAGCCATCCAGACGCAAGCAATCCAGGGCCAACCCGTAAGCTAAGTGTAACCGTTAGACGGCTTCCCGGGGCGCGATACCAGCCCCGCCGCGAAAAATCTGTTCGGTTATTTGCCAAGAATCCATCTCGTAAATTCGTTTTTGTCCCCAATATCAAAGATTATCCCCCTCAACGGAGGCTCAACTGCGTGAGTAACGAGCACATAGTGCATACATCGGATGGCAACTTCGATCAGGACGTCCTGAAGGCTGACAAGCCGGTGTTGCTGGATTTCTGGGCGGAATGGTGCGGTCCGTGCAAGATGATCGCGCCGATCCTGGACGAGATCGCGACCGAGTACAAGGATCGGCTGCGGATCGCCAAGCTCAACATCGACGAGAACCCACATACCCCGCCGAAATACGGCATCCGCGGCATCCCGACGCTGATTCTGTTCAAGAACGGCACGGTCGAAGCGCAAAAGGTCGGCGCTTTGTCCAAATCACAACTGGCGACTTTCCTGGATCAGCACCTGTGAGAGGCTACCTCGGCAATCAGGGCCGCAACCGGCCCAACAACAAAGGCCCGCGTCATGGCAATCGCGACGGCAATCGCGGCAACGGTCGTCCCGACGACCAGCTGATGCCGGATCTGGAGCCGCTCGCCGAAGACGACGCCGAAATCATCAGTCCGGCGGAACTCGAGCGCTCACGCAGCTCGATGAATCTGACCGAGCTTAAGGCCAAGCCGATCCACGAGCTGGTGAAGATGGCCGAGTCGATGGGGCTGGAGAACCTCGCGCGCTCGCGCAAACAGGACATCATTTTCTCGATCCTCAAGGCGCACGCGCGCAACGGCGAGGATATCTACGGCGACGGTGTGCTCGAGATCCTGCAGGACGGCTTCGGCTTCCTGCGCTCCTCGGACGGCTCATATCTGGCCGGTCCCGACGACATTTACATCAGCCCCAGCCAGATTCGCCGTTTCAACCTTCGCACCGGCGATACCGTTTCCGGCCTGATCCGCCCGCCGAAAGACGGCGAGCGCTACTTTGCGCTGCTCAAGGTGGGCGAGATCAACTTCGATTCTCCCGACAGCTCGCGCAACAAGGTGCTGTTCGAGAACCTGACACCGTTTCACCCGACCCGGCGCCTCAAGCTCGAACGCGGCAACGGCAGCACCGAGGACCTGACGGCACGCACCATCGACCTGGTGGCGCCGATCGGCCGCGGCCAGCGCGGCCTGATCGTCTCGCCGCCCAAGGCCGGCAAGACCATGCTGCTGCAGAACATCGCAACCTCGATCACGGCCAATCATCCGGAGGTCTACCTGATCGTGCTGCTGATCGACGAGCGACCCGAGGAGGTCACCGAGATGCAGCGCACCGTGAACGGCGAGGTAGTCTCCAGCACCTTCGATGAGCCGGCCGCGCGTCACGTGCAGGTGGCCGAAATGGTGATCGAAAAGGCCAAGCGCCTGGTCGAGCACAAGAAGGACGTGGTGATCCTGCTCGACTCCATCACCCGCCTGGCGCGCGCCTACAATACCGTGGTGCCATCCTCGGGCAAGGTGCTCACCGGCGGTGTCGATGCCAACGCGCTGCAGCGCCCGAAGCGCTTCTTCGGCGCCGCGCGCAACATCGAGGAAGGCGGCAGCCTGACTATCCTTGCCACCGCCCTGATCGATACCGGCTCGAAGATGGACGACGTCATCTACGAGGAATTCAAGGGCACCGGCAACAGCGAGATTCACCTGGACCGCCGCATCTCCGAGAAGCGTGTGTTCCCGGCGGTCAACATCAACCGTTCCGGCACGCGCAAGGAAGAGCTGATCACCGATCCGAGCGAACTGGCCAAGATGTGGATCCTGCGCAAGCTGCTGCATCCGATGGACGAGTTGGCCGCAATCGAGTTCCTGCTCGACAAGATGAAGGACACCAAATCGAACTCGGAATTCTTCGAGGCCATGAAGCGTTGAGCGGCCCGGCCCTGGCTGGGCAGCCGCCCAAGGCGCGGCATGGCCGGCAGCGCAAAGTGAGCGGCGCATCACAGCGCCGTCACGCGCCGGCGGCTGAAATCCCCCACCATTGCTGATCGATGGGCGTCGTCGCGCGGCGACTATGGCGCCGCGGCAGTCAACCGAGGGATCATCTAGACATGCGTTCATGGTGGCTCGGGCCGGTACTGCTTGCACTGGGTGCGACGGCGAATGCCGATCCTCATCCCGATACCAGTCCTGACAGCTATCTGCCGCCGCCACCGCTGCCGGTGGCAAGCCCGATCACCGATCACTTCGCGCTGACGGTCGACTTGTTCTGGGGCAAGATCGATACCTTCGGGCGCTTCGATTCAGCCAGCGGCGTCCAGGGCACGCCGTTCACCGGGGAGCGCGACCTGGGGCTGTCCGACAAGGAGCATGACGTACGCATCGAGATCATGTTCCGCCTCGAAGAGCGCAGTCGGCTGCGGGTGGATTATCTCGATTCACGCCGCCAGGCCGACAGGAACATCGACCGCACGCTGCAGTATGGCGATCAGACCTTCCTGGTCGACAATCCGGTGCACTCGGAGTTCGACTGGCGGCAGATAGACCTGACCTATACCTATTCGTTCCTGCGCAACGACCGCTTCGAACTCGGCGCCGGCCTGGGTGTACATCTGCTGCAGGCCGAGGCCATCGCGGAGATACCCCGCACACCGCAGTACGCGGATTTCAACGGCGCCGGCCCGTTTGCGACGCTGGCGCTCGACGGCACCTGGCGCATCTCCAAACGCTGGTCGTTCAATGCCCGCGGCCAGTACCTTAAGGTCACCATCGGCTCGGTCAGCGGCATGCTGGGCGACTATCACGCCGACTTCCAGTATCGCTGGAAGCGTAACGTCGCCTTCGGCTTAGGCTATGAGCGCCAGGAGGCGGAGATCGATGTACGCAACAATGATCCGTCGGGAGTACTGCGGCTGACCTTCAGTGGGCCGCAGCTGTTCGGCCGCCTGAGTTTTTAATGGCGCGGCCGCGGCTGGCCTGCCAGCCGAACAGCAGTGCGATCACCACGAACAGCGCCGCGGCCGACAGTGCCAGCGATGCATGCACCCCGATCACCGCGCCCAGGACACCGACGGTGAAGCCGCTGACGAAGCGTAGACCGAGTGCCGCCATCACGAATACGCCGATGACGTGGCCGCGCAGCGCGGCCGGGGCGTTCAGCTGCACCAGCGCCTGGGCCATGGCGGAGAACGACAGCTCGAAAAAGCCGGCGCAGAACAACGCCGCGAGCGACAACGCGTAGGAATGAGTCAGGGCGAACACACTCAAGGCGCAGCACCAGAGCATGCACAGCAGCAGCGCCGTGGGCACGCGCGGCAGCAGCAGACCGCGACTTTCGAGGATCACCGCGCCGAACAACGCACCGGCGGCGTCGGCTGCCGCCAGCGCAGCGTAGGACAGTCCGGCATTGCCATGGCCCAGATCGGTCGCGAAGTTGGGCATCTGGGCCTGGTAGGCGGTGCCGATAAAGAATGAGGCTGCGCCCGCCAGCATGGTCATGGTCAGGATGATGTGGTTGCCGCGCATGCTGCGCAGCGTGGCGATGGCATCGCCCAGCCCGCGTATCGCGACACCTGAGCCGGCCGCGGCGCGCTCCACGCGCGGACGATGCGGTGCCTTCCACAGCCAGAAGAACATCGGCAGGTAGATCAGCGCATTGCAAAAAATACCGAGCGCCGGTCCCAGCAGCAGCATCAGACCATTGCCGATCGCAGGACCCAGCAGCGTGCCCACGTAGCGCGAGGTGGCGCCCAGCCGCACCGCGCTGGGCAACTGGTCCTCCCCGACGATGTCGTGGATCAGCAGCTGCGCCGGGGTGTTCCACAGCACGCCTGCCAGGCCGTGGATGCACAGCAGTACCATCGCCTCCCAGACCTTGAGCGTGTTGGTGGCGATCAGCACGCCCCAGCCGATCGACACCGCCATGAACAGCAGCATGCCGAGCTGGATCATGCGGCGCGCGTCGATGCGAGTGGCGAGCGCGCCGGCATAACCCGACAGCAGCAGGTACGGCACCCAGTGGGATATCACCGCGAAGCCACCGAGCTCGGGCGAGTGAAATTTCTGGAACATCACCCAGTAGCTGATGACGTGTTCGCAGTTGTCGGCCATCATCGCGGTCGCGTTGCCGATGAAGAAGTAGCGGAAACTGCGGTGCTGGAGTGCCGCGAACGACACATGTTTCGCGGTCGGGGCGTGCACTGCGGCCCGCTTCGTGGGGACGACATCGTTCGTCATGCGCACAGTATGCCAGACCACCCGATGTCGCCGGAGCTCAGGCCCGCAGCCGCTCGCTGATGAATCGCGCCATCAGCTCGATGGTGTCCGGATCGCGCAGCGGCGCGCTGTGATTCAGGCCGGCGATCACCTGTATCTGTCCGTCGCGCAGCTGCAGCGCGACCTCCTCGGCATGTGCGGCGGGTATGTATTCGTCGGCCTCGCCGTGCACCAGCAGCACCGGTATATGAATGCGCCGTGCGAGCGCCGGTGCCGCATAGTCCTCCGGATAGCCGCCGTAGCGGGCCCGGAACAGTGCCCGCAGGCGCTGGATCACATCGGCGCGCAACGCCATCGCCATGGTGAAGGATTCGAACAGGTAGCCGATGTCGCGCGGCAGCCCGACCAGCACCGCGGCACGCAGCTGCGCGGTCGGTGGATGTTCAGCCAGCCAGCTGGCGGCGGTAATGGCGCCAAAGGAATGCGCCAGGATCGCACCGGCCGGCGCGCAGGCGCTGCTGACTGCAGCCAGCGCGTCGCGAAAGCTGGCCAGATCGGCCTGCCGGCCACCCGAGCGGCCGTGGGCCGGGGCATCGAACGCGACCACGCGCAGGCCATGCGCCAGCAAGCCCTCGATGATGGAGCTGAGCTGCCCGGCGTAGGAGATCCAGCCATGCAGCACCAGCACTGCAGGTCCCGCGCCCGGCCATTCATATATCTGCACGTCGCCGTGCGGCGTGTGAAGCCTGCGGCCGGCGGCGGTCGCCAGAAAGGCCGCGTCCTGGTCGCTGACGCGCCGGGTGCGCGGCGTGATGAACAGCCACGCCGCGAAGCGCGCCGACAGCGCCGGGCTCGCCGCCGACAGCAATCGGAACAGCGCGCGCATGCGCCGCTGGCGCGCCGGCGTCAGGCCGGGAATGTTGCGAGCGGGCGCGCCGTCCTTAAGCATGGCCGCCCGGCCGCGCGGCATCACGCCCATCGCTGCCGTCGCCCGCACCCTCGCGCGCGATCGCGTGATAGCCGATGTCGCGCCGGAATTGCACGCCTTCATAGTGGATGCAGTCGACCAGCGCGTAGGCGTCACGCTGCGCGTCGCTTACCCGATCGCCCAGGCCCACGGCGCACAGCACCCGTCCGCCGCTGGTCACGACACGGCCGGCCACGCGCTGCGTCCCGGCGTGGAACACCTTGCCTGGCAGGGCTGCGGCGCCTTCAAGTCCGGTGATGGCGTCGCCGGTGCGTACCACCTCCGGGTAGCCGGCCGCGGCGAGCACCACGCCCAGGGCGGCACGCCGATCCCACTGCGCCTCGACCCGATCGAGACTCCCGTCGAGCGCCGCCTCGCACAGTGTCGTCAGGTCGCTTTGCAGCCGCGCCATGATCGGCTGCGTTTCCGGATCGCCCAGGCGGCAATTGAATTCCACCACCGCCGGCGCCCCATCGGCCCCGATCATCAGTCCGGCATATAAAAACCCGGTGTACGGCGTTCCGTCCTGGCTAAGGCCGCGGAGGGTCGGGCCGATGATGTCGCGCATCACCCGCGCGTGAATCGCACTGCTGAGCACCGGAGCCGGCGAATAGGCGCCCATACCGCCGGTGTTGGGACCGGCATCCCCGTCGCCCAGCCGCTTGTGGTCCTGCGATGTCGCCAGCGCCAGCACATGCTCGCCGTCGGCCATGACGATGAAGCTGGCTTCCTCGCCGGCCAGGAACTGTTCGATCACGATCTCGGCGCCGGCGTCGCCGAAGCGGCCACCGAACATCGCGCTGGCCGCGGCCTCGGCCTCATCCAGGCTTTGCGCAATGATGACGCCCTTGCCCGACGCCAGGCCGCTTGCCTTGATCACGATCGGTGCGCGCTGCGCCCGCAGCCATGCCGGGTCGTAGTTGGCGCGCGTGAACACGCGATAGGCCGCGGTGGGAATGCGGTGGCGCTGCAGAAAATCTTTGGTAAATGCCTTCGAGCCCTCGAGCCGCGCCGCCAGCCGGCTGGGGCCGAAACAGCGCAGCCCGGCGCCCTGAAAGGCATCCACGATACCCGCCACCAGCGGTGCTTCGGGCCCGATGATGGTCAGCTCGACCGCCTCATCGCGCGCCAGTTCGACCAGCCGCGCGATATCGCCGGCGGCAATGTCCACATTACGCACCCGCGGCTCGGCGTCGGTACCGGCATTGCCGGGCGCCACCAGGACTTCGCTCACCCGCGGCGACTGCGCACACTTCCAGGCAAGCGCATGTTCGCGGCCCCCGCCGCCGACAATCAGTAGCTTCATGCAAATGCTGCCCGAAGCGCGCTAATGCCGAAAGTGACGCATGCCGGTGAATACCATCGCCATGCCGTGCTCGTCGGCTGCAGCGATCACCTCCTGATCGCGCATTGAGCCACCCGGATGGATGACCGCGGCGATGCCGTAGGAGGCGGCAACATCAATGCCGTCGCGAAACGGGAAGAACGCGTCCGATGCCATGACGGCGCCGTGCAGTTCCAGCTTTTCATCGGCGGCCTTCAATGCCGCGATGCGCGTGGAGTACACCCGGCTCATCTGGCCGGCGCCCACGCCAAGCGTGGCGCCGCCGTGCGCCAGCACGATGGCGTTGGATTTCACGAACTTGGCCACCTGCCAGGCGAACATCAGGTCGGCGAGCTCGCGCGCCTCGGGGCGGCGGCGGCTGACGATCTTCAGATCGGCGGCGTCGATCTGCCCGCTGTCGCGCTGCTGCAGCAGCAGTCCGCCGGTGACCGAGCGAAATTCCAGTTCATCGCCGATGTCGGTATGCAGCGCGCCGGTGTCGAACAGGCGCAGATTCGGCTTGGTGGCGAGCGCTGCGAGTGCGCCGGCGCTCACGCCGGGTGCGGCGATGACTTCGGCGAACTGGCGCTCGATGATGGCGCGGGCGGTTGCGGCGTCGAGCTCGCGATTGAAGGCAATGACGCCGCCGAAGGCGGAACTCGGGTCGGTGCGATAGGCGCCGGTGTAAGCCTCGAGCGTTGCGGCGCCGAGCGCCACGCCGCAGGGATTGGCGTGCTTGACGATGACGCAGGCGCACTGCGCAAACTGCCGCACGCACTCGATGGCCGCGTCGCTGTCGGCGATGTTGTTGTAGGACAGATCCTTGCCCTGCAGCACCCTGGCGGTGGTGACCGAACCGCCACGCGCCCCCGGATTGCGGTAGAACGCGGCCCGCTGGTGCGGGTTTTCGCCGTAGCGCAGGTCCTGCTGCTTATCGAAATACAGCCTCAGCAGCTCCTCGAAGCCGTCGTCCTCGTACCCCAAGCGTTGCTGCAGGTAACTTGCCACCGTGGTGTCGTAGCGGGCGGTGTGCGCGAAAGCCTTGGCCGCGAGGCGCGAACGGGTATCGATCGAAGTGCCGCCCGTATCGTCGATTTCGGCCAGTACCTGCGCATAGTCCGCAGGATCGACCAGCGCGGTGACGTCGGCATGGTTCTTGGCCGCGGCGCGCAGCATCGCCGGGCCGCCGATGTCGATGTTCTCGATCGCTTCGGCGAAACTGCAATCCGGCCGCGCGATGGTGGCCGCAAAGGGATACAGATTGACCACCAGCAGATCGATCGGCTCGATGCCGTGCGCGCGCATGGCGTCCTCGTCGGTGCCGCGTCGGCCGAGCAGGCCGCCGTGCACGCGCGGGTGCAGCGTCTTGAGACGGCCATCCATGATCTCGGGGGATCCGGTATAGGCCGATACTTCGCGCACCGGCAGGCCGGCATCGACCAGGAGCCTTGCGGTGCCGCCGGTGGCCAGCAGCTCGATGCCGTGACGTTGCAGGCCGGCGGCAAAGTCCGTCAGTCCGCGCTTGTCGGAGACCGAAAGCAGCGCCCGCCGGATGGCCGCGGACATCAGATCGCTGCCGCCATCCCGGGTGCGGCGCCAGGCAGCCCGTAGCGCGCGGTTGAACGATGCCGCGTCGGCCGCATGATCACTCGGATAGGCCCAGCTCTCGCAGCTTCTTGCGCAGGGTGCCGCGATTGATGCCGAGGATGACGGCGGCGCGGCTCTGGTTGCCGGCGGCGTAATCCAGTACCGCGCGGAACAGCGGCTCCTCGACCTCGCGCAGCACCATGTCGTACACGCGCGCGGGGCGATGACCATTCAGGCTTGAAAAGTAATCGTTGAGTGCCTGCTCGGTGTGACTGCGCAGCGGCAGTTCCTTGCCGTTGAGTCTGATGCCATTGGATCTGAGCATCGGTTCTCCGCCTGATCTGCGAGTTTTCTTCTTCAACATGCTCGCGCTTCCCTTTCAGCCAGTGCGACCGCAGCGACTTTCAGGCCGCTTGCAGTTCTGCCCAGTGCTCGAAGCCCTGCTTGGCCGCCGAAAACTGTGAAGCCGAGTCCTCTGCCGCCATCAATCGTTGCCGCAGTTCGCTCGCTTCGGAAAGTTGCCGGCAGTACCAGCCAAGATGCTTACGCGCCATTCGTACCCCCGTGTGCTCACCATAGAACTCATACAGGGATTCGAGGTGCTGAAGAATGATCTCAGTCTTCGACGTTCGCAAGAGTGGAGCCGCGAATTGATTGGTAGCGACATACGCATTGACATCGCGAAAAATCCATGGTGCACCTTGCGCCGCGCGGCCGATCATTACTCCTTCTGCGCCAGTGAAATCAAGTACCGCGCGCGCGCGCTGCGGTGAATCGATATCGCCGTTGGCGATCAACGGTATGGAGATCTGCCCGCGCAGCTGTCGAATCGTGTCGTATTCTGCGGCGCCGCGAAACATATCGGTGCGTGTGCGGCCGTGGATGGCAACTGCCGCTATGCCGCATGATTGCGCCAGTGCCGCGATGCGCGCCGCATTGCGCTGCGTCGGATCGGTGCCGGTACGGATCTTCAGAGTGACCGGCGCCGCCACGGCGCCCACCACGGCATGCAGTATGCGTTGCACCAGCCCCTCATCGGCCAGCAGCGCCGAGCCGCACTGGCGGTTGCAGACCTTTTTCGCCGGACAGCCCATGTTGATGTCGATAATCTGCGCGCCCAGATCGATATTGACGCGCGCCGCAGCCGCCAGCTCCGCCGGTTCGCTGCCGGCCAGCTGCACCACGCGTGGTTCGGGTTCCCCCTCGTGGTCCATGCGTCGCTGCGACTTGCTGCTACTCCAGAGTCGCTGGTCGGCGCTGAGCATTTCCGCCGGCGCCAGCGTCGCGCCGAAACGACGACAGAGCTGCCTGAACGGCCGATCGGTCACGCCGGCCATCGGCGCCAGCAGCGCCCGGCCGGCGAGCTGGTAGTGCGCGATGCGCAGATTCACGGTAGCGGGGCCGCGGCTGCAGTCGTATCGCCGGCGCAACGCACGACACCATGGGTGCTCTTCAGGCACACGTCGAGTTCAAAGCTGGCACTGTCGGCGCCCGGGTCACGTACCGCGATCTCACTGTCGATGCGCTCGTCGTGCGCGAGGAAAGCGCGCGCCGGGTGGCCCTGGGGCCAATACTCGGCCGGTGTCAGATCACGCGCTGCGATCGGCTTGCCGTAGCGATCCAGCAAGGTCAGGCGCAGCAACGGCACCGGTTGGGCGCTGGGCGCACGATTGGCCACGCTCACGCGCACCCGGATCACATGGTTGTCGCCCGGGTCACTCGCTGCGCCTTGCTGGCGAACGTCATACGCGGACAGATTCCAGTGCGGGTCGAGCGGCACGCCGAAACTGGCATACAGCCGGCCGATCGGTGCACTCAAGGAAGGCGAGGAGGCGAGCGCATCGCGCCAGTGATTGATACCCTGGACGATAAGCAGCAGCACCAGTGCGATGCAACCGGCAACCCAGCGGGCCGGGCGTGGCGGGGCGGCGACGGCGATGCCGCCGGCGTCGGCGTCGGCGTCGGCCGCCGGGTCCGGCGCCGCATCCGGCGGTGCGTCCGCATCGGCTGGCGCACTCTCGTAATAAGGATGCCCGAAGCCTTGCGCGTCCTGCTGCGATTGATGCGCGGCCACACTGAGGCGCTGTGCAAGAGCTGCGATCTCATTATCGATCGACTCTTCGGGCACGTACTCCTCGGTCTGCGTGATCGCGTCGCCTTCGAGCACGATGGTCTCGAAGCTGCCGGTGCCCTCGGCCAGGCTGGATTCATTCTCGATCGCCCCATCGCTCGAGCGCTCGGTGGTCAGGTGATTTCGTTGCGCGACCTCGCCGGCCTCGTGTACGCGGGCCGGGTGCGCTTCCTCGAATTCTTCGGCATCGTTGGCGGAGGAGGCGAGCGCGGCGGTGATCTGCGAGGAGGATGCCGGATCGGCCTGCGAATACACCGGCGTCGGCGTGCCGCGCTCGGCCGGTTCCTCGCTGAGCGCCAGCAGCGCGTTGAAGACGTTCAGGCAGCGCCCGCAGCGCACATAGCCCTGACCGGTGCGCAGATCCGCCGCGGTGACGGCGAGCGTCAGGGTGCACTTGGGACAGACGGTAAACATCGAACGACTGGGGAGCGCTGTGGCTTGCTGCGACGATGGATGACGATGGTGTGATCGGTAAATCCCAAGTCAATTCAACGGCGTGTGCTCAATAGCGGGTGCCGGCCAGCGCTACCCAGCCATCGCGGCAGGCGAAGCGCTCCATATCAAACCATTTCAGGAACGCAGCCGCCACTTCTGCTTCCTGAGCGGCAAGGATGCCGGCCAGCAGCACGCGCGCACCCGGCGCCAACAGCTGCGCGAACTGCTGATTCAGCGATATCAACACTTCGGCCAGGATATTGGCGAGCAGTACGTCGCAACCGCGCGGAATATCCGCCGCGCGCTCGCACAGCTGCAATCGATCGGCCACGGCGTTATCCACCGCGTTCTCGCGCGTGGCGAGCAGCGCCTGCGGGTCGATGTCGAAAGCAAAGACGCGGCGCGCACCGAGCTTCAGGGCCGCGATTGCCAGCGCGCCGGCGCCGCAGCCGTAATCCACCACCGTGCTGCCGGACAGGGGCGTGCCATCGAGCCATTGCAGGCACATGGCGGTGGACGGATGGCTGCCGGTCCCGAAGGCGAGGCCGGGATCGAGCCGCACCACTACCGCTTGCGGATCGGCCACCGATTCATGCCGCGGGCAGATCCACAGCCGCTCGCCGAAACGCGTGGCGTGAAAGTCGCGCAGCCATTCGCGCTCCCAGATCCGGTCGGCAACCGCTCGCGCCCGAAGTTGCAGCGGATCGATACCGATCGCGGCCGCGAGCGTGACGATCAATGCCGCATCGGCACGCTGTGCCTCGTACAGCGCCTGCAGCCGGGTCTGTCGCCACAGCCGCATCTCCCCGGGCCGCGGCTCGAGCACCGGTTCATCACTGGCATCGCTGAAGGTCACGCACAGGGCGCCGGTGTGCATGCAGGCGCTTTCGGCTGCCTGCGGATCGAGATGGTCGAGCTCGAAGCTCAGCTCGAGATACGACATCGCGTCACTTCAGTCCCAGGCGGCGCTCCAGGTAATGAATGTCTAGGCCACCGGTGTGGAACGCCGCATGTGCCAGGATCTCCTGGTGCAACGCGGTGTTGGTCTTGATGCCCTCGACTACCAGCTCGGACAGCGCGTTGCGCATGCGCGCTATGGCGGTCTCGCGCGTATCGCCATGAGCGATCAGCTTGCCGATCAGGGAATCGTAGTACGGCGGCACGCTGTAGCCGGAGTAGACGTGGCTGTCGACGCGGATGCCCGGACCGCCGGGCGGATGCCACAGCCTGATCGGGCCGGGAGAGGGCATGAAGGTGCGGGCGTCCTCGGCATTGATGCGGCATTCGATCGCATGGCCGCGGATCTGCACGTCGGCCTGTTCGTACTGCAGCGGCTCGCCGGCGGCGATCGTCAGCTGAGCCTTGACCAGATCGATGTCGGTGACCAGTTCAGTGACCGGATGCTCGACCTGGATGCGCGTATTCATCTCTATGAAGTAGAACTCGCCGTCCTGGTAGAGAAACTCGAGCGTGCCGGCGCTGCGATAGCCGACCGCGCGGCAGGCCTCGACGCAGCGCTCCCCCATCAGCCGGCGCTGTTTGGGCGTGATGCCGGGTGCCGGGGCTTCTTCGATCACTTTCTGGTGCCGGCGCTGCATCGAGCAGTCACGCTCGCCCAGGCTGATCACGTTGCCGTGATGATCGGCCAGGATCTGGAATTCGATATGGCGCGGCCGCTCGAGAAATTTCTCCATGTAGACCGAGTCATTGCCGAACGCCGCCAGCGCTTCTGCTCTGGTGACCGCGATCGAGCTCAATAGTGCGCCTTCGGAATGCACCACCCGCATGCCGCGGCCGCCGCCCCCGCCCGAGGCCTTGATGATGATCGGGTAGCCGATGTCGCGCGCGATGCGCAGGTTCTCATCGGTATCTTCGGTGAGCGCGCTGCCGGAGCCCGGCACGCACGGCACGTTGTGGCTGCGCATGACATTGATGGCCGACACCTTATCGCCCATCAGGCGGATGGTCTCGGCCTTCGGACCGATGAAAATGAAGCCGCTCTTCTCCACCCGCTCGGCAAAGTCGGCGTTCTCGGACAAGAACCCGTAGCCTGGATGGATCGCGACCGAATCGGTGACTTCGGCGGCGCTGATCAGCGCCGGCATGTTCAGGTAACTCAGCGCCGAGGGCGGCGGACCGATGCACACCGATTCATCGGCCAGCAGCACGTGTTTGAGATTGGCATCCGCGGTCGAGTGCGCGGCCACGGTCTTGATGCCCAGCTCGCGACAGGCGCGCAGGATGCGCAGCGCGATCTCGCCGCGATTGGCAATGACGATTTTTTCCAGCATCGGCGTGGTTGTTCTTGGGCGGAGGACTCGTCAGCGCATTGTGCTTACTGGATGATGAACAGCGGCTGACCGAACTCCACCGGTTCGCCATTCTTGACCATGATGGCCTTGACCTTGCCGGCCTTCTCAGACTCGATCTGGTTCATCATCTTCATGGCCTCGATGATGCACAGCACCTGGCCCACCTCGACCGTATCGCCGAGCTCGACGAACAACTTGGCGCCCGGCGTCGGGGCCGAATAATAGGTGCCGACCATCGGTGCGGTAACGATGTGCTCGCCGACCCCGGCGCGAAGCGGACCGCCGGACTTGGCCGGCGCCTCTGCCGTTGCCGCCGCCTCCACCGCGGCTGGCGGCGGCGCGGCGGCAATCAACGGCTGCTGCTGCAACGGCGCGGCAACGTAGGTCGTGGTCGGCTGACCGGGCAGCACGCGCGCGATGCGCAGCGTCTCCTCACCCTCCTTGATCTCGATCTCGGCGATGCCCGATTCCTCGAGCAGCTCGATCATTTTTTTGATTTTTCGTATGTCCATCGATGAGCTCCCGATCATGTAGACGCGGCCGCGCCCTGGCGCGCAACCCGCCCCCGGACCGTTAGACGGCCAACTCCCCCGGTGGCGCGAGAATCTACCTAATTTCGGGCAATTTGCCTAATCTTTGGCAAAAATTGACGCGATCATGCAGGGATCATGCCGGAATCAGGATTCCTTTAGGCCGGCTCTGGCGCGCTCGGCGGCCAACTCCTTAAGTCGCTGCGCAATACCCGCGTGCGCTTGCTGCAGGCTCAGGGTTCCCAAGGCCAGTGCCCGCATCGTGTCCAGAATGTAGACGGCCTCATCCTGATGCAGCTCGCCGATCTTGAGCGCCACGATACGACCCTGGGCATCTGCGAACACGGAGAACGGCAGCACCGTCTGCATGCCGAATTGCTCGGCCGCGGCCAGGCCCGAGTCCTCGCCGATCAGCAGCGGATAGTCGATCGCCTGGCGGCGCATATAGTCGACAACGGCAGTACGAAAATCCACGGCGATACCGACCACCGTAAGGCCGTCGCCATGGTAGGTGCGGCGCAGCTGCTGCAGCAGCGGTATCTCGCGCCGGCAGGGCGCGCACCAGGTGGCCCAGAAATTGATGATCAGCGGGTGGCCGAGAAAATCCCGCAGCGACTTTGCCTGCCCGCTAAGGTCCGGCATCTTCACGTCCGGTACCGTGTCCGGAATGGGCCGGGCCGGGGCCGGGGTCGGGCCGCCGGCATCGGCGCTGCCGTCCGGCCCGGCCGGGTTGCCGCCCGTTGCGGGCGGCGCGACAGCGATGATCGAGGCTGGCGGTGTGGCAGCTCGATACGACAGGAAGCCGGCCAGCACACCGGCCAGGGCCACTAGCACGATCACCAGTGTGCGCGACGCGGGCGGCATGAACGTTCGGGCTCGAGCGCGGCGGCGCTAGCCGGTCGCCAGCGCCTGGTGCAGCAGCGCGGCGAACTCCGGAGCCTTCATATAGCCCACCACGCGGTACTCCTGGTGCTCATGCCCGAGTGCATCGTAGATGGCGATGGTCGGTGGGCCGTAGATCTGGAACTGGTGCAGCAGCGCCTGATCGTCCACGTTATTGGCGGTCACATCGGCGCGCAGCAGCCGCACCGACTTGAGCGCAGCGCGCACTCCCGGATCGGTGAAGGTGTAGCGCTGCATCTCCTTGCAGGAGGTGCACCAGTCGGCATAGAAATCCAGCATCACCGCCTGATGCGCGGCGGTCGCGGCCTGCACTTCGCGTTGCAGGTCGGCCACGGAGGTGATGCTCTTGAACGCGGGTTCGTCCAGCGCCGCCGATCGGCTTGCCAGCGGATGCAGCAGGTCCTCCCCGCCGCGCGCTGCACCCAGCAGCAGCGCCAGCGCGTAGAGCGCTGCCACCAGCGCCGCGCTGCGCGCCGCCCACAGCGCCGGGCTGGCGCCGGGGGCACTCTGGTTGGCGGCACCGCCGTCGCGAATGGCCCGGCGGGCATGGGCGAGCGGCACGTAGCCCCACAACACCACGGCCGCGGCGATCGCCGGCACGGCAAACAGCAGCAGCGTCCAGCGCGCCGGTACGATGCGCCCGAGCATCCATGCCGCCAGTGCCAGCATCAGCGCGCCGAACAGTCGCTTGACGCTGTCCATCCAGGCGCCGGCGCGCGGCATCCAGCGCCCGGCCGAACTGCCCACGATCAGCAGCGGTACCCCCATGCCGAGGCTCATGGCAAATAAGGCCGCGGCGCCGCGCAGCACGTCGCCGGTCTGGCCTATGACGATCAGCGCCGCCACCAGCACCGGTCCGACGCAGGTGGTGACGATCAATGCCGACAGCATGCCCATCACCGCAACGCCGCCGAAGCTGCCGCCGCGTTGCCGGTTGCTCAGCTGCGCGACGCGGGTCTGGATGAAGCCCGGCATCTGCAGGGTAAACAGGCCGAACATCGACAGCGCCATGGCGATGAACAGCGCCGCAAAGAGCATGATGATCCACGGCTGCTGGAACACCGCCTGCACCTGCTTGCCGGCGGCCGCGAACAGCGCGCCGGTGATGGTGTAGGTGAGCGCCATGCCGAGCACATAGGTCAGTGACAGCGAAAATGCGCGCGCCGTGGTGACGCTCTTGCCCTGGCCGACGATCAGGCCGGAGAGAATCGGCACCATCGGCAGCACGCACGGTGTGAATGCCAGCAGCAATCCGCCGATGAAAAATTGCAGCAGCACCGCCGCAAGGCTGCCCGATCGGAGTAGCGCCGCCAGCCGGTCCTGCTCGGAGACGTATGCCCCGGGGTGCGCGCCTGCGGCCGCGCCCGCGGCCGGGCCCGCGCCGCCGGCGCCGGAAGTCGCCGGCAGCAGTACCGACACGGTGCGCGTGACGGGCGGATAGCACAGGCCGGCCTCGGCGCAGCCTTGATAGGTCACGCTCAAAGGCAGCGTAAGTGCGCCGCCCCCGCTGCGCGTGACCGGCAGCGCGACCAGCAGCTCATTGTGATACACCACCTGCTTGCCGAAGTACTCGTCGGATTTGACCTGACCTTCCGGAAACACCGGGGCGCCGACGCTGGGCGTCGCGGCCTCGCTGCTCGCCTTGATGCGGTCGCGGTACAGGTAATAGCCGGGGGCGATGACCCAGCTCAATCGCACGCGCTCGGGACTCTCAGCGCTGGCGCTGAAGATGAAGGCCTGCTCGGGTGGCAGGAAATCATCGCCCGACCTGGTCGCGCGCGTCTGGCTGACGACCGCGTCGACGTCGGCGCTGCTGGCTGCGCGGGCGTCGTGCCCCAGACAGAACATCGCGGCCAGCGCCGCGAGGCCCACCAAGGCGAAGGCGCTGGCGCGTGTGGCGCCCGTCTCGACCCGCTGCATGATCAGTCCCCGCGTTGATGGCAAAGCACGCAATTGTCTCAGACCGCGGGGCGTGGAGTAGGTGCGATGGGGCACAGTCCGCGTAAACCTCTGCCGCAAACCCGCACTTGCCGATCAAGCACTTGGCGCGCGGCGTGATGCCAGCGGCGGTGCGGGACGGCCAATCTTTGCTCCTTGGGGGTTGAAACTCCAGTGTTAGGCGCTATGATTAGCACTCAACTAGGGAGAGTGCTAACACTCGACCGGTGCCGGCGGCCGAATAGGCCGCCAGCTCGTAAAACAGCCTGATTTAACTTAATCAATGGAGGAAACCATGAAGATCCGTCCTCTTCATGACCGCGTGATCGTCAAGCGTCTCGAAGAAGAGCGCACGTCGCCAGGCGGCATCGTAATTCCGGACACTGCGGCTGAGAAGCCCGTCCAGGGCAAGATCGTTGCGGTCGGCAAGGGAAAGATTTTGGAAGACGGAAAGGTGCGTCCACTCGACATCAAGGTCGGCGACAAGATCCTGTTCGGCAAGTACAGCGGCACTGAGGTGAAAGTCGAGGGCGAAGACCTCGTGGTCATGCGTGAAGAAGACGTCATGGCCATCATCGAAGGCAAGTAATTCATCCGAGGACCAAGACAATGGCAGCGAAAGAAGTTCGGTTTAGTGACGATGCCCGGCAACGCATGTTCCGCGGCGTCAACATCCTGGCGAACGCCGTCAAGGCGACGCTCGGCCCCAAGGGCCGCAACGCCGTGCTCGAGAAGAGCTTCGGCGCCCCGACCGTGACCAAGGATGGCGTCTCGGTTGCGAAGGAGATTGAGCTCAAGGACAAGTTCGAGAACATGGGCGCGCAGATGGTGAAGGAAGTCGCGTCCAATACTTCCGATGAAGCCGGAGACGGCACCACGACTGCGACCGTGCTGGCGCAGGCGATCATCCGCGAGGGCCTCAAGGCCGTCGCCTCGGGCCGCAACCCGATGGACGTCAAGCGTGGCATCGACAAGGCCGTGACCGCGGCGATCGAAGAGCTCAGGAAGCTCAGCAAGCCGTGCAAGGACAGCAAGGCGATTGCCCAGGTCGGCACCATTTCCGCCAACTCCGACGAGAGCATCGGCAAGACGATTGCGGATGCGATGGAGAAGGTCGGCAAGGAAGGCGTGATCACGGTCGAGGAAGGCTCAGGGCTTGATAATGAGCTCGAGGTGGTCGAAGGCATGCAGTTCGACCGCGGCTACCTGTCGCCGTATTTCATCAACAACCAGGCCAATCAGTCGACCGAGCTGGAGAAGCCGTACGTACTGCTGGTCGACAAGAAGATCAGCAATATCCGCGAGCTGCTGCCGGTGCTGGAAGGCGTCGCCAAGGCGGGTCGCCCGCTGCTGGTCGTCGCCGAGGACGTCGAGGGCGAGGCGCTCGCGACCCTGGTGGTGAACAACATCCGCGGCATCCTCAAGGTCGCAGCAGTGAAGGCTCCGGGCTTCGGCGATCGTCGCAAGGCGATGCTGGCCGATATCGGCGTGCTCACCGGCGGTACCGTGATTTCGGACGAGGTCGGCCTGTCACTCGAGAAGGTGTCGCTAAACGACCTGGGTGAGGCGAAGAAGATTCTGGTGGAGAAAGAGAACACCACCATTATCGATGGTCACGGCAAGGCCAGCGACATCAAGGCGCGGGTCGAGTCGATTCGCCAGCAGATCGAGGAAGCCACCTCCGACTACGACAAGGAGAAGCTGCAGGAGCGTGTCGCCAAGCTCTCCGGCGGCGTGGCGCTGATCAAGGTTGGCGCTGCCACCGAGATCGAGATGAAAGAGAAGAAGGCGCGCGTCGAGGATGCGCTGCACGCGACACGTGCCGCGGTCGAGGAAGGCGTGGTGCCGGGCGGCGGCGTGGCGCTGATCCGTGCCCAGAAGGCGCTCGACAAGCTCGAGGGCGCGAACGAGGACCAGACGATCGGTATCGCCATCCTGCGGCGTTCGATCGAGGAGCCGCTGCGTCAGATCGTTGAGAACGCCGGTGAAGACGCCGCCGTGATCCTCAATAAGGTCAAGGACGGCAAGGGCAGCTACGGCTACAACGCCGCGACTGGAGTGTTCGGCGACCTGATCGAGGCCGGCATTCTGGATCCGACCAAGGTGACCCGTCTGGCATTGCAGAACGCGGCCTCCGTGGCCGGGTTGCTGCTGACCACCGAAGTCATGATCGCAGAAGCTCCGAAGGACGAGGCTGAGCACAGCCATGGGCCCGGCGGCGGCATGGGCGGCATGGGCGGGATGGACATGTAACGCGACCGCGTTACCGATAGTTCATCTTCGACGGTCGGAACGACCGGAAAGGGCCGGAAGGAGACTTCCGGCCTTTTCGTTTGGCGGCGCGCACTTGCGGCCCGATCGGCGGCACGGCGGCGCCGGGGCTTGCGGCCAGGAAGGCTGAACTGCCGCTGAACCGGCGCGTAACTAGATGATTCTGGGTAATGTATATGTAACGAATGGTTCACTTTACAAACAAAAATTCCGGCGTATAGTTGTTTACAGGGTGAGGCGGACGCCAGTTCGCGTAGCCCTAAAAGTCGCGAAACAAGACCCCCCCCGTTTCGCGAACACCTCAAGGCCCCGCTCTGCGGGGCTTTTTTTTTACCCCGGGGTGCTACGACGCCAATGGCCGATTCGCTTGAACGTCAAGCGCTTACGTCCAAGCGTGGTGCGGTTGCCCTCCAATGCGTCAGGCCATTTGACGGCTGGTCTGAGGTTCCGGTGAAATCCGGCTCACGATGATTCGCCAGCACCTTATCTCAAGCAAGACGGTCGGCGAACCCGGTTTCCACTGGCGGGGCGCGGAGGTCACACGCCTCGAAGGCTTTACCGACGCCGTTTTCGCCTTCGCCGTCACGCTGCTGGTGGTATCGCTCGAGGTACCGAAGACCATTCCGGAACTGTTTGCGGCCATGCACGGCTTCCTTGCCTTTGGCGTCTGCTTCGCGCTGTTGGCGAACGTCTGGCACGAGCACTACCGTTTCTTCCGCCGCTACGCGCTGGAAAGTCCGTGGGTGGTGTTCCTCAATTGCGCGTTGCTGTTCTTTGTGCTGTTTTACGTCTATCCACTCAAGTTTATCTTCACGGCGCTGTTCGATCGCTCCGAAATCGAGCCTGCCGACGTTCGGGCGCTATTCACGATCTGGAGTCTCGGCTACGCGGCTGTATTCATCGTTTTCACTCTGCTGTATCTGCAGGCCTGGCGCATCCGCGCACAGCTGGAGTTGACACCAGTGGAAGCGCTGCGCACTCGAGTGAGCCTGTCGGACCAGCTCGCCATGGTCTTCATTGCTCTGCTGTCGACGCTGCTGGCGCGCACATTGCCGGATCGCAACCTCAGTATCGCGGTTAATATTTACGCTGCCGTGCCGATTTATTTCACGATCGCCCATGCGATCGCCGCTCGCCGGGAACGACGGCTGCAATTACAGCGGCCGCCGGCGTGACACCCTTTGCATCCGGCGCCGCGAGTTATTCCTCCCAGCGGAAACGCCAGATCGCAACCAGCAGGCAGGCCGCAGCGGTGCCGGCCAGCAGCAGCGTCGGCAGTACAGCCGCGTCGAACGGCAGACCGCGCCAGGTGGCGCCGTCCAACCCATCCACTGCCCAGCGCGTCGGCAGGTAGCCCGAGGCGTCCTGCAGCCAGCGCGGAAACACGAATGCGGGCACCCAGGCGCCGCCGAGCATGACCAGCAGCAGCGTCGCCATCATCGCCAGGCCGCGTGTGGACGATGCACTGCGGCCGAGTGTGGCCAGCATCAGTCCGAAGCTGGCGTTGAGAAGGCACAGAGCGATGCTGACGGCGATTAATCCGGGCCAGCTGCCCTCGATGCGCACCTTGAACAGCAGCATCGCCGCAAGGTAGATCAGCGTGATCTGGAACAGGCCGATCAGGGTGGTGGCCAGCGCGCGCGCCAGTATGAATTCCCCGCGTCGTAGCGGGGCCGAGCGCAGTCGCTGCCAGATGCCGCGCTGGCGCGTCAGCAGCAACAGGACGCCGGCGTCGATTCCGGCGAACAGAATGAACTGTACCGCCATGCCGGCGAAGGAATGGGCGTAGCTGTTGTATGGCGTGCTGTCGCGCGCAGTGACGGGCGTGGAAGACACGCTGTACGGAATGCTCAGACCAAAGCTGCGCTGATCGCCGCCCGCAGCGTCGGCCCCGGAGTCAATCTGCGTGTTGAGTTTGCGCGCGTCATTCAGCAGCGCCTTGAGGTCGTCTCGCAGCGGCGTCGGTTGCAGCTGCTCCAACTGCCGCAGGTAGCTGTCAAGGGCCTTGCGCCCGTAGGCTCCGGTGAAGGCCTCCCTGGAGATTTCCTGCATCGAGTACTGCGCCAGCAGCCCCTCAATCACGCGTGCGCCGGTGGTTTGGCTAGGATCCACCAGTAGTTCTATCTGCGGTTTATTATTGCCGGTGAACAGCGAGCGCGTGGTTTGCTCGCCAAAACCCTGAGGGAACACGGCCGCGGCTGTTTGTTTGCCGCCCTTGACCTGCTGGCGCGCGACGGCACGGTCAAGCACGCTGACTTGCAGCAACTTATCGGCCGCCAGATCAGCGGTGATGGCGCGTGAAACGTTGCTCTGATCTTCGTCGACGACGGCGATGGATATTTTCCCCTGGTCTTCGCTCCTGCCGGTAGCGCCGAAGATATAACCGAAGAACGCGGCGATGAGGATCGGCACCAGCACGCCGACGATCACCGCACGCCGATCGGAGAGGTACAGGCGAATGTCGTTGCGAATCAGGGCCCCGATCGCAGTGGCGTTCATGCATCCGCTCCGTCGCGCAGCGCGCGACCCGTGAGCTGCATGAAAGCGGCCTCCAGGTTGGTGTACTGCTGCTTGAAGTGGCTGACCGTATCGTTGGCCAATACCCGGCCATGATCGAGAATCAACACCCGGTCGCAGAGGCGCTCTGCCTCCTCCATATAATGGGTGGTGTAGAGCAGGGTTTTGCCGCGGCGTTTCAATTCCTCGAGATTGTCGAAGATTGCGTTGCGCGACTGCGGGTCAACACCAACCGTGGGCTCGTCCAGCAGGATCAGATCCGGGTCGTGCAGCAACGCTGCAGCAATGTTGAGGCGCCGTTTCATGCCGCCGCTGAAGGTGCTGACGCGATCCTTGCTGCGATCGGCGAGACCGACCAGAGACAGGGCAGCCTGGGCCCGAGGTTGCAGTGGCGCGCCGCCGAGGCCATAGAGACCACCGAACAGCTGCAGGTTGGCCCAGGCGGATAGCTCTTCGTACAGCGCCAGATCCTGGGGCACAAGCCCCACGCGCCGTTTCAATGCATTGGCGTTGTGCGTCACGCTGACGCCGCCCAGGCTGACGTCACCGCCGTCGGGCCTCGATATACCGCTGATCATGGAGATAGCGGTGGTCTTGCCGGCGCCGTTCGGGCCCAGCAGCCCCACCGTCTCGCCCTGCTCGATGCTGAAGCTGATGGCGTCTACCGCCACTCGCTGGCCGTAGCGCTTGCAGAGGCTCTCAACTCGCAGCATGGATAATGTCGCGCAGATACTGAACGTGTTCCTCGAAGGCGCGACGCCCGGTGCGCGTCAGCGACAGGCGGGTGCGCGGCTTCTTGCCGACGAAGGATTTCTCGACTTCGATATAGGCGGCCTTTTCCAGCGCGGCGAGGTGCGTACCCAGATTGCCATCCGTGATATCGAGCAGCTTGCGAAGCTCGGTGAACTCCAGCCTGGTGCCGCCACGCAGCGCATGCAGAGTGGCCATGATCCGTAGACGGGTGGGTTGATGGATAAGCTCGTTCACAGCCGGCGCAGCCACAGCCCGCCGGCGATCAGTGCGCCGCCCGAAACGCAACCCATGTATAAGAAATAGTGACTGTGGACGCCGTAGTACCCCAGCAGGATCAGCAGCGTCGCGGCCAGTCCGATGGTAAACAGCCGCCAGCCCAACCAGGCGCCCAGCCCCATATACAGGAAGGTCCAGAACAGGCTGATAAAGGTGTCCTGTTGACGCGGGTCCAGGGGTGGCAGCACGGCCAGCACGGTTATTTGGAACGCCACTATCACGAGGAAGCACAGCATCCAGCGCCAGCTTTGCTCCTGCCGGGTGCGCGTGCTGGCGCGATCGGCCACCGCTGCCTGCTGGCGTGCGCCTAGCCAGAAGCTGGCGGCGGCACCGAGCAGCGACAGGACCAGCCACACGCTACCGGATCGGGCAGGGGCGAGGTCCGATACGGTGTTAGCCAGCAGCCAGATGGTGCCCCATAAAATCAGGTAGGGCGCAAAGCGCCGGTAACGCTGCAACTGGGAACTGCGCGCCCGCGCGGCATCGATCGTTGCCAGTGCGAGCGCGGCCTCGTTTTGGTCCATGTTCATGGAAGAGTACTCTCTCATAAAGAGTACTCTGAGTAAAGTAGGTTGCCGTCGGCCGGATCGATCGTTAGCGATGGTGGGCCATGGCTGGCCCGGTGACGCCCTAGGGCTTTTTCCCGCCGCCCTGCTCGGGCTTGGGCTGATAGTTCTTCATGCCAGCTTGCCAGAGCGCGAAGGTGAACTGGTTGGCGAAGTTGCGATATGTCACGGACTTCTCCTCGGTGAAATGCCCGTTATCGAAGTTCACCAGCATCAGCGCTGGGCGACCGGAAGTGGATGCCTGCTGGATGGCCGCGACGAACTTGCCTGGCTGCCAGGGCACTACGCGCGGGTCGTTCCAGCCGCCAACCCCGAGAATGGCCGGGTAGCGCACCCCGGGCATCACATGCTGCAGGCCGTCCATCTCAGCCAGGGCCTGCGCTTCCGTGGGATCCTTTACCGTTCCGAACTCGGGCGTGTTGACCGGGCCGTTGGGTGAGAACTCGGCCCGCATCGCATTGGCGAGCCCGACATTGACGACCGCGGCCGCGAACAGATCCGGCCGCGTGGTCACGGCGCGAGTGATGAGAATACCGCCGGCGCTGGTACCACGCCCCGTCATGCGTTCGGCACTCGTATAGCCCTTGGCGATCAGGTATTCGGTGGCCGAGATGAAATCCTTCCAGGTATTGGGTTTCGTGGTCTTATAGCCGGCGCGATACCAGGCCTCGCCCTTCTCACTGCCACCGCGCACGTGGGCGTACGCCACCACCACTCCGCGGCTGGCGATCGAATAGCGCGGGCTGAACCCAGGGTTCCAGCTGATGCCGTAGGCACCATAGCCCTCCAGAATGCAGGGGCTGGAGCCGTCGAGCTTGATGTCCTTTCGGTGGATGATCGACAGCGGAATCATGGTGCCGTCGTGGCCCGGTACTTCGACTTCCTCGACCACCAGATCCGCCATCTCGGGGTAGTGGACCTCGGTGGTGAACACGCTGTTACGAACCTCGCCGGTCGCGGCATCAACCTCGTACACCGCCGGTGGCTGCAGCCAGCTGCTGATCGTGACCAGGCAGCGATTGCTATGGGCGTCCGGGCATTTCGCCCCGACAGTACCCTTGAGCGGCAAGCTCACCTCCGTGCTGGTTCCCGTCACCAGATCGTGGCGCACCAGCCGGCCATTGATCCCGTCGGTATAGGCCACGAGCAGGTAGTCCTTGCTTTGCGTCATCGAATCGATCGAATCCGCGGCTTCCGGAATCACGGTCTCTGCATGTTTCCAGTCCGGGGAATCTAGTCGCGCACGCACCATCTTGTAATGCGGCGCATCGACGGCGGTGATCGAATAGACCCACTCGGGCGTGATCGCAACGCCGCGCACCAGTTTATCGGCGCGCTGCACCAGCGGTTTCCAGTGAACCTGGCCCTGGTCCAGATCGGATACCGAGGCAATGAGCAACCGCAATTCCGGTTGCACCGTATCGAGGGAGCCGATGAGGCGTTCGGGTGCGGACTCCGGGACTTGCGCCTGTGGCATTTCCTTGGCCTCGATGCCAAGGTCAGGAGTCGCCTCGCTGCTGAGCAGGTCGCGATCCTGACTGACCGGCGTCCCCAGCGCGTGCAGCCGGGCTTTGCGGTTGGTCTCGATGTCCAGGCTCTTGATGTCGGTAACATCGCTGCCGTTGTAGAAGAACTCCCGGCTGTTGGGCAGCCAGTTCACGCCCCACCAGGCAGCCGGGTAGATCGAATCCGGCAGCAGCTGCCCATCCTCGACCTTGAGCACGCGAAGTTCCGACCATTCCCCGCCTTGCACCGCGAGTCCGAGCACCACGTATTGGCCATCGAAAGAGGGCTCGAACAGCGATACCGTGGTGCCGGCGGCCTTCTTGTAGGTTGTGGGATCGAACAGCAATCGCTCGCTGCCTGCCCAGCCCTCGCGCACGTACAGTTTGCCCACGTTCTGTCCGCCGAGCGTCTTGCGGTAGAACAGGCGGCCACCTTCGAACTTGAACTCGTGATAGCGAGGTGGCGTACGTCTATCCATCGACAGCCACTCGCGCACCAGCGCATCGCGCCCCGGAATCTTCGCGATCGTGCTGTCGGTGAGCTGCGCCTCGGCCTTGAACCAGGCGGCGACCTTCGGGTCTTTCAGATTCTCGAGCGGCCGATAAGGATCCTGATAGCGGGTGCCGAACCACACATCCGAGGCGTCAGAGGTCGGCGCCGCCGGGTAGTGCCATTGCGCCAGAGCACTCGCCGAGATCAGCGCGCAACCCGCGGCGATACCAAGCCTTGAAATTCTCATCGACGCTGCCTCCATGCTGAACACGGATTGAAGACCCCAGCTCAGCGACATTTTCAGCTAAGCGCCGGAATTGTCCTACTATTTTGGAGCCCGCAACGCGTTTGCGCCTGCATGGCAACAGGATTCGCCGCTTGCGCTGTTTGCGGGCAGCCGGTCGGCCCGCTGCACCTGTGATGGGCATTCGTGCGGGGCACCCCATTATTGCGGCATCATTGTCTGCTGCTGCTCCGGAAAGCCCAAAGGCGAAGCCGAAAAGCCCGTGTCGATCCACGTCGCGCTGAATCACGTCAGCCATTACCGCTACGACCGCCCGGTCAGCCTGGGCGCGCAGCTGGTACGTTTGCGGCCGGCGCCGCACTGCCGGACGCGCATCCTGTCGTATTCGATGCGAGTCGAGCCGGCGCAGCACTTCATCAACTGGCAGCAGGATCCGCAGGCCAACTACCTGGCGCGCCTGGTGTTCCCGGAACGCACGCGCGAATTTCGCGTCGAGGTCGATCTGATCGCCGAGATGGCGGTGCTCAATCCGTTCGACTTCTTCCTGGAGCCGTATGCCGAATCGATCCCGTTCCAGTACGAGGCCACGGAACTGTCGGAGCTGACGCCGTATCTGCTGCCGCTGGAAGCGACACCTTTATTTGCCGAATATCTGGCGCGCACTCCGCGCGCCAAGACCCGCACCATCGATTTCCTGGTGGCGCTCAATCAGCGCCTGGCGGGCGACATCCGCTACCTGATCCGCATGGAGCCGGGGGTGCAGGCGCCGGAACACACGTTGTCGCGCGCGGCCGGTTCCTGCCGCGACTCGAGCTGGCTGCTGGTGCAGTTGCTGCGTCATCTGGGTCTGGCGGCGCGCTTCGTGTCCGGCTATCTGATCCAGCTCAAGAGCGACGTCAAGGCACTGGAAGGACCATCGGGACCCGAGCAAGACTTCACCGACCTGCACGCCTGGTGCGAAGTCTATCTGCCGGGCGCCGGCTGGATCGGGCTTGACCCGACCTCCGGACTGCTGGCGGGGGAGGGACACATTCCGCTCGCCTGCACCCCCGAGCCGTCATCGGCGGCGCCGGTCAGCGGCGGGGTGGACGAGTCCGAGGTGCAGTTCGAGCACAGCATGTCGGTGACGCGCGTCTGGGAAGCCCCGCGCGTCACCAAGCCGTACAGCGAGGCGCAGTGGGCGGCGATCGAGCGGCTCGGCGGCGTGATCGACGCTGCGCTCACGCGGGCCGATGTGCGCCTGACGATGGGTGGGGAGCCGACCTTCGTCTCGCTCGATGATCCGGACGGCGCGGAATGGAACACCGAGGCCATGGGCCCGAACAAGCGCCGGCTCGCCGCACAGCTCTATCACCGCATGCGCGATCACTACGCGCCGCACAGCCTGGTGCATTTCGGCCAGGGCAAGTGGTACCCGGGCGAGCAGTTGCCACGCTGGTCGCTCAACTGCTTCTGGCGGCGCGACGGCGAACCGGTGTGGCGCGATCCGGGGCTGATCGCCGATGAAAACCACGACTACGGCGTGACGGCCGCGGTGGCGCAGAAATTTCTGCAGACCCTGGCGGCGCGCCTCGGGCTGGATCCGGGCCACGTGTTTGCCGGTTTCGAGGACGTGTTCTACTACTTATGGCGCGAGCGGCGGCTGCCGATCAACGTCGATCCGCTCGACTCGCGGCTCGAGGATGCGCAGGAGCGGGCACGGCTGCTGCGCGTGTTCTCGCAGGGCCTGGATCGCATCGTCGGCCATGCGCTGCCGATCGGGCGCGATACGGCCGGCGCGCGCTGGCACAGCGGACTGTGGTTCATGCGCGCCGAACGCTGTTACCTGATTCCCGGCGACTCGCCCATGGGCTACCGGCTGCCGCTCGACTCGCAGCCCTGGGTGACGCACAGCGAGTATCCGTACGTGCACCCGGCCGACCCGATGCAGGACTTCCCGCCGCTGGAGCCCGCGGCGCCGCGGGTACAGCCGCGCCCCGGCGCCGCCACCATAGCCGTTGCCGATCGCGTGCCGGCGGCGCATGAGTCTGCCGCCTGGATCACGCGCACCGCGATGTGCGCCGAGCCGCGCGACGGGGTGCTGTACGTGTTCATGCCGCCGACCGAGCGCGCCGAAGATTACCTGCAGCTGGTCGCGGCGGTGGAGGCAACCGCGGCGCAGCTGAGCCAGCCGGTGATGCTGGAAGGCTACGAGCCGCCGCGTGATCCGCGGCTCAACAGCTTTCGTATCACGCCTGACCCGGGAGTGATCGAAGCCAATATCCACCCCGCGCACGACTGGGCCGAGCTGGTCGAGCGCACCACGTTCCTGTACCAGACGGCACGCGAGCTGCGCCTCGGCACCGAGAAATTCATGCTCGACGGCCGCCACACCGGCACTGGCGGCGGCAATCACTTCGTGCTCGGCGGCGCCACTGCCGCGGATTCGCCGTTCCTGCGCCGGCCGGACCTGCTGGCCAGCCTCCTGGCCTACTGGCACAACCATCCGTCGCTGTCGTACCTGTTTTCGGGCTTGTTCATCGGGCCGACGTCACAGGCGCCGCGGGTGGACGAGGCGCGCAACGACTCGCTGTACGAACTGGAACTGGCGTTCCAGCAGCTGCCGGCGCCCGGTGCCGAGGTGCCGCCGTGGCTCACCGACCGGCTGCTGCGTAACCTTCTGATCGACGTCACCGGCAACACCCATCGCACCGAGTTCTGCATCGACAAGCTGTACTCGCCCGATGGTCCCAACGGGCGGCTGGGCCTGCTGGAGCTGCGCGCATTCGAAATGCCACCGCATCCTCGCATGAGCCTGACGCAGCAGTTGCTGCTGCGCTCGCTGGTGGCGCGCTTCTGGCACTCGCCCTATCGACCGGCGCGGCTGGCGCGCTGGGGCACGGAACTGCACGATCGCTTCATGCTGCCGTATTTCGTCGAGCAGGATTTTCGCGACGTGCTGGCGGAACAGCGCGCCGCCGGCTACCCGCTCGAGCCGGCCTGGTTCGCCCCGCATTTTGAATTCCGGTTTCCCAAGTACGGCGACTTTGCGGCCCTGGGACTGGAACTGGAACTGCGCCAGGCGCTCGAGCCGTGGCACGTGATGGGCGAGGAGGGCACGGCCGGCGGCGCGGTGCGCTATGTCGACTCCTCGGTGGAGCGCGTGCAGGTCAAGGTCACGGGCATGGCGCCCGATCGCTACGCGATCGCCTGCAATGGCCGGCGGGTGCCGCTGCGGCCGACCGGTACGGTAGGAGAATTCGTCGCCGGGGTGCGCTATCGTGCGTGGCAGCCATCATCGGCCCTGCACCCGCGCCTTGGAGTCAACTCGCCTTTGACGTTTGATCTGGTCGACACCTGGATGCAGCGCTCGCTCGGCGGCTGCCAGTATCACGTCACACACCCGGGTGGCCGCAGCTATCACACCTTCCCGGTCAACTCGTTCGAAGCCGAGAGCCGGCGCCTGGGCAGATTTTTTCGCATCGGCTACACGCCCGCGAGTGTCGCGGCCGCAGCCGGCGCGGTATTCGCACCGCCCGAGGCGGTGAATCCCGAATTCCCGTTCACGCTCGATCTGCGTCGCGCAGGATAGCTGGCTGGCCGCATATGTCCGGTCTCACGATGGCGGAAACCAATCCTTTTCTTTACCCGGGCAGCGCGCAACGTTACGACGAGCTGCTCGAGCGCGACGGTTCGATCCGCGCCCACTGGCGGCCGCTGATCGAGCACCTGTCGCGCGGCGGGGCCGACACGGTGCGCCGCTGCGTGGACATGACGCGGCGGCTGATCATCGAGAACGGCGTCACCTACAACGTCTACGCCGACCCGCAGGGCCGCGACCGGCCGTGGCAGCTCGATCCGCTGCCGCTGCTCATCGATCACCGCGAGTGGCGCGAACTCGAGGCCGGCGTCAGGCAGCGCGCGCAACTGCTCAACGCGCTGCTGGCGGACCTGTACGGACCGCAGAAGCTGATCGCAGAGGGCGTGGTGCCGGCGGAACTCGCGTTCGGCCATCCGAATTTTCTCTGGGCCGCGCACGGCATTCGGCCGCCGGGCGACACCTGGCTGCACCTGTACGCCGCCGACCTGGCGCGCGCGCCGGACGGGCGCTGGTGGGTGCTGAACGATCGCACCCAGACGCCCTCGGGGCCCGGCTACGCGCTGGAGAATCGCGCCATCATCGGGCGCGTGCTGCCCGGACTGGTCAATCAGCTGGGCACCCGGCCGCTGAGCGGATTCTTCCATACGCTGCGCCAGAGCCTGACACGCATGGCGGATGACGGCAGCCCGCCGCTGGTGGTGGTGCTCACTCCAGGCCCGTTCAACGAAACCTACTTCGAGCATGCCTACCTGGCGCGACAACTGGGACTGCCGCTGGTGCTGGGGCAGGATCTGACGGTGCGCGACGACAGTGTGTTTCTCAAGACGCTGTCGGGTCTGCGGCGCGTGCACGCGATCCTGCGCCGGCTGGACGATGACTTCTGCGATCCGCTCGAGCTGCGCGCCGACTCGGCGCTCGGGGTTCCGGGATTGCTGGGCGCAGTGCGCGCCAAGCGCGTGGTGATCGCCAATGCCCTGGGCAGCGGCGTACTGGAGTCGGCCGCCTGGCTTGGCTTCCTGCCCGGAGCCGCCCGCGTGCTGCTCGGCGAATCGCTGCGGCTGCCGTCGGTGGCCACCTGGTGGTGCGGCGAGAAGCCGGCACTCGAGTACGCGATCGCGCATCTGGACCGGCTGGTGGTGAAGCCGACCTTTCCCAACCAGAAATTCGAGCCGCGCTTCGGCCGTGATCTGGGCGAAGAGGACATTGCGGCGCTGATCGTGCGCCTGCGCAGCCGGCCGTACGCCTACGTGGCGCAGGAACGGGTGTCGTTGTCGCAGGCGCCGACCTGGCGCGCCGGCGCCAACGTGCGCCTGGCGCCCCGCACCCTGACCATGCGCGTGTATGCGGTGGCGACGCCGGGTGGATACGAGGTGATGCCCGGCGGGCTGGCGCGCATCGCCGCCGAGGGCGTGGTCGATATCGTGTCAAGCCAGCGCGGCGGCGGCA
>Ga0302314_10000625_pt1 | contig 65108 bp, 58 predicted proteins | sample III_Palsa_N2_3_FD_200533 | JGI IMG/M metagenome (GOLD analysis project Ga0302314, IMG submission 200533) | Peat permafrost microbial communities from Stordalen Mire near Abisko, Sweden - III_Palsa_N2_3 | ecosystem: Environmental > Terrestrial > Soil > Palsa > Peat permafrost | place: Sweden...
ATGCGAAGCGGACGCCGGCGGCGGGACCGCAGCGACCGTGCCGGCGGTACCCGCGCTGGTGGCCGACGCGATTCCGGCAGCGGCCGCGGCGACGCCCGCGGGCGCTCCGGCGCCAGCCGCGGCGATGCCCGCGGGCGCTTCGCCGGCGGCCGCCGCGGCGCGGGGTTGTTGCACGTCACGCAGCCACTCGACCTGCTCATGCAGCAGCGACAGCTCATCCTCGGCGTACTCGGCGCGGCGACGCAGCTCGGCCGTCTCCCGGGCATGCGCGAACAGCAGCAGCACCATGATCGCGACCGCGACGATCGCGGCGAAGCCGACATAGTCGCCCACCTGTGAGATGAAGTGGTGGACCGACAGGGCATATGGCAGGGCAGCCATCATCCGCGGGCAGTCTAAGGGGCGTCCCCGCCGCCTTCGCCGCCGATCACGCGGAACGCCTGCGCCCCGGGCGCGTCGGGCCGCGCCGGATGACCGACTGGACCGGCCTCCGAGGAGCGCGTCAGGCGCAGAGATGAGAGCTCGGCCACGCGCTGCGCCAGCGTCGAAGTCTGCCCTGCCAGCACGAGCAGATCGATCTCGGCGAAGATCTGCTGCACCCAGTCGGGGTCCAGGAGCTCGTGGCGGGCGCGCAGGATCCGCTCCTCGGTGGTCGGCTCCGCCGTCTCGTACGCGTGGTTGAACAGGTCCTCGGAGAACTTCTCGCCGCTGCGCGCGCCGACCTCGACGATCGCGATGTCCTCGTCGGGACGGAGCCCCGAGAGCGTGATCATCTCCCTGGCCAGGTCCATGATCCGGACCGGCTGGCCCATGTCGAGCACGAACACGTCGCCCGAACCACCGCGCAGCGATCCGGCCCGCAGGATCAGCTGCACCGCCTCGGGGATCGTCATGAAGAAACGGGTCATGCGGCTGTCGGTGACGGTGACCGGTCCACCGGCCTCGATCTGGCGCCGGAAGATCGGGACGACCGAGCCCGAGGAGCCGAGCACGTTGCCGAAGCGGACGGTCGCGTAGCGCGTCTGCGGGTGCGTCGCGGCCTCGCCCTCGACGGCCCATTCGGCCAGCGCCTTCGAGGCGCCCATCACGGTCGCGGGCTGCACCGCCTTATCGGTCGAGACCAGCACGAAGCTCGCGACGTGCAGCTCGCCGCACAGGCGCGCTACCAGGCGCGTGCCGAGCGCGTTGTTACGGATCGCCTCGACCGGGTTTTGCTCCATCATCGCGACGTGCTTGTAGGCGGCGGCGTGGAACACGACCGCCGGCCGGTAATCGGCCAGCACCTCGCGCATCCGCTCCTCCTCCTTGCAGTCGGCGACGACCGGTACCGAGGTGCGGACGTGGCGTTCCTCCTCGAGCTCGCGATGGATCTCGAACAGGTTGTCCTCGGCGTGGTCGACCAGCACGAGCCGGTGCGGGCCGACCCGCGCGATCTGACGGCAGAGCTCCGATCCGATCGAGCCGCCGGCGCCGGTCACCATCACGACCTGGCCGCGCAGATAGTCAGACGCGCCGTCGAGCTGCTCGGAGACCGGCTCGCGGCCGAGCACGTCCTCAAGCCGGATCTCGCGCAGCTGACGCGTGATCTGATCGAGCCGGCCGGAGCCGTCACGCAGCAGCTCGAACACGGTCGGGGTGGTACGGACCGGGATCCCCCGCTGACGGCACGCGGTCACGACCCGCGCGCGGAGCACGCCGGGCGCGGACGGGATCGCGATCACGACCTCGCCGGGCTCGGTCTCGTCCAGCACCCGGACGAGATCATCCTGCTGTGTGGTGCCAAGCACCCTGAGCCCGTGCTCGTCCTTGATCTTCTGCTTGGACGGGTCATCGTCGAGGAAGCCGATGGGACGCAGCCCCAGCGACTTGTTGCGCACCAGCTCACGCACGACCAGCCGCCCGCCCTCGCCGCCGCCGACGATCAGCACTTCCCGGGCGCCGGCATCGGCACCGAACACGCGGACGCGGCCGTCGGTCACCAGCTGCACCGCAAACCGGGCACCGATCAGCAGCGCCATCGACAGCAGCAGGAACAGCGCGATCACGCTGGCCGGGAGGTAGACGTTGGTGGTGCCGTTCTGGACCCAGTGGCCAGGGCGGCCGTACAGGCTGTTGGCAACCGTGACCGGATGGATCAGCGCGATCAGTGTGACCGCGGCGAGCGTCGCCAGCACGACGCCCTTGAGCACCGCCTCGTAGTCGCGCTGGCCGACGAATCGCCACAACCGCGCGTACTGTCCGAACACCATCAGCGCCGCCAGCACGAGGATCACGACCCACCAGCACGTGTGCGTGAACAGCAGCCGGTAGCGGTGGTCATATCCGAGGCGCGTGTGGTGGCCGGACCAGAGGTACCGGATGTGGGTCCCCCACGGATGCCCGGCGAAGCGCAGCCAGAAGGCCAGGAAGTAGGCGAGCGCGACCAGCACACCGTCCACCACCAACTGCGGGAGCGCGTGGCGGTGCACGGGTATGGCCGCGGATCTCATCCGTCGGCGCATGCGGCGGAAAGTCTAGAGGGGCCCGCGCTGGCTGACCATCAGCCGGGGCTCGGGGTATCGGGGATCGGCGGGATTGGGATCGGCGGCGTGTGGTTGGGCGTCAGCGTCCCGCCGGTGCTGTTGTTCGGATAGGTCCAAACGCCCTTCATCCGCTGGCAGAAGGCCAGCTTCGATCGCTGCGTGTGCCATGGCCACGCCGCCCAGCCGTCGGGCAGTGCCGTGAACAGGACGATCGGCGTGTTGCGCGTGTGCAACTCCTTCTGCGGCTGGTGTCCGACGTTGCCGTCGTTCATGTGCGTCAGCCAGCCGAGCAGCGAGACGTGCTCGATGTCGGTCACCGGGGCGCCGCAGTAGCGGACCGCCTTGTAGCCGCCGATCGCCTTGATGAAGCCCGACAGCTCGTCGAACTGGTGCGTGCGGGCTTTTTGCGAGATGAGGTCCTTGTGCTCGACCTGAGCCCGGTGGTGCAGGCCGGGGATCAGGCACGCCAGCAGCGCGACGCCGACGAGCGTGCCGGCCGGCCACGGCACGTGGAGCCGCTGGGGCAGCTCGCGGACCAGCCAGCCGAGACCGATCCCTGCCAGCAGCACGCAGCCGACGGCGGGCTCGAACATGTACCTCGGAACCGCCGGGGTGCCGAGCAGCGCGAACACGATCTCGACGGCGACCCAGAGGACGATGCAGAACGCCAACCCGATGACCAACACCTCGTCGGAGCGCAGCACCGCCCGCAACGGCTCGCCGGCGCGCGGCAGCCCCCGGCCGCGGCGCGGGATCAGCTCGCCCAGTCCAACCCGCGCCAGCCGCGGGACCGCCAACACCAGCGACCAGCCGAGCGCGATCAGCGCCAGCACCCACACCGGCCACAGGTTCAGGGCCGTGAAGCGCAGGATCGTGCCGCCGACCTTGCCGCCGGTGATCGCGCGCGGAGAGTCCTGGGCCAGCTGATACGCGACGAACGGCCGGCCGTTGGTGATCCCGGGCACGCCGAACCACAAGAAGAACATGACCAGCCAGACGGCGGCGATGTACCAGCGCAGGTCACGGCGGTAGCACCAGCACCAGCCCGAGTACAGGAACAGGATCGGCCAGTCCTCCGGCCGGCCCAGTCCAGCGAGCAGGAGCATCAGCATCGTCAGCCGGCGCTTGCCCTGCATGTGGAAGTCGATCGCCGCCAGGGTCAACGACACGATCATCGTGTCCGACTGGTGGCTGAGCAGGTAGTGCAGGTATGGGTCCAGCGTGCCGTTGATGTTGTCCTGGATCCCGTACATCCCGAACCCCGCGAACAGCGCCGCCAGGATCGCCGGATACAGGTACTTGCCGTCGCGGTTGACGACCTTGGACGCGATCCGCGCCGCAAAGATCGTGCCCGACAGCGAGACCGCGATCGACACGGTCATCCAGATCCACAGCTGCAAGTGGTTCCCGAACAGCGCCGCCGGCGCCGTCACGATCAGCGGCAGCGGCTTCCACGACGGTGCGCCCGCGAGGCTGAGGCTGCCATGGATCGTCTGATAGCCCCAGATCAGCCAGCCGTACGGGTCATAGCCGGGGCGGGTGTCGGCGACGCGCGCGATCACACCGGCGAGCACGATCTCGGCGACGGCGACGAACCACCAGACGTGGCGCAGCACGAACGGCTTCGAGGTCCCCGCCGCCGAGCCGGTCGCCGAGCGGCTGCGATCGCCCCCGGGACCGGGGCTGTGCGGCGTCTCTAATGTGGTGTCTGACACGAGGCTCGGGGGCACGGTAACAGGCGCGCCGACGAACTTCGGCTGCCTTGACATATGGTGGTGGAGAACCTAAGTGGACACTAACCGGACGCTGATCGGGACAACACGGGCGCGCACAGCAGCCGGGTGAACACCGCGGGGTCACGTCGGATGCGGTCAATGCCACGGGTAGCGCCGGACGCCAATCGTGCCGGGTCGCGCTTGTCCACAACGGCCTGCTCAGGCGACTGCAGCCGTTGCAGGCGGCCCTCCGCGATCAGCCGTTCGTCGACGGCGCCCAGCCGTCCCTCGAACACCGTGAACACCGGCGTCCCGAGCGCGACCGCCTCGCGGTTCATCGTGCCGCCGGCCGAGACCACCAGGTCGGCGTACGCGATCAGCGACTGAGCGTCGATCGCGCGTCGCGGGACCACGAAACCGCCGTAGTCGGCGAGCTGCGCCCGCTGGTCGGGCGTGCGCGGCAGCACCACCGCCTGGGTGCCGCGCAGGCGTTCGAGCACCGCGCCGAACAGATCGTTGTCGAACCGGTGGTACAGCGACACCGCCGGCGGGGTGCGAACGACGACGATCGGCTGCGCCGGATCCAACTCCAACTCGCTCAGCACCGCCGGCGAAGGCTCGAAGTCGGCCAGGTAGTACTCCTCCTTGAGCCCCTCGTACGGATGCAGCTTGCCGCGCGCGCCGTACCGATCCAAGCGCTCGGGCGGTATCGCGTCGGGAACGACGACGGCCCGCGCCAGGCGGCAGTTGACCGTGTGCTGGACCGCCGCCCACTCGTAGTCGAACGTCGTCGTGCACGGGATCCCCAGCAGCGCCGCCGCGACCGTGATGTCGTTGGACCCGTGGCCGATCGCCAGCTCGAAGCCGCGGCCAGATGCCCACCGCGTCAACGCGCCCGAGCGGGCGGCGAGGCCACGGGCCTTGTCGACCAACCGTGCGCCGCGATGCTCGCCGATGTCCGTGTGGCCGATCCCGAACCGGTCGCACAGCGCCAGCGTCTGGGCGAAGTCACGGGCGGTGACCTGCACCTCGTGACCCTCGCGTCGCAGTTGCTCGATCACCGGACGCAGCACCAGCACGTGCGGCGAGTTGGTCAGGTCGACCCAGACGCGCATTGACGAGGTCCCGCCCGCCCCCGACCCGGGCTCAGGCCGCGGCGGCGATTGCGGCCACCACCTCACGCGCCTGGTCGGCCCCGAGCACCGGGCTGATCGGCAGCGCGATGTTGTCGCGGCCGAGCGCCTCGGTCACCGGCAGCGGCGCGGCCGCATCGACGAACGGCGCCATCGACGGCTGGTGGTGACACTGCCTGCGGTAGTAGGCGCGGGCCTGCACCCCGGCGTCGTTGAGCGCCTGCACCAACGCGTCCGCGCGCGGGTGGGTGACGACGTACAGATGCCAGGCCGGATCCGCGCCCGGCTGTGGCCGCGGCACGGTGACATGTCGCGCCAGGCCGGCATCCAGATACGCGCGCGCGGCGGCGCGGCGACCGTCGGCCCAGTCGTCCAGACGGCCCAGCAGCACTCGCAGGATCGTGGCCTGGATCGCGTCGAGCCGCGAGTTGTAGCCGACGTGGTCGAACGTCTCCTTGTCACGGGAGCCGTGGAAGCGCAGCTGCCGCGCCAGCTCCGCGACCCGCTCGTCGTCGGTCGCGATCGCGCCACCGTCGCCGAAGCAGGGCAGGTTCTTGGACGGGTAGAACGAGAACGTGGCGGCGTCGCCGAGCGCGCCCGCGCGGCGGCCGTCGCAGCTGGCCCCGGCTGCCTGGGCGGCGTCCTCGAGCACCGGCAGCCCGAGCTCACGCTTCAGCTCGGCGGACGGCGCCGGCACCCCGAACAGATCGACGGCCATGATCGCGGTCGTGTTCGGCGTCAGCGCCGCCCGGACGGTCTCGACGGTGACGTTGCGGGTGTCGGGATCGACGTCGCAGAACACCGGCCGCGCGCCGATCTCGGCGATCGCCTCGGCGCTCGCGTAGAAGGTCAGTGATGGCACGACCACGTCGTCGCCCGGCTTGACGCCCAGCGACCGCAGCGCGATCGCCAGCGCGTCGGTGCCGTTGGCGACGCCGATCACGTGCGCGACACCCAGATAGGCCGCGAACTCCTGCTCGAACGCGCTCACCTCAGGCCCGAGCACGAACCGGCCCGAGCGGACGACGTCGCCGATCCGCTCGAGGATCTCGTCGCGCACGGGCGCGAGTGGGGTGTCGGTGTCAAACAGCGGGACCGCCATCTCGCACGGCCACCTTAGCCCGTCGGCCGCGCCTGACGGCCGCCGTGATCAGGGTCACTCGGCTGCGCACCGCCCATCCCCTGTGGATCGGCGGTGCGGGCGCGATCGAGGTCGACCGACTCCGCGAAGCTGCGCGCGACGGTGGCGTCGAGCCGGTCGAGCTCGTCGCGGACGGCCGTCCGGCGCCGCTCGGGGAGCTCCTCGAGCAGCTCCTCGAGCATCGATCGCATGCGGCGCATCACCTGGATCGACGACGCTCCGTACTCACGGATCTCGGTGACGGCGAGCGCCAGGTAGTCCTCCCAGCCACGGACCGGGATCACCAGGCCCGCGCGTCCGGACGTGCGGCGGCCTTCGAAGCGCGACTCAGAGGTGTCGACCGTGCCGATCATGCGCAGGCTCTCGCCGAGGTAGTTGAGCACCTGGACCGCGGTCGTCGGATCGTTGATCGCCGCCGACAGCGCCTTGTCGGCGATGTCGACCATGATCCGGATCGCGAACGCGGGATCCTGCTCGATCGTCCGCTCGGCACCGAGCACCACCATCCGGCGCAGCCGCGCCTCGTCGCGCTCGTCGGCCTCACCGACTCCGTAGACCTCCACCAGCACCGCGCGTGCGGGCACGAAATCGCCCACTGCGTGACCAACCACCACCAGCCGCTCGTGGCGCTGCGCCCAGCCGTGCAGGCCCGCGACGTCGATCGCCTGGATCGCGCCGTGGCGCTCGGCGCGGGCGACCAGCAGCGGCGGCTCGCCGTCGCGTCCGGGACGTCCCCAGAAGATGCCCGGCGCCGCCAGCGTCGCGGTCAGCCGCTCGAAGTCCCGGTGCAGGTAATCGGACACGAGCGCCGCCACCGCCACCGGCCGCAGCCGGTGCAGCGCCCGGTCCAGGAAGATCACGAACAGGATCAGATCCAGCAGCAGCAGCAGCCCGGCGATCGAGGTCCCCAGGTCGGGGACGAAGCTCTGCTCGACATGGCGCAGCAGCGTGAACGAGAACGACAGCGTCCCGATCAGCAGCGTCAGCAGCGCCTTCAGCACCCGGTCGCGGTACCAGAGCCGCATATACCGCGCCGAGAACGTCTGCGTCGCCATCTGCACGACGAGGACCGTGACCGTCACCACGAACCCCGTCAGCGCCGCGGCTCCGCCGACGATCGACGACAGCACCGTGCTCGCCGTCGACGACGAGTAGGTGAACTCCGCCGGCAGATGCGCCGCCTTGTCGACGAGCACGTCAGCGCTCCCGAGCGCGACGCCAAGGACCGCGCCGAGCAGCGGCAGCACCCACAGGCTGCCGGTCACATACTGGCGCAGGCGGAACCGAGTCGCCCAGCTCACGGCGCCCGGGGTCCCGCTTGCCAGTCGCATCGGCGCATTCCAGCAGGACCTGCGGCCGTGCGCCCCGGGCGGCGTTGATTCTCGCCTGATCACCGCCCGCTACGCTTCGCGACGGTGTTGATTGCCTTCGCCTCGGTGACCAGCGGGCTGGTCACGCTGGCCACACACATCATCGATCACCTCGGGTACGCCGGGGTCGGGCTGATGGTTCTCGTCTCCGGCGTGATCGCGATCCCGGGGACCGAGGCCCCGATGCTGTTCGCCGGCTTCGACGTCCACGACGGCAAGCTGACGCTGCTGGGGATCGTCCTCGCGGGGGTGATCGGCGACCTGATCGGCCTCACGATCGCCTACTGGATCGGTCGGATCGGTGGCCGCGAACTGGTCGAGCGCCACGGCTCGAAGGTCCACGTGTCGACGGCGGATCTCGATCGCGCACACCGGTGGTTCGATCGCTGGGGCTCGCCGGTGATGTTCGCCGGTCGCTTCGCACCGTTGATCCGGATCGTTTTCCCCTACTCGGCCGGCGTCGCGCGGATGCCGTTCGGACGCTGCCTCACGTTCTCCGCGCTCGGATCGATCGCCTGGATCACTGGCTTGGCCTTGCTCGGCGACGCGGTCGGCAGCGAGTGGCCCAAGTGGCGTAACCACCTCGACTACGTCGACTACGCCGCACTCGGGATCCTGATCCTCGTGATCGCGTTCCTGATCTACCGCCACGTCAAACGCGTCCGGTCCGCTCGCGATCGCGCCTCCGCGGAGCGAGCGGTCGATGTCGTCGCCGACTGAGCCGCTGTCCGCCGCGCCGCGTGGGGTGGCAGCCGGCGCCGACGTCACGCACACGGACGGTGGCGCCGAGCGGTCGCCGACACCGCCGCAGCTCAAGCTCGGCGAGGCGATCGCGCTCGGCGCTCTGCACGGACCCGCGGAGCTGATGCCGATCTCGTCCTCCGGGCACGTCGCGCTCGTGCCGTGGCTGCTGGACTGGGATTACTCGCGGGTCGACCCCGACGTCCGCAAGGCGTTCGAGGTGGCGCTGCACGCCGGAACCGCGGCGGCGCTGCTGATCACGCTGCGCGACGAGGTCGCCGCGACGATGACGGGACTGACGTTGCAGCGTGCCGGCTGGCTGGCGGTCGCCTCGGCGCCGGCCGCGGTGGTCGGCCTGACGCTGGAAGGGCCGATCGAACGGCGGCTCGGGACGCCCGGGACGATTGCCGCCGGAATGCTCGGCGGCGCCGTCGCGATGGCGCTGGCCGATCGCCGGCCGCAGCAGCGCTCGGCCGACGAGGCCGGCTGGGCCGACGCGGTGTGGCTCGGCATCGCCCAGGCGTGCGCGCTGTACCCGGGCGTGTCGCGTAATGGCGCGACGCTGACCGCCGGTCGCATGCTGCGCTTCGCCCGGGCCGACGCGAACCGGCTCTCACGGTTGCTCGCGCTGCCGGTGATCGGCGGCGCCACCGGGCTCAAGGCGCTGCGGCTGCTGCGACGCGGACTGCCCTCAGGGACCACGCCCGCGTTCGCCGCCGGCGCGGCGACCTCGTTCGCCACGACGCTGCTGTCCACCCGGGTGATCAGGCAGGTCGAGCGCGACCGGTCGCTCGCGCCCTACTGGGGCTACCGGCTGGCGCTCGGCGCGGTCGCGCTGGCGCGGGCGGCGCGCGGCTGAGACCTCACGGGCCGGTCCGGGCGATCGACGACAATGCTCACGGCATGGGTGCGCCGGGGCCTCCCGCCTCTGCCGACGGACGTACCGGCCGCGATCGCGGCTGTGAGCCGCGCGCGGCAAACCTCGCCGGCCGGCTTGCCGGATACCGCAAAATAAGGGTCGCAGTGGTCGCCCGAGTCCACCCACGTCCTGATCGATGAGCACGATCCTCGGAACCAGACTCAGCGGCCGTTACCGGCTCGAGGCTCGGATCGCCGCCGGCGGCATGTCGACGGTATACCGGGCGTTCGACGAGACGCTGGAGCGCCAGGTCGCGGTCAAGCTGATGCACCGCGAGGTGGCGGCGGATTCCGCCCAGCTGGAGCGCTTCCGGCGTGAGGCACGCTCCGTCGCCCGCCTCTCGCATCCCCACATCGTCGGCGTGATCGACACCGGTGACGATGGGGATCCCACCAACCCGCGACCGTACATCGTGCTCGAGTACGTCGAAGGTGAGACGCTCAAGGAGCGGATCCGGCGGAACGGGCGATTGCCGATCACCGAAGCGATCGCATACGCGATCGAGATCGCGCGCGCCCTCGGCCTGGCGCACGCCCAGCACATCGTCCACCGCGACGTCAAGCCCCAGAACGTGCTGATCGACCACGAAGGTTCGGCCAAGGTGACCGACTTCGGGATCGCCCGCACGCTCGAGGAGGACGGGTTGACGGCCGACGGCCGCGTGCTGGGGACGACTGACTACGTCTCCCCCGAGCAGGCGCTGGGACGCCACGTCAGCGGCCAGTCGGATCTCTACTCGCTTGGCGTCGTGCTCTACGAGATGTTGACCGGCGAGGTTCCGTTCACGGGCGAGAACCAGGTGGCGGTGGCGATGAAGCACGTCCGCGAGGAGCTCCCCGACGTGCAGGTCAAGCGGCCGGAGATCTCGGCCGCGCTGGCCTCGGTGGTCGAGACCGCGACGGCGAAGCGCGAATCGGACCGCTACGCCGACGACACCGAGATGATCAACGACCTCGAGGACGTGCTCGAGCTCGAGACCGCGCGGGCCGGCGGCTCGCTGAACGCCGAAGCGACGTCGGTGATGCGGACGCTGCCCGAGAGCACCCAGCGCCGGCTGCCGATGCGGTTGCGCCATCCGTGGTACATGGTGCTGGGGCTGCTGGTCGTCGCCGCGATCATCGGCGGCGGGCTGCTGTTCCTCGCCAATCGCACCCATCACGGGACTCCGGGCGCTCCGCCCCAACAGCACGCGCCGCAGGGAACGCCGCACCTGATCACCCCCTGTTCGACGTGTGCGCACGACTACAACCCCGACGCGCTGTCCGGTCCCAAGAACCAGAACCCGAGCCTCGACAACCTCGCGATCGACGGAAACCTGTCGACGGCCTGGGTGACCGAGATCTATGACGGCGACGTGCTCGGCAAGCCCGGCGTCGGGCTGTATGTCACCTACAAGCCGGCGGTCGCGGCCGGCTCGATGGTGCTGCACACCTCCACCCCGGGCTACTCGGTGCAGATCTACGCCACCAACCAGACGCCGGATCCGAACACGTTCAACTCAGGCCCTGGCGGCTGGCACAAGCTCGCCACGGTGCCGTCTGTCCGCGCCACGCAGACGATCCGCTTGCGGACCGACCACGTGCGCTACCGGTACTACCTCGTCTGGATCACCGCGCTGAACAACCACAGCTCGGTCGCGATCAACGAGATCTCGCTGTACACCTGAGCCACTAAGCGGCGGGCGACGTCGTCGTCTTGGACGTCTTGGACGTCTTGGACGTCTTCGGGGTCGTCGTCGTCGACGACGCGGACGAGCTGCTCGACGAGGACGAGCTGCTCGACGAGGACGACGAGGACGAGCTGGCGAGGGTTCCGATCACGATCGTCACCGTCGACCCCTTCGCGCGCTGCGAGCCCCCGGGCGGCGACTGGGTGAGGACCCGGCCGACCTTCGACGCGTCGGTGACCGGCCGCGTGTTTACATGGGCCTGGAGGCCGGCAGCCTGGATCGCCTGCTCGGCCTGCGCGGTCGTGTCGCCCGTGATCGACGGCACGCTCGCCTTCGCGGGCGCCTGAGCGATCACGATCGTCACGGTCGATCCGGCGGTTGCCGTCGAGCCGCCGTCGGGAGCCTGGCTGATCACCGTTCCCGATGGGGCCGAGCCGGTCGTCATCGGCCTCGTGTTGACGGTGAACCCGGCGGCGGTCAGCGTCGTGCTCGCGGCCTGGGCGGTGTCGCCGACGACGCCGGGCACCTTCTGCTGGGGCGGGCCGGTCGACATGAACAACGTCACGCCGGTGCCGCGCGGGACGCTCGCCGCGGCTGCCGGGCTGGTCTTGATCGCCTGGCCCTGCGAGATGCTGCGCGACGAGGTCGGCACGACCCGGGTCACCTTCAGGTGGCCCTTCTTCAGCGTGTTGGTGGCCGCGGTCTGGCTCTCGCCCTGGACGTTGGGGACGATCACGCTGCCCTTGCCCGCGGAGACCGTCAGCGTGATCGTCGAGCCCTTGTCCGTCTTGGTGCGTCCGGCCGGGGACTCGCTGATCACGATCCCCCGCGGCTTGCCGCTCTGGACATGGACCTCGGACGTCGCAAACCCCTGGTTGGTCAGGATCGCCTCGGCGATGCTCACCTGCTGGCCGACCACGTAGGGCACCACCCGCTGCTTGGGGCGGCTGAGGAAGTACGCGGTCGCGGCAGCACCCGCGATCAGCAGCAGCACCAGCACCCCCAGTAGCCACGGCAGCCACTTGCGGCGCTTGGCCTCAGGCTCGGCCGGGGGTCCAGAATCGGTAACGACCGGCAACTGGCCCGACCCGTTCGTCGAACCGCCCGCGTCCGGTAGCGGCGTCGGCTGTGGCGCCGGCTGGCGCTGCTGCATGCCTTCGACCGGCATCCCGGCTGCAGCGCTCGCGGCCACCGCGGCCATCGACGCCGTGTGCTGACCGGCCTGACCGGCGACGATCGCGTCCCGGCAATGCTCCAGCACCGTGATCAGCTGCTCGGCGTCGGCCGGACGGTCGGCCGGGTTCTTGTTGAGCGTCCAGAGCACCGTCTGCTCGAGCTCGGGCGACACCCTCGAGTTAAACCGACTCGGCGGGATCGGCGCCTCGGAGACGTGCTTGAGCGCGATCGTCACCGCCGCGTCCCCGTCGAACGGCACCCGGCCGGTCAACATCTCGTACAGCACGACGCCGACCGAGTACAGGTCCGATTGGGCGTTGACCGAGCGGCCCTGGGCCTGCTCCGGCGAGAGATACTGAGCGGTACCCATGATCGAGCCGGTCTCGGTCATGTCCGACGCGCCGGCGCGGGCGATCCCGAAGTCGGTCACCTTCGCGTGGCCGGAGTCGTCGACGATCACGTTGTGGGGCTTCAGATCCCGGTGGATGATCCCGCGGCGATGGGCGAACCGGGCGGCGCGCAGGATCTGGATCGCGATGTCGATCGCACGGACCGGGTCGAGCGGGGCCTCCTCGCGGATCAGCTGCTTGAGCGAGCGGCCCGGGAGGTACTCCATCGCGATGTAGTACGTGCCCTCGAACTCGCCGCGGTCGTACACCGAGACGACATTTTGGTGCTGCAGGCCGGCCGCGGATTGCGCCTCGCGCCGGAACCGCTCGACGAACCCCGGGTCCTCGGCGAATCGGCGGTGCAGCAGCTTCAGCGCCACCTTGCGGCCGAGCTGCTGATCCTCGGCCAGGAACACTTCCGCCATGCCGCCCGTGCCGAGCCGGCGCACGATCCGGTAGCGACCATCGATCACCGTGTCGCGAGCGATCTCGGCCATCGGCTAGTGGGCTTCCCGCCGCATTGGCCTAATCATCCTCGTCTGGCGGCCGGTCGGGAGTGTGCAAGGCGATAACGCACTACTTCCCCTCCGACAGGAGCGTCTGGACGACGTCCTTGGCGATCGGCGCCGCCACCTGGCCGCCCGAAAGCCCTGAGTCCGAGCGCTCGAGATCGACGGCGACCGCCACCTTCGGGTCGTTGGCTGGAGCGAAGCCGATGAACCACGGCTGGGTCTCCCCCAGCCCGGTCGGGCCGACCGAGGCGGTCCCGGTCTTCCCGGCGAACTGGATGCCGTTGCCGAGCTGGGCCGGGGTGCCGGTTCCCTCGTCGACGACCGTGCGCATCATCAGGTTGATCTCCTGCGCGGTCTTGGCGCTCATCACCTGGTGGTAGAGCCGCGGTGCGATCGTCGTGACCGTGCGGCCGTCGGGCGCGATCACGCTCGCGACCAGGTGGGGGACCATCAGCTTCCCGTCGTCGGCGACCGCAGACGCGACCATCGCCATCTGCAGCGGCGTCACCAGCAGGCCACCCTGGCCGATCCCGATCCGGCCGATGTCCTCGTCGGCCGACCCGGGCGGATACGCCTGGCCGCCCGGCGACTCGACGAAGCTCGGCCTCATCTCGCTCGCCGGATAGTCGAGCGGCGGCTTGGAGTAGAAACCGAACCGCTTCATGTACTCGGTCATCGTCCTGATTCCGACGTGCTCGGCGACCGGCGCCCAGACCGTGTTGACCGAATAGGTCAGCGCCGTCGTCAGCGAGATCTCGCCGAAGCTCTGGTTGCCGTCGTTGGACAGCGGCACGCCCGACACGGTCACCGGCGAGTTGCCGTCGACGATCGAATTCGGCGTGTACTTGCCGGTGTCGATCGCGGCGGTCGCGGTCACGATCTTGAACGTCGAGCCCGGCGGATAGGCGCTGCTGACGGCCCGGTTGACCAGGCACCCGACCGCGTCGCACTGTTTGTCGGGCGCCGGGTGGTTGTCGTCGTAGGTGGGGTTGGAGTACATCGCCAGCACCGCCCCGGTGCGCGGGTTCAGCGCCACGACCGACCCGGCCTGCCCGTCGAGCGCCTGACGGGCGGTCTTCTGGGCGGCCGGGTCAAGCGTCGTGTGGACGTCATCGCCGACCTGCGTCGAGGTCGAGGTCGTTCCGAACAGGGCGCTGATCGAGCTGGGGCTGCCGCGCAGGTACTTGGCCTGGGATACCTCCAGTCCGGCGGCGTCGCCGGCGGCCGGCTCGGAGTACCCGACCGCCTGACTGAACAGCGATCCCTGCGGATAGGTCCGTCCCCACGTCCCGTGCCCGGCCTTGACCGATTTCGCCAGCACGGTTCCGTCGTCGGCGAGGATCCGGCCGCGCTTGATGCGCAGCTGGGCGATCAGCGGGCGGGAGTTCAGCGCGTTGTCGTTGAGCGCGGTCGCCGAGAACACCGTCCAACGGCTCGTGAAGTAGATCAGCACCCCGAACAGCAGCACGATCACGGCGAACAGCTTCGTGATCTGGCTGTTCACGTCCGCACCACCGGCCGGCGGGCACGGTCTGAGACGAGCAGGAGCAGCGCCAGCAGCACGAAGTTGGCGATGATCGAGGCGCCGCCATAGGAGATGAAGGGCAGCGTCACGCCGGTCAGCGGAATCGCCTTGGTGACGCCGCCGACGATCACGAACACCTGGAGCGCGAACACGGCCGACAGGCCCGTCGCCAGCAGCTTGGAGAACGAGTCCCGCGCCAGGATCGCGACCTTGAAGCCGCGGTAGACGAACAGCAGGTAGGTGAGCAGCACGCCGACGGCGCCGAACAGGCCGAGCTCGGAGGTGATCACCGCGTAGATCATGTCGGTCTGGGGCTCGGGGATCAGCGGTGAGCCACTCGCGGTGGTGAGGATCGACTGTCCGAACCCCTGACCGAAGACACCGCCGGCGGCCTGTGCGAACAGGCCGTTGGCGAGCTGGTAGCTGCCCAGCACGGCGTTGTAGATCTTCGGCTCGAACGGGTGCTGCCAGTCCTCGAAGCGGGCGTGGACGTGTGGGATGTGGGTACCGAGAAACCAGGCGCCGAGCCCGAACGCGACCAGCCCGACGACGACGAACGACAGCCGCCCGGTCGCGACGTACAGCATCGCCAGCAGCGCTCCGTAGAACATCAGCGATGAACCGATGTCCGACAGCAGGAACAGGATCGCCATCGCCATGCCCCAGATCACGAGCACCGGGCCGAAGTGCTTGAGCGACGGGATCGTGATCCCGAGCACGCGACGCGCGCCTTGGACCATCACCTGCCGCGTGTCTCGCAGATAGCTGGCCAGGAACACGACCAGTCCGACCTTCGAGAACTCCGTCGGCTGGATCCCGCTGGTGCCGGGGATCCTGACGCCGAGATAGGCGCCGTTGACCTGCTCGCCGAGACCCGGCACCCGCGGCAGGATCAGCAGCACCAACGAGACCGAGACGATCACGTATCGGTACTGCTCCAGCTTGCGGTAGTCGCGGAACACGATCACGGTCGCCGCAAACAGCAGCAGCCCGATCACGAACCACTGGGCCTGCTGGCGCGCGTCGTCGGAGCTGATCCGGTAGATCATCACCAGCCCGAAGCTGGCGAGCACCGATACGAGCGGGAACAGGTACGGGTCGGCGTGGGGCAGCGTGATGCGGATGAACACATGCGCCGCCAAGCACAGGCCGAGGAAGATCGCGCCGTAGGTGAGCGAGACGTTGGTCAGCTCTGACTTTCGCTGGATGAACACGCCGGCGAACCCGGCCGTGATCAGCAGCGAGGCCGGCAGCAGCCCCATCAGCTCGCGGTTGCGTGCGCTCATTGCGGCAGGTCACCAAGCTCCGCCGCCCGGATCAGCGCGATCGAGTTCTTCTGGGACCGCAGGTTGTGGTTCAGCAGCCGGGTGCGCTGCGTGGCCGACACCAGCGACGCCGGCAGGCCGGAGACATAGCTCTGCTCCCACAGCGGGACCCCGAGGAACTCGTAGGGCAGCCCGTCGTACAGCGTCACGAGCCCGTCGGCGTTGGTGCCGATGAAGTACAGCTGGCGGGTCGCCAGGTAGCCGCCGCCGCCGACCAGCAGAAGGACGACCAGCAGCGACGCGAGCGCCGCCGTCAGCTTGAACTTGAGGCTGCGACCGCGCTCCTCACGGACCGGACGGGGCGGGCCCTGCGTGCGCGCCAGCCGCGGACGCCGCACGGTGTGCGGGGCGCGACCGGGCTGCGGGGCGGGCACCGCCGGGACCGACGCGCCAGCCGGGCCGGCCGACGCCGTCCGGTGCACGCGCGTCACCTGGTCGCCGTCCCCGCCACCGTTCGTCCGTGCCTGACCGTCGATCTCACCCTGAGAGCCGATCGGCGGTAGGTCGACCGCCGTCGCCTCCTCGATCCGCGACGGCGGCCCGGATTCGCCATCGACGTCCTCGAGCCTGAACAGGATGACCGTGATGTTGTCGCGGCCGCCGGCCTCGTTGGCCTCGGCGATCAGCCGCTCGCCGGCCCGCTCGAGCTCAGGCTGCTCGGCCAGCACCGCGGCGATCTGGGTCTCGGAGATCATCGACGTCAGCCCGTCGGAGCACAGCAGCACGACGTCGCCCGCACGCATCGGGTAGGTCCAGGTGTCGACCTCCACCTCCGGCTCGATCCCCAGCGCCCGGGTGATGATCGATCGCTGGGGATGCGCGGCGGCCTGCTCTGGCGTGAGCTTGCCGCGGCGGATCAACTCCTCGACGAGCGAGTGGTCGTGCGTGAGTCGGACCAGCTCGCCGTCGCGGAAGATGTAGGCGCGGCTGTCGCCGACGTGCGCGACCGCCAGGTCGGACTCGTCCAGGTAGACGGCGGTCAGCGTCGTGCCCATCCCCTCGTGCTCGAGCGTGCGGCGCGCGGTTTCATAGATCCGCCGGTTGGCGGCCTGGACTCGCTCGCTCAGCCGCTGCTCAGCCGTCCCCTGCGCGGTCAGGCCGCCGCGAAACTCCTCGACCGCGAGCGCCGACGCGACCTCCCCGGCTTGGGCGCCGCCCATCCCGTCGGCGACGACGTACAGCGGCGGCCGCGCGTAGGCGCTGTCCTCGTTGTCGGCGCGGGCGCGGCCGGTGTCGGTCTTCCAGATGCTGTCGGCGGCTCGGAGCATGGTGCAGCTACTGCAGATACTGGAACTCCGAGTCGCCGATCCGGATCCGGTCGCCGTCGTGCAGCGGCTGCGGACCGGTCAGCGGCGAGTCGTTCAGAAACGTCCCGTTCGTCGATCCAAGGTCCTCAATCACGACGGTATGCCCCTCTCGGGAGATGCGAACGTGCTGGGAGGAGGCGAACGGGTCCTCCAGGCGAATCTCGACATCACCACGGCCGAGCGTGACCGGTTCCGATAGATCGTAGGCGATCCCGGTCTCGTGACCGGCCGCGCGCTCGACCAGCAGCCGAGGTTCAAAGCCGCTTGAGTCCAGCGGCCCGGAAACGGCGTCGTACATCCCGGTCGCGTCGGCGCTCGGCTCGTAGTCGGAATAGGACCCACGCACCCCACCGCGGCCGCGCCGCAGGTCGCGCAACGCGCTGAACGCCACCCAGACGAGAAACAGGTAGAGCACGATCAGAAACCCGTACTTGAGGCCGACGGAGGCAGGCTGGGTCATGGCGCGGGTGGCTGGGGGTGGGTGGGTGGAACGGCGGGTGGCGGGTGGGCGGGGCGGCGGGGGTGGGTGGGTGGGTACCTCACTCCAGCGCGAACGTCAGCGTCGTCGTGCCGAGCTCGATCTCGTCGCCCGGCTTGAGCACCGTCGGCTGCTCCAGCCGCCGGCCGTTGAGCTGCGAGCCGTTCGTCGACCCGAGGTCGGTCACGACCCAGGAACCGCCGCGGGGGCGGATCTCGGCGTGCTGACGTGAGACGTTGGGGTCGTCGACCATCACCTCGCACTGGCGGCTGCGGCCCAGCGTCGCACCCGCGGCGCCGATCACGAGGCGCTTGCCGTCCATCAACAGCAACGCCGTCCGCTGTTCGGAGCGGGCGGGCTGCTGCAGCTGTTCGGCCATCCGCTCCGCCGTGCTGTAGATCATCGTGCGTCCGCCGGCGGGCGGCTGCGGCGGGGGGGTCACCGGGTGCTTGAGCGAATCCCCGGGCGGTGGCGCCGAGGTCCGCGTCTGGATCCCGAACTCGCCCAGGCCAAGGCGCTCGTCGGTGATGAACTGCACGACCGGCCGTGACCGCAGCGCCAGACTCTCGCGGCGGGCGTGCTCAAGCAGGTAGCCGGCGAGCTCGCCGACGAGATACCCCTCCTCGTCGGCGAACCGCTCGCGGTCCCGCGGCGACAGGTACACGCGGTACTCGTTCGGCGCGTACACGCGTGAGACCGAGTACGACTTGTGCTCCTCCATCTCACGTGCCAGCTTGCGCGCGATCTCGACCGGGCGCACCTCGGACTTGAAGGCACGGCTGAAGGTCCCCTCGACGAGGCCCGCGATCCTGCTCTCGATGCTCTTGAGCATGCTCATAGAACGCCCCCATTCGGGCTGCCCCATGTTACGGAGCCTGGTCGGTCGATCCCCTCGATGCCAGGCCGGGCATCCGGAACCGGACGATCGACCAGAGCAGCAGGACCAGCGCCCCAGCGGCCGCCCCCACGACCTCGGCCGAAGTCGCCGGCAGCCGCTCTGTGCCGTGCAGCGCGCCCGGCCCTGCCGTCCCTGAGACCGTGACCGCGACGATCATCGCCGCGACCGTGGTCGCCGACCACAGCAGCACCCGGACGGCGTCGGCGATCGCCGAGCGGCCCCGGATCAGGTACGGCACGAGCAGCGCCGCCAGCGCCCACGCGCCCGCGCCGAGCAGCACGCCGGTGTGGACGTAGGCGGGCAGCAGGTGATGCACGGTGGCGCCGAGCGAGTCGCTCCAGAGGCGCCGGCCCGGCCCGTGCGGGTTGGGTACGTAGAGGCCGCGCCCGCGACGCCCGGGCAAGGACCCGACCGCGGCGGCCGCCAGCAGCCAGAGCCAGCCCGACACGGCCAGCGCCACTCGCCGCCACGGAGTCCGCGCCAGTCCCGCCAGCGCCGGCCACGCCCCGGCCAGGCCAGCCGGGCCGACCAGGCCCAGCGCCGGCGCCGCCGCCGCCAGCGGCCACGCGGTCGGCGTCACGGGCATCGCCACGATCGGCACAGCCGCGGCGATCGCGAGCACCAGCGCGAGCCCGTCGTGACCCTGGATCGCGGTCGTCGCACAGGCGAACACGACCGTCGCCAGCCACCCGAGCCGGGGCAGCAGCAGCGTCACGGCAGCCGCCAGCAGACCGAGCAGCAGCAGCGGCAACGGCGCCGGGCTCAGAACATGGCCGCCGATCCAGGCAGCGGCGCCCGCCGCGCTGGCCGCGGCCAGCGCGCGCTGCTGCCAGAACAGGCGATCGGGGTCGGGCCTGGCGGCGGCGCCTCGGCGGCCCCAGCGGACGCGAGACGGCGCCGGGCGGGCCCCTTCCGCGCGCGCATCCGTCCCGTCGGCGGGCTGCCCCCGGTCCTGGACCGCGGTCCCCGGGAAGCGGGACCAGAACAGCGGCTCGGTGTCACCGTCCGCAGGCGCCCGACGCAACGTCCAATCGGTCACGACGCCGGGCTCGTCACCGACCTGCGACAACGAGCGCTCCAGGCCGAATCGCAGGTCGGAGATCGTGCCGCGGTCTGAGGCCTGCGGGCGCAGCGCGCGATCGATCGCGTCCCCGAGCGACGCCGGCAGGTCCCGCCGCTGGCGCCGCAGCGGCGGCAGCATCACCGCACGCAGGCGTCGCGCGTTCGGAGCGTGACCGCCCGAACGCAACGGGTTGATCCCGGTCAGCGCCTCATACAGGACGACGGCCAGCGAATAGAGGTCGGCTGGCTCGGATGCCTCCAGCCCCGCGGCCTGCTCGGGAGACATGTAGTTGAGCGTCCCGATCACGTCTCCGGTGAGCGTCAGCGAGTCCGCGTCGATCACGCGCGCAACGCCGAAATCGGTCAGCTTCGCGGCCTGTCCCCGCGCCGGCGGCCGCTCGTCGGAGCCCTTGGCCGGCACCAGCACGTTGGACGGCTTGACATCCCGGTGCACGACGCCCTGCCCGTGGGCGTGGTCCAGCGCGTCGCACAGCGCCAGGCCGATCCGGAGGATGTCGCGGTCCGAGACCGATCCGTCGGCCAGCAGCCGGTCCAACGTGGCGCCATCGACGAGCTCCGACACGAGGTAGGCGCCGTCGTCGTCGACCGCGGCCTCGTACAGGGTCACGATCCCCGGATGCGAGAGCCGCGCGGCCGCGCGCGCCTCGCGTTCGAAGCGGCCGTCGGACACCAGTGAGCGGGCGAGGACCTTGACCGCCACGTCGCGCTGCAGCCGCTCGTCGCGCGCCATCCAGACCGAGCCGAACGCGCCTGAGCCGACCCGCTTGGAGAGCGTGTAGCGATCCAGGATCGTGCCGGTCGGGCCCGGGCGGGAACGGGCCGGAACCTGCGCGGCGGTCGCCGCGGTTTCGGCGGCCGGCGGCGCCGCGCGCACCGCCGAGGGTGCCGTGCGCGTGCGCTCGGTGGGGACACGACTCGAGCTCATCCCCCGTGATTTTCGACGATTCGCGTGCCGGGCCTGCGCAGTGGGGGTGCTCGAGCCCCGTGAGCGCCATGCACGTGCGGATGCACACTTGAACTTTCCGCCGTACCTGTGGTCATACTGAGCGTTTCCGCAAGCCGCCAAGGAGCGGTGCCGCTTGTCGTTCTTCGACGACGCAGACGACCCCAGCACAGAGATCCGATCGCCCTCACGCCCGCGCGACAGCTCGCGCCGGCGGGTAAGCGGAGGCGGGGGGTCGGGTGGGAGTGGCCGCGGGGGCGGCGGCGGCCGGCGGCCGACGCCGAGCCAGCAGCAGCAGGAGATCCGGATGCGCCGGATCATCGCTGGCGTTGTGATCGTGATCGTGATCGTGCTGATCCTGATCGGGGTCTCGAGCTGCCAGTCCGGCGCGAACAAGTCGGCGCTGGAGAGCTACACGTCAAAGGTCAACGCGCTGATCGATCGCTCGCAGAACGATTCGACGCAGCTGTTCACGTTGCTCACGAGCGGCGTCAGCTCTGCGAAAGCGGTCAGCACCCAGAACCAGATCAACAAGATCGCCCAGAGCGCCTCGAGCGTGCTCTCCAGCGCGCGCAAGCAGAGCGTGCCGAGCCCAGCCAAGCAGGCGCAGGCGAATCTCGTCCAGGCGCTGACGCTGCGTTACGACGGGCTGATCTCGATCGCCAAGCAGATCCAGCCTGCGGTCGGCTCCGCGGTCTCCACGAGCGCGGTGTCGACGATCGCCGGCGACATGGGCCGCTTCTACGCCTCCGACGTGCTGTACAAGCTCTACGCCGTCCCGCAGCTGGCCGAGGCGCTGCATGGGGCCGATGCCGTCGTCGGCGGCGCCGAAGGCGTGCAGATCAACGGCGACCAGTTCCTTCCGAGCCTGTCGTGGCTGACGACCACCTACATCGCGAACACGCTCGGGGTATCCGGCGGCTCGGGCTCGGGCTCGGGCCCGAGCGCGGCCGGCCCGTTGCCGCATGGCTCCGAGCTGAACACGGTCAGCTTCAACGGGGCGCAGCTGCAGACCAGCGGTAACACGATCGCGGGGAAGCCACCGCCGACGTTCACGTTGAAGTTCACCGACAGCGGCGCCAGCACCGAGCACAACGTGGTCTGCAAGGTCACGATCGGCGGCGTCAGTGGCAAGAAGGTCGTGCCGGAGATCACCCCCGGCGCCTCGGCCAGCTGCTCCGTGAGGCTGTCGAGCTCGCCGCCCGCCGGCTCGGCGACGCTGACGGCGACGATCGAGAAGGTCCCGGGCGAGACCAACCTCAACAACAACACGCAGTCGTTCCCGGTGACGATCACCGGTTGACGCTCGTCGGCAGGGACCGTTGCCGCACCTCCCCGCCCGCCCGTCGACGCCTATATTTGCGGCGGTGCACCATCTCACGAGCACCGTCGGCATCGTCGCGCTCGCCGCGGCGGCGGTCGCCGTCGTGTCATTGCTGATCGCGGCCACGATGGCCTACCGGATCGGGCGGCTGCGCTCCGAGCAGAAGGCGGTCCTCGGCGACCGCCGTGAGGACCTCGTGTCGCACGCCGCGGGCCTGCGGAGCGACTTCGAGGCGCTCCAGGAGTATGTGCGCGACTGCACCGAGCGTCTCGACGGGCGGATGCAGACGGCCGAGGGCCGCCTTGACGGAGCGATCTCGTATACGTCGCTGGTCCGCTACGACGCCTACGGCGAGATGTCCGGCCGCCAGTCGATGTCGATCGCGCTGCTGGACTGCACCCGGACCGGGATCGTGCTGTCGGCGATCCACCACCGAGACCAGGCGCGCCTCTACGCCAAGGTAGTCAGCGGCGGCCATTCCGAGCTCGAGCTCTCGCCCGAGGAGGCCGAGGCGGTCTCTCGCGCGCTGGCCGACGGTCATCCCGCGGCCCGTTGAGCGCGGCGCCGGCCATGCGGATCGGCTACTTCGGCCCGGAGGGCACCTACACCCAGGAGGCGATGCTCGCCTCAGCCGGGGCGCTCGGGATCGACGTCGCGGAAGTGCCGCTGCCGACGATCTACGACACCGTGATGGCGGTTCACGACGGCAGCGTCGAACGCGCCCTGGTCCCGATCGAGAACTCGCTGGAGGGCTCGGTCAACGCGACGCTCGACGCGCTGGTGCACGAAACCGAGCACGTCGAGATCGTCGGCGAGGTGGTGATGCCGATCCGCCACTGCCTGATCGCGCGGACCGAGCTGGCCCTCGGCGAGATCGAGACCGTCGTCTCGCATCCGCAGGCCAACGCCCAGTGCGCGCGGTTCGTCCGGGCATCGCTGCCGCAGGCGCGGGTGATCGCGGGCAGCTCGACGGCCGAGGCGGTCAGGACGGTGGCGCGTCACGACGGACCGTGGGCCGCGCTCGGCAACCGGACGGCGGCCGAGCGTTACGGGTGCGTGGTGCTGGCGGACGGGGTCGAGGACGTGCCGGGCAACGAGACGCGGTTCGTGTGGCTGGCGCGGGCGGATCCAGATCGCGGCGCGGGCCCGGATCACGCGACCGGACACGAGCACGTGGACGGCGCGTTCAAGACCGCGATCGTGTTCTGGGGAGCCGGCACCGAGCGGCCGGGGTGGCTGGTCGCGTGCCTGTCGGCCTTTGCGGACCGGGGCGTCAACCTCACCCGGATCGAGTCGCGACCGCGGCGCCAGGGTCTGGGGAGCTACATGTTCTTCGTCGACCTCGACGGGCGGGTCCGCGATCCGCACGTGATGGCGGGGCTGGCGGCGGTCCGCGAGCACGCGGAGGTGGTCCGCGTGATCGGCTCATTTCCCGCCGCCCGCGGGTGACGCCACGACCTCTTTCGAGGTCGCTTTTCGTTGACAAATGCCGCCCGGCGGACCGTTACACTGCCGAGGCAGATCCGCGATGGCTACCTCCGTATCACCAGCGCCTATCCGGTCCGCGCCGTTTTCTGAGCACCCACGGCGCGGGCGAGAGACTGGCCGGGTGCTCGTTTTGAACGCCACGTATGAGCCGATCAACGTCTGCACCGTGAGGCGCGCGGTCGTGTTGCTGCTCAAGGACAAGGCCGAGGTGATCGAGCACGCCGAGCTACGGCTGCACTCGGCCACGCAGACGATGTCGCGGCCGGTGGTGATCCGTCTGGTCAGCTATGTGCGGATCCCGCGTGACACCCACCGCCGCAAGATCACCCGCCGGGCCGTGTTCGCGCGGGACGACTGGACCTGCCAGTACTGCGGCTCGCGCTCCAGCCTGACCGTCGACCACGTGATCCCCCGGTCCAAGGGCGGCTCCTCCAGTTGGGACAACATCGTCGCCTCCTGCGCCCCCTGCAACCGTCGCAAGGGCAACACGCTGCTGCGCCAATCCGGCATGCAACTCCGGCGGCCCCCCAGCACCCCGAGCCCCCACGTCTTCATCCAGGTCGCCAGCCCGACGATCCCGGCTGCCTGGAAAACCTACCTCGGCGCCTGAGCGTCAGGCAGCGTAGCGCTGCGCAGCGCGGGCGCGGGCTTTGGCCGCCTCGACCTCACGGTCCTTCGGCGGCGCTGAGCTCGTCAGATGCTCCAGCAGGTGGGCCGATGCGTCGGCGACGGCCGCGACCGCTTCGTCGAAGGCGGCCTGGTTGGCCTGCGACGGCTTCGTGAAGCCGCTGATCTTGCGGACGTACTGCAGCGCCGCGGCCTCGACCTCGGACTCGGTCGCGGGCGGCTCGAAGTTGTGAAGGGTTCGGATGTTTCGACACATGTGACCGAGATTAACCGCCCGGGGCCGACGTCGCCAACTGCTGCGGAAGGGGATCGCCGGCGGCAGGTGATCGCCCACCCCGTCGCGCCTGCGGGCGATCCAACGCGGATCGGGCCGCGATGCGGGTGGGGTGCACTCCACACGGCGTACAGACAGAGCGAGGGGCGCCGCTGACGACGCCCCTCGCAGCTACGACTATCTCCGCCCTGAGCACGATTCATGCCGGAGGGACTACTCCCGGCGCCCAAGAAACGGCGGTGTCGCGGGTTGGACTCCGCTAAGCGGGGTCAGCCTCCGACCTAGCGGCCGGACACCTCCAGGGTCCCGCAAAAACTGTCAGACAAGTTCGGACCACCTCCTTTCTCTGGTGATCGACAGGTTATCGAATCGCGCCCCGGAATCGAAGCGCCGGCACAACTCCGTCTGAGCGGGCCGGAATCGCATCTCCACGAGAGACCAGCGACAATCCTGTTCAGTGCAGATGGCATCGGTTCAGATAGGGGTCATCCAATGCTGGCTATGAGCCGCTGGTGCATCGCCCACCGCCGCACCGTGATCGTCGGCTGGGTGCTGATCGCGATCCTGATCACGGTGATCGCGACCGCCGTCGGCCGCCAGTACGCCAACAACTTCAGCCTGCCCAACACCCAGTCCCAGCACGTCGTCGACCTGCTCAAGCGGGAGTTCCCCTCGCAGGGCGGGGACGTCGACCAGGTCGTGTTCCACACGACGACGGGCACGGTCCAGTCGTCCGCGGTGCGCAACGCGATCGAGCCGTTGCTGACGAAGGTCCGGACGATGCCGCACGTCGCCAGCGTCACCAGCCCCTACACGCCGGCCGGCACGTACGAGATCTCCAAGGACGGCCGCACCGCGTTCGCCACGGTCACCTACACCAAGCGCGCGAACCTGCTGCCCAACGACACCGGCCAACCGCTGCTCGATGCGATCCACAAGGTCCATGTCACGGGTCTGACGGTGGCCGCCGGCGGCCAGGTCATCGAGGCCGCGGAGGGCTTCAGCGTCGGGCCCGCGACGGGGGTCGGCGTCGTCGCCGCGTTCATCATCCTGATGCTGACGTTCGCGTCGCTGCTGGCCGCGACGATGCCGCTGATCACCGCCGGACTCGGTCTGATCACCGGCGTCGCGCTGATCGGCCTGGCAACGCACGTCACGAGCATGTCGAACATCTCGCCCGAGCTGGCGCTGATGATCGGGCTCGGCGTCGGGATCGACTACGCGCTGTTCATCGTCACCCGCTTCCGGCAGAACTACGCCGAGAACCCCGACATCGTCGCATCGATCCTGGAGGCGATGGACACGTCGGGCCGGGCGATCCTGCTCGCCGGCACGACCGTGATCATCGCCCTGCTGGGGATGTTCGCCACCGGCGTCACGTTCATGTACGGGCTGTCGATCGCGTCGATCCTGGCGGTGCTGCTGGTGCTGTCCGCATCGTTGACTGCACTCCCGGCGCTGCTGATGTTCTTCGGCCCGCGCCTGGTCAAGCCGAGCCGCCGTGCCCGGCGGCGTGAGGCGCGCGGCAAGGCCGAACGGCCGTCGCGGTGGCGGGAATGGTCGTTTACGGTTCAGCGCCATCCCCGCGCGCTGGCGCTCGTCGCGCTGCTGGTGATGGCCGCGTTCATCGCACCGATCCTGTCGATGCGGCTCGACAGCTCGGATGCCGGCAACGATCCATCCGGTCAGAGCACGCGGGTTGCGTTCGACCTGCTCGCCGCCGGATTCGGCCCCGGGTTCAACGGCCCGCTGCTGATCGCCGCCGAGCTGCACGGCCCTGACGCCAAGGCCAACCTCGGGCAGCTACGCACCGCGATCGCGTCAACGCCTGACGTGGTCTCGGTCACGCCACCGCGGGTGTCGCCGTCGGGCAAGGTGGCGGTGCTGCAGGCCTACCCCGGATCGGCGCCTCAGGCCGTCGCCACCACCAAGCTCGTCAACCATCTGCGCGACGACGTGCTGCCGCCGCTGCGCTCCAAGCTGGGGATCACCAGCTTGGTCGGCGGCTTCACCGCGGGCTCGATCGACTTCTCGCACGTGCTGTCGCGGAAGCTGCCGCTGTTCATCGCGATCGTCGTGGTGCTGTCGGCGCTGCTGCTGTTCGTGATCTTCCGGTCGCTGGTGATCCCGCTGCAGGCCGCCGTGATGAACCTGCTCAGCATCGGCGGGGCGCTCGGCGCGACCGTCGCCGTGTTCCAGAAGGGCTGGGGCGCCAGCGTGCTCGGCGTCCAGAAAGGCCCGATCGAGCCGTGGGTGCCGGTGATCATGTTCGCGGTCGTGTTCGGCCTGTCGATGGACTACGAGGTGTTCCTGATCTCCCGCGTGCGCGAGGAGTGGGTGCGCTACAAGGACGCCTCGCGGGCGGTGGCCGACGGGATCGCGTTCACCGGGCGCGTGATCAGCGCGGCCGCCGTGATCATGATCTGCGTGTTCCTGTCGTTCATGCTCGGCGACGAGCGCACGCTCAAGGAGTTCGGGTTCGGCCTGGCGGCCGCCATATTCCTCGACGCGCTGGTGATTCGCTGCGTGATGCTGCCGGCGGTACTGGAGTTGCTGGGGCCGTGGACCTGGAAGCTGCCGAAGTGGCTCGACCAGCGGCTGCCACACGTGAACATCGAGGGTCGCTCGGCGCTCGCGGAGGCCGCCGAGGACGAGCCCGGCCCGCGCGAGCTCGCGGGCTAGGGGCCGCTCACGAGCGATCCGAGGGCACCGACGCCCCGCTCGCCCGCCCGACCCGCCGCAGCAGCCCGCGGTACTCGGGGTGGGCCAGCGACAGCCGCTCCAGCTGCGACGGCTGGAACCAACCGACCGCGTCGTGCTCCTCGGGCGCGGCGTTGATCGCATCGCCCGACCATTCGCGGACGATCCAGACGCGCATGTCGACCTCGTGGTCGATGATCCGCACCACCGGCAGCGTGGCGGCGATCGCCGCCGGAGCCACCGTCACCCCGAGCTCCTCGCACAGCTCACGCGCCAGCGCGGTCGGGTCGGACTCGCCCCGCTCGACGTGCCCGCCCGGGAGATCCCACATGCAGGGCGACCAGCGCCGTTGGCGCGAGCGCAGGCACAGCAGCACCCGGCCGTCGCGGACGAGCACCGCCGCGACGATCGCCGCCTGACCGGAAGCCGCGCTCACGAGCGATTCCCACCGCGCATCCGGGAGTTGTACCCGACCGAGGGGCGGGCACGGTCAGGCAGGCCGGCGGTGCTGCAAGCGATGCGCGGCGACGAGCAGGCCGAGCAGCAGCGCGACGGCCGCCCAGACGAGCGGGTCCGACAGCGACAGCGATTGCGCTCGTGAGCCCAGGTAGGTGACCGCGACCGTCAGCGGCAGGAAGCCGATGACGGTGGTCCAGGCAAATGTCCGCACGTCGATCCCGACGGCGCCGGCGGCGTAGCCCATGAAGCTGAACGGCACGATCGGAATCAGGCGGTAACCGAGCAGCAGCGGCGTGCCGCCGCGCTCGATCGCGCGCTCGAAGTCGCGATAGCGACGTCCGAGCAGCGACTGCAGCAGCGGGCCGGCCAGCAGCCGCCCGAGCAGATACGACAGCAGCGCCGACAGCAGCCAGCCGCCGACCGCGATCGCGAGGCCCGGCAGCCAGCCGTAGACGAACGCCGTCGTCGCGGTGACCAGCTCCGTCGGGTAGTAGATCAGCGCGTGCATCAGCATCAGGCCGATCAGCAGCGCCAGCCCGCCGGCGCCGAGGTGCTTGATATAGGTCCGCAGACCGGCGAAGTCGCCGTGCAGGCACAACACGAACGAGTGACGCAGCCAGGGGACGGCGACGATGATGCCGAGGCCGACCACGAGCGCGGCGATCACAAGCGCGAGCTGCACCCAGCGACGCGGCCGCGCCGGCTCGGCATCGGCCGCGGACGCGGGCGGCGGGGTGTCGGTGGTGGCCATCGCCCCACCGTGACACTCCGCCGCTGCGAGCTTGTGAACTCCTTGGGACCGCTGCTACTCGGGGTCGTCGACGGCGGGCGGCTCTGCGTCCGCGTCGTCGTCGACGGGCGCGTCGTCGCCCAGCTCGGCCAACGGGCCGTCGAGCACGGCGTCGATCGGACCGATCGCTGTCGGATCATCCGGCACGTCCTCGGCGACGGCCGCGGCCGTCTCGCCATCGGACTCGACCACCAGCGCCACCGCCGAGACCTGATCGCCCTCGCGCAGGTTCATCACCCGCACCCCAGTCGCGGACCGGCCCTGCTGGCTGATGTCACGCGCAGCGACGCGCTGGACCATCCCCTCCTGGGAGATGAACACCAGCTCCTGGTGGCCGCGCACGACGAGCGCGCCTCCGAGCGCGCCCTTGTTCTCGGTCAGGCCGATCGTCTTGACGCCCTTAGCGCCGCGAGCGGTCTTGCGGTATTGATCGATGCGAGTCCGCTTGCCGTAGCCGTTCTCGGTCACGACCAGCAGCTCCTGATCGTCACGGGCGACGTCCATCGCGATCACCTCGCCGGTGGCACCGACGTCCATCCCGCGGACGCCGCTTGTGTCGCGACCCATCGCGCGCGCGTCGGCCTCGGAGAAGCGGACCGCGAGCCCGGCGCGAGACACCATGATCACCTCGTCGCCTTCGTCGACCCGGCGGACCGCGATCAGCTCGTCGTCGTCGCGGATGTTGATCGCGATGATCCCGTCGGCACGGATCGGGGTGTTGTAGGCAATGAACTCGGTCTTCTTGACGACCCCGTCGCGGGTTGCGAACACGAGGTAGCGGCTCTCGGAGAAGTCGCGCGTGGACAGCACCGACTGGACGCGCTCACCCTCGCGGAGCGGCAGCAGGTTGACCAGCGCTCGCCCCTTCGCAGTCCGCGACATCTCTGGCAGCTCGTACACCTTGGAGCGGTAGACCTTGCCGCGGTTGGTGAAGAACAGAAGGTAGTCGTGCGTCGAGCAGACGAACAGATGCTCGATGTAGTCCTCGTCCTTCATGTCCATGCCGTTGATCCCGACGCCGCCCCGGCGCTGCTGCCGGTAGGTGGAGAGCGGCAGCGACTTGATGTATCCGGAGTGGGTGATCGAGATCACCATCTGCTGATCGGCGATCAGGTCCTCGATGTCGATCTCGCCCTCGGCGTGCGTGATCTCGGTCCGGCGCTCGTTGCCGTGCGCGTCGGCGACCTCGGTCAGCTCTTCCTTGATGATGTCCAGCACGCGCTGCTCATCGCCGAGGATCTCCCGCAGCTCCTTGATCCGCTCGACGAGGTCGGCGTGCTCGGTCTTGATCTTGTCGGACTCAAGCGCGGTGAGCCGGCTCAGGGTCAGCTGCAGGATTGCCTGCGCCTGCACGAGCGTCAACGAGAATCGGTCGATCAGGCCGGTGCGCGCCTGCTCGGTGTCCTGCGAGCCGCGGATCAGCGCGATCACCTCGTCGAGGTTGGCGAGCGCGATCAGCAACCCCTCCAAGACGTGTGCCCGCTCCTCGGCGCGCCGCAGCTCGTACTGGGTGCGGCGAACGATGACCTCGCGCTGATGGTCGACATAGTGGCCGAGCACCTCGCGCAGCGACAGCGTGCGCGGGACGTTGTCGACGAGCGCGACCATGTTGACGCCGAACGTCGTCTGCATCGGCGTGTGCTTGTGCAGCTTGTTGAGCACGACCTTGGGGATCGCGTCACGCTTGAGCTCGATCACGAGCCGCATCCCGCGGCGGTCGGACTCGTCGCGGAGGTCGGAGATCTCCGGGATCTTCTTGTCGAGTACGAGGTCGCGGATCTTCTCGATCAGCCCTCCCTCGCCGCCCTTGCGGACCTGGTAGGGCAGCTCGGTGACGATGATCGCCTCCTTGCCCTGGCCGATCGGCTCGATGTGGGCCTTCGCCTGGACGCGTACGCGGCCGCGGCCGGTCGCGTACGCGTCACGGATCCCGGAACGCCCGAGGATGATCCCGGCCGTCGGGAAGTCCGGGCCCTTGATGTGCTTCATCAGCGCGTCGACGTCGATCTCCGGGTCGTCGATGTACGCGATCGTGGCGTCGATCACCTCACCCAGGTTGTGCGGCGGGATGTTCGTCGCCATCCCGACGGCGATCCCCGAGCCGCCGTTGACGAGCAGGTTGGGGAAGCGCGCCGGCAGCACGACCGGCTCTTGCCGCGAGCCGTCATAGGTCGGCGCGAAGTCGACGGTCTCAGCGTCGATGTCGCGCAACATCTCGGTCGCCAACCGCGCCAGGCGCGCCTCGGTGTACCGCATCGCCGCCGCGCCCCAGCCGTCGATGTTGCCGAAGTTGCCGTGTCCGTCGACCAGCGGATAGCGCAGCGAGAAGTCCTGCGCCATCCGAGCGAGCGTGTCGTAGATCGCCGAGTCGCCGTGCGGGTGGTACTTGCCCATCACCTCGCCGACGATCTGCGCGCATTTGACGTGCTTGCGCGTCGGCTGCAGCCCCATCTCGTTCATCACGTAGAGCACGCGACGGTGGACCGGCTTGAGGCCATCGCGCACGTCGGGCAGCGCCCGACCGACGATCACCGACATCGCATAGTCGAGATACGCCGAGCGCATCTCGTCCTCGAGTCCGCGCGGCTCGATGTTGCCGCCGTCGATGGTGTCGATTGCAGACATCAGCTACCTACCTAGTGAAGGGGGAAAAAGTTGGGGTGGCGGGGTGGGTGGTGAGCCCATCCCGATCGTGGTGGGGTGGGAGGTTGAGCCGATACTGATCCAGGTGAGCCATCAAATATCCAAATTCGTGACGAGGCGGGCGTTCTCCTCGATGAACGCACGCCGGGGCTCGACCTGGTCACCCATCAGCATCGAGAACACGCGGTCGGCCGACGCGGCGTCGTCCATCGTGACCTGCACGAGCGTCCTGGTCGCGGGGTCCATCGTCGTCTCGCGCAGCTCCTCGGCATCCATCTCGCCGAGGCCCTTGAAGCGGTAGTAGTCGATTCCGCGCTGCGCGAGCTCAAGCACCTGCTCGTGCAGCTCGGCGAAGCCGGCCGCATCGGCCGCGTGGTCTCCGAGCCTGACCCTGAACGGCGGCGTCCCGGTCAGCGCCACCAGATCCTGGTGGACATCGGCGAGACGGTGATACTCGTTGGCCTCCAGCGCCGAGCGACGGACGTGGTGGGTCGTCGCCAGCCCGCTCTTGGCCTCGTGCGTGCGGATCACGATCTCGGTCGGCCGCTGTTCGATCAGCGACAGCCGGTAGGCGTGGCCGTCACCGTTGCCCGCCTGCTCCGCAACGTGACGCAGCAGGCCGTCGACGTCGGTGATCTGTTCCTCCAGCAGCCGCGCCTGCTGCATGAACGAGACCACGCTCTGGCCGTGGGTCGCGCGCAGCGCCGACGCCCATCCCTCGTATTGGCGCAGCAGCCGCGTGAAACGCTTCCAGCGGGCGTCGGTCAGCCTGAACGCCTTGCCCTGCTGGTCGGTGATCTCGAGCTTCTCGAACTTGTCGCCGAGCAGGATGTCCTCGAGCTCGGACTCACGTTCGATGTACCGATGCTTCTGGCCACGCGTCAGCCGGTACAGCGGCGGCTTGGCGATGTACACGTAGCCCGCCTCGATCAGCGGCTGCATCTCACGGAACAGCAGCGTCAGCGCGAGCGTGCGGATGTGGGCGCCATCGACGTCGGCGTCGGTCAGCAGCACGATCTTGTGGTAGCGAGCGCGCTCGAGGTCGAACTCGTCACGCACGCCGGTCCCGATCGCCGTGATCAACGCCTGGATCTCGTTGTTGCCCAGCACCTTGTCGATCCGGCTCTTCTCGACGTTGAGGATCTTGCCGCGCAGCGGCAGGATCGCCTGCGTCGAGCGGTCCCGCGCGGACACGGCCGAGCCGCCGGCGGAGTCGCCCTCGACGATGAAGATCTCGGCCAGCGACGGATCCTTGACCGAGCAGTCGGCGAGCTTGCCCGGCAGCGTCGAGTTCTCCAGCGCCGACTTGCGGCGGGTCAGGTCCCGCGCCTTGCGCGCGGCCGCGCGCGCCTGCGCCGCGGACACCGCCTTGCGGATCACTGCGCGAGCATCCTGCGGGTTCTCCTCGAGGAACTCGGCCAGCTTGGCGTTGACGACCGACTGCACGAACCCGGCCATCCCGGGATTGCCGAGCTTGGTCTTGGTCTGTCCCTCGAACTGGGGGTCGGTGAGCTTGGCGGAGATGACTGCGGTGAGGCCCTCACGGACATCCTCGCCGCTGAGCGGCGGATCCTTCTCACGCAACTCCCCGTGCTCACGCGCGTAACGGTTGAGCACTCCCGTCAATGCCGAGCGAAAGCCGGAGAGGTGTGAGCCACCCTCGATCGTATTGATGTTGTTGGCAAACGAGAAGACCGACTCCTGATACGAGGAGTTCCACTGCATCGCCACCTCGACGGCGCCCTCGCCCTCGGCGGACTCGCCTTCGAAGGAAATGATCTTGTTGTGGATCGGGTCCTTGTTCTCGTTGAGGTACGCGACGAAGTCGGTGATCCCGCCGTCGTACTGGAACTCGACGCTGTGTCCCTCGGCGCGCTCGTCAACGATCGAGATCTTCATGCCCCGGGTGAGGAACGCGGTGTCACGCATCCGCTCCTCAAGCGTCGTGAAGCTCAAGTCGAGCGTCTCGAAGATCTCGTGGTCGGGCAGGAACGTGATCGTCGTGCCGTGATCGGTGGTCGGCTCGCCCTTGACCATGTCGGCATCCGGCTTGCCCCGCGTGAAACTTTGACGGAAGACGTGGCCGTCGCGCCGGACCTCAGCCGTGAGGTGCTCCGACAGCGCATTGACGACCGACAGGCCGACTCCGTGCAGGCCGCCGGACACCTTGTAGCCGCCGCCGTCGCCGAACTTGCCGCCGGCGTGCAGGACGGTCAGCACGACCTCAAGCGCCGGGCGGCCCTCCTTCTCCATGATCGCAACCGGGATCCCGCGGCCGTCGTCCGCGACGGTCACCGAGTTGTCCGGGTGGATCGTGACCGAGACGGCGTCGCAGCGACCGGCCAGTGCCTCGTCAACGGAGTTGTCGACGATCTCGTAGACGAGATGGTGCAGGCCTCGCTCACCGGTCGAGCCGATGTACATGCCCGGCCGTTTGCGGACGGCCTGGAGCCCCTCCAGCACCGTGATGTCCTGGGCGTCATAACTGGGTTGTGCGCCCGTGCTCGGGCGCTTCTCGTCGTCGGTCAACGATCCTCCGGTGACGTTGAGACGCCCCGGTCCCGCGCCACGCTACGGCGCGCCGGGGCGTCAGGAATCTGTGTTGTGAAGGATAGCACATACTGCCCCCGGAAACACGTCTGTACTCGTAACAAAGATCCTGCAAATCGTAACAATTTGGGGGCATCTGCTAGCGACCGCCCAACGGCGTCGCGGACGGGGCTCAGCGACCGTGCCCGACCGCCACGCAGCGCAGTCGCCGGACTGATCCCGAACGGAGCCTGGCGTTCAGCTCGGCGAGGATCTGCACGGACATCAGATCGAGCTCCTGGGCCCACATCGAGTCGGCGCACGAGACCGTCAGGACGCCGCCGCGCTCGGCCGTCGCGGCGCTCTGCCGGGCCAGCTGTTCGCCGACCGCGGCGGCCCAGATCCGCTGCACGTCGGCCAGCAGTGTGTGCGGCGCCAACTGGTCGGCCAATGTCTCCAGCGATACCGCCAGCGAGCGCGGGGAACGTCGGTATGAAGGCATCAGCGGACCGCGATCTCCGCGACGAGCCCGTCACGGACCTCGAGCCGGTGGACGTCAGGCTCCCCGGCGCCCGGGACCTGCTCGGCGTCGGTGGCGGTGATCACCGATTGGCCATCGCCGGAGCGCAGCAGCTCGATCAGCGCCTCACGCCGGCCGGCGTCGAGCTCGGACATGACATCGTCGAGCAGCATTAGCGGCGTCGACTCGCGGCGCTCGGCGAGCGCCGCGCGCTCGGCCAGCAGCCAGCCCAGCAGCGCCAGGCGCTGCTGACCCTGCGATCCGTAGTTACGCAGTTCGCGGCCGGTCCGCGACAGCGAGACATCGTCGCGGTGGGGCCCGTGGCCGCTGAACCCGCGCTCGAGGTCGCTCGGGAGGCGATCGGCCAGTTCGGCGACCAACTGCTCGATCGTCGACGCGTGGGACCGAGGTCGATAGGCGATCCGAGGCTCGCCGTCGAGGCCGAGCAGGTCGCAGCAGTCCGCGAATGGCTCCGACACGGCGGCGAGCGCCGAGCGGCGGTCACTCATCAGCTCGATCCCATGCCGCGCGAGCTGCAGGTCCCAGGGCTCGAATGCCGCCCGCACCCGATCACTGGCGCCCTCACGCCGGAGGCGAGCGACCAGCGCGTTGCGTTGCGCGAGCGCCTGCGCGTAGGCCTTCCGCGTTGCGGTCCGTGCCGGCCACAGGGCCGCGACGAACTGGTCCACGTGCGCCCGGCGTACCGATGGGGCACCCTTGATCAGCTCCAGTCGGTCGGGATCGAAGACGCTGATCAGCGGCCGCTGGGCGACATCGATCAGCCGACCCACCGGCGCCCCATCGGCGGTCATCCGCTTGACCTCGCCGGGACTGAAGCCGCAGCTCAGCTCATGCGTTGATCCGACGCCTGCGACCGCCGCGACCACGCGGGTGGCGCCCTGGCCGAAGCGGATCACCTCACGCTCATTCGCGGTCCGGCACGAGCGGCCGGTGCACCCGAAGTAGAGCGCTTCCAGCAGGTTCGTCTTGCCGGCACCGTTGGGCCCCGTGATCACGGTCAGCCCGGGCCCGAACGTCGCCTCCGCACGCTCGTAGCAGCGGAAGTCCCGGACGGTCACCCGTGTGACGCGCATGGATGACGTCCCGCCCACGCGGATGGACGGCGGAAACGGATACGGCGGGCGACGGGAATCGGTTCGGCGGGGACGGGTGGCCGAAATCCGATCAGACGTTGAGTCTGATCGGCATGATCAGGTAGCGAAAGCGGCTCTCGTCGGCGGACTCGATCAGCCCCGGTCGCAGCGGACTGATCAGCTTCAGCATCAGGTCGGAGTCCTCCACCGCCTCCAGCCCGGCGCGCAGGAACTCGGCGTTGAAGCCGATCTCCAGCGGCTCGCCGGTGAATGCCAGCGGCAGCGACTCACGGGCCTCACCGACATCGGGCGTCTGTGCCGAGACGGTCAGCTCCCCTTCGGAGAACGCCAGCCGGAGCGGCGCGTTCTTCTGCGCCAGCAGGCTGATCCGACGCACGACGTCCGTGAACTCGCCACCGGCGATGCGCAGCTCGTGCTCGAAGGTCTCGGGCAGCAGTTGTCGGTAGTTGGGGAACTGGCCGTCGATCAGGCGGCTGGAGAGAATCACCTTGCCGAGCGTGAACAGCACCTGGTTGGCGCGCACGCTGACGACCAACGGCTCATCCTCGGCGGAGCCGGCCGCGACCAACCGGGCCAGCTCCTGCAGTGCGCGGGCTGGCACGTTGACCTCGAATCCGGAGCTGAGCGGCGTCTCGAGCGTGGTCTCCTTGACGCTCAGCCGGTAGGAGTCGGTCGCGACCATCCGCAGCTCGCGTTCGGCGGCCGACACCAGGATCCCGGTGAGCACCGGTCGGGTTTCGTCACGTGACGCCGACCCGGCGACCTTCGTCGCGGTCTGTACGAACGCGTCGGCGGGGAGCTGCACAGCCGAGTCGGGCTCGGGCTCGGGGAACGGCGGGAAGTCCTCGGCGCGCAGGGTGCGGATATCGAAGGTCGCGTTGCCGGCCTTGATCTCGACGTCCTGCTCGGCGGCGCGTAGCTCCAACGTGACCTGCGCCGAGGGCAACGAGCGAACGACGTCAAGTGTCAGGCGCGCCGGGAGCACGACGGTGCCCTCGCGGATCACCTCGGCGTCGAGCGGGACCCGCAGGCCGACGTCCATGTCGGTCGCGCGTAGCTCGCATCCGGAGGACGTCACCGCGAGCTGGACACCGGACAGGGCCTGGATCGCCGAGCGGGTCGAGGCGACCCGGCTGACCGTCTGCAGCTGAGAGTGAAGTGTGTCGCGATCCAGAGAGATCTTCACGATGAATACCTCTAGTTGGGATTAGCAGTCATAGGGGTTGTCAGTGGTGTGGAGAAGTCGCCGATCGCCTGCCGCATCGGCGGTTGCGGCGCTTGTGGGCAACCGCTTGAGTCTGTCAACAACCGCGGTCGTCTGGATCTGTCGACAACTGTCGACGAAGCCGGGTGATGTCCTCAACAGCTTGTTGATCGGTTTTCAACCGGTCCGAGACGCGCTTGCAGGCATGCAGGATCGTGGTGTGATTGCGACCGCCGAACTCGCGTCCGATCGCCGGCAGTGACGCGCCGGTGAGATCCCGGACGAGTGCAATCGCCAGCTGGCGAGGCCAGGTGACCTTGGCCGCTCGGCTGGAGGAGACAAGCTGCTCGACGGTCAGCCCGAACCGCTCAGCGACCACCATCTGGATTTCGGCGATCGTGAGCGGCTGCCCCGGCCGGCGCCGTCCGCGCGGGCCGCTCGCGTCGCCGGCAGCGCCGGCCGTGCGGCTGCCCGGCCGGCGCTCGGGCATCACCGGGTACATCGCGTCCAGTACCTCGACGGTCAGCTCCGGGTCGATTGGCTTACGCGTCAGCGAGTGGAACGCGACGACCCGGATCAGCGCGCCCTCGAGCGCGCGGATGTTGTCGGTGACCCGGTCGGCGATCATCTCCAGGACGTCGGGGTCGGCGATCGCGATCCCGTCGACCGCTGCGCGCTTGGAGAGGATCGCGACCCGCGTGGCGTGATCCGGTGGGGTGATCTCCGCGACCAGGCCGGCCTCGAAGCGCTCGCGTAGTCGCTGCTCGATCGCGGTCAGCGCCCGCGGGAACCGGTCGCAGGTGAGCACCAACTGGCGTCCGTTGTCGTACAGCGCGTTGAACGTGTGGAAGAACTCCTCCTCGGTCTTGGCCTTGGAGGCGAGGAACTGGACGTCGTCGAGCAGGAGCACGTCGGCGTCGCGGTAGGCCCGCTTGAACTGTTCGAGGCCGCGCGCGTTGAGCGCCGCGATGAAGTGGTTGGTGAACGACTCGGCGGTCGCCAGGCGGATCACGGCGCCCGGGCTGTAGTCCGATACGTAGTTGCCGATCGCGTGCAGCAGGTGGGTCTTGCCCATGCCCGGCGGGGCGAAGAGGAACAGCGGGTTGTAGGCCTGACCCGGGTTCTCCGCCACGGCGAGGGCGGCGGCGTGCGCGAGGTGGTTGCCACGGCCGATGATGAACTGCTCGAACCGGTAGCGGGGATTGAGCGGGCCTTCGGCAGGGTCGTCGCTGGCCGGCCGACGCGGGGCCCGCGGTCCAGGGCGATCCCGCGCTCGCTGTGCCCCAGCCGCCGCGATGGCGGCGTGGTCGTCGATCACGACGCCGGTGCCCTCGCCGAGCGCCGCACAAGCTGCCGCCGCGATCACCGGTCCGTAGCGCCCGGCCACCCAGCCGGCAGTGTCGGGCGGTGCGGTCAGCGTCAGCAGCTCGCCGGTGAAGGCGCTGGGCTGCAGTGGGGCCAGCCACATCTCGAACACCGATTCGCCGACCCGGCCCCGCAACTCGTCGCTGAGCCTGCGCCAGGCAGACGCGGCGTCCTGATGCTCGGACAGCGACAATCGACTCCTCCCGGAGTGGTCAGGCGAACGTGATCGATGAGGATCCCACCGGGGTGCAAACCCGACCCCACGGGGCGGCGAATATACCAACGGCGATCGGCTGCCCCCGGGAGTCTGCGGGACCCTTGGCGCAAAGCGCGGGAAAAAGCGAATCGCGGCCGGCGCGACGCTCCGAGGCCGCCCTGAGCTCCCTCACAGGACCGGCGAGACAGCGGCGTATACTCGACCGTTCCCGTCGTCCGACGACACCCCTGAGCGATGAAACGTACCTATCAGCCCAAGAAGCGCAAGCGCGCCCGTGCCCACGGGTTCCGCGCCCGAATGCAGACCCGTGCCGGCCGCGCAACGCTGAAGCGCAGGCGCGACAAGGGCCGCAAGCGCCTGACGGTCTGATGAGCGCGGGACGCGCTGGTGTCGTGTCCGCCAAGCGGTCAGGACGGGGACGTCTGTCCCGTAGTGCGGAGTTCGACCGTGTGTTCCGTCATGGCCGGTCGCATGCCGGCCGGGATCTTGTGCTGTACGTGTTTCCGCGTGAGGAGGACGACGGGGTCCCGCGGCTCGGCCTGTCGGTTTCCCGCAAGGTCGGCGGCGCGGTGGAGCGCAACCGCATCAAGCGGCTGCTGCGTGAGGCGTTCGCGCGTGAGGGTCACCGGCTTCCGGTTGGCTCGGATGCGGTGGTGATCGCGCGCCACGGTTCACGTGAGCTCGCCGAGCGCGAAGGTCTGTCCGGGATCCTCGAGGCGCTGGCGGCGCTGATCGACACGGTGCCGGGCGCGTCCGGGCGCGGGGCCGCCGGCACTGACGGCGGGTGATGGATCGACCGCCGTCGCACTGGGCCCGTAGTGTCGTGCTGCTCCCGATCCGGGGCTATCAGTGGCTGATCTCGCCGATGCTCGGCCAGCACTGCAAGTACCACCCGTCGTGCTCTGAGTACGCGGTGCAGGCGATTCGGCGATTCGGCATACTGCGAGGCCTCGTCCTCGCCGGCTGGCGGCTGCTTCGCTGCAATCCCTGGAGCCGCGGGGGCTACGACCCAGTCGAGGAGCAGCGGCTGTTCAAAACCGGCCCCGCTCCCAGCACCAACCCCTGACCCATGCTCGTTACCGCCAGCGTTATCGCCAACATCTTCTCGCCGCTGATTAGCGTCTTTCAGTCGGTCCTGGTGTTCTTCCACAACAACGTGGGGATCAGTTGGGGCGTGTCGATCGTGCTGCTGACGATCTGTGTTCGCGCCGTGCTGGTGCCGCTGACGTTCCGCCAGATCAAGTCGATGGTGCGGATGCAGGCGTTGGCGCCGCAGATGAAGGAGATCCAGGCGAAGTACAAGCAGGACAAGGAACGTCAGTCCCAGGAGATGATGAAGTTCTACCGGGAGAACAACGTCAACCCGTTGGGTTCATGCCTGCCGCTGTTGCTGCAGCTGCCGGTGTTCATCTCGTTGTATTACATGTTGCGCCAGAGCCTGCGGGTCGACATCTGTCCGGCGATTCAGCGTGCTCATAACCATGGAGTGCTCTCCAAGGCCCACACGGTCCCGTGCGGGACGGGTCCGCACGCGCACGCTTCGTTCCTGTTCATCCCCGACCTGACGAACAAGGCGTCGGGCCTCGTGCTCGTCGTGTTGATCATCCTGTACGTCGGGTCGCAGCTGGGCTCGACGCTGGTGATGTCGTCGGCGGCGACGATGGACCCGATGCAGCGGCGGATGATGCTGTTCCTGCCGCTCCTGTTCGTGCTGTTCGTGTTCCGGTTCCCGGCCGGCGTGCTCGTCTACTGGATCACGACGAACTTCTGGACGATGGTCCAGCAATACGTCGTGCGAAAGCGCGTCGGGCCGCGGATGGCGGCGGCCGGAGTCGGGGATGTCGAGGGCACGGCAAGTGCGTCCGCCACCAAACAGAAGGGCACCGGACCGAGGTCGGGTCCACGAGACACGAAGCCTCCAACCGACACGAAGGCGCTGCCCAAGGCGTCCGCCGGCGCCGACAAGGCCAACGGCGCCACGGCGACGACCGGCGGGATCGGCTCGTTCTTCCGCAACCGTTTGCAACCGTCTGATCAGGCGGACGCGGCGACCAACGGCACGGAGGCGGCGACCAACGGAGCGACCAACGGCTCGTCATCGGGGCCGGCCGCCGAGTCGCCCCCGCGTCCTGCGGCGAGCGCGCGACAGCGGTCTCGGTCGACGCGCGGTCCGCGCTCGGGTGCCTCGGGTAAGTCGTCGGGGTCGACCAAGGGCTCTGGCTCGAGCTCCGGGTCGGGTTCCTCCAGCACTGAGGCCGGCGCCAAGCCGCCGCCCCCGCCACGCAAGCGTAAGAAGCGCTCCGGCCGCAGGCGATAGGCAGCGGCGCACCGATGCTGATCGACGAAGCGAGCGCCCGCGTCCGCGAGTTGATGGAGCGGATCCTCGACGAGACCGACGTCGACGCCGAGGTCGAGATCCGCGTCGACGGAGATGGCCTCGTCGCCGAGTACGTCGGCGATGACGTGGGCCTCCTGATCGGCCGCCATGGCCAGACGATCGACGCGATCCAGCACCTCGCGTACCGGTTCGCGACCATTGGCGATGGTGAGCGGGTGCCGGTCGTGGTCGACGCCGCCGGCTACCGGGAGCGTCGCGCCGAGACGCTGCGGCAAGCGGCTGACCAGGCCGCGCAGTCCGCGCTGGCCGAGGGCCGGCCGGTCGCGTTGGAGTCGATGTCGGCGCTGGAGCGCAAGGTGATCCACGAGCACCTGAAGCCGCGGCGCGACATCGAGACGTACTCGGAAGGGCAGGAGCCGTCGCGGCACCTGGTCGTCGCGCCGCTCGTGTAGTCGGGTTGGCCCCGGTCGGGCAGCAACATGCGGCTGTGCAGGTCGGGTGACGTTTCACGTGGAACGCCACAGCAGGGATGTTTCACGTGAAATCTGACGACGTGGACGTCGCCACAGCGGTTGCGGGGTTCGTTCGCCGCTGGTCGCTGCCCCCAGGCGCCGCTGACCGTCTGGACCGGCTGGTGGGGCTGATCAGCTCCGACGGGTCGGCGCCGACGACGGTGCAGGAGCCGGCGCGGGTGCTGGACGATCACCTCGCGGACTCGCTCGTGGCGCTCGAGTTGCGCGACGTTCTCTGGCACGAGGCCGAGATCGCTGACCTCGGCGCCGGCGCCGGCTTCCCGGGTCTGCCACTCGCGATCGCGCTGCCGGGCAGCCGCCTGGCGCTGGTCGAGAGCAACGCCCGCAAGTGTCAGTTCCTGACGCGGGCAGCGGCGAGGTGCGAGCTCGGCAACGTCGAGGTGGTCCGCGAGCGCGCCGAGCTGTGGCGGGCCGGCGTCGATCGCTGCGACGTGGTCGTCGCTCGCGCGCTTGCGCCGCTGCCCGTCGTCGCCGAATACGCCGCGCCGCTCCTGCGTGTTGGCGGCTCGCTCGTCGCCTGGCGCGGCCGTCGTGACCCGGCCGACGAGGGAGCCGCCGCCCGAGCCGCGGCACAGCTCGGCCTGGAGCCGCGAGCGACGGTGGCGGTTAAGCCATATCCAGCCGCCGAGCACCGCCATCTGCATGTGCTGGTCAAAGTGGCTGAGACCCCGTCGAAGTTCCCGCGGCGTCCCGGCGTCGCCCACAAGCACCCGCTCGGGCGCTGACCACGGCGTCCGGCTGCGAGTCGCGAGCCTCCGGCAGCGCCCGCGCTTGAAAGGGGCGGTCTGCGAGCGCCCCCTGGCCGGACTATGGCGAGTTGCTGCGGTATTTCGCAGTGAATCGCCATTGCCCGTGACCGTTGCGCCCCGATCACGGATGTCGCTGCCTCGACCGAGTGCGATTCGTGGCGGTGCGGTCGCGGCTCTGACCGCATTTGGCGCTAGCTTCAAGCACCGAATGGGCACCGTGTATGCGATCGCCAACCAGAAGGGCGGCGTCGGTAAGACGACGACCGCGGTCAACCTCGCCGCGTGCGTCGCCGAGGCCGGCTATGAGGCGCTGCTGATCGACATCGATCCGCAGTCCAACGCGACGATCGGGTTGGGAATCGACAAGCGTCTCACGCCGACCGTGTACGACGCGCTGACAGGCGAGCGGCCGCTGGCCGATGTCGTGATCGCGACCGGGATCGAGCATCTCGCGCTGGTTCCGGCGGGCCCTGACCTTGCCGGCGCCAATGTCGAGCTGCCGCGGCTGCCGGGATCGGAGCACCGGCTGCGGGAGGCGCTGCAGCCGATCCGTGAGCGCTACGCCTTCATCCTGCTGGACTGCCCACCGTCGCTCGGACCGCTGACCGTCAACGCGCTGGTCGCCGCCGACCGGGTGATCGTCCCGGTGCAGACCGAGTACTTCGCGCTCGAGGGGCTCGCCGGGCTGCTCGACACGCTGCAGCTCGTCAGACGGGAGCTGAACCCGAGGCTGACGGTGGCGGGGATGCTGCTGACGATGCACGACACCCGCACGCGGCTCTCGCACGACGTCGAGGCCGAGGTGCGCCGGCACTTCCCGGACCTCGTGTTCGACACAGTGATCCCCCGCAACGTCAGGATCGGCGAGGCGCCGAGCTTCGGCAAGCCGGTGATCCACTACGACCCGCACAGTGCCGGCGCCGATGCGTACTTCGAGCTTGCCAAGGAGGTGGCGGCACGTGGCTGAGCAACGTCGCGCAATGGGTCGTGGGCTGGCCGCGATCCTGGCGGTATCTGACCGTGAGGCCGAGGCTGAGGAACTGCGCCAGCTGCCCGTCGACCTGATCGTCCCGAACCCTGATCAGCCGCGTCGGCGGTTCGACGAGGAGACGCTGGTGGCGCTGTCTGACTCGGTCAAGGAGCGCGGCGTCCTGCAGCCCGTGCTTGTCCGACCGCTGCCGGCCGGCAACTACGAGCTGATCGCCGGCGAACGCCGCTGGCGCGCCGCCGGGCTGGCCGGCCTGGAGACAATGCCGGCGATCGTCCGGGCCGACGCCAGCGCCACCAGGCTCGAGCTGGCGCTGATCGAGAACATGGCCCGCGAGGACCTCAATCCGATCGAGGAGGCCCGCGCCTGCGAGGCGCTGACCGAGGAGCTCGGCCTGTCCCGTGAGCAGGTCGGCCGCCGGGTCGGGCGTGGCCGGGTCGCGGTCTCGAACCTGCTGCGCCTGCTCGATCTCCCCGACGAGGCGCTCGACCTGATCGAGCAGGGGCGGTTGTCGGAGGGCCACGGCCGTGCGCTGTTGACCGCCGCCGGCAACGACGAGCGCCGCCGTCTCGCCCGCGCCGCGGTCGAGGGGCGCTGGTCGGTGCGGGAGCTCGAGGCGCGCGCTCGTGGTGAGCGCCCCCTGACCCGCGCCGCCCGCCGCCGGACGCCGACGCTGCACCCCGATCAGGAGGACGCGATCATGCAGATCAACGACTCGCTCGGCGCTGCGCTCGGCCGCGACGTCGAGGTGACCGCGACTGCGGGTGGTTATCGCGCTCATTTGAGCTTCGACTCACTCGAGGAAGCACTTGATCTCGTACGCCGGCTGCGTGCGCCGCGGGCGGTCGAGCCGCCGATAGAATCCCGGCCTCCGGGCGATTAGCTCAGTCGGTTAGAGCGCTTCTCTGATAAGGAAGAGGTCCCAGGTTCGAGTCCTGGATCGCCCATCCCAAGGAAATACCTGGAAATCGGGTACTTCCTGTGGGGCGACGGCTGGAGGGCAGGGCCTCCGAGCGTGGGCACTGGGTCCATCTGGGGTCCATCAGATCCGGAGGCTGGCTCCGCATTCGCCGGTCTGAGCCGCGCTGACAGGCGTCGGTTGTCCTGGTCCGAGGGCGGACCATCGGGATGCGTGCGGTGAGCGACCGGGCCGACTGGCTGGAGCAGTGGTGCCCTGAATGCGGTGGAGCTGTGTCGCGGCCGCGAGATTGTCTGTCACGGGGCGTTGCTCCGTGTGGTTGGCCTTGCTGGAGCTGAGTATCGGGAGTCTGGGCTAGTCCCAGGAGCCGGGCTGGATCTTCAGGGTGGTGTTGACGCGGTTGAAGAAGTTGACCAGCGCGATCATCGAGACGAGGGCGGAGAGGGCGCGGTCGTCGAACTGCTCTGCGGCGTCAGCCCAGATCTCTTCGGTCACGATGTCTGGGTGGTCCGCCAGGCGGGTCATCGCCTCGGCTAGTCCGAGCGCGGCTCGTTCGGCGTCGTCATACAGCGCAGACTCGCGCCAGGCTGGCAGCGTCAACAGCCGCTCGCTGCTGAGCCCGATCCGCTCGGCGTTTGTGATGCCGGACGCGATGCAGGCGTTGCAGCCGTTGATCTGGCTGGCTCGCATGTGGACCAACTCGAGCGTCTCCTGCGGGACCCCGCCCGCGTAGATCGCTTTCATGATCTGCTGCACTCCGGCGACGGCGTCCGGCGAGCCGGCGTTCTGCAGACGAGGTACACGTGTTTGTGTCTCGGGCATGGTTCCTCCGTGGAGCGTCGCTCCGGTGGTTGCTACGAATTGCGGACACCGACCAGACGAACGCGGGACCGAGAAGGTAACGCCGGTCTGATCGGTTACCTCAGAACCCCCGTGGGAGTCTTATAAGAAGATGAGCAGCGACACCAGCGATCTCGCCGCCGAGTTCGACCGCCACCGTCCATATGTGCGGGCGGTAGCGGTGCGGATGCTGGGGTCCGGCGATGACGCCGACGACGCGGTTCAGGAAGCCTGGCTGAGGTTGAGCCGAGCGGGCGGGGACGGCATCGAAGATCTTCGTGCCTGGTTGACGACGGTCACGAGCCGGGTCTGTCTGGACATGCTGAGGAGCCGGCGCGCGCGCCGTGAGGTCCCGGTCTCGATCGACCTCGACGAGTTACTCGGCGACTCCGACCTGGCGGAACCCAGGCGTCGGCCGGCGACGCCCGAGGAGGAGGTCCTGCTGGCCGAGTCGGTCGGAATCGCCCTGCATGTCGTGATGGACAGCCTGACCCCGGCCGAACGTGTCGCCTTTGTGCTGCATGACATCTTCGGTTTGCCGTTCGCGCAGGTCGCCGACGTGCTGGGCCGCTCGACGGCTGCGGTGAAGATGCTGGCCAGCCGCGCGCGCAATCGGGTGCGTCTGGCGGCTCCTGGAGAGCTCCAGCAGGCTCCGGGCGACCGGGCCGTCGTCGACGCGTTCTTCGCCGCCGCCGGCTCCGGCGACCTCTCAGCGCTGCTGGCGCTGCTGGCGCCCGACGTTCAGCTGCGCGTCTTCAGCCCCGAGGGGGTCAGGCTCGTACAGGGCGCGAAGAAGGTCGCCGCCCAGGCCGGCGCCGGCGCGCGCCGCAGCGCAGCGCAGCGTCCGGTGATGCGGCCGGTCACCGTCCGGCAATCAGCGGGAATGCTGATCGTCCTTGACGGCAAACCCATGTTCGTCCTCACGTTCACCGTGCAGGACGGACTGATCACCGCGATGCGATCGGTCTCCGATCCCGATCGGCTGGCGCAGATCGTCCCATCGTGGGCGACGTGACCGTCTCACCCACGGAACGTCCACCGTGCGACTCCGTACGGTCGCCAATACGGTGTCTCGCCGCTGCTTCTGGCGGCGAGATCTCATGAGCGATCGACATTGCGAAATCGGTTTCGCGTTGCCTATCCACGTGATCTGCAAGAGCCAGTGAAACCAGCTACGGGGAGTGATGAACATGCCGGAACCGCGTAATGCAGCGACGCGCCGCCGCGATCTTGCAGCGAGGCTCGCGGCCGACAAAGACCTTTGGGTAGCTAGCGCCTCACCGCGCGGGGAGCCGTGTCTGAGGCCGCTGTCCTTCTTCTGGGATGGCGCACAGCTCTACGTCGCCACCATCACATCCAATCCGACGGCTCGGAACATTGAGGCCACGGGTCGCGCCCAGGTGATTGTGGGACTCACACGAGATGTCGGGCTGATGGAGATGACGGGCGGCCGCCTTGCGCGCGACGAGGCAGAACGACTATGTCGTGACCCGTACGCGAAGAAGTGCGGATGGGACCCGCTTGAGACCCAGTCCTACGAGTTTTACGCGTTGACGCCGCGTCGGATCGAATGCTGGCGAGAGCTGAACGAACACGCTGACCGGCTGATGATGCACAACGGCGAGTGGCTCACGGAAGCTCGTGGCGACTGACGGCCGCCCGCGATGCTGCACCGCACAGCCATTGCCGACGCGGCGGAACTCGGGCAATGCGTCAACGACGGATGGGTTTGGGCCGGGTCCGCCTACGCCACTCAGTCAGCTGCGCTGACGAGCGCTTCGGGGAGCTTTATCTCAACGAATGCAACGATGGCAGAGCCGAGCACGAAGCCACCAGTCTCGCTCGGGCCTGAGGACATGGTCCGGGATGCAGCGTGGTCGGCATGACCTTATTCGTGTTTGTGACGGTGTCGTCGTGAACGGGGTGGCTGTGGTGTCGGTTCGTTGCCGGGTGGATTGGGCGCCGGTGGCCATGGGACTTCGTCTGGCCGTGTGGACGGGCCGGGACGGGCTCGGCGACGCGGGGACCGGGTGAGGCTGGCCCAGCGGCTTGGGTTCGGTCGGAGTGATCGACTCCCGCCGGTTGAAATGGCGCAGCCTGTGGATGCCGTTGCGGCGCTGGGGGTTCTGGGTGATTCGCAGGTTCGCAAACTGTGGGCGGCCACGCTGGCGCAGTCCCTGGCGGTGTGGATCGCCCAAATCGCTCTGATCGTCGGCGTGCTCGAACATCACGACGGCAGCTCACTGGCCTGGGTGATGTTGGCCAGCTCGCTACCGGCCCTCCTCGCCGGGCTGGCCGCCGGAACGATCGTGGACCGCCACGACCCCCGCCGTGTCGCTCAGGCCGCCGCCACCGCTGGGGTGGTCTTGTTGGTGGGCAGCGGCTTCGGTCTCGCCCACTCACTGGGGGCAGGTACAGCGTGCTACGCCTTGTTCCTTGTGGTCCGCGGGCTGAGCGGCCCGGCCAGCATCCGGGTCCTCTACGCCACGGTCCCCCCCGGACAACGGACCGCGGGCAACGCCGCCATCGCCAGCGTGAGCGGCATCTCGACGATCGCGGGCGCGGCGATCGGTGGGGTGGGAGTAGCCGCCCTGGGTGTCGTGGACTGCTTCGCTCTGGCCGCCGGCATCCAAGGGGCGGCGGCCGTCGCTTTCTTGTTGCTCGCCCCGCCCGGGAAGGCGCCCCAGGCGAGCGAGGCACGCCTCGGGTTCCGACGCTCCCTGGTCGAGGGTGTCACGGCCGTGCGCGGTTACCCGCTGGCCGCCAGCATCATCCTGATCGGGATCGCCTGGGGTCTGATCGGCGGCGGCTACGACGTGCTGATCGGCCTCTACGGCACCCATGTCCTGCGAGGCGGGGGCGGGGTGGCCCTAGGTGTGCTGTATGCCGCTGACGGCATCGGCGTGCTGGCCGGCACCATTCTCGCGCCCCGGCTGCCGCGGCGTCACGTGCGCCGCAGCTACGCCCTCGCCTACGGGCTCCAAGGAGCCTTGTGGGCGATCTTCGCGCTTGGCCATAACCTGCTCCAGGCCGTCCCCGCGTTGCTGTTGATGCGTGTGGCCAGCGGCGTGATCATCGCGTTGGACACCACGCTTCTGTTGGCCACGGTCCCCGAGCGGCTCCACGGACGACTCTACGCCGTGCACTCCACGACTTACGGGACCGTCGGCCAGGTATCGCTGGCCATCACCGGCATCTTGCTCGAGTCGGCCTCTCCCCGGACCGTTACCGTCGCGGCGGGAATGGCATCGATCGCCGCCGGGGCGGTCTGGTGGCTAGCAATACGAGGCGTTAGCGGCGCAGACACCGAACCCGATGCTGCGAGGGACGGCTGAGCAGAGGACGCACTGGCATGTTGACGGGCGAGGGGGCGGACGTCTCATAGCTCGCGACGGCGATGACCCGGACGCGGCGGGGTCGGCTGCTATGGCTACTCGTCCTCGGCGGGCCCGCGGTGGGTCGGCTTTGTTGGTGCCGGTATCGGGCGTTCGACCCCGATCGGGACCTGGGCCACCGGGAAGACCCATCGGCTGATCGTCGCGGTCGTCGCGGTCGTCGCGGGCAGCCTCAGCGTGATCGCGAACGCCTTCTGGGTCGACGCCTCAGCAAGATCGACGTCGCCGACGTAGCCGACCAGGCCAGCGCGCCCCGCTGGCGCTCGCGAAACACACGCTCGATCAAACAGTGCCCTCCAAGCCGTGGAGATGTACCAACGGACGGACCTCTACCACGCCGCCGAGCCTAGCCGCCGGGCAGCGAGCAGCGATCTCGAGCACCGGATCGAGACCCTCCGCCTCGAAGAGGTAGAAGCCGCCGAAGACCTCCTTGGTGTTCGCAAAGGGGCCGTCGGTGATCAACGCCTTGCCGCCCTCGACGCGCACCGCGCTCGCCGTCTCGATCGACTGCAGCTGAGCACCCCCGATGTAACCCGGGAGCTGCGCGATCGCAAGATACTCCGCCGTCATCTGCTCCAACTCGGCAGCGCTGAGCGCCTCGTAGGTACCTGGCTTCTCATAGACCAACACCGCGAACTGCATGCGCCCCCCTTGAGGATCGTTTATCAACCCTACGACGAACAGAACCGCCGCAGGGGACAAACCTCCACGGCTGCGCATCCAGGACGACGTTTCGATGGCCAGCTGGCGCGATCCGAGCGGAGCCCTGCACGCTCGAGTTGGACTTGATGCACAAGCACGCGTCGGCGTCGAGCCGCTGCCGAAGTCCGGCCGAGCAGCGCAGTCCACACCCGGTCGTGACGCCGGTCGGCTGATTGTGCTCGATCAACGAAGCAGGACCGACCCGGCTTGGCGAAGGTTCGCGCATTTCCGGCTCGCATGAAAGCTGTCCCCTAAGCGTGCGCCCGTTCGTCGTTAGGGCGACAATCCACTCTCCTCCGAAGGAGGTTTCAGATGAGGTACGCCATGTTTATCCATCAAAAGCCCGGCTACGTCGAGTCGCTGGCTGAGGACGAGCAAAAGGCCGTGTTCGCCGAGTACATGGCGCTGGCGCAGGACCCGCGCACCCGGGGCGGTGAGCAGCTCCAGCCGATCGAGACCGCCACGACGGTGCGCGTGCAGGACGGCCAGACGCTGACCACTGACGGCCCGTACGCCGACACCAAGGAGGTGTTCGCTGGCTACTACGTGTTCGCGGCCGACAACCTCGACGAGGCAATCGAGCTGGCGGCGCGGATCCCGGCGGCCCGTCACGGCGGCGCGATCGAGGTCCGGCCGTTGGTGGAGCGCTAGCGCTGCTGGACGAGGTTTTCCGGGACGAGTGGGGGCGGGTCCTGGCCTCGCTGGTCGGCTTCCTTCGCGATTTCGATCTCGCGGAGGAGGCCGCCCAGGAGGCGTTCGCGGTCGCCGCGGAGCGCTGGCCCCGTGACGGAGTCCCGGCCAACCCCGGCGCTTGGCTGACGGTCACCGCGCGCAACCGTGCGATCGACCGGATCCGACGCGAGCGGACGCTGGCAGAGAAGGCCCGTCAGCTGGAGGTGCCCGAAGCGACGATGGACGAACTTGACGACACGGTGATCGAGGACGAGCGGCTCGAGCTGATCTTCACCTGCTGCCATCCCGCGCTGGCGCTCGAGGCGCAGGTTTCTCTCACACTGCGGGCGCTCGGTGGGCTGACGACAGAGGAGATCGCGCGCGCGTTCTTGGTCTCCGACGAGGCGATGAAGCGGCGGCTATCGCGTGCGAAGGTAAAGATCAAGGCGAACGGGATTCCGTTCGCCGTCCCGGCCGAGCACCTGCTACCGGACCGCGTGGACGCGGTGCTGGCAGTCGTGTACCTGATCTACAACGAGGGCTACTCAGGCCGCATCGACCTGGCCGGCGAGGCGATCAGGCTGGGCGGTGTGCTCGCCGCGCTGATGCCCGACGAACCGGAGGTGCACGGACTGCTGGCACTTATGCAGATCCAGGACGCGCGACGGGAGGCGCGGTTCTCCGGCGACGAACTGGTGTTGCTCGAGGACCAGGACCGGTCGCTGTGGGACGCGGAGAAGATCGCCGCCGGGCGCACCGCGCTCGAGCGCGCGCTCGCCCTGCGCGGCCGCGGGCCGTACGTGCTCCAAGCCGCGATCGCCTCGCTCCAGACCGAGGAGCGGATCGACTGGAACGAGGTCGCCGCGCTCTATGGCAAGCTCGCGCAGATCACGCACTCGCCAGTGGTCGAGTTGAACCGCGCGGTCGCGATCGCCCAGGCCGGAGCAACCGAGCAGGCGCTCGAGATCGTCGACGGCCTCGACCTCGACGACTACCAGTACCTGCACTCCACCCGCGGCGAGTTGCTGTGTCGCCTCGGCCGGACCGTCGAAGCACGCGCAGCGTACGAACGGGCGCTGAAGCTCGCCCGCTCAGAGCCCGAGCGTCTCTTCCTCGCGCGCCGGATCGTCGGACTTTAGACCGCCCGGGGGCAAACCCGTCCGACGCTCCGTGGCTGTCCCCTCGGCGCCCGCCCGTTCGTCGTCAGTGCGTAGCGATCAACACGACCCGGGAGGACAGCGAGGTGACCCAGCCACGCACCCGCATCACACGCGAGCTCGACAGGCGTAGGGGCGACGGGATCGAGGTCCGGCTGCTGTGGTGTCAGAACGACGGCCACGTGACGGTGACGGTCACCGACACCAAGACCGGTGAGGCGTTCGAGCTTCCGGTACGCGAGGGCGAGCGCGCGCTCGAGGTGTTCCATCACCCCTACGCGTACGCGGCGCGGCCACAGCATCAGCGTGTCCCGATCACGGCCTCCCATTCGTCGTAGCGACGACAACCCCTGAGAGGAGGCAGTGATGCAAGACCACACCAACGCCCAATCTTCTGTCCCTGTCGCGACCGCTGGAGGTCCGATGACGTCCACATTCCCGAACATCAATCGCTGGCGCGCGTTCGCGCTGTTGGCGGTGTCGTTCTTCATGACGGTCATCGACCTGACGATCGTCAATGTCTCGCTGCCCACGATCGGTCGCGATCTGCACTTCAGCGCGACCAGCCTGCAGTGGGTGGTAACCGCGTACGCCCTCACGTTCGGCGGCTTCATGCTGCTGGGCGGCCGCGCGGCGGACCTCCTCGGCCGCCGCCGGGTCCTCATTGCCGGCTTGGCGCTGTTCACCGCAGCCTCGCTGGCGTGCGGCCTGGCGACCGACAGCGCCTTCCTGATCGGGAGCCGGGCGGCGGAGGGGATCGGCGCGGCGATCATGCTGCCGGCCGCCCTGTCGATCGTCATGAACATGTTCGCCGAGGGGGCGGAGCGCAACAAGGCTCTCGGGATCTGGGGCGGGCTTGCGGCGGGCGGTGCGACCGTCGGTGTGATCGCCGGCGGCCTGCTCACCCGTTATGCCGGCTGGCAGTACATCTTCTACCTGAATGTCCCAATCGGGACGGCAGCGCTGCTCTTGGCGCCACGGATCGTGCCTGAGAGCCGGCTCGCCACCATGGGTCGGCGGTTTGACGCGGCTGGTTCGCTTGCGGGCACCGGTGGCCTCGTACTCGCAGTCGACGCGATCTCCCAAGCCCCGCAGTACGGTTGGGGCGCTACGAGGACGATCGCGCTGCTGGCGGCGTCCGTGGCGCTGCTGGCGGCGTTCCTGGTCATCGAGAGCCGGGCGAAGGACCCAGTCCTACCGCTGTCGATCTTCCGGCTGCGGACGCTCGCCGGCGCGAACGTCGCCGGGCTGCTGCTCGGCGGCAGCTTCTTCGCGTTCATCTTCGTCGGCACCCTGTACATGCAGCAGGTGCTGCACTACAGCGCCCTGCAGACCGGTTTCGCATGGCTGGCCACGTCGCTGACCTCAATCGCTCTCGCTGGCATCTCACAGACGCTGGTCACCCGTGGCGGCGCCAAGGTCGTGATGGCGGTCGGGATGGCGCTGATCGGCGCCGGGGTGCTCTGGGCAGCGCAGGTCCCGGTCCACGGTCGCTTCGTTGGGAACCTGCTCGGACCGTTCTTGCTCGCCGGCGCGGGGACCGCGTTCGCGTTCATCCCGATCTCGATCGCCGCTCTGGCGGGCGTGGAGCAGCATCGCGCGGGGCTGGCGTCGGGGCTTCTGAACACCAGCCAGCAGCTCGGCGGGGCGATCGGGATCGCGATCGCCTCAAGCGTCGCCGCCAGCCACACGCAGGCGCTGCTTCACACCGGCCATGCCCTGCCCGCGTCGCTCACCGGCGGCTTCCAGCAGGCGCTCTGGGTGCTCGGCGCGATCGGGCTGCTCGCCGTCCCGGCGATCTTCGCGCTAGTCCGCCACAACGAGCTCTCCGAGGCCGTCGCGAAGACCACGCTTCGCGAACCGCAGCCTGCGCTGGACGGCGCGCACTGACCAAACCAAACCACCACACACCCAACCAAGAGGAGACACACGCATGTCCAAGTATGCCCCCGGAACCCCGCGTTGGGTCGATCTGGCGTGCCCGATGTCGACGCCTCCGTCGACTTCTACGGCAAGCTGATGGGCTGGACGACGACCGAGCCGGGGTTTGAGCAGCAGGTCTCTGGTGTCGCGGACGCTCTCGGCCGTCGTCATGAGCAGCGTCTGGATACGTCCGGCCGCTCGATGGGCGGCGGCGAAATCAGACAGACGCGGGAGCGCGAGAAAGAACGCGAGTACGGCGATCCCGACGGCGGCGGGCAGGGCGCTCAGGACTGGGTTACGTGGGCCCGCGATCATGAAACTCGTCCGTGACGGTTCCGACCCGAAAGTCAACGCCCTCGTCGAGGAGGTCATGAGCCGCGACACCCAGGTCCGATCGCTCTTCAACTGGGGCAAGTGGGTCTTCGGCGCAGACGGCCCCGCCGCCGTCCTCCGCGCCTTCGATCCGTACACCCTCGACGGCTATGCGCCACTAATCACGTGTCCCACGCTCGTGCTCGACGGCGAGAACGACTTTGCCGGTGGCGATCAGGCGTCCCAGCTCTACGAGGCTCTCCGCTGCCAGAAGACCTACCACCTCTTCCCCACAGCAGAAGGCGGCGGCGAGCACTGCCAGGCCGGAGCGACGTCGAACCTGCATCAAGTCATCTTCGACTGGTTGGGCGGCGTCCTCGCCGGGGTCCACGGCGTGTCTGCCCAGACCGGCTCCCAGGGACACCGCAAAGCGAGCGCCGCTGCTCTAACGGCATCATGAAACCGGTTCTGCTCCCCGACGACCGGCAGTTCTGGTTTGAGACCCTACGCATCATGGGCCATGCCACGTACGGCGGGGCCGACGTCGGTGAAGTCCTCACGACAGCGCAGAACACCGCCCCCGGCGACCACGACAGCTGGCACGACGAGCGGGGCGCGAGCGCCGACAGGATCGCAGCCGAGGCTGAGGCGCAGCTGACCGCTGGGCATCGTACGAGCGCCCGCGACGGGCTGATGCGGGCAAGCAACTACGACCGGACTGCCCGCCGGCTCCCGAGGCCTTCGATCACCACGCTCGCGATGATGACTCGCCGGACTGATGCCGGTTGGGCGGTCTGCCGGCGATGATGCCGCGACAAGCCCACCACGCTCAGCGGGCGGCATTGGTGGTGCTGTGCGCCGCGGCCCTGATCATCAACGTGGACAACACGATCCTCAACGTGGCCCTTCCCACGCTCGTGCGCAAGCTGCGCGCGACCTCGAGCCAACTGCAGTGGGTCGTGGACTCTTATGCGCTGGTGTTCGCGGGTTTGCTGCTCGTCGGTGGCAGCCTGGCCGACCGGTTCGGGCGAAAGCGCTTCTTCCTGGGCGGCTTGGCGGTCTTCGCCGCCGGATCGATCGGCGCTGCCCTGTCAGGGTCGGTGGACGTATTGATCGTGTGGCGAGCGGTGATGGGGGCCGGGGCGCCGCTCACGATCCCCGCGTCGCTGTCGATCATCAACGACGTCTTCCGCGATCCGGCGCAGCGGGCCAGGGCAATCGGCGCCTGGGCCGCGACGATCGGGCTCGGGATCGCGATCGGCCCGATCGCCGGCGGCTTGCTGCTGGCTAGGTTCTGGTGGGGCTCGATCTTCCTCGTCAACGTCCCGATCGTGATCGCCGCTTTCGCGGGAGCGATGGTGGTTCTGCCCGACTCAAAGAACCCGGCCACCGACCGTCCCGATCCCGTTGGTGCCGCGCTCTCGATCGCCGGCCTGGGCCTATTGCTGTGGGCGATCATCGAAGGTCCGACAAAGGGCTGGAGCTCGGTGAGCGTGGTCGGAGTCGGAGCGCTCAGCGTTGCCGTCGAGGGCTGCCGCGACTGTTCGCGATCACGACTTCTGAGCTGTTCGTGATGCGTTTTCGCGGCCGCGCCAACGACACCTGGAAGGGCCGCACGCGGACCGCCGCCGAGCGGTTTCGCTACTTGTACTCAGAGGACGAGCTCGAGCATCTGGCCGACGGCATCGCCGAGGTCGCCGGTGAGGCGCGCGAGTCGCATCTGCTGATGAATAACTGCTATCGCGACTACGGGGTCGACAACGCGGCCCACTTGCGGGATCTGCTGACGCCTTGAGTACGCCGCCGCGGGAGATCCCGCTGAGGAAGTCCTGACAGCGGCGGGTGGGTGACGGCCGCTCAGCCCGTGGCGCTGTCGCCGAATGCGATGACATGGAAGCCCCGATCGGCGGCGGTGCCGTCGCAGTCCTTGGTCTCGACCACAATGAACGTGGTCGATGCGTTGCTTGCATTGCTGGCATTCGTGGCCGTGCAATCCGTCGACGGGGTGTTCGGAGTGACGAGGATGACCGTGTTGTCGTCTTGGACGTTCAAGCCGTCGAAGCTGATGTCATAGACGCCGGTTGAGGGGTTAGTCACGGTCGGCGCGCCGCCGAACGCGTTGAACCAAGACGTAACACCGCCGGCGGAGCTGATCAGGGCGCCGGCGAGCGCGCTGCCCTCGGCGTTCCGCTGTTGGTAGAGCGAGCCCGGCAGGCCTCCGAGAAGGTTCGCGTTGATCGCGGTCGTGGCGGTCGTGGCGTTGGTCGCGTCGGTCGCGTTGTCGGCGGTCGTTGCGTGTGTTGCGTTGGTCGCTGTGCCGGCGGTCGTTGCGTGCGTTGCGTTGGTCGCGTTGTCGGCGGTCGTTGCGTGTGTTGCGTTGGTCGCGTTCGTGGCTGAGTCGGCGCTGTTCGCGTGCAACGCGTTCGGGACCGTGAGGCCACTGGTGTTGATCTTCGATGCGGTCACTGCGCCGTTCTTGATCTTGCTAGCGGTTACCGCATTGTGTTTCAACTGCTTGGTCCCGACGCTATTTCTCGGCAGTCTGAAAGCCGCATAGCTAGTTCCGCCAAGCGCGATGAGCAGCGCGACGAACGCCACGACCAGCGCAGGGCTCGGTCGCCGTAGGACAAACCTCCACATGACACCCTCCAAGGCTCGACAATTTGCGCCCAGCTCCGTTAGACCCCGACCTGGCTGTCTACCGAAGCACAGCGGTCTAATCGATTCGTGTTTGCAGAAGCAACGCGCTCCCTCCGGCGGACGTTCGTGTCTGCGGTTCAGCCTTTGAACTTCCGCGACCGCACGACCTGTTGATCAACGTATCCGCCTGCCTTGCCCGGGCTGAGCAGCGCGACCTTGGCGTGGAAGGTGTAGTCCGCGGATCCGGGCTTGAACGAGAACGTCCGTCGGGTGACGCCGCGGTTCACCTTGCGCAGCGAGATGACGTGCTTGGCGACGAGTCGGCGGCCCTGCAGGACCTCCCAGGTCACGATCTCGCTGGAGTGCGCGACGATCTTGGTCGCATGGACGCTGACGTGCAGCGCTCGACGCTTGCCCGTGCCGGTCACGGCGAGCGCGACGGAGTACCGGTTGGCGGGGCGCAGCCGATTGTGCAGCGTGACCCGTGTCGTCTTGCCGTTGGGGTGCAGGATGTGGACCCTGACGGTGCCGGCCTGGAGGTTTGACCAGTTCGACGGGGTGAAGCTTGCCGTGTCGCCCGCGGCGAGCTTGACCGCCGACGCGACGAACGTCTGTGGCAGGCCATCTGGCGAAGTCCACGACAGCGTCAGCGCCGCGCTCGTCGGCTCATGTCCGGCGCTCACCTGCACACCGGTGTCGCCGGTGGCGAACGCGACGTCGCCTTGTCCTGTGGTCGGCACGGTCGTCGCCACGGTCGCGGTCAGCTCCGCTCCGCCGTTGTGCCCGACCAGCTGAACCGTGGCGTTGCGCTGATCACCCGACCCGTTGGACTGGCCGAACTGGAGTCCGCCGAGGTCAGCCGTGGTTGAGATCGTGTCGCTCACCGATCGCGTCGCCGCGGCCGTGATCGACGCGCTGTTGCCGTGCGAGAACAGGACCTGGTGGTATTGGCCGGTCGCGTTGCCGTGGACCGTGGTCGTGTAATTGCCTGGGTGGCCGAACAGGAAGATGCCGGCACCCGGCGTGTTCGTCCCGCTCTGGGTTGCGAACTGGGTCGCGTCGGGGATCCCCGTCTTGGCGCTGTTGTCGATGCTGCCGTTGGCGCTCAGCAGCTGGTGGCCGTTGCCGTCGCTGACCTGGGTCGCGGTGGCCGACCCGAACACGAGGCTGACGATGTCTGAGATGTTGATCGGCAACGATGGCTGCACCGGCACCGTCGAGTACGGCAGGACGACGAGCGATCCGGGTCCGCCGCTGTACTCGGGCGAGAACCCCTTGAACTCCCAGTGACCGTTGGGGTGCACGATGATCTGGCTCGTTGCGAGCGTCTGCTGGTGCGTGGTTCCGCTCGTTGCGTTCTCGGCGGTCGTGAACGGTGCGTCCGGGTTGTAGACGTCGATCACCCGGTCGCCCGGGCCGACTGAGGTGTTTCCGTCGGCCTGGTCAACGGCGTAGGCGACCATCGCGTGCCCTTGGGTGCCGTCCCGGATCTCGACCAGCGGATGGTCGCCGCTGTTCAGCGCGGAGGTGACGTCGTTCATCAGCGAGGTCTGGCTGCCGTTAATCGCGTTGCCGGTCGCCTTCTCAAGCCAGAACGCGAGCGCCTGGCGGCTGAACTGCTCCATGTGCATCAGGTGGATGAAGTGCGCGACCGAACCCGAGGCTCCCGAAGCCCCGCCGCCGGGATCGGGACCGTTCAGATTCCAGACCGAGTCCTGGGAGACGCCCGGCTGCAGCGGGAACGCGGAGAACGTCTGATCGCCGTGCAGCAGCCGCTGGCTGGCGAGGCTGAACCCGAAACACTGCCCGCCGGAGCCCCCCAGATCGTTGACGACTCCCCAGAAGATCGCCGCCAGCGGATCTGGAACCGGGGTCACGATCGAGCAATCACCGAACGGCCAGCACGGGTTGACCGATATGTGCGTGTTCTCATAGCCGAACACGTCGACGACGTCGCTCCAGCTATAACCGCCCACGTTGCTCTGGAACTTGTCGCTGTTATCAAACGCGAATCCGTCAGTGTCGCGGTAGCTATCGACCGTGAACGGCGCCGACGCGGTCCCGAGAGAGTTAAGGCTGCCATCTGCGGGCACGACATAGACGTTCCCGGTCGTGGCCAGACTCGGGACATACGCGCGGATCGCCGTCTCGTCACCATCGGGCCCAAGCCCGTCGGTGAACGGTCCCTGCATTACCGCGCTTGCCTCCGCGTTGCCGAACTCAACGGTCGAACCGGGACAGAAGCCCTGACCGTGAATGATCACGATCGTCCCTTCACCCGAGGACGCGCCCTGCGGCGTCAGCCCGCCCGAGAGTGGCTGATTCGACGAATCGGTCAGGCTCGTGATGCTCGGCGCGACCCGGGTCACCGGCACGTGCCACGTATCGGATATCCCATTGCTCCCGGCGGCCGTGACGCTGATCGTCCCGGCCGGGCCGCTCACATCGCTCTGACTGGTGATCGTCAGCACACTCTTGGTCTGCGACGGGTAGCTGAGCGTCGCCGGCGAGAACGACGCCTGGTCATCAGATGGTCCACCCGACGCCGAGAGGCCCACCGTCCCGCTGAACCCGGCGGCGGCCTGCACCGTGATCGGCACCTGCAAGGTCGAGCACGGCGGCACCTTGACCGACGGCTCAGTCAGCGTGAAGAACGGTATGACCTCGACCAGTTCGCTAGCCGTCCGCGGCACGGTGCCGACGGTCGAGCTGTCCGGTGTGCCCGTGATCGTGAAGCTCGGGATCGTCCCCGACGTCGCCGCCGCGGCCGACGGGTCGGTCGTGATCGTCATGATCGCGCTGTTGCCAGTCGCCGGGTTGGGGCTGAACGACGCGTGGACGCCCGCGGGAAGCCCGGAGGCGCTCAACGTGACAGCGCCGGTCGAGCCGTTCACGCGTTTGATGTTGATCGTGTCGGTCGCGGAGCCGCCCTGCAGCGGCTGCACGGACCCGCCCTGGGGGCTGATCCCGAAATCCGGGGTGAGCCCGCTCGGCGTCTGGAAGTTGACGTCGTCGATCTGGACGCCCTTGTCGTTGCTAAAGACGCCGAACGCGACGATGTTCGCGGTGCTCGGCGACGACACGGAAAGCAGCGTCTGGGTCCCGCTGCCAGCCTGGATCGTCGCGGTCTGATGGTCGACAACGGCGCCGGTGATGTCATAGCCGGCGAGCGTCACCTGCGCGCTGGTCGGTGGGCTCGAGTAGTTGGGGGCAAACCCGGCGTAGAGCGACACCTGGCTGGCCGTATCGGCGAGGTTCGCCCACACCGACGAGTCCGGGAACTCGCCGTCCGCGCACCCGATATCACCCACCTGGGTGCCGGAATGCGCAGCGGCGCCGACCGCGGTGACGACTGGGTAACAGGCGACACCGTCGCCGTACACGAGATCGTTGAACGACCCCCCGATAACGCCATTAACGAAATCGATCCCGAGCCCGTCGAACTGATTACTGACCTGTGTCCCGGGCGCAAGGCCCTCGAAGTCGAGCGTCGTCGACGCCGCAGCCGCGACCGCGGGCGACGCCAGGGCCGCCATCGCGATGACCACGACCAGCCACGCTCTGAACCCGAACTTCCCAATCCGACCAGCACGGAAAATCATCCAGCCCACCCCCGGTTCAGTCGCCTGCTCATCCCACACCCCACGGCACACAGAGCGAGCAACCTACGCCCGTGATACGAGCGTTGATCCCGATGATCCCGCTCTGAAAGTCGACGCCCTGAGCGTCGTACTGGTTGCTGACGACGGTCCCGGGGGCAGGGTCGTCTGACCACGAGCGCGGCCACCCCGGCCACGCGGATGAGACCCCAGATCAGATGCGCCGGTTGTCGCCTCACTGCCGGGCAAGGTAGGCGTCGGCAGTCACGGTTTCATCCGTGCCGGACTACGGAGGTTGCCGCCAGCTGATTACGGGGACTCGGCCAGCAGGCGCTGCAGCTTGGCTTGTGCGAGCACCAGCGCGCTGGCGACGGCCTCGGGCGCGATTCCCAGCTGCCGGCCGATCTCGTCCGGTTCCAGCCCCGCGTCGCGCAGGCGCAGCGCCGCGGCGTATGTGTCCGGGAGCAGTTGCAGGGCGCTATCACGATCCACGGTCACCACGCTACGGGGCCGCCGCCGCGCTGGCATCAGTGCTGTGGCACCGAGTTTGCCGGGGCGGCGCTACGCAGGCGCGGCGTGATCCGGCGTTTGCGTGGCGCCGGTTGCCATCAGGTCCGCCAGCTCTCGGCGGTCGCTGACGCCGAGCTTGCGGTAGGTCTGCGCGAGGTGGGACTCGACTGTGCGGACCGACACGACAAGCCGCTGCGCGATCTCACGGTTCGGGATCCCGCGCGCCGCCAGCACCGCGACGTCGCGCTCGCGGCGCGTCAGCGAGGCGGCTGCCTCGACGCCCGCGAGTGCGGGCGTCCGGGCTCCCTCGCAGCGGGCCAGCAGTGCTGCGGCACGGGCGCCGGCGGCGCGGGCGCTGGAGGCTCGGCCGCCGGCTTGGAGCGCGACCGCAGCCGCCGTCAACGCCTCGGCACCCAGCAGTAGGCAGCCGAGCGCCTCAAAACCCTCGCCAGCCGCGAGCAGGCTCGACGCGTCGTCGCCGGCGAGTCCGCGGGCGTGGGTCGCGTACAGCGGCAGAATCGGGGCGTCGGTCGCCGTCGCGAGCTCGGATAGTCGCTCGGCGATGCCCTCTGGCCGCCCTATGCGCGCGACTGCGTGCAACGCGCGGGCGGCCTCGATCGGCCGCCCGGCTTCGGTGTTCCGGTCTGCGAGCTCCAGCGCGGTCGTCCGCGCCCCGTCCATGTCGCCCTCCGCGACCAGGACCCAGACGCGCGCGATCCCCAGCTCCGGCTCCATCAGCTGCACCTGCGCGGGCCGGGCCCGCTCGGCCCGCTCAAGCGCCTCGCGGGCGGCGGCCGCGTTGCCGCCGAGCGCCAGCGCGCGGGCCAGGACCGCCAGCGACCACGACACGTACATCGGCATCGCGAGGCGTTCGAACACGGCCAATCCGTCGCGCAGAGATCCGATCGCCGCGTCGATCCGTCCCGTGTCGATCAGCGCGCCGCCCCGGCCAAAGGCGAACATCGCGATTGGCTCAAGCTCGCCGGCCGCGGCCGCGGCCGCCAGTTCGCGCTCGCAGTAGGCCAGATCATCGTTCAGTCGCCCCGCCGACCAGAGCGCGTAGGCACGCGTGGAGCGAAGCGCCAGTTCGACGGTTGGCAGCGCCTCTCGCCGATCCGCCGCCGCCTCCGCCGCTCCGTCGAGCAGCGCCAGCGCATCCCCGACCCGGCCAGCCTCGACCCGCATCGGAGCGACCGCGAACGCCACCAGCAGGCGCATCCGATCGCCGCGCTCGGCGATTCGTCGCCACTCCGCCTCAGACACAGCGATGCGGTCGCCACTCAGCCACCGCCACACAGCCTCGAGTACTGAAAGCTCATCCCGCAGCCGGCCCGGCTCCAGCTCGGACGCTACCTGGCTGACGAGGTTGGCGGCGTCGCCCGCACGGCCGCCGTTGAGGAACATCATCTCGCTCCATTGCGCCGCGACGGCCGCCCGCTGAGCGTCGAGGCCGGCGTCACGTTCCAGCCGCGTAAACAGCTCTCCCGCCGCCTGCACCTCACCCTGCGCGCCCAGCGCCGTCGCGAGCTCAAGCTCGGCCTCGAAGCCGGCGCCGGCGGCGCGCGCGGCACGCGCGAACCGTTCGGCCAGCTGCGGATCGAACCCCGCCAGCGCCCGCCGGGCGGCCGCCAGCAGCAGCTCCGGGTCGCCTCCGCCACCGCACTCGAGCCGCCAGCCCGCGACGCGCAACAGCTCCGGGCCGCCCGCCATCCCGTGTGCGTCGGCCGCGTCCGCGAGCCGCCCGCACACCTGGATCCGGCGCGCGTCGACCATCCGTGATCGCACCACCTCGCCGAACAGCGGATGCGACAGCGCCAGCACCGGACGTCCGTTCTCCACGCGCTCCTCCACCAGCCCCCGGCGCGTCAACCGCAAGCGGGCAGAACGATCCACGAGCCCCTCCAGCAGCACCGTGTCAGCGCAGTCAGCGACCGCCACCACCTCCAGCGCTTCCAGAGCCTCACGATCCAGCTCAGACAGTCGCGCATCGATCAGATCCCAGATCCGTCCGGTCGCGGGCAGACCGCCCCGCCACCGCCAGACATCTCCGTCAAGCGCCAGCTCGCCGGCGGCCACGCAGGCTCGCACCAGCTCGCGGCAGAACAGCGCGTTGCCGCGCGTCTGCTCCCAGATCCGACCGATCGCGAGCGGGTCGACTCGGCCGTTCACCAGCTCGGCCACCAGTCTGCCGAGCGCCACCCGATCAAGCGGCTGCAGATCCACGCAATCCAACCAGCCGTCCTTCCACAGCGCCACGACCGCGTCCGGTGCGGGCTCGCCGGAGCGGACCGTCACCACCAGACGCAGTGCGTGGCTCATCGCCAACTGCTGCACCAGAACGGCCGACGCATCATCCAAGAGGTGGGCGTCGTCGACGACCAGCAACCCGGAATCCGACGCCGCCTCCAGCACCGCGTGCCGGGCGAGCATGCTCATCGCCAGTCGATCACGCGGGGGAGCGTCAAGCGCCGGCAGCAGGTGCGCGAACGCCCCGAACGGCACCCCGCCCGCTGAGCGCGTCCCGGACACCCAGACGGCCGTCCCCGGCCGCTTGGCCGGCGGCGATTCGGTCAGCTCCCGGGCCAGCCGCGTCTTACCGACGCCGCCCGCTCCCATCACCACGACGCCGGCGTGCGCGCCCCGCAGCGCGCGGTGCACAAAGCCCAGCTCCTCCGTCCGACCGACCAGAGCGACCGAGTCCGTCATTCAGCCTCCACGCGTGCCCCCACCAGCGCATCGTACGCGCATGGCGGCTGCCCGATCCCGTGGCAGTCGCTCATCTAAGCCTCCTGCCGGCCCACAATCGCTGGCACCCAAATTCGCTCCTGGTTGCGATGTCCGCGGGGTTGCGACCTGCACGCTGTTTCGGGATGCAGGCGTCGCGACTCCCCTCGATCCGATACTTCGAGGAGTGGGTGGTTCGTTCGCCTCTCGATCGCGGGCGGCAGCGCGGGGCGGTGCCGGTCGGAGTGCCGCGTCTCGCTAGCGTCATAGCGATGAGCGACGCACCCACGATCTACAGCTGGGGCGGTGGGCGTGAAGCCTTTGCGCGCTGGCTGAACCGGTTCTACGACCTCGTCGAGCTTGAAGCTCCGGACATCGCCGCGATGTTCGGCGGGCGTGTCAGCGAGGAGCACCGCGTACATGTGACCGACTGGTGGGTGGAGGTGATGGGCGGCCCGGCCGTCTACACCGAGCACCACGGAGGCTATGAGCACATGCTCGCGCGCCATCATGATCTCGCGATCACTGCCGAGCAGCGCCTAGCGTTCGTCACCTTGCTCAGCCGGGCGGCCGATGACACCGGGCTGCCGGATGACCCTGAGTTCCGCGCCGCGATCATGGGCTACGCAGAATGGGGTACTCGGCTGGCGGTCCACAACTCCCAGCCAGGCGCCGAGACAGTTGCGCACGCTCCGGTGCCGCGATGGGGGTGGGGGGTCGCGGCGCCCTACGCACCCGGCTGAAACCAGCGACCGCCTGGCGCCCGCGCCCACGAAGCGTTTAGTGGGGCTTCGGCCGGTCTCACGTCTCGGGGGGACTCTTCACCGGGTCGTCTCGGGAAACCGCGGGTATCACGCGAGTACTCAGCCGGGGATGGCGTTCGGGTCGGTGCGGGGCTAGGCTGCCCGCGTGCCTTGGGAATGGCCCGTCGGCGCGGTCTGCGCGTTCGTGCTCGCGCTGGTCACGACACCCGCCGGCGTGTCCGGCGCGGTGTTGTTGTTGCCGATCCAGCTCAGCGTGCTGCACGTCCCCAGCCCGGCGGTCACCCCGACGAACTTGTTATTCAATGTCGCGGCGGTCCCGGGTGGGTTGCTGCGCTTCTGGCATGAGCGACGCCTGCTGAACCAGCTCACATGGCTGCTGGTCTCAGGGACGCTTCCAGGGGTGATCGCAGGGGCGATCATCCGCGTACAGCTGCTGTCGGGCGGCCGGGCGTTTCAGCTGGTCGCCGCGGGCGTGTTGCTGCCGCTGGGGCTCTGGCTTGCGGTGGGTAGCCAACGACTCGCGCCGGCGGTTCCGGAGCCGACCCGCTGGGGACGGCGAGGGATCTGGCTGTTGTCGCTGCTGGTCGGGACGGTCGGCGGGATCTACGGGATCGGTGGCGGGTCGATCCTCGCGCCGATCCTGCTCGCGCTGGGCTACTCCGCCTATGAAGTCGCGCCAGCGACACTCGCCGCGACGTTTTTGACGTCGATCGGCGGGATCGTCACCTACCAGGTGCTGCAGGTCACCCATGGCGGCGCGATCGCCCCGGATTGGGCGCTGGGAGCGTTTCTCGGCGCCGGCGGGTTTGCCGGCAGCTACCTCGGTGCCCGGCTGCAGCGCCACCTACCCGAACGCACGCTGCGACGCCTACTCGGGCTGATTGCCTGCCTGGTCGCGGTCCGCTATGTGCAGACCAGCATCCAGCCAACACCGAGATCCCGGCCCACACACACCACAACAGCATCACCGGGCTAGGTCGGCAGCGTGACTGGAAGCTCGTCGACCCGCTGACGGATGCGGTTTCGTCGGCACCGGATACCAGCGCGTCGCGCCCCGCTCCCCTTCACGCCGCACGCGCCCCTCGGCTTCAAGCCGTTTGAGGGTGATCAGCACCAGACCGCCAGGTGCGCCAGTCAGCGTGTCGAGTTCGACCCGCGCGATTCCCTGAGTCGGGATCAGCTTGATCAGCTGCTCCGGGGTGACGGTGCGAGCTGCTCGGGGACCGCCGCTGGCTGCGGACCGGTGACGGGTCAGCGGTGCACGAGGGTCGTCGCGCTCGAGCTCGGCGATCGCCGCGCGCAGGCGCCGGACGTCGTCCTCGGCTTCGACCAGCCGATGTTTGAGCAGTTCAAGGATCGCCTCGGCCCGCCGCTGCATGACCAGGTCAAGGATCTCCATCGGCGGCTGTGTCAATGGCCATCGAGTTCTCCCCAACGGCGGCCACGAATTTCCCCACTGGTGGCCATTATTTTCTCCCCGCTGGTGGCCACGAATCTCCCCACCAACGGATTGAGTGTTTTGCGGTGTGTTAGGTGAGTGGTTGGACTCCCTTCCCGGCGGTGGCTTGGGCGAGTCGGTAGCTGTCTTGTCCGTCGGTGATCAGGACGTGCGCGTGGTGAAGGAGCCGTTCGACGGTCGCGGTCGCGAGGCTCTTGGGCATCAGCTCGTCGAATCCGGAGGGGTGGATGTTCGAGCTGATCGCGATCGAGCGTTTCTCATAGGCGGCGTCGACGACACGGAACAGCGCCTCGGCGGCGTCGGTGGAGATCGGGAGGAGTCCGACGTCATCGATCACGACCAGGTCGACGCGGATCAGCTTCCCGATCGCTTTGTTGACGCTGTCGTCGACGCGGTGGCGGCGCAGTAGTTGCGCGAGTGTCTCTGGGGTGTGCCAGGCGACGGTGCGGCCTTTGTCGATCGCTTGGTGGCCGAGCGCTTCGATGAAGTGGCTCTTGCCGGTCCCGGACGGGCCGCAGATCGCGAGGACCTCGTGGCGGTCGATCCATTCCAGCGTGCGGAGCGCCTGCTGGGTCGCGCCGGGGATCACTGACCGGTCGGGTTCCCAGGCGTCGAATGTCTTGCCAGCCGGCAGCCCGGACGCGCGTCGTCGTGTTCGGATCGTCGCCTGGTCGCGCCCGGAGGCTTCCTCGGCGAGCAGGACCTTGAGGACTTCTGAGTGTTCCCAGCGTTGCGCGGTCGCGGTCGCGATCACGTCAGGTGCGGCCCGGCGGACGTAGGGCA
>Ga0302314_10000626_pt1 | contig 65101 bp, 53 predicted proteins | sample III_Palsa_N2_3_FD_200533 | JGI IMG/M metagenome (GOLD analysis project Ga0302314, IMG submission 200533) | Peat permafrost microbial communities from Stordalen Mire near Abisko, Sweden - III_Palsa_N2_3 | ecosystem: Environmental > Terrestrial > Soil > Palsa > Peat permafrost | place: Sweden...
TGTGTGCGAGCTGCTCTTTGAGCTTGTCGGCGTTGATGACCATGGTGCGGAACTTGTAGCAGTCGAAGGTGCGGCCCTTGCGGCCGATGCGCTTGGCGCGATAGAAGATCGGGCCTTTCGAATCCATGCGCACAGAGATCGCGATGATGGCGAGGATGGGCGCGAGGAGGAGCAGGCAGATCGCGGCGATGGTGAGGTCGAGGGCGCGCTTCATGATGAAGGCACCGATCGGGAAGTCGCGGCGATGGAGCGGGATGGTTGGGAACTGGCCGACGTACTCGACGGGGGCGTTCCAGGCGAGGCCGTCGTAGAGGTCGGGGACGACGCGAACGTCGATGCCGTGGGTGCGGGCCTCCTGCACCAGGCCGAGGACCAGCTTCTTGTCGGCGGGGACGGAGAGGAAGATCTCGTCGACAAAGAGCGAGCGGGCGAGGGTGAGGGTGTCTTTAAAATTCCCCACAATGTCGACGCTGTCAGACTCGGCCTCTTCGTCGGTGATGGCGACGAAGCCCTTGAAGCGGAAGCCCAAGTGATTGAGGGAGTTGAGGTGGTTGCGCAAGGCGTGGGCGACGCGACCGGCTCCGACGATGAGGACGTTGCGGGTCTCGATGCCGGCGCGATGGCGCTTGTAGAGCATGCGGCGGCGGACGACGCGGCGGGCCGAGAGCAGGAAGAAGCTGAAGAAGACGGTAAGGAGGATATCGATGCGCGAGATGAAGGCGCCGCTCGAGAGATAGAGGGTTCCGCAGAGGATGAGACCGGCGACGATGACGGCGTGGGCGGTCATGCGGAGCTCGTGGAGGCCGCTCATCTGGGAGACGGGGCGATAGAGCCCGTAGGTGCGCATGAAGAAGATAAGGCAGATGCTGTACCAGAGGATGTAGGTCATGAAGACCTCCTCGGACGAATGCATCAGGTTGGGCAGGGCGTCCCACTTGCGCAGCGGCAGGGGGGCGAGATTGTGCATGCGGTTGGCGATGCCGCCAGCAAGCAGGGCGGTGATGAAGTCCGCCGAGGCGGTGAGGAGCCCGGCGACGGAGGGGGTTTGCACGACTCCGAAGAAGCTCGTCGACGCACCGTTCTGTGCCTGCTGAGCGCGCTCAGCGGCTACTTCGGGACGGACATAATCTGGAGCTGCCACGGTACCCTCCTTGCGTTCTGGTAGAGTCCTCTCTCGATGAAGAGGCGGGACTTGCCGTTCGAGACTCACGTTCCGGGAGTCGATTGGGACGCCTGAGCTTTTGCTGAGGTGCCAAGAGCGATTTTGCCTGAGCGTGCAGGAGAGTTCTTAGGGTACGCTCTGCGATACGACTGAGCCGGTGGTTCGGAGCCCGGGTGAGTCACACGAAGTCTCAGATGACTGAATTTGCCGATGTGCTTTAACTTTCGATTGTACCGGAGATGGATGGTTAGTCAATCTTCCGTGCGGTTTGAGGGATGAATGGAGTGTCAATCCCTGCGTGACTTATGTCGGCAATCGAACATAGAGGATTTCCCCTCGATGTCGCGCTTCTGCCGTTGCTGCTAGGAAAGGGCTAAGCCCTCCCTTCCCTGCGGTTTAGGCAGGATGAGCTCGTCGAGCAGGAGAAACTCCTGCACGGTGGGATCGGGACAGCGTTCCATCTCTTCCATGGTGCCGAAGAAGCGGGCTTTGCCCTGGTCGAGGAAGACGACGCGGTCGGCGAGCTTCTTGGCGAAGCGCATGTCGTGGGTGACGACGATGCTGGTGAGATGGAGCTGGTGCTTTAGGCGCTCGATGAGGTTGCCGAGGAGGTGTCCCATAAGGGGATCGACCATGGTGGTGGGCTCGTCGTAGAGGACGGCCTCCGGCTGGGCGGCGAGGGCGCGGGCAATGGCGACGGAGCGCTTCATGCCGGTGGAGAGATCGGACGGCAGGAGGTTGGCCATGCCGGCGACACCGACCATCTCGAGCAGGCCGCGGGAGATCTGCAGGATCTGGTCTTCGTCGAGGCCGCCGCGCTCGCGCAGGGGGAAGGCGACGTTTTCGCCGACGGTGATGGAGTCGAAGAGGGCGCCGTTCTGGAAGACCATGGTGACCTTGCGGCGGATGGCCTGGAGGGACTTCTCGTCGAGGCAGGTGATGTCTTCTCCGGCGACGCGGATGATGCCGGAGTCGGGTTTGAGGAAGCCCATGAGCATCTGGAGGGAGACGGATTTGCCGACGCCGGACCGGCCGAGGATGCAGAGGGTCTCGCCGGGGTTGACGCAGAAGCTGACGTCTTCGAGGACGACGAAGCCACCGAAGGACTTATAGACGTGTTCAAAGGAGATGTAGCTGCCCGGGGTGTGGTTGCGGTTGTCGGGAATGGCTTCGGAGGCGGCTTCGTTCTGCTGGGCGGCCTGCTCCATGAACTCCTCGACGACGGGAGCGACGTCGGGCGAGAGGTCTGCGCCGAGTTCGGCTTCGATGGGAGGGCTGGGGGGAGCGAGGTCTGTTTCGGGGTCGATGGCGGGTTTGGCGTGCAAGGGCTGAGTGCTCATCCGACCGTCGGCGATGTGGTCTCCGGGCAGGCGGGATGAGTTGGGCCGTTCCGGTTGGGGCTGCTGATCCTGCTGAGAATCCGGCATCCGGCTATCGCGTTCCGTCATTCGATGTCCTCATACTCATGGTGCGTGCACGGTGCGGGTCGTTACGGGAATCGGCGGTTTGGGCAGATTTTGACTTTGGCGTTGCCGCTCGGTGCCGAGGCCATGCAGCTTCATTTTACCCAGAGACTACGTCGGGCCCTTTTGTTGACCCCGGCTGGGCGTAGAAGTCTCGGGCGGCGCGAAGATCTTCGGGCGTATTGAGATTTTGAAACCAGAGATGACGGTTCGATTCCTCCTGAGGCGATGGCTTCCAGTTCACGTAGTGGTTCGACGTTCCCAGAAGTGGCTCAGAGGCTGGGCTTGCGGTGGCGAACAAGATCATTTCCAGTGCGTTAGAGCCGGATCCTACGGCAGGAGATGTAAGGGGGGAGAAAGATTCGGCGGCTTCCTGCAGTACGGGAGTAACCTTGTGCCGGCCCCGAGAGAGTGCATCGGCGATGTACGGAAGGGTGGAGATATGGATGACGCTGACCAGGGGCTGGGGGCTGTCGTCGACCTGGACCATGCCGATGCGAAGGCCGCTGGGAGCGAGGGCGAGCCAGTGCTGGATGAGGGCGGCGTAGAGGGTGGGGGGGAAAAGCGGCATGTCGACGGGGAGGAAGCAGGCCCAGTCCTGGTGGTTAGAGGATGCGTCGCGGAGGGCGGCTTCGATGCCGCCGAGTGGGCCGCAGTTGGGGTGGAGATCGGGGATGGCACGGTCGGCGCCTTCGAGGTGCTGGCGATCGCCGACGAGGACGACCTGGTCGGCGATGGTGCGGAGGGTGCGGACGGCGTGGGAGAGGAAAGTTTCGCCGTTTTTTTCCCCATGGAGGGTGAGCATGGCTTTGTCGGTGCCCATGCGGGAGCTGCGGCCTCCGGCGAGAATGTAGCCGATGGGCATCCGGTTAGGCGGGCTTCCCGGAATCGGCACCGACGTTGGTGAGGAAGCGGATGATGGACTCGATGCCGCGATGGAAGTTGGGCAGGTGGAACTTCTCGTTGGGGGCGTGGAGGTTGTCGTCGGGGAGACCGAAGCCCATGAGGATGGTGGGGATTTTGAGCTCGCGGATGAAGTCCCCCACGATGGGGATGGACCCGCCGCCACGGACGAAGACGGTTTCCTTGGCGAAGACGGTGTGCATGGCTTCGGTGGCGGCGCGGACGTAGGGGTTGTCGGTGCTGACGACGATGGGGTCACCGGAGTGGATGAGGCGGACGTCGAGGACGATGCCTTTGGGGCAGATGGATTCGATGTAGGACTTGTAGAGGACGAAGGTCTCGGCGGGGGTCATGTCGGGGACGAGACGCATGCTGACCTTGGCGAGAGCCTTTGCAGGGATGACGGTTTTCGCGCCGGCTCCGATGAAGCCGCCCGGCATACCGTGGACTTCGAGCGTTGGGCGAGACCACGTTCGTTCCATGACGTTGAAGCCGGGTTCGCCGGTGAGGGCGATCGAGCCGACCTCGGTCTCGCGGTAGTGCTCCTCGTCGAACGGGAGCTGCTGCCAGGCGGCGAGCTCGTCGGGGGTTGGGAACTGGACGTTTTCGTAGATGCCGGGGATGAGGATGCGGCCTTCGTCGTCCTTGAGCTTGGCGATGATCTGGGCGAGGGCGACGAAGGGGTTGGGCGCGGCGCCGCCGTACATGCCGGAGTGGAGGTCGGTGCGGGCTCCGCGAGCTTCGATCTCGGTGTAGATCATGCCGCGCAGGCCGACACAGAGGGTGGGGAGCTCGGGGGCGAACATCTCGGTGTCGGAGACGAGGGCGACGTCGGCACGGAGCTGGTCGCCGTGCTCGCGGACGAAGGCGGCGATGCCTTCGCCGCCAACCTCTTCTTCGCCTTCGAGGATGACGCGGATGTTGACGGGGAGTTTGCCGCTGTTGGTTGCAAGGAGGCTCTCGAGGGCTTTGACGTGCATCCACATCTGGCCCTTGTCGTCGACGGCTCCGCGGGCGTAGAGGTTGCCGTCGCGCTCGGTAGGCTCGAAGGGTGGGGAGAGCCATTCGTCGAGCGGCTCGGCGGGCTGGACGTCGTAGTGGCCGTAGCAGAGGACGGTGGGGGCGCCGGGGGCGTGGAGGTGGTCGGCGTAGACGAGGGGGTGGCCGTTGGGGTGGGAGGCGCTCGTGGTCTCGATGAGGTGGACGTGGTCGAGGCCGATGCGGGTGAGTTCGGCGGCGCAGAATTCGGCGGCGCGACGGACGTCGGCGACGTGCTCGGGGGCGGTGGAGACGGAGGGGATGCGCAGGAGGGTTTTGAGCTCTTCGACAAACTCTTTTTTGTGCGTGTTGGCGAACTCGACTGCTGCGTTTACGGGGTCTTGTGTCATGTCACCTGTCTTCTTAGTGATTGCGGCCCAGGAAATTCTTATAGTGGTCGCGCGCTTCAGGAAAGCTTGCGATGCTTGATGAGTATAGGGAAGGTTGGGCTGTGAAGGATATGACGGATATGAGCGAGACGACGACCAAGGGACAGAGTTGGGATACGGCGGCGTATGCGGCCAATGGACGGTTTGTGGCGACGATGGCTACGGGTGTGGTGGAGTTGCTGGAGCCGAAGAGTGGGGAGCGGATTCTGGATATCGGGTGTGGGGATGGGGCGCTGACCGAGACGCTCGCGGCGACGGGGGCTGTGGTGACGGGCGTGGATGCTTCGCCGACGATGGTTGCGGCGGCTCGGATACGGAGCGCGGGGAGTGCGACGCCGTTTCTTGTAGAGGAATGCAGTGCCACGGCGCTGGGATATGAGGGCGAGTTCGATGCGGTGTTTTCGAATGCGGCGCTGCATTGGATTCGGGATCAGGAGGCGGTGCTGGCTGGGGTGCGGCGGGCGTTGAAGCCGGGTGGGCGATTTGTCGCGGAGATGGGTGGGCAGGGGAATATCGCGGCGATCCGGACGGCGCTGACGGCGGTGCTTGCGCCGTATGGGATCGATGCAGAGGAGGCTGCGGCTTCGTTCTTTCCTTCGCCTGAGCACTATGCGCGGCTGCTGACGAAGGCTGGGTTTACGGTGGAGTCGATTGCGCTGATTCCGAGGCCGACGCCGCTGGCGACGGGGATGGCGGTGTGGCTGAATACATTTCGCAATGGGGTGCTCGATCGGCTGGAGGTGGAGGATCGGGCGCGGGCGCTGGAGCAGACGGTCGAGCTGCTGAGGCCGGTTTTGGCGGACGCGGATGGGAACTGGGCGGCGGATTATGTGCGGCTGCGGTTCTTCGCGAGGAGCTAAAAACGCCCTGCGCGGGCGACGGGCACTGCGTGCCGTGTGGTCCGCTTCGCGGTGGTGCTTCCGATGGTCGCAAATGGAAGTTTGTGGCGACGAAGAGGAGGATTCGACAGAGTTCCATGCAGTTGCGAAGTGACGGAGGCCTGGGCGCGTTTCGCTCAGGGCTAACCGTGATCTAGCAGTGATAACGACATTTCCCTCCAAAGAGGGGTGCCGGATCGAGGCATTTGTCGTCTATTCTGAAGCAGCGACTTCATGAATTTGCGTTCTATCCCCAACCAGGCTCTCCACCTGCGGCATCTGGCACAATTTGCTAGCCATGAAGAATCAAAGCCCGCGCTCTCTCCATCTATAGGTGAGAGATATGTCTTAAGCTTTTGCACGAGTGCAGGCAGCACCTGCACCGAATGTTTGTCTTTTATTTAATTATCTAATCGTCACGTAAGGCCAGGACTACTACAGGAATCTATGACACGACTGTCGCTCAGATCACTCGCTCCAGCAGTTTTGACAACGGTATGCTCGCTCGCACTGGGTATGGCGAACGCGCAGCAAGTAGCGCTTCTGGATTCGGCACCTGCAACCGCAACGGCGGCCAGCTATTCGAGTTCGGCTGATGGGGCGGCGGCGATGCCGAACGCTCCTGAGCCGCAGGACGCATCCCATACCGATGGGCAGACCAAGCGGATTCTCGGAATCATTCCAAACTTTCGTGCGGTGAACGCGAACCAGACGCTGCCGCCGCAGAGCGTGAAGGAGAAGTTCATCACGGCATCTGAGGACACTTTTGATTACTCGTCCGTGGTGTTGCCAGCTGTGCTGGCGGGCTATGGGCAGGCGACGAATGCGACGCCGGAGTTTCACCAGGGCGCGGCCGGATATGGGCGCTACTTCTGGCACTCGTTTGTCGATCAGTCGGTCGAGAATTATATGGTCGAGTTCATCATTCCGACGGTGACGCATGAGGACACGCGGTACTACACGATGGGCACGGGCGGATTCACGAAGCGGGCGAAGTATGCGTTGACCCGGGCGGTGATTACGCGGTCGGACTCGGGTAAGGAGGTCTTCAACGCGAGCGAGGTGATCGGCGCGGGTGCGGCGGCTGGAATCTCAAGCCTATACTATCCGGGGAAAGAGCGGAGCTTCGGCGAGACGGGGAAGCAATGGGGATTGGATGTGGGGATCGATGCGGGGACGTTCATGTTCAAGGAGTTCTGGCCGGACATCAACCACAAGCTGTTCCATGGACAGAAGGAAATGCAGAACTAGTTGGCGCTGAGTGAACGAAAGGCCCTGGGTCGCGATGCGACCTGGGGCTTTTCTTTTTAATAGCTGCTTGTCCTGTCGGACGGGCCCGCTGCGCGCGGGGCGGTCACTTCGTGACGTGTGATCGCTTCGCGTGGCAAATAGATGATTGTGCCCGCGCAGGGCGCTTTATAGCTGTGCCATCCACTCGGGCTGGTAGGCTTTGCGAATATCAAGACCGCGCATGCCCGCGCGGTGCGCGGCTTCGAGGCCCTCGTCCGTGTCTTCGAAGACGATGCAGAACTCGGGAGCAACATCGAGGCGGCGAGCGGCTTCTAGGTAGACGTCGGGAGCGGGCTTGCCGTGAGGAACCTGCTCGGCAGTGACGATGGTGTCGAAGAGCGAGAGGAGGCCGGTGGCTTTGAGGCTGGCTTCGACGTTGCCCAGCCTGCCGTTCGAGCCGATGGCCATCGGAATGCGACCGTGATAGTGGCGGGCGACGTCGGCGACGACCTTGATCTCCTGAAGCTGGTGGAGGTTAGCGAGGAAGCTGGGGACATAGCGGGCGGTGATGGCGGGGACGTCGAGGGTGACGTTGTGGTCGCGCTCGTACTCGGAGAAGAGGGCATCGGGGGTAAGGCCGACGCGGAGGTAGTACCAGGAGGGGGACATGGCGAGGCCGTTGGGGAGCATGGCTTCGTTGACGGCGAGCAGGTGAATGGGCGCGGTGTCGACGAGGGTTCCGTCGCAGTCGAAGACGATGGCGGCGAAGGGGTCGTCAAGGGCGAAGGCGAGGGGAGCCGAGGCGTTCATCGTTCCAGCGTAGACTGCCTGAGGCATTGAGCCAACCCGAGGAGCTTGAGAGTAGGGTACGGCGGGGCGGTGTCTGCGGGCGATTTTGAGGATTAAGGCTGAATTTAGGCTGAATTCGCGGGAAGATGGCCGGGCGGCGACGCTTCTGGCCGGGCTTCAGATCAGGCTTCGTGTCGGAGGGCGGGCTTCTGGCGGCGAGACCGTTTACACTGATAGTTGGGGCACGTTCGCCCAAAGGAAAAATCGGTTTGCTCAATAAAGCTATTTCGAAGGTCTTTGGCACCAGCAACGAGCGCGCGGTCAAGCGCATGCTTCCGATTGTCGAGCAGATCAATTCGTTTGAGCCGAGCATCAGCGCGCTCACCGATGAAGAGTTGCGGGGAAAGACGGTTGAGTTCCGCCAGCGGATTGCCGATGCGGTCGCTGTGGTGCAGGGGGACGCGAAGCCGACGGTGGACGAGGATGGCGTGGTGACAACGGACTCGTTCGCTGTCACCGAGGCGCTGAACGAGCGCATTTATACGGCGGAGAAGGCGGCGCTCGATGCGATTCTGCCGGAGGCGTTTGCGGTGGTGCGCGAGGCGGGCAAGCGTGCAGTCGGGATGCGGCACTTCGATGTGCAGATGATCGGCGGCATTATTCTGCATGGCGGCAAGATCGCCGAGATGAAGACGGGTGAGGGTAAGACGCTTGTTGCGACACTTCCCTGCTATCTGAACGCGGTTGCCGGACGCGGCGTGCACGTGGTGACGGTCAATGACTACCTGGCCAAGCGCGACGCGGAGTGGATGGGCAAGATCTATGGGTTCCTGGGGCTGAGCGTCGGCGTGATCGTGCACGATCTCGACGACCGGCAGCGGAAAGAGGCCTACGGCTCGGATATTACGTACGGGACGAACAATGAGTTCGGGTTCGACTACCTGCGCGACAACATGAAGTTTGAGTTGACGGATCAGGTGCAGCGCGGACATTACTACTGCATCGTGGACGAAGTGGACTCGATTCTGATCGACGAGGCGCGGACGCCGCTGATCATCTCGGGCCCGACGGACCAGACTACGGACAAGTATGCGCGGGTGAATGTGATTATCCCGGAGCTTGAGCTGGGCGAGTTTACCGAGACGATGGAGACCAAGACCTATACGGGCGACTTTGTAGTCGACGAGAAGGCGCGATCGATTACGGTGACCGATGAGGGCTGGGAGAAGATCGAAGGGCTGCTGGGGATTGGGAATATTGCCGACCCGGAGAACTGGGATCTGAAGCACCACGTTGAAGTGGCGATCAAGGCGCATAACCTCTATCGGCGCGATGTGGAGTACGTCGTCAAAGAGGGTGAGGTCATCATCGTCGACGAGTTTACCGGGCGGTTGATGCCGGGGCGGCGATGGTCGGATGGGCTGCACCAGGCGGTCGAAGCGAAGGAAGGTGTGGCGATCCGCAAGGAAGACCAGACGCTCGCGACGATTACGTTCCAGAATTATTTCCGCATGTACAAGAAGCTCTCGGGCATGACGGGAACGGCGGAGACGGAAGCGGCGGAGTTCGACAAGATCTACAAGCTGGACATCGTTGTGACACCGACGAACCGGAAGATGCTGCGGATCGAGAACTCGGACGTGGTGTTCCGCACGGTGAAGGAGAAGTACTTTGCCGTGGCCGATGAGATTGCCCGCTTGAATGCGGAGCGGCAGCCGGTGCTGGTGGGTACGACGTCGATTGAGAAGTCGGAGCTTCTGTCGGAGATTTTGAAGCGCAAGGGCGTGCGGCACGTCGTGCTGAACGCGAAGTTCCATGAGAAGGAAGCGGAGATTGTCGCGCAGGCCGGACGGCTGGGCATGGTGACGATTGCGACCAACATGGCTGGGCGCGGTACGGATATTCTGCTGGGCGGCAACTCGGAGTTTATGGCGCGGCAGGAGCTGGTGAAGAAGAACCTGGCGCGTGCGGTGTCGGCGGCTGAGGGGGCGATTCAGCCGGTGGCGGGCGCTGGCATGGTGCGGTTCTACTACCAGTCGCAGGAGTTCGAGACGACGCAGCAGGCGTGGGACCAGACGATTGCTGCGCATGAGGCGGCGGCGAAGACGGAGCATGCGGCTGTGCTCGAGGCGGGCGGGCTGCACATTATCGGTACGGAGCGGCATGAGAGCCGACGGGTCGATAACCAGCTGCGTGGACGTGCGGGACGGCAGGGAGATCCGGGAGCTTCGCGGTTCTATCTTTCGCTTGAAGACGACCTGATGCGGATCTTCGCGCGGGAGTGGGTTTCGACGCTGCTGCAGCGGATGGGCATGGAAGAGGGTGTGCCGATCGAGAGCAAGATGATCTCGAACCGGATTGAAGCGGCGCAGAAGGCTGTGGAGACGCAGAACTTCGAATCGCGCAAGCATGTGCTTGAGTACGACGACGTGATGAACAAGCAGCGTGAGGCGGTGTATGGCCTCAGGCGGCAGTTGATGACGGGCGTGGATCAGAAGCAGTTGATTACGGAAGACTATGTTTCGACGATTCTCTCGAATGTGCTCGACGAACATGCGCCGGAGAAGATGCACCCGGACCAGTGGAATGGGGATGCGCTGTTTGCGCAGCTCTACGACCTGTTTGGGGCGCGGTTCGAGACGGAGATGGATATTGCGGAGCTCAACCGGCATGAGCTGGGCGAGACGATCTTCGAGCGGCTGAAGGGCCGGTACGACCGCAAGGAGGCGATCCTGGGCTCGCCCGCGATGCGCTATCACGAGCGGATTGTGATGCTGTCGGTGCTGGATGGGCTTTGGAAGGATCACCTGCTGGCGATGGACCATTTGAAGGAAGGGATCGGGCTGCGTGGGTATGCGCAGCAGGATCCGCTGGTCGCGTACAAGAAGGAATCGTTCGAGATGTTCGAAGCGATGATGATGCGCTTCCAGGAAGACACGGCGCGGCACCTGTTCCGGATGCAAATTATCGGGCCGGATGGGACGCCGATCGATACGGAAGGGCCGCTGCCGGTGATGATTGAGGTTCCGCAGCAGCAGTTGGAGGAGCCTGCGGCGCAGGCGCTTCCCGAGCCTGCTTCGGCGGCGCCAGCTCCGGTGACGCAGGCCACGTCGAAGCTGACGCAACCGGCACACGCGACTCAGGCAAGGTCATCGGCCTCGGTGCCGATGCGGGCACCTTCAACGACGATCGATGCTCTGGAGAAAGAGTTCCAGAAGAAGAAGCAGAGAGATCTCGATGCGGCTCGAAGCGCGAGCAACGGGGCTGTGAGCAATGGCGCTGGACCGCGACGGATGGGCGATAAGGTCGGAAGAAACGACGATTGTCCGTGTGGATCCGGTAAGAAGTATAAGAAGTGCCATGGAGTGAACGAGGCTTAGGCTGCTCCCTGACATAGCAGTTGCGGATAAGTAGGAATAGAAAATGCAGCAGGACTCTTTGATGAGCCTGCTGCATTTTTTCTTGCTGTGGACTGCCGTGTTGAGAACTGGTCGGGCTATTTTAGGATGTCGTCGAGCAGCAGGCCGGCCTTGGTGGCGAGGTTGCCTGCGCCTTCGGCGTCGCCGGTCTTGAGGGCGTCTGAGGCCTGCTTGAGAAAGAGGCGGACCTGCGCGACCTGCTTCTTCTGGCTGTCGACGGTTGGGGCGGGAAGGTCGTTGAGCTTGCGCTCGATGAGGGCGATGCGGTCGGCGACCTCCTGCTGATGCTGAGGGCTGGAGGCTCCGCCGGGTGAGAGCTCGCCGAGTGCGGAACTGACGGGCGGAGTGGCCGGAGCGACGGCGGCACCGGGGGGCGGGACGTTGGTATCGATCACATCGGAGGCGAGCTTCGGCGGAGGTGCGGCGGCGGCGACCATAGGTGTCGTTGGGGTCTGCGTGGAAGGCTTCTTACGTCTCTTTGGTTTGACCTCAGGAGTTACTGTCGGCTTGGCCTCGGAGACACTCTTGGGTGGCGGAGCCTCCATGGGCGGTAGGTTGGGCTGTGGCGGAGGCGGGACGTAGACGTTCGGCGTGATCGCCGGAGCGGGCACGGTGGGAGCCGGCTGCGGGTGTGTGCAGCCAGTGAACGGGAGGCACAGCAACGCGACAACGGCGGCGTCTCTGCACAGTGCGGGAAAGACTTTCACGTACGTTCGCCTCGTCCTATGACACGTTGCGGGACCGTCACTTCGAGCGGAAGCGAGTGAACTTGTCCCAAGACCGTTGCATGCGCGGCTTGCGCAGCGGCAACTCCCCCTGAGGCAATTGAGCTCAAGGTCGAAAACGGCAGACGGACGGAAAAGACGCTGCCGTGGTCACTGGATTTCAGGTCTGCGTTTGATCGTACATCGAGTGCGCCGCCATGCATCTGTAAAATTCGGTACGTCATTGCCAACCCTATCCCGCTACCGGTCTTTTTGGTTGTGAAGTAGAGATCGAAGATACGCGGAAGTAACTCTTCGGGGATACCTGTTCCCTGATCGTGAACCTCGACGACGGCGAGCTGCTGCTCGCGACGGACGACGACGCGGACGATGCCTCCTGCTTCCATGGATTGCATGCCATTGAGGACGAGGTTCAGGAGCGCCTGGCGTACGAGGTCGGAGTCAACGTGGACGATAACCTGTTCTCGGGGGGCTTCGACGACCATGCGGACGCCGTACTCGCGCATCTGGACGCTGGTGAGCTCGGCGACGGCGGCGACGACGTCGCGCAGGTCGAGGACGCGGAGGCGGAGCTCCATGGGCCGGGAGAAGTCGGCGAGGGTCTGGACGACGCGGTCGAGGCGCTGCATCTCGCTGGCGAGGATCTCGACGTGGCGGCGTGCGTGCTGGCTGGCCTCGCCCATAGCGGCGAGCTTTCCGCGCAGAAGTTCGAGGTGGAGGACCATGGCGTTGATGGGGTTCTTGACCTCGTGGCCGACGCCTGCGGTGATGCGGCCGATGGCGGCGAGGCGGCGAGAGACTTCGAGCTCCTGCTCGAGTTCGAGGGCGCTTTCCATGTCGCGCAGGGTGAGGAGGGTGCCCATGTTGTGGCCGGTGACCTGGCCATCGTGGATGCGGTCGAGCGAGATCTGAACCTGGCGGCCATCTTCGAGCAGCACCATCTCCATGGTGACATTGCTGGAGCTGGCGAAGGCCTTGAGGACGGCGTTGCCGAGGTTGGTTTCGGGGGCGAAGATCTCGTCGACGCGCTGGCCGATCATGTAGTTGGTGCTGTCGTTGTCGAGGTGCGAGATGAAGTGGGCGACTGCGTCGGAGACCATGACGGCGCGGCACTCGTAGGGCTCGCCATCGCAGCCGCCGAAGAGGACGACGCCGTCGCGGAGGGTATCGAGCATCTGGTTGAGGTTGGTCTGGAGGGCGGTGTAGCCGGCCTCGTTGCTGCGCATCTTGCGCTGCAGGCGGTCGATGGTCTGGGCGACCTGAACCTCGGTGTCGGGACGGCCGCGCGGGACGGGCAGGCCAAGGACGGAGGTGTCGATGACGGAGTCTTCATCGGCTCCGGCGCTGAGCATCTCGAGCTGCTGGTTGATGGCTTCGAGAGGGCGCAGGGCGAGGTTCGAGAGCAGGCCTGCGGCGACCACGGCGCAGAGCGCGGCGAGCGCGGTGAAGAGCAGCGCGGCGCGTAGCCAGGGCGCGTAGGAGGCGCGCAGGAAGGTCGAGCGGACGCCGATGTGGACGGTGAGGAAGGGCTTGCCGTTGCGATCGAGGGGCGCAACGATGTCGAGGACGCGAGGCCTGCCGAAGAGCTCCTTCCACTGGGAGAAGAAGCTGCCTTCGCTGACCAGACTGAGGCTGGTGCGCGGGGTGACCAGTTGGTCGATCAGCTCAGGATCGGTGCTAAGCAGGGTGCGGCCCGAGGCGTCGGCGATGCTGACATCCTGCACGGTCGGGGAGTAGCGGACGATGGCCTCCATCAGGGCTTTGAGGCTGGGATCGTGCTGGAGGATTTTGACGACGACGGCGTGGAGGACGGCTTCGGAGCTTGCGCGCTGGGTGCTGAGGGTCGGTTCGAGCTCCGTGGGCGAGTGAGCGGCGAGGCCGGTCTCAAGCGCCTGGCGCGTGGCGAGGCGGACCTCGTTGGCGAGGACATCGTTGTCCGATGCGGTCTGCGCGATGCGCTGGCGCAGCAGTTCGCCGAGGAAGATGAACGACAGCAGTAAAACAATGCCGAAGGTCACCGCGGTTGCGGCGAGCACCAGTTTGGTCTTGAGGCCCATGACTGATTACTCCACGTGGGTCGCTGCGCTCGAGTATTCCTTCAGTTTATTCTGCAGCGTCTTGGAGCTGATGCCAAGGATCTCCGCCGCCTTGGTCTTGTTGTTCTGGGTGGACTGGAGCGTCTTGAGGATGAGCTGGCGCTCGAGCTCGTCGACGGTTGTTCCAACCTCGACGGAGACGGTGCGGTCGTCGTTGTGATCGATGCGACCGGTCTCGGAACGATAGGGTCCGAGGCGGCGCTGGTCGGCGTCGGTCTGGACGCCGCCGGGGAGACGAGTTGGGCGAGTCGAAGGGGCGAATCCGGCCTCGCCGAAGCGGGGCGGGAGGTGCTCAAGGTCGAGCCAGCCGGAGCCAGCGAGGATGACGGCGCGCTCGATGGTGTTGCGTAGCTCGCGGACGTTGCCGGGCCAGTCGTAGGCGGTGAGGCGTTCGAGGAGGTCGTCGGTCATGCCGTCGACGGTGCAGCCGTGGCGGTCGTTCATGTCTCCGATCATCTTGTCGGCGATGGCGCGGACGTCGTCGCGATGCTCGCGCAGGGCGGGCATCTGGATGTTGAAGACATTGAGGCGGTAGAAGAGGTCGCCGCGCAGATCGCCGTCAGCCACAGCCTGCTGGGGATCTTTGTTGGTGGCGGCGACGACGCGCACGTCGACGGTGGTCTCTTCCTTGCTGCCGAGGCGGCGGAGCTTGCGGTCTTCGAGGACGCGGAGGAGCTTGGCCTGGGTAGCGGCGGGCATCTCGGCGATCTCGTCGAGCAGGAGGGTTCCCTCTTCGGCGAGCTCGAAGCAGCCTGCGCGGCGCTCGAGTGCGCCGGTGAAGGCGCCTTTCTCGTGGCCGAAGATCTCGCTCTCGATAAGGGTCTCGGGGATGGCGGCGCAGTTGACAGCGACGAAGGGTTTGTTGCGGCGCGAGCTGAGGTCGTGAAGGGCGCGGGCGACGAGCTCTTTGCCGGTGCCGCTTTCGCCGGTGACGAGAACGGAGACGTTCGAGGGGGCGACGCGTTCGATGAGCTTGAAGATATCGCGCATGGCGGGCGAGGTGCCGACGAGCGGGCCGAGAACACCGGTGTCGCGCGCCTGACGGCGCTTGGGCTCGAGCTCGACGTCAGTCTCCTTCTGGAGCGTGGCGTTGTGCAAGATGGATTTGAGGCGAACGGGGTCGACGGGCTTGGGCAGGTAGTCGTATGCGCCGAGGCGCATGGCTTCGACCGCCGACTGGATGGAGCCCTGCGCGGTGAGCATGACGACAGCGATGCGCTCGGGGAGCTCAGTGATGCGGCTGAGCAGATCCATGCCATCCATGCGCGGCATTTTGAGGTCGGTGACGACGATGGCCGGGGACCATTGCATGACTTTGTCGAAGCCTTCGACGCCGTCTGCGGCACTGTTGGCGCGGTAGCCCCAGGACTCAACCAGTTCGGTTAATCCGGTGCGCGCGTGTTCCTCGTCTTCAACGATTAAGACTTTCACCAATGCTGTTCCCACCTTCCCGTATGATCCCTCAAACCACTCCATAAACAGATCCTGTACGACATTTCCGATGGAGGAAGAGACATCCCGATTTGACCCAATCGGCCTGGGCCACGGAGTAGAACCTTCTCTGCCATCTTTCAGACGAGGTTCTCTCGGCCGAGATGTCAGCACGATCCGGCGGGATGGTCATCGTACTGGGTGACCATTCTTGCCGGAAAGCCTCGACCGGTGGAGCTGGCCGGCAGACCGGGGGAGTGCGGGATGCCGCAGGCGCAACCAAAACCGCCTGAAGCCTTTATCCTAAACTAATGCTTGCACCAGAGATAACTGCCCAGGAACTTGTTCAGCGACTTCAGCAACCTAACCCTCCCCTGCTGCTCGATGTACGCGAGCTTTGGGAGTTTGAAACGGCGCATGTGGAGAACTCACTGCTGATGCCGATGGGCGACGTTCCGTCGCGGGCACATGCGGAGCTGGACCCGGATGAGCCGATCGTTGTGCTGTGCCACCATGGGGCGCGGTCGCTGAATGTGACGATGTGGCTGCGTCAGCAGGGATTTGAGCAGGTGCAGTCGCTGGCAGGTGGGATCGATGGCTGGTCGCGGGCGATTGATCCGGCGATTCCGAGATACTAAAGGCAAAATCGCCCTGCGCGGGCGGCGGTCACTTCGTGACATGTGATCCGCTTCGCGATGGTGCTCCCGTTGGTCGCAAAGAAACTTTTTGCCGACCATCGGGAGGACCGCGCGAAAGTGCTTTGCGTTACTGCCAGCCGCCGCCGAGAGCGCTGTAAAGCTGGACAAGGGTAAGAGCCTCTGCCTGCTGGGCCGAGACGAGATTGAGTTGCGCCGTGAACAGGCTCGAGTCCGTGGTGAGGACTTCGAGGTAGCTGGTGGAACCGCCCTGGTAGCGGAGACGCGCCAGACGGGTGGAGTCCTGGGCCGAGGCTACGAGTTTTTCCTGCTGCACGCGATACGCCTTCTGCTTGTTGAGAGCGATGAGGGCGTTCGAGACGTCGCGGAAGGCTCCGGCGATGGTCTTCTGATAGGTGATCAGCATCTCCTGCTGCGTGGCCTTCGAGAGGTTCAACTGGCCACGAAGCTTGCCGCCTTCGAAGATGGGCTGAGTGAGCGAGCCGATACCGTAGATGGTCTTGCTCGACGTATCGAAGATGTTCGAGAAGGAGTTTCCGCCGACGCCGGCGGAGGCGGAGATGGAGAGCTGCGGGAAGAACTGGGCCCGGGCTACGCCGATCTGCGCATTCGCGTTGACGAGCGTCTGCTCGGCCTGCTGGATGTCGGGACGACGCTCGAGGAGCTGCGAGGGTATGCCGGTCGGGAGGTTCTCAGGCGGAGGCGTGAGAGCGTTGGGATCGGTGTGGGCGATGGGGCCGGGGTTGGTGCCGAGAAGTAGGTTGAGAGCGTTCTCTTCTTCCTGAACCTGCTGCTCGAGCTGTGGGAGCTGCGAGGTGGCGGTGTAGAGGAGCTGCTCGGCCTGGCGGACGTCGGAGAGCGGCGCGGAACCGCCCTGCTCGAGGGTTTGGGTGAGCTTGAGCGAGTCTTCGCGGACCTTGATGGTCTGACGAGTGATCTCAAGTTGGCGGTCGAGGGCGCGGAGCTGGATGTAGCCGGTTACGACCTGCTGGATGAGGCTGAGGCGGACGGCTCGCTGGGCCCAGGTCTGGGCGAGGAGCAGGGCGCGGGCGCCTTCGGTTTGCTTGCGGTAGAGACCCCAGAAGTCCGGGGTCCAAGCGGCGCCTACGTTGAAGCTGCCCTCTGCGATGGGGCTGGTGAGCCCTGAACCGGAGCCGAGTGCAGCGGTGGGGAAGGAGGCTCCGGCACCGGTGCCGCCGACGGTGAACTGCGGGAACTCCTGCGCGCGGGTGATCTGCACCTGCGCCTGCTGCTCGAGGACGCGCTGTGCGGCGATGCGGATGTCGAAGTTGTTGGTGAGCGCGGTGCGGATCAGGGCCTGAAGCTCGGGCTCCTGAAAGACCTGCGACCACTGCTGATCGCCGAGCGAGCCTTGCGGGTCGCTGGTGACGGCGGCTTCATCCGCGCCACGGAAGGTGGGCGGCGCGGGGACGACGGGGCGTTTGTACTTGGGGCCTACGGTGCAACCGGCGAGCGCGAGCGTAAGAGCTCCGCCGACTGCAAGCGTGGAGGCGCGATTGAACCAAACCAGAGAGTTCTTCATCAGTGACCTCCTTGGGTCGGGTTCTGCGGTCCACCACCGGCGGCTCGGCCAGCGGCGACGGGATCGAAGTCGGCCTTGGAGTCCATCGTGGTGCCCTTGCCGCCCCTGACGAAGCGGTGCGAGAGGTATTCGACGACCGAGAAGGTGACCGGGATGAAGATGAGGCCGATGGCGGTGGAGAGGAACATTCCACCGACGACGACGGTACCGAGGATGCGCCGTGAGGCCGCGCCTGCTCCGGTTGCTGTCCACAGGGGCAAGCAGCCGAAGATGAAGGCGAGTGCGGTCATGACGATGGGGCGGAAGCGGAGACGAGCGGCGTGGAGTGCGGCCTCGGAGATACTTTGGCCGGACTCGTAGTTCGCCTTGGCAAACTCGACGATGAGGATGGCGTTCTTCGCCGAGAGACCGATCAGCATGACCATGCCGATAGTGGCGAAGATGTCGTTCTCAAGCAGACGAGCGTGGAGCGCGAGATAGCCGCCGAGGATCGCGACCGGGGTGCTGAGCAGGACGCTGAAGGGCAGAGTCCAGCTCTCGTAGAGGGCCGCGAGGATGAGGAAGACGAAGAGCAGTGAGAGAGCAAAGACTGCCCAGGATGGGACGCCTCGTTCCGCTTGCTGCTCCTGGTAGGACATACCGGAGTAGTCGAAGCCTGCGCCTGCGGGCATGGTCTGCTTGAAGACTTCTTCAAGTGCGGTGCGGATCTGGCCGGAGCTATAGCCGGGTGCTCCGGTGATGTTGATCTGCGCGGCGTTGAACTCGTTGAAGCGGTAGATGAACTCAGGGCCGGTGATCTTTCTCACCTTGACGAGCGAGGAGAGTGGGACCTGACTGCCGTTGGCACTGCGGACGTAGAACTGGCTGATGTTGGCGATGTCGGCGCGAGAGGTTCCCTCGGCTTCGACGTAGGTCTGCCATTGGCGACCGAAGCGGTTGAAGTAGTTGACGAGGTAGCCGCCCATGAAGGTGGACATGGTGGTGTAGACGTCGGAGAGCTGGACCTGCTGTTGGAGGACCTTCTCCTTATCGACGTCCGCATAGAGCTGCGGGACGGCGGGTTCGAAGGAGGGGACGGCGGCGAGGATCTCAGGCCGCTTGCTGGCGGCTCCGAGAAAGCCCATGACGTCTTTGGTAAGGGTCATGGGATCGTCGGATCCGGAGCGGTCTTCGATCACCATGGTGACGCCGCCGGAGGTTCCGATGCCGGGAATGGAGGGCGGCGGGAAGGCGAAGGCGATGCCATCGGGGTCAGCAGAGAGCTGCTTTTGCAGATTGCCCTGGATGTAGGAGAGCTGCTGCTCCTTGCTCTTGCGAGTCTCCCACGGCTTGAGCGCAACGAAGAAGAAGCCTGCGTTGGTGCTTTGGACCTGGGTGAGCAGCGAGAAGTTGGTGACTGCGATGACACCCTGGATTCCGGGGGTCTTGAGCAGCGCGGCGGTGATCTTCTGCTGGGCGGCGTCGGTGCGCTGGGCGGAGGCTCCGTCGGGAAGCTGCAGGGCGAGGAACATATAGCCCTGATCTTCGGTCGGGATGAAACCGCCAGGGAGAGTCTTGCCGAGGAAGCCGCCGAGCAGCGCGATCAGCAGGATGCCGAGCATGGCCAGGCCTGACTTGTGGATGAGGACGTCGGAGGTGTGGACGAAGCTGTCCGTGGTGCGACCGAAGAACTTGTTGAAGAGGCCGAACGCCTTGCCGAGCGGACCCTTCTTCGCGCCTTCTTCCTTGGGCTTGAGCAGGATCGATGCGAGAGCCGGAGAGAGGGTGAGCGCGTTGAAGGCCGAGATCAACACCGAGATGGCGATGGTGACGGCGAACTGTTGATAGAGCCGACCGGTGATGCCGGGGATGAAGGCGGTCGGGATGAAGACGGCAGCGAGGATGAGAGCGATGGCGACGACCGGGCCGCCGACCTCTTCCATGGCCTTCTCGGTGGCGGCCTTGGGGTCCATGCCCTCGTCGATGTGGTGCTCGACGGCTTCGACGACGATGATGGCGTCGTCGACGACGAGGCCGATCGCGAGTACAAGACCAAAGAGCGAGAGAGTGTTGATGGAGAAGCCGAGCGCCGGGAAGATGAGGAACGTTCCGATAAGCGAGACGGGGACGGCCAGCAACGGGATAAGCGTGGCACGCCAGCCCTGCAGGAAGATGAAGACCACGATGACGACCAGCGCGAGGGCTTCGATGAGCGTCAGGACGATCTCATGAATACCAGCGGTGACGGCCTTGGTGGTGTCGAGTGGAACGTCGTAGGAGATGCCGGACGGGAAGGTCGCGGCGAGCTCCTTCATGCGGGCGTTGACCGCGGCGGCGGTCTCGACGGCGTTTGAGCCGGGGAGCTGGTAGATCGCCATGACGCCGGCGGGCTTCTGGTTGTAGCGGCCGGAGATGCCGTAGGCGGCATCGCCAAGCTCTACGCGGGCGATGTCCTTGAGGTGCAGGATGGAGCCGTCGGCGTTAGCGCGGATGATGATGTTGCCGAACTCCTCAGGGGTGACGAGGCGGCCCTGGGTGCGAACGGTGTAGGTGAACTGCTGGCCCTTGGGGATGGGCTCGCTGCCGATCTGACCGGCGGGGTTGACGTTGTTCTGGGTCTGGATCGCAGCGATGACTTCAGGCGCGGTGACGCCGAGCTTCGCCATCTGGTTGGGGTTGACCCAGACGCGGAGCGCATAGGTGCCGCCGAAGGTCTGTACGCGGGAGACACCCTTCACGCGGGTGATCTGGTCCTGCAGGTTGATGATGGCGTAGTTGGTGAGGAAGTCCTGGCTGAGCGTGCCGGTGGTAGAGTTGACCGCGACCAGCATGAGCGGCGAGGTGAGCGCCTTCTGCACGGTAAGGCCAGCGACGGTGACCTGCGAGGGGAGCTGCGACTGGGCCTGGTCGACGCGAAGCTGCGCGAGGACCTGGTCGATGTTCGGGTCGGTCTTGGTGTCGAAGTCTACGAAGAGCTGGACGACGCCGTTGTTGGCGCTGACGGAGTCCATGTAGATCATGTTGTCGACGCCGTTCATCTGCTGCTCGATGGGGGTCGCAACGGACTGGGTGAGGGTCTTGGCGTCGGCGCCGGGATAGGTGGCGGTGACCAGGATCTCGGGCGGGACGATGTCAGGAAACTGCGAGGTGGGCAGCGAGAGCATCGACACCACACCGAGGATGACGGTGAGGATGGCGATGACGATCGCGACGATAGGCCTGCGGATAAAAAACTTCGACATCGTTATCTCCCTGCCGAGTTGGTGGTCGGCTCGGTGGCGGCCACGGCGGGAGCCGGGTGAGCGTTCACGGGGGCTCCTTCGCGCAGCTTCTGCAGGTTGTCGGTGATGATGAGGGCTCCGGGCGCGACTCCGCTTTCAACCAGCCAGTTGGTGCCGACCTGCGGCCCAAGCTGGACGGTGGTGACGTGGGCCTTGCCGTCCGTACCGGCGACGTAGACCTGCTGGGTTCCCTGGAACTCGGTCACGGCGATCTGCGGGATGAGTAAGGCGTTGTGGCGGACTTCAGTCTCGGCCTTGATGCGGCCGAACTGTCCGGGACGGAGGATGTTGCCGGGGTTGGGGAAGGCGGCGGCGATGCGGATGGCGCCGGTCTGGGCGTTCATCTGGCGATCGACGAAGGCGATGTGGCCCTTGAGCGGGAAGGCTTCGCCATTGGCGAGGGTGAGGGTGAGGGGGATCTGCGAGGCGTTCTTGAGGAGATCGCCGCCGCCCTGGCGGGTGCGCTGGGTGAGGGCGAGATACTCGGCGTCGCTGATCGAGAAGTAAGCCTTGATGGGGTCGAGCTGCGAGACGGAGGTGAGGACCGACTGGCCGTTGACGAGGTTGCCGACCTGCGTGGTGGCCTGTCCGGCGACGCCCGAGATGAGCGAGCGGACTTCGGTGAATCCGAGGTTGAGCTTGGCGTTGGCAACAGCGGCCTGAGCGGCGGCGACCGATGCCTTGGCAGAAGTGACGGAGGCTGCGGCCTGCGCCTTCTGCTGCGTATCATTATCGAGCTGGCTCTGGGCGATGGCGTGCGCCTGGGCGAGGGGGGTGTCGCGGTTGACGTTGATCACCGCGAGATCGAACTGAGCCTGCGCCTGCAAGACCTGTCCCTTGGCCTGTTCGAGCTGGCCCTGGGCCTGATCGAGCGCGGCCTGGAAGGGGCGCTGGTCAATCTCGAAGAGAACCTGCCCCTTGCTGACCTGAGCGCCTTCGCGATAGTTCTGCTTGACGAGGTAGCCGCTGGCCTGGGGTTGGATCTGGGCGTTCACGTAGCCATCGAGGGTGGCGACCCACTCACCGGTCAGCGGGACGTCGGTCTGCTGGACCGCAACGACGGTGACGGGCATGGCCTGCGGGGCGGCGGCGGGAGCGGCTTTCTTGTCGCAGCCAGCAAGCAAAATGCTGCAGACAAGCAAGCTGGTGAGCGACGCGGCTTTCAAACTGCCGGAGGGGTTCCCTGCTGCGATGGTTTCAAGCTGATGGTTCATTTTTTTCTCCGTGGAGTCCGCTGGCCTCTTGAGCCGGGGACCGCCTGTACCGCAAAAAAGTACATACGTGTATGTTTAAGATCAGATACGGGGACGGGGATGGACGATTCAAAAAGTCTCGAAGAAACCGGCGACGCGAAGAATCGGAAGCAGAAGCGCGGCCTGCTGACGCGGCAGAATCTGCTTCGCTCAGCACGAACGATCTTCGCACGGGATGGGTTTGAGCACGCGCGGATCGAAGATATCGCGTTGGAGGCGGGTAAGACGCGTGGGGCGTTTTATGACAACTTCGAGGATAAAGAAGATGTGTTTTTTGCCATCTTTGAAGACAATATCAGCCGCGATATGGCTGTGCTGACGCCCCGGCTGCTGAGCTTTCCGGAGGTCGGCCAGAGGATCGATGCGATGGCTGCGTATCTGAGCGAGGTGAGCAAGAATGAGGAGCGGCTGCTGCTGCACCTGGAGTTCAAGCTCTATGCGATCCGACATCCGCAGAAACGCAAGCGGCTTGCGAATCTGCATGCGATGATGTGCCTGAACTCCTGCATTCCGGAGCTGCAGACACTGATCCCGCAGATTGTGGGGCCAGACAAGAAGTCGCAGATGGTGAACTCGCTTGTGCTGGGGGGAATCTTCGATGGGCTTTCGCTGAACCACCTCTTCGATCCGGATGTGCTGTGCGACGAGGTGGTCGCGCGCTATCTGAAGCTGTGTTTAGGCGAGATGATCGAGGAGAATGTGGCGGAGCCGGTGAAGCAGTAGGGGAGCTGGACTTACTGCTTGGCGCGGGGGTGGGTCTCATCGTAGACGCACTGGACCTGGCCGACGGTGAGCTGGGTGTAGCGCTGGGTGGTGGAGAGGCGCTCGTGGCCGAGCATCTCCTGAATGGCGCGGAGGTCGGCTCCTTCTTCGAGCATGTGGGTGCCGAAGGCGTGGCGCAGGGTGTGGGGATGGACGTCGGCGGCGAGGCCGCGCGACTGGGCGATGGCTTTGACGATGCGGCCGACACTGCGGGTGGTGAGGCGGCAGTTGCCGTACATGCGCAGGTTGTTGAGCAGAGGGCCGTCGGCGATCATCGCGCCTTTTCCCGCGGCGATCATCTTTTGTTCGCGTAAGGGGAGGAAGACGCGCAGAGCGACGGCGGCTTCGTCGCCGAGTGGGACGTAGCGCTCTTTGCGGCCTTTGCCGCGGACGAGGATGGCGTCGTTGGCCCACTGGATGTCGCGCATGTCGATGCCGACCAGCTCGGAGTTGCGGATACCGCAGCCGTAGAGGAGCTCGAAGATGACACGGTCGCGCTCCGGCCACTTCGCGGTCTCTTCCTGCGCGCGGGCGCGGGCGCTGCCGTGTTCGAGCGAGTTGAGGACGCGGTTGACGTCTTCGACGCTGGGCACGCGGGGCAGGTGCTGAGGGCGCTTGGGGGTTGAGACCAGCAGGGCGGGGTTCTGAGCGACGCGGCCCTCTTTGGCGAGCCACTTGAACCAGGAGCGGACGGCGGCGAGGGCGCGGGCGACGCTGGTTTTGGTGAGGCCGCGTTCGTAGAGCAGGCCCATGTACTCGCGGATGTGGAGATGCTCGACGGTGGTGATGGAGCCGGCCTCGGTGAACTTCGTGGTGAGGAAGGCTGCGAAGCCGCGTATCTCGCGGGCGTAGGCGCGGACGGTGTGCTCGGAGGCTCCGCGCTCGTTGGCCAGCATGGCGAGGAAGCGGTCGGCTAATGCGTGAAACTCGCCGGAGGTTTCCATCAGACGCTCACGGCGGCGAGCGGGTCGGCGGCGTGAGCTACTTGATCAGAATCGGAAGATGCTGCACTCTGCGCGCGGCGCTTTCCGCGAGGGTGATGCAGGCGGTGGACCTGCTTGAGGTGCTCCATCGCGACGTGGGTGTAGACCTGCGTGGTGGCGATGTCGGCGTGGCCGAGGATGGTCTGGACGCTGCGCAGGTCCGCGCCGTGCTCGACCATGTGGGTGGCGCAGCTATGGCGCAGCTTGTGCGGGCTGGCGTGGCTGTTGGTGGAGCGAACCATCTCCCAGACCCACTGGCGGGTAAGGGCGCGGCCACTTTTGCTGAGGAAGAGGGCGCGTTCGACGCCCGCGTGGACGAGGCCGGGGCGGCCACGGTCGATATAGTGTTCGAGCGCCTGGACGGCTTGTTCGCCGAGGGGGACGATGCGTTCCTTGTCGCCTTTGCCGCGAACCTGGGCGCGGGCCTGGTCGAGATGGAGGTCTTCAACACGGAGGGCGCAGATCTCGCCGACGCGGAGGCCTCCGGCGTAGAGCAGCTCGAGGATGGCGTGATCGCGCAGGGCCAGTGCGTCTGCTTCGGGATGGCGGGCGGCGGAGCCGGTCTGCTCAAGCATCTGGGCGACCTCGCTCTCGGCGAGCGATTTGGGCAGAATCTTCCAGCTCGAAGGCATCTCGATATTGACGGTGGGGTCGTAGGCGATGCGCTTGTCGAGCAGGAGCCAGCGGTAGAAGCCGCGTAGACAGCTGAGTTTGCGGGCGATGGAGCGCGACTCGACGGCGTGGCCGCGAAGCTGCTCCATGAAGCGGCTGATATCCTCGGGGAGTGCGGTCGTGAAGAGGCGGTCGGCCTGCTCGACCTGCTCGGCGAACTGTTCGAGGTCGCGCCCGTAGGCTTCGCAGGTGGCTGGGCGCATGCCTTTTTCGACGCGCAGATAGACGTTGTACTCACGGATCAAGCGGGTGTTTCCCGACGACTTGTCCTGAGGGGCCATAGGAACGATTATCCGCGCTTCCCTGCCCTGGTTCGGGTTTGAGGGCGGTTCCGTACCATCCTCGCCAGCACCAGCCTGAATACCCCGGCTCGCTGATAAACTTGAATCTGGGTCAACAACTATGTTTGAGAATCTTTCCGATAAGCTTCAACGCTCCTTTAAGAACCTCCGCGGCCAGGGCACGATCAACGAGGAAAATATCTCCGAGGCGATCCGCGAGATCCGCCTCGCCCTGCTTGAATCGGACGTGAACCTGACCGTCGTCAATGAGCTGGTCGAGCATATCCGCGCGAAGGCGATGGGCACGCAGGTGACGACGGCGCTGAGCCCGTCGGAGCAGATCGTCAAGATCGTCCACGACGAGCTGGTGAACGTGCTCGGCAAGGATACGGCGCGGTTCCAGAAGAGCTCGCAGCCACCGAGCGTGATCCTGATGGCCGGGTTGCAGGGGTCGGGTAAGACGACGACCTCGGGCAAGCTGGGGCAGTGGCTAAAGAAGGCTGGCCATCGGCCGATGCTGGTGTCGGTCGACGTATATCGGCCAGCGGCGCGGGAGCAGTTGGCGATTGTAGCGCGGTCGATCGGCGCGAATATCTATGAGGGTAATCTGGGCGATGGGACGCCGGGGACCGAGGACGTTCTGCGGCTGGCCAAAGAGGCCAAGCGGGACGCGGCGAACTTCGGCTGCGACATGCTGATCGTCGATACGGCGGGGCGCAACCAGATCGACGACGCGCTGATGAGCGAGATGGCGCAGTTGAAGAAGCTGCTGAATCCGTCGGAGATTTTGTTTGTGGCCGACGCGATGACCGGCCAGGATGCGGTGAAGTCGGCCAAGGCGTTCAATGACCTGCTGACCATCACGGGCGCGATCCTGACCAAGATGGACGGCGACGCGCGTGGTGGTGCAGCACTTTCAATTCGCCATGTAACGGGCGCGCCGATCAAGTTTTTGGGAACAGGCGAGAAGCCGGACGCGTTCGAGGCGTTTCATCCGGATCGCATCGTTTCGCGGATCATGGGCATGGGCGATATCGCCACGCTGTTGGAGCGGGCTGAAGAGAAGCTGGACCGGGGCAAGGCGGAGCAGTTCGCCAAGAAGGCGCTCTCGGGCGATGGCTTCTCGCTGGACGACTTCCGCGACCAGTTGCGGCAGATCAAGAAGATGGGCTCGATGAAGTCGATCCTGAAGATGCTGCCGTCGGTGGGGCCGTTTGCGGGTATGGCCGAGGCGGCGGAGAACGTCGATGAGGGCCAGTTTACGCGGGTGGAATCGATCATCAATTCGATGACGAACAAGGAGCGGAAGGACCACGAGATCATCTCCGGCAGCCGCCGCAAGCGGATTGCGCGGGGCTCGGGCACCACCGTGCAGGACGTGAACAACCTGCTGCGGCAGTATGCGCAGATGCGGAAGATGTTCAAGACCATGGGCGGAGGCGGCGGCAAGATGCAGCAGCGGCTGATGAGCCAAATGGGTGGACGGCAGAAGTTCGGACGATAGGGCTGGCTAACCAAAGATGCGGTCCAACCGGTGAAATCGTTGTGTGTAGCACGGTTTCGCTGGTTGACCCGCAGGCTCTATCGACGGTATAACTCGGTTATCTGGTGTTCGGGAAGACGGTGCAAATCCGTCACTACCCCGTAACTGTAAGCGTTGAGAGCGTGGCATCTATGGTCACTGGGATGGATGTCCTGGGAAGGCCGCCCACGCTCGATGAAGCGCAAGTCAGGAGACCGGCCAGAGAACGTAAGGGCTTAGTTCAACTTCGCTGGGAGAGTTGAAGAGCATATCCACGCGCCTGTTCCAGGCGGTGTGGTCGCTGCCTATTTCATATTCCCGCTCGGCCCTGGGCGATCGTATGCCCGAGGCCAGGAGCGATCGATGCAGCAAGACAGATCCGGGTCCATCACGCTCGTGCTTGGCGGCGTTCGCAGCGGCAAAAGCCGCGTGGCGCAGCGCATCGCTGAAGCTTCGGAGCGGGTGACGTTTGTCGCGACGGCAGAGCGGCGTGATGATGCGGAGATGATTGCCAAGATCGATCGGCATCGGGCTGATCGGCCTGCGGCATGGCAAACGATTGAAGAGCCGTTGGAGTTGGCTCGTGTGATTCAAGAAACAGACAGTGCGTGCGAGGTGCTGCTGATCGACTGCCTGACGCTGTTCGCGGCGAATCTGCTGGAGGCGTGTGGAGACGACGCGCAACGGGTTGAGGCGCGGATCGAGGAGCTTTGTGCGGCGTTGCAGGCTTCCTCCTGCGTTGTGGTTCTGGTGTCGAATGAGGTGGGTAGTGGGGTGGTTCCGGCGTATGCGGCGGGGCGGCGATTTCGTGATCTTGTGGGTGAGCTGAACCAGCGGGTCGCGGCTGTCGCGGATACGGTGCTATTGATGGTCGCGGGACTTCCCTTCCCTTTGAAGGGCGCTGTTCCTGCGGAGGTGCGGTCGTGAAGGGCTTCCTGATCGCAGGGACTGCAAGTGGAGTGGGCAAGACAACGGTGACGCTCGCGCTGATCGCGGCCATGCGGAGGCGTGGGCTGACGGTGCAGCCGTTCAAGGGTGGGCCGGACTTTCTCGATACGGGACACCACACGCGGATCGCGGGGCGGAAGGCGCGCAATCTCGATACGTGGATGCTTTCGCACGAGGCAAATCGCGAGGTGCTGCGGGATGCGGCCTCGGGTACTAATGCGGTCGATTCGGTCGTCTCAATCATCGTCGAAGGCATGATGGGGTTGTTCGATGGCAAGGATGGAGCTACCGAGAGCGGGAGCAGCGCGGAGATTGCCAAGCTGCTGAAGCTTCCTGTCGTGCTGGTGCTCGACGCGGGCAAGAGTGCGCGCAGTATTGCGGCGACGGTGCTGGGCTTCGAAATGTTCGATCCGGAGTTGGAGCTGGCGGGCGTCATCTTAAATCGGGTGGCGAGTGAGCGGCATTACGCGATGCTCGAAGCGGCGATACACTTGCGGTGCAAAACACCGCTGATGGGATGGCTGGCCCGTGAGGCTGCCATTGCGATTCCTGAGCGGCACCTGGGGTTGCAGACGGCGGAGGAGTCCGACGACGCGGATGCGACTGAGAGACAGATCGATGTGCTGGCGCGGCTTGCGGAGGCTTCTCTAAAGCTTGAGAAGATTCTTGCGCTGGAGTGTGGGTTCGAGTTCGGGCAGCGGCTGCAACGGACGAGAGACGAGCATACGCAGCCGATTCGTATCGGCGTGGCGCGGGATCGGGCTTTCTGCTTTTACTACGAAGACAATCTGGATCTGCTGCGGGCCTGCGGCGCTGAGTTAGTTTCGTTTAGTCCACTCGACGATGAGGGCTTGCCGGATGGGTTGGACGCGCTCTATCTGGGCGGCGGTTACCCGGAGCTCTACGCTGCGCAACTGAGCGCGAATCGCTCGATGCTCGAAGCGGTTCGCGCGTTCGCAGCTTCGGGACGGCCCGTCTATGCAGAGTGCGGCGGCATGATCTATTTGGCACGGCAGTTGAGCACGGCAGATGGTCAGTCGCATCCACTCGCGGGCGTTCTTCCCTTCTCGTTCGAGATGACGAATAGGCTGGTGCGGTTTGGCTACGTCACGGTGGAACTTACGCGGGATTGCCTGCTGGGCGGTGCGGGGACGGTGATGCGGGGTCATAGCTTTCACTACTCGAAGAGGGTTGAACCTTCGTGCGGCGACGGGCTTGCTCAGAGCGACAGTCAGGATTCGGTCGAGACTAACTATCGCGTTCGGTATTCGCTCTCGGGGCGGGAAGAAGACGAGGGATATCGGGTGGGCAATGTTCTGGCGGGTTATGTGCACCTGCACTTTCGGTGTGCGCCAGGGCTGGCGCAGCACTTCGTCGAGACAGTACGCAAGGTGAAAGCCGGAGAGATGGTGTGCGCATGAAGCGATTGCTGGTACTTCTACTGGGCCCGACGCTGGCCGTCCTGCCGTGCAGCGCGAACCACATGGTGATCGATGAGACGGGCCGACAGGTGAACGTTCCCGATCATCCGCATCGCATCATCTGCCTGGTGCCGAGTATTACCGATACGGTCTTCGCGTTGGGAGCCGGGGACGATGTGGTCGCGGTGAGCGACTATGTGCAGTACCCTGCCGAGGCGGTGAAGAAGCCGAGCGTGGGGTCAATCGGCAGTCCATCGATGGAGACGATCGTCGCGCTGCATCCCGATCTTGTGCTGGGTATGCCCCACATGAATCAGCAGGCAGTGATCGATCAACTGCAGCGCTTCGGCATTCCTCTTTATCTCGCGAATCCGCATGGAATTGCGGGCATTCTGCATACCGTGACGAGCCTGGGGCAGGCTACGGGGCGCGAGGTGCAGGCGGCGGCGCTCGACGCACAACTGCAGCGGAGGATCAACGCGGTGCGGGCGAGAGTGAAAGGGCTGCCTATCGTGCAGGTGTATATGCCGGTCTCGTACGATCCGGCGATCACGATCGGCAAGGGCTCATTTGTCACGGACATTATTGAGAGTGCGGGCGGTGCTTCTATTACGTCGGACATCAACGACGAGTGGCCGCACATCAGCATGGAGGCGGTGATTGCGCGTGCGCCCCAGGCGCTGTTGATGATGCGTGGAGGAAAGATGACGATCGATGCGCTGGCGAGCCGTCCGGGATGGCAGGAGCTGCCTGCGGTGAAGGCTCGACGCGTCTACTACGTTGATAAGCGGGTCAATTTCCCAAGCCCAATTGCCATCGAAGCACTGGAGGATCTGGCCAGACAATTTCATCCTTGAGCTGATTTCGTTGCCATCAGCTTCGAACCATAACTAACCAACAGGGTGTCGGGAAGCGCGGTGAGACTCCGCCACTACCCCGTAACTGTAAGCGCTGAGAGACATGCAAGAACGTCAACGCCACTGGAGCGCAGCTCCGGGAAGGCAGCATGGATCGATGAAGCGCAAGCCAGGAGACCGGCCCTGTTGCAACCAATCCCGAGGGGGACATATGCACTTCGCAGGACATCGTTCATCGACTTCAAGTAAGCGCAGGCTTCGATCTTCACGTTACCCGTGGCTCTCCGCCGCGCTTGGAATTGCGCTTCTTCCAGGCGTTACAGCGCCACTTACTGCACAGCAGGGCAAGACGCTGCGCGGCGAGGTCCACGATCCGCTGGGGTCGATTGTGGTCGATGCGGACGTCGAGTTGGTCGCGGGTGACCGTGTGGTCGCCCAGACGACAACCGGTAAAGACGGAGAGTTCCGCTTCGATCTGCCGAATGCGGGCCGCTATGCGGTGCGGGTTCACGCGGCTACGTTTGAGACAACGACGACGCCCGAGGTCTACGAAAACGGCTCTGCCCGCGGCGAGATGGAGATTACGCTTGCGACCGCTACGTTGACGCAGCAGGTCTCGGTAACGGCGACGGGAACGCCGACGCCGGAGGCGCAGATCGGCGCGGCGGTCACGGTGTTGCCCGAGGCGGACTATCGGTATATGCCGGAGGTGCAGGATCCGTTGCGGCTTGTGCCGGGGCTGCAGGCGACACAGACGGGCGAGATGGGCGGCACGACAGGGCTTTCGATTCGTGGCGGCGGGACGGACGCCAACAAGGTGTTGATTGATGGCGTTCCGGCGAATGCGATTGGCGGCGGAGTAGAGTTTGCCAACATCGCTTCGGTTGGCGTCGATTCGATCGAGGTGCTGCGTGAGCCGAACAGCGCGCTGTATGGCTCGGATGCGCTCGCCGGCGTGGTAAGCCTGCGGACTTCGCGCGGGACGACGACGCTTCCCTTATTGACCTATGCGGGAGACGCGGGGAACTTCGGGACGTATCGCAATGAGGTGACCGCTGGGACGAGCTTCCGTCAGTTTGATCTCTACTCTGCCTTTGCGCGCATCGATACGGACAACAACATTCCGAACAGCGCGTTTCATAACGCGACATACGCGGGGAACTTTGGCTGGATGCCAAATGCAGCGAACGATCTGCGGTTCAGCGTGCGCCACATCATCGTCTCGGGTGGACAGCCAAATGCAATTGCCTTCTTCGGCATTCCCGATGACGGTCAGCAGAAGGAGCAGGACGACTACTACAGCGGAATCTGGAACAACCAGACGACGCGATGGCATAACCAGATCCGCTATGGCGGGCTGCGGCAGAACGGGGAGTATACAGAGTTCGGTGCAACCGGCATCCTCGACCCGAATACGGGTTACTATGACGGCGCGCCGGTGACCCTTACGGGGGCGAATGGATATAGCGTGACAGGGCAGGCACTCTTCCAGTACAGCGCTGATGAGTCCGTATCGATCTCGAAGACGAACCGGGACTTTGTGTATGCGCAGTCGGACTTTCGGCTCAATCCGCACCTGCTTGCGCTGGGAGCGTTCAAGTACGAGAACGAGAGTGGGGCGTCGCTCAACACGGGCTATCCGACGGCGAATATCGAGCGGGGCAACTATAGCTACACGCTGCAGTTCTCCGGGGATGTGAAGAATCGGCTGTTCTATAACCTGGGCACAGGGCTTGAGGACAATGGACTCTTCGGCTTCGCTGCTACGCCGCGCGCGTCGCTGGCGTACTACCTGGTGCGGCCTTCGGGTGCGCGGTTCTTCAGTGGGACGAAGCTGCATGGCAGCTTCGGTAAGGGCATCAAGGAGCCAAGTGTATACGATCAGGCAAACTCGCTCTATGGGACGCTCGCGGCACTGAGCAATGGTAGCGAGTTAATCGCGCAGTACGGCGTAAAGCCGCTGGGCGCGGAGGGCTCCCGCACCTTCGACGGCGGGCTTGATCAGGAGTTGCTTGATGGGCGGGTTCGGATCGGCGTCACTTATTTTCACAACGAGTTCACCAACGGAGTTGAGTACGTTCCACCGTCAGGGCTGATTCAGCTTGGCGTGCCTGCGGCAACTTTTCTCTCGTCGCAGTACATTGGCGCTTACCTGAACTCGTCAGCGTTTCGTTCGCAGGGGATCGAGTTCGAGTCGGAGTTCCGGATCAGCAATCACCTCTTCGCGCGCGGTGGGTACACGTACACGGATGCCGTGGTCCAGCGGTCGTTCTCAAGCGATAATCTCGATCCAGTGTTCAATCTTTCGTCGAACTTCAGCACGGTGCAGATCGGGGCGTACTCTCCGTTGATTGGAGAGCGGCCCTTCCGCGTAGCTCCGCATACAGGGTACTTTGGGCTCAACTACACGCGCTCTAAGTTCTATGGGTCTCTTACGGGAACGCTTGTTGGACGGCGCGACGACAGCGACTTTCTACTGGGCGCGGACTTTGGCAACGAGCTTCTGCTTCCCAATCGCGATCTGCTTGGGTCGTATCAGAGACTCGAGCTTGGTGGCGGATATCAGGCTACTTCGAGAATCAATGTCTATGCCAATGTGCAGAATCTTCTGAGCGAGCATTACTTCGAGGCGTTTGGGTTTCCGGCGCTTCCGTTAACGTTTCGAACCGGGATCAAACTGAACTTCGGTGGAGAGTCGTGGAAGCTGAACTAGACAAGGTCGCGGTCGGGTCCGGAGCGTCTCTTCCTCGCGAAGAGACGCCGGGGACGCGCGCGTCTGAGCGAGCTCATGCGATTGCGGGCGCTGGATTCACGGCGCTGATCGTCGCGCTGGGGGTGGCGCTCGTCGCTGCCACGATGCTGGCGGTTTCGGTCGGCGCAGTTCGTATCCCCGTTTCGGCGATGCTTGCTGCCATGACGGGGCGCGGTGCGTTGACCGACACGCAGCACACGATCCTGTTCGTGATCCGGCTGCCGCGTGTGCTGGCGTCGTCACTCGTTGGAGGCGCGCTGGCTGTCTCCGGCCTTATGTTTCAAGGGCTGTTTCGCAACCCGATGGCGGATCCATACATCATCGGGGCTTCTGGAGGGGCAGCGCTCGGTGCCTGCATTGGAATCCTGTTTCTCTCGCAGATCTCGATCTTCGGATTCAGTGCGACCGCCTTGCTGGCCTTTGTGGGATCAGTGGCCACCATGGCGATCGTGTACAGCCTGGCGCGAACGCGAGGGCGCACGAGCGGCGTGACCTTGCTGCTCGCCGGATTCGCCGTGGGTACGATGTTGACCAACTCTACATATCTCTTCGAGCTCTTCGATCCGAACTCGACGGCGGAGACGAGACTGGTGGCCGCATGGCTGCATGGCACGATCGGCATCCCGGAGTGGAAGCAGCTCGCGGTGGTCTTCTGCCTGTTCCTGATTTCGATGGGGATGGCTTACCCACTGATGCGTCGGCTTAATACGCTTGCGCTCGGCGATGACTATGCGCATCAACTGGGCATTCGCGTGGAGGCGACGCGGGTGTTCGTCATTCTGACGGCGTCGCTGTTGACCGCGATTGCGGTATCGCTAGGCGGGCTGATCAGTTTCGCTGGACTTATAATCCCGCACGTTGCGCGGCTACTGCTGGGGCCAGATAATGTACGCATGCTTCCGGTGACGGCGCTTGCAGGAGCCATCTTCCTGGTCGTAGCCGACACCTTCGCGCGAACACTGCTCGCGCCATCGGAGCTGCCGGTAGGGATCCTCATGGTCTTCCTTGGCGGCCCCTTCTTTCTCTACCTGCTGCGCAACGGGAAGCGGGAGTACACGCTATGACGGCTCTGCTCAGACTCACCGACGTCAGCTTCGCGTATGCCGGTCGGCCGGTGTTGAACGGGGTCAACCTGGAGGTTCCGGAGGGCAGCTGTGCTGCTCTGATCGGCGCGAATGGCGCGGGTAAGACGACGTTACTCCGCCTGGCCTCCGGCAGCCTTAAGGCCAGCGGGGGGGACGTTCTGCTGGGAGGCGAAAAGCCTTCTTCGATCCCATCACGGCAGCGATCGCGGATGGTCGCACTGATTCCTCAACATCTCGAAGTGCCGTTCGACTTTACGGCGCAGCAGATCGTAGAGCAGGGTCGCACACCGTATCTTGGGCTGGTACGTGGGCCTGCGCGAGCGGACCGGCTGGCCGTCGAGCGTGCGCTGGAGTTGACCGATACGCTCGGCCTGCGTCATCGCATCTTCAATGAACTGAGTGGAGGGGAACGCCAACGGGTTAAGATCGCGCTCGGCCTGGCGCAAGGAGCACCATTGCTGCTGCTGGACGAGCCGACACAGAACCTCGACATCGGGCGGCAGGCGGAGTTGATCGACCTGTTGCATCGGCTGCGCGGCGAAGGGATGACGATCCTGGCTTCGATCCACGATCTCCATTTGATCCAGGGAAACTTTTCTACTGTCCATCTGATCGAGCCCGACGGGGCGGTGATCAGTGGGACGGCGGAGGATATTCTGACTCCAGAGAACCTGACCAAGGCGTTTCATTGCGCACCTGGACGCCATCCGCTGTTGCGACACAATTCGTTTGCTTTGGGGGCCATGTGAATCCATGCAGTACGCAACTCGTCGACGATATCTCACGAGCGATCTCGCCGCCCAGCGAGGCTTGGCGCAAGACGGCGCTCGCCCATATCGATCGGTTGACCAAGCCGCTGGGAAGCCTGGGGCGGCTGGAAGAGCTTGCGGTTCAGATTGTCTCTATTCGGCAGGAGATGTTCTCGAATCCTGTGCGCAAGGGGGTTTACATCTTTGCCGCCGACCATGGGATCACCGCCGAAGGAGTGAGCGCGTATCCACGCGAAGTGACGCACCAGATGGTATTGAACTTCCTGGCTCAGGGGGCTGCGATCAATGTGCTGGCGCGGCTGCATCGGGCGGCGCTGCATGTCGTCGACGTTGGGGTTGACGTGGACTTCCATGATCTTGCCGGGCTACGCCATCACAAGATTGCACATGGCACACGCAACATGCTGCATGAGCCTGCGATGACAGACGACGAACTGGCGCGAGCGCTTGCCGTCGGCGTGCAGATGGCCGCATGTGCGGCCTCCGAGGGGCACAGCATGATTGCGATCGGAGAGATGGGCATCGGCAATACGACCGCCGCAAGCGCCATCACATGCGCGCTGACAGGCGCTACCGCGACCGAAGCGACGGGGCGCGGCACGGGCGTGACAGCTGAGGCGCATGCGCGGAAGACCACGATTGTACAGGCGATCGGTGAGCGACACTTCGGGACCATGTTGGCCTCTTCTCCTCTGGAGGTGCTGCGTTGCATTGGCGGACTCGAGATTGCGGCGATGGCCGGGATGATGCTGGCAGGCGCGAGCCACAGGATGGTTGTGGTCGTGGATGGATTCATTTCGACCGCTGCGGCCGCGCTTGCAGTGGCGATCGCGCCCTCCGTGCGGGGATACCTGGTCGCAGGACATCAGTCGGAAGAGCCCGGGCATAGGCTGCTGCTCGAACACTTGGGGTTGAAGCCGCTGCTCACGCTGAACATGCGGCTCGGCGAGGGCACTGGAGCGATGCTCGCGATGCCTATCCTTGAATCTGCGATCGCACTCTATACGCAGATGGCGACGTTCGATTCCGCGGGAGTGAGTGAGGCCACTGCATGAGCATGGCTGGATATCCTGGTCGAGCCTGGTCGGATTTTCTTGCCGCCGTCCAGTTTCTTACGCGCATCCCCGTGCCTGCGCGGCCCTACGAGGCCGATTCGCTGGCGCGCTCGGTCAAGTTCTTCCCGGTTGTCGGGCTGTTGATCGGCGGCATGGGAGCGGTGGTTCATCAACTGCTTGTGCCTCATCTGTCACGCCTAGTCACGGCGTTCTTCGTGCTCGTCTTCCTTGTGCTGGTCACAGGCGGACTACATGAGGACGGGCTCGCCGACGCGGCCGATGGGTTCGGAGGAGGAAGCAGCCGCGATCGCATCCTGCTCATCTTTCGTGACAGCCGGATTGGAAGTTATGGTGGGGCGGCACTCGCGCTTAGCCTGCTCGGGAGGCTGTTGCTGATCGCTTCCCTGCCACTGGGGCAGGTCACGCAGTACCTGATTGCATCGCACGTATTGTGCCGTTGGACCACGCTTCCACTGAGCTACTTCCTACCGTCGGCGCGCTCTCAAGAAGCTGAGCAGAAGGATGGTCTGGGTGCACGGATCGCGCGACTTACGTCGTCAAGCACCCTGCTCGCAGGGACCGTCTTCAGCTTTGCCGTGACGGCCATCCTGCTTCGCGGCTCCGCCCTGGCCGCCATTCTGAGCGCGATTTTGTTGTCGCTCGTGACTGGTTTCTACTACAAGCGGCGCATCGACGGAGTGACCGGCGATTGCTTTGGAGCGACCAATCAACTTGCCGAGATTGGCGTCTATCTTTGCGGAGCGTGGACGCGATGAGCAAGCTTATCTTTCTACGGCACGCGGAGACGGATATGGCCGGAGCCTTCTGCGGACACTCTGACCCGCCGATCAATCGTGGGGGGGGAGAACAGATACGCGACTTGATCACGCGGCTTGGCAATCAGCGGTTCGAAGCAATTTATAGTAGCGATCTGCTGCGCGCAGTCAATACTGCCGAGGTTCTCTCCGCGGCGTATGGCGTACCGTTGACCACAGTGGCAAGCCTGCGGGAGATTCATTTTGGCGAATGGGAAGGGCTGCGCTGGGAGGAGATTGAACGGCGTGATCCAGCTTATGCGGCTCGGTGGATTGCGGAGTTTCCGAAACTGCCCGCACCTGAAGGAGAACGATACGATGCGTTCACAGACCGCGTGCTGGATGCAGTCGACCGTCTGCTGCGCGTGACAGAAGGCGGACCAATCGCGGTTGTCACGCATGCGGGAGTGATGCGCGTTGTCCTCACTATGCTGCTCGGCTGCAGCGACGTTGAGGCATGGGAGAGGACGCGCTCGTACTGCTGCTCGTTCGAATATGCCAGCTCTGCAGTGGCTCAAAGGATCTCGCGATGAAACAACACGAGGTCCAGGTAAGAGAGTTGGCGGGCTGGGGGCTTGATGACTATGAGTATCGCCCCCAGGCGAACACCGAGACAGATCGATCTCGAGCGACAGGTTTGGTCGCTTCACGCTCACCCTTTCAGCAAAGAGACGCAGTGCTTGCGGAGGAGACCTCTGAGCTTCAGGATGAGTTTCTACGGCGGTCGTCGCGGCAGGATCTGCTGGACGAGATGGATGGACTAGATTGGTCGCTGGGTGTGGTCGATCTGCGTGCTCTAATCGCATTTCAGCGGAGAGTCTCATTCGGCCTCGACTCTCCTCTACTGGCAGTACCTGCTGCGCGGGATTGGCCGTCGCTGCTGTCGCATTGTTTTGGCGCGGCAAAGCCAGTGGGGTGCGAGTTGCACTCGGAGGAAGCTCCTGAGACGCTGGTTCTGCGGTCGAGCAATCCGAACCTGCATGTTCGCACGAGCTTCGATGCGGCTCGTCCGTTGAGCATCCACGCTGGAGGGCCATTCTTTGAAGTCGCCTGCTGGCATGGACGATGGTTTCTGCGCGATGGATATCATCGCGCCTACAAGCTCTTGCAGGCGGGCGTCTTCGAGGTTCCAGCGATTGTGGTTCAGGCGCGGACGATCGAAGAGCTGGGCGCGGACCGACCGTGGTTCTTCTCGGAAGAAACGCTCTTCTCGGAGACGCCACCGCTGGTCACAGACTTTCTCAACGACGAACTGGTCCTTACGTACAGTCGGCCGGCACTGCATAAGACGATACGCATCACAATTGAAGAATTCCTTACACCAGTAGCTTTTTAGGAGAACACTATGAGCATCGCAACTAAACGCGGCGACGGCGGCCAGACCGGACTTGCAGGCGGAATTAGAGTTTCGAAGGCCGACCTGCGCGTGGAGTCTTACGGCTCCGTCGACGAACTGAACACGGCCCTTGGCTTCGCGCGCAGCATCTGCACGGACAAAGAAATTGCCGCATGGACAGAGGAGATTCAGCGCACGCTGTTTCGCGTGGGCTCGGCACTGGCCACTCCGCCGGAGAGCAAGAAGCAGCCTCCAATCGTCACGACCGAGGATATCGATATGCTGACCGACCTGGTTCACAGGATTGAAGCGACTGAAGGGATTCTCTCCGATTGGTCGCTGCCGGGCGCGTATACCGAGTCGGCTGCGTACGAGGTCGCGCGCACGGTCTGCCGACGGGCCGAACGTGCCGCCGTTCGCTTCATCGAGGCAGGTGGAGTGGTCCAGCCGACGGTGCTTCCTTACCTCAACCGGCTTTCCGATCTCATCTGGCTGTTCGGGCGTTTGATCGAGATCAAGGCAGGGATTGAGTCGCGGCTGCGGCCAGAGTCCAAGGGCGGTCCGAAATGGTCGCGAGCCTGGTGAGCCAGGAGAAGGCGGCTTTCAGCGACACGGAGCGTGATGCGATCTACCGCGTCATCGCGGCGCGCCGCGATGTTCGTCGCGGGTATACCGACAAGCCGCTGCCAGAGGAGCTGCTGCAGCGGCTGCTTGCTGCAGCGCATCGTGCGCCTTCGGTGGGGCTGATGCAGCCGACGCGCTTTATCGTCGTGCGCGACCGTGCGATTCGCAACGCGGTGCATGACATCTTCGAGGAAGCGAACGCCAAGGCAGCGGCAACGTATGCCGGAGTGCAGCGGGAACGTTATGGAGCGTTGAAGCTCGAAGGCATCCTCGAGGCTCCTCAGAACCTCTGCATCGTGTGCGATACCGGAAGCGAACGTGGGCACAAACTAGGCAGGCATACTATGCCCGAAACGGCGGCCTACTCGACCGTATGTGCGATCCAGAATCTGTGGCTCGCCGCACGCGCAGAGGGTGTGGGCGTGGGCTGGGTGAGCATCCTCGATCCAGTGCGCCTGCGCGCCACGTTGCAGATCCCGGAACACATGCTGCCGGTAGCTTATCTTTGTCTCGGTTATGTCGACCAGTTCGCGACGGAACCTGAGTTGGAACGATCCGGCTGGGAGACGCGCGTTCCATTGGAATCGGCCGTCTGCTACGACGTGTACTCGGAGGAAGACGCATCGTGAGAGCACGCGCCATCATGGTGCTCGGAACCGGTTCGCATGTCGGCAAATCGCTGCTGACGGCCGCGCTGTGCCGTATCTTCGCGCAGCAAGGGTACCGCGTCGCGCCGTTCAAATCGCAGAACATGTCGCTCAACTCTGCGGTCACTCCGGATGGTCTGGAGATCGGCCGGGCGCAGGCACTACAGGCCGAGGCTGCAGGAGTTCTGCCTTCAGTGCACATGAATCCGATCCTGCTGAAGCCGTCCGGCGATATGACCTCGCAGGTTATTGTCCACGGCAAGATTTGGGGCAGATTGTCCGCCTCCGACTATCACCTTCGCCGTGTGGAGGAGCTGCTTCCACTGGTGCGCGAAAGCTATGAGTTGTTGGCTTCGCAGAACGACATCATCATCCTCGAGGGTGCGGGTTCACCGGCGGAGATCAACCTGAAGCAGCACGACATCGTGAATATGCGGATGGCGGAGCTTGCTGATGCGGCCTGCCTGTTGGTGGGGGATATCGATCGCGGCGGGGTCTTCGCGTCTCTTCTCGGTACGGTCGAGTTGCTGGACGCAAGCGAACGAGCTCGGATTCGCGGATTTCTCATCAACAAATTTCGCGGCGACCTCGCGCTGCTTTCGCCCGGCGTGCGCATGATCGAGGAACGGCTTTCAAAGCCGTGCCTCGGCGTGGTCCCGTATCTGCCGCAGCTGCAACTGGACGAGGAAGACAGCCTGGGCCTTCCGTCTATGCGATCGGAGGATTCCACCGTTTGGAGTGAGACATCAGATATGGCGCGTCCATTGCGGGTTGCGGTGCTTGCGCTGCCCTCCTTCTCGAATTTCACTGACTTCGACTCATTGCGCGCAGAGCCGTCGGTCTCTCTCCGTTTCGTGCGGTCGGTGGAGCAACTTACAGGCGCGGATCTTGTCGTCCTTCCCGGCAGTAAGCAGACCGCGGACGATCTGCTATGGATGCGTCGTGAAGGGCTCGATCGTAGCCTGATCGAGCATGCACGCACTGGGTTGGTCGTTGGCATCTGCGGGGGCATGCAGATGCTTGGAGAAGAGATCGTCGACCCGCACCGGATGGAGCACGATGGGCGGCTTGCAGGCCTTGGATTGCTTGCGATCCACACCATGATGCAGCCGCAGAAGATTACGCGGATCAGCTCCGGGCATCTGGCCGATACCTCGCTCTTCGGGCAACGCATTCAGCGGCGCGCGGTCAGCGGGTATGAGATTCATATCGGCGAAACAAGCTACCGCGACGGAGCGAAGCCATTCGCGCGACTCGATGTAGAGCGGACAAGCGAGAGCTTGCCAGATGGCTGCGTCTCGGCTGATGGGCGCATCTTCGGCAGCTATCTTCACGGACTATTCGACGATGATGGCTTTCGCCACACCTTTGTCGCGGCGGCGCGTGCGTTTTGTCGGTTGACTCCGCTTACTGAGGTTGAGGATTGGAAAAAGAAGCGCGAAGAGTCGCTCAACCGGCTTGCCGACGGCGTGCGTGCCGCGCTCGATATGCCGACGATCTTTGCGTATGCCGGCCTTGCCTATCACGAAGAACGAATCGAGCAGGAGTGTCTTTGAATCGCAGCACGCTTCTTCCCGCAGCGTATCTTGTCGACCAGATCGCGGGCGACCCGGAGTGGTTTCCGCATCCGGTGCGGCTGATCGGGCTGGCGATCTCGCGGGGCGAGACGATGCTTCGTCGGAACAATCAGACGGATACGATTGAGCTCGTTACAGGGGCACTGCTCACGCTCTCGGTTGTCGGCGCTAGCTACTGGCTGAGCGCAACGTTGATTGACGCTGCGCGGCGACGCTCGAAGACGCTCGGCGATGCGACAGAGCTTGTGCTCGGCTGGACCTGCCTGGCGGCAAAGAATCTGGAGCAGGAGGGGAGTGCGGTGACGGTTGCGCTCGAGCGTGGCGACCTGCCGCTTGCACGCCATCGCCTTGCGCGCATCGTGGGCAGGGATACGGAGCAACTGAGTGAGGCGGAGGTCAGTCGCGCTGTGATCGAGACGGTGGCGGAGAGCGCATCGGATGGCGTGATGGCTCCGATGTTTTATATGGCTCTCGGCGGGGTTCCACTTGCGATGGCCTATAAGGCAGTCAACACACTGGACTCGATGATCGGCCACGCAGACGACCGGTACTTTTATTTCGGCAAGGTTGCGGCACGGCTCGACGATGCGGCGAGCTTTCTTCCTGCGCGGCTTACTGCGCTTGCGATTGTGGTGGCTGCTGGTTGGGTCGAGCAGGCGGATCCGCAGGCAGCGTGGAAGACGTGGCAGCGGGATGGCGCGAAGCATAAAAGTCCCAACGCCGGCCAGCCGGAGAGCGCGATGGCGGGCGCGTTGCAGTGCGCGTTGGGCGGCGACAATACGTATGCGGGGGAGCGAGTCACGGCGCAGCGTATGGGGCATGAGTTCCCTCCGCCTACGGCAAAGAAGGCGCGCCAGGCGATACGTGTTGTGTCGGCAGCATCAATCCTTGGCCTGGGCGCGGCGGTGCTGTTGGCGACGCTGCTGCGCGCGGAGAGGCGAAGCTAATATGGCGACCCATGAGCCGTACCCAATGCACGGCGGCCAACTGCGACAGATCGCCGAGCGGTTTGAGATTCCCCTGTCGGAGCTATCGGACTTCAGCGCCAACATCAATCCGGAAGGACCACCTGCCGGTGCGCTTGATGCGATGCGCAGAGCGCTGGAAGAACCGGCGACATTGATGGACTACCCCGACCTGCAAGAGACTGAGCTCAAGCGAGAGATCGCTCGGTATGTTGCGGTTCAGGCCGAGAGTATTACTGTCGCGAATGGCTTTGTGCCGCTTCTCGAAGCTGCACTGCGGGCGCTGCGCATTCGGCGTTGCCTGCTGCCGGTTCCTGCTTTTGTGGAATATCGCAGAACGCTGGAGCGGCTGGGCGTGGAGATTGAGACGCGCGGGCTGTCTTCGGACAACTGCTTTGGCTACGATCCTGTCCACATGCTCGATGAGCGATACGATGCGATTCTCCTGGCGAATCCGCAGAATCCATCTGGGGTGTGTCACAGCGCGCACGAGATGCGCGCGTTGGTCGCCCAGGCATCGAGCCGGAAGATGGTTGTGCTGCTCGACGAGGCCTTCATCGACTATCTTCCCGAGCGATCGCTGACGACGATGACGGATGAGTTTCCGAATCTGATCGTCTTTCGCTCGGTCACGAAGTTCCATGGCATGCCTGGATTGCGTGTCGCCTATGCGGTCGCAAACCCCACTGTTTCATGCGCAATCAGCGACGGCCTTCCTCCGTGGCCGATCACGACGATTGCGTCCCGTGGCGTAGGCGCTGCACTCGACGATCAGGACTACCCGTTGCGCGCTCGATCGAGAAACGAGGAGCACCGAGAGGTATTGCGGCAAAGGCTCGAGATGCTTGGGCTTACTGTGTACCCATCGGCCGCGAACTTTCTTCTCTTTCAGCTTCGCTCGGACGAGGGCTTCCGGATCGATTCGGATCGCTTCTGGCGGCACATGATTGTGCATCATCGGATTGTGCTGCGCGCCTGCGGGAACTACGAAGGGCTTGGTCCGGGCCACTTCCGTGTCGCGGTGCGCGGGGCTGAAGAAAACGAACAATTGGTGACCGCGATCGAGGCTTCTCTCACGCAGTTGAGGGGCGGTGATTGAACGTCGCGGCCAGCGCGAAGTGCCTTCAGGCGGTCGGCTTGTCGGGCGGAGGCTCCACTGCGCAGAAGTCGTCGAGGAAGCGGCTGCCGTAGCTCTCGACCAGCGCCTGAACACGGTCGGGTGATGCGGCGCGAACCATGATTCCGGCGTGATGGTGCTTCTGCATGCGGAGGATGATCTCGGGATCGGTGAAGCCACTGAGGTCTGGCTGCTCCTGGCGGGCGAGGCAGATGATGCTCCCGGCGTAGTCTTCGCTCAAGGCGGGCAGGCTGTAGGGAGTGCGGGTGATCAGCGCGACTTCGATGCGCGCCCACTCCACCCATGGGTTCAGGCCCTTCGAGCTCTCGACGAGTTCCGCGATGTAAGCACCGCCGACGCGAGCGGCGGTCTCGAGGAAGTAGAAGCTGCCGTCGGCGTGCGACTTGATGAATTCGGTGTGGGTGACACCGCTGATCATGCCGAGAGCACGAATGGTCTCGCCGTGAATCTTTCTGAGTTCGCGCGCGTCGCTTGAATTTGGATCGAGCGAGCGAGTGGTGAAAACTCCGCCCTGGTGCATGGTCTGCATCGGCGGCTTGCCGTACTGGTGCGGGGCGGCGAAGAGGACCTCGCGGTTCCACGTGACGCCTTCGACGTGATAGACCTCGCCGGGGACGAAGCGCTCCAGAACGTAGTGGGACTGGAGATCGCCGAGGTCGTCCAGAATGCGCCAGATTTGATCGGCATGATCGATGGACTTGATGCCGATCGCAGAGGCGTTGGTGCGTGGCTTGAGCAGCCAGGGACCGGGGACCTCACGGAGGAACGCAGCAACGTCTTCGTGATGGAAGACGCCCGTGAACGCCGGAACAGCGATGCCCGCCTGACGCGCGGCGACGCGCATGGCGAGCTTGTCGCGGAAGAAGCGTGTGGCGCTCTGGCCCATACCGGGGAGCCGCAGGTGTTCGCGGAGTAGCGCGGCGTGCTCGAGGTCGAACTCGTCGAGTGCGACGATCCGGTCGATGGGCTGCGAGCGCAGGAGCCAGGTGACCGTGTTGAGCACCTGCTCCGGCGTGAGGCCCTCGGGCATGGTGTGCAGACCGGCGAGCGAGTCCAGAGGCCAGTCGCCATTTTTGAGCTCTTCGACCGTGAGCAGGAAGACGCGGCAGCCCAACCGCGCGGCCTCGCGCAGAAAAGCCTGCCCCTTTTCGTACGTACTGATGCAGAAGATGGTTGGTTGCCGTGCTGCTTCGCTCATTCAACCCCACTCAGGATCAATCTGCTTCGAAGGTACAACGTTGCCGTGTCTTCCGCTTAAATTTTCTATGTCTACTTTGCGGGCTCTTCGGCGAAGGTCTGACGGACGCCCTCTTCGAGGCTGGTGAACGGCGCGGTGTAGCCCGCCTCGCGGAGCCCACGCGTATCGGCTTCGGTGAAGTGCTGATAGCGGCCCTTGAGATCGCCGGGGAACGGGATGTATTCGATCTCGCCCGGGCCGTGGACCTGCATCAGCGCCTCAGCGACGGCCTTGAAGGTGCGAGCCTCGCCGGTGCCCGCGTTGACGATGGCCTGCACGGGCTGCTTCGGCGCCTCCGACTCGCTCTCCGAAGACAGACCGGCAAAGAAGATATTCATGCGGGCGAGATCGTGGGCGAAGACGAAGTCGCGGCGCTGTTCACCGTCGGCGTAGCCGCCCGAGCCCTCGAACATGCGGATCTTGCCGGTGTCTTTCAACTGCCGGGTGAAGTGGTGGATGACCGAGGCCATGCGGCCTTTGTGCTGCTCGCGTCGGCCGTAGACGTTGAAGTAGCGCAGGCCGACGACGGTGCTCTTGAGGTGCGGCATGAGGCGACGAACGTAGTCATCGAAGACAAGCTTGGAGTAGCCGTAGACATTGAGCGGGCGCTCATTGGCGGGGATCGGGGCGAACTCCGTGCTTGCGCCATAGACCGCAGCGGTCGAGGCGTAGACGAAGGGGATACCGCGATCGGTGGCGAAGTGCAGCAGCTCCTTCGAATAGGTGAAGTTGTTGTCCATCATGTATTGGCCATCGTCTTCGAGCGTGTTCGAGCAGGCGCCCTGATGGAGGATGGCGCGGATTCCAGCGGACGCAAGGGATCCCGAATGAAGCGCGGCGCGGAACTCGCGCTTGTCCATGTAGTCTGCAAACTGCGCGCCGTGGAGGTTGAGGAACTTCGGGCCGCTGAGATTGGGCGCGGGAGCGAGGTTGTCGACGACAAGGATGTCGCTCTCGCCGAGGCGATTCAGATCGTGGATCAGATTGCTGCCGATGAAGCCGGCTCCGCCGGTCACAATAATCACTGCGTTTCCTCTTACTTTCAAACTATGGCTCAAATACGAGCGACACAAAAGGGCGTGCTGCGGTTTCTTACACGCTGGATGACTTAGCTACTGCGAGCTTCTTAACGATGTTGGTGGTCGAGTGTCCGACGACCGTTGGAACGATCTCGACTCGGCCTCCGTGGGCGAGAACGTCTTCGTGCCCGACCACGGTTTCGACGGTATAGTCGCCGCCTTTGACCAGCACATTTGGCTTGATAGCGCGGATGAGTTCGAGCGGAGTCTCCTCGGCGAAGAGGACGACGCCATCGACTGCGGCTAGCGCGGAGAGCACGCGGGCGCGCTCCCACTCGCCCACGATGGGGCGCGTCGGGCCTTTCAATGTGCTGACGGAAGAGTCGCTGTTGAGGCCGAGGATGAGCTTCGAGCCGAAGCGGTGACACTCTTCGAGCAGCGTGATGTGACCGACGTGCAGCAGATCGAAGCACCCGTTGGTGAAGACGATCGTCTCCCCGGCGGCGCGCCATTCGGCAGCGCGCAAGGCCATACGCGGCAGATCGAGAATCTTCTCCTGGGCCGAGATCCCGGAGCTCGGCGTGAGGGCAGCGATCAGCTCGTGCGTCGCGATCGGGACGGTCCCGACCTTGCCCACTACAATGCCTGCCGCGAGATTGGCCAGCTCAACGGCGACGGAGATCGAGAGGCCACCGACCGTAGCCGCCGCGAGCGTCGCGATGACCGTATCGCCAGCGCCCGAAACGTCAAAGACCTCGCGAGCTCGGGCCGGTGCATGAAAGGTCTTGTCCGGCCCGATGACGGTGATGCCCTTCTCGCTCATGGTCACGGTGAGGAAACCGATGTCGTGCTCGGCGAGCATGACATGGCCAGCCGCGAAGAGGCTCTGGAGTTGCTCGGGGGTGTGATAAGCGGTCATCCGGGCAGCAACCGCAAGCTCACCCAGGTTGGGACAGATGGTGGTCGCGCCGGAGTACTTGCTGAAGTCCGGCGTCTTCGGATCAACGAGCACCGGGATGTTGTGCGCTCGAGCCGCGCGGATAACCGCCTCGCAGAGCGCGGGAGTCAACACACCCTTGGCGTAGTCCGAGAGGATGACGGCGGACATCTTCGGTGTCAGTTCGACGACGCGTTCGAGCAGATGCTGCTCTTCGATCGCGGAGCGGGGATCGCGGCTCTCGATATCCAGCCGCAAAAGCTGTTGCACACGGCCGACGATCCTGGTCTTCGAGATGGTGGGGTGCGTGCCGGTGACTACGCCGAGTGTGTCGACGTGGGCACCTTCGAGGATAGCCGCAAGCTCTCCGCGCTCGGCATCCTGTCCCCAGAAGCCTGCGAGGAAGGCCTGGCAGCCGAGGCCCGCGAGATTCATGGCAACGTTGGCCGCGCCGCCTGCGCGCTCGTATCGCTGCGCGTGGCGCAGTACGGGAACGGGAGCCTCGGGCGAGATCCGGTCTACCTCGCCGATGATGTAGCGGTCCAGCATCAGGTCGCCGATGACGAGCACTTTGAACTGGCTAAAACCGCCTTCCAGCAAATTCAGAATTGGAGCAAGTTCCGCGAACATGATTCGTTGAATCCCTCGGTCTTCACCCTATCATCGCATCAGACTATCTTCGACCCGCTCGAGCACCTCGGCCACGGTGATCGAGGCGATACAGCGCTTCTTTTCGAGGATGCAGGTCTCGAGGCCGCACCCCCAGCAATCGACCGGATGATAGAGGACGCGATGATGCGGTCCGTAAGGAAACCAGATGCGGGGTTTGTTGCGGGCGGAGAAGATGGCCACGCACGGAGTCTGGACGGCTGCGGCCAGGTGCATCGGCCCGCTGTCGTGGCCCAGGAAGAGCCGGGACTCGGCGAAGACGGCCGCGCTTTCGCGGGGGGTGAGCTGGCCGCAGAGATTGAGGACTGCGCCGGGATTCGACACTGCCGAACGCCAGCCTGTGGCGGCGAACTCTGAGGCGTCTCGCTCGTCTGCGGACCCGCAGAGCACCAGGGCGAATTCGGGGTGGAGTTGCGCGATGCGGGTCAGTAGCAGCCGCCAGTTGTCTGCGCCCCAATCCTTCGCCTGCATCTTCGTGCCGACGCTGACGGCGAGGAGCGGGCGGCCATCTGCGGGCACGAGTGCCTCACGAGCGCGGGTCACCTCTGCTGGAGTCAGGCGCAGGCTCCAACTCGCGGGGTCGTCCAGCCGACCGTCTCCAAGGGCGGCAAGATTTCTCACCAGACGCGCGGCTTCAGGTTCCAACTGCTGCTCTGAAGCTTCCAGCCGGTTGCGTTGCATGTCGTCCGTCAGCGGAACGCCGATCTGGCGGAAGATTCCGGCGCAGCGAAAGAAGAGTGCATCCCGACGAGCGACTGCGGTTCCGCGCGCTGCGGCCAGGTAGACGACCATCTGGGGACCCCAGAGAATCAGTTGGAGCCAGAGGCGGAAGAGTTCGCGCAGGCTGCGGGTGCCGACTGGGTACTGCAGGTAGCTGTGGACAAGGCCAGTATTGGCAAGGATCGAGGCAGCGGGCGGAGCCTTGGCGACGACTGGAAGGTTGGTGAGCATGCGGCGGTCCGCCTCTGGAAAGGCCCTCGCGACCAGATGCAGCGCGGGAAGCGCGACCAGCGTGTCGCCGAGACTACCGAGCCGGTAGATCAGAACGCGTTTCGCTGGCGAGCTCACCGTGCCCCCAAGTCTGCTTCATCCTGCGGAGGAGAGCAACTGCTGATAAAGTTCAGAGGGCGGTATTGCCACGGAAACTGATCCACGCTGTTTGAAAGACAGCGCCGCCTGCTCGATAACCAATGATTGACGCCCAGACGATAACGCAGCTACACGATAGAGCTACGGCCCAGTGGCACGAGAACGCCCAGGAGATCGAGGCCCGAGGGTTGATGTGCTTCGTCCTCGACCAGCATCGCGCCAACTTCGACCTGTGGCACCAGGAAGACCGGGCTCGCGATAAGAGCGCTACGGCCGAGAACATCACGCAGGTCAAGCGCGCGATCGACTATCTGAACCAGCGGCGGAATGATCTGGTTGAGAAGATCGACCTGACCCTGCTGGCGAACGTCCACCAGCAGAATGAGAATGCGCCGCTGCACTCGGAGACGCCAGGGCTGATTATCGACCGGCTTTCGATCGCCGCGCTGAAGATCTACCACACAGGCGAGGAAGCCCAGCGGGAGACGGCGACCGAGGCACACCGCTCCTGGAACTTGAACCGGCTGGCCGTGCTCGAAGAGCAGCGTTCCGATCTGGCTCATTGTCTCGACGCGCTCTGGAAGCAGGTGCTGGCCGGGGAACGACGCTTCAAGCTCTACCGCCAGATGAAGATGTATAACGATCCTGAGCTCAACCCGGTGCTCTACAGCCGTGAGGGGTGTTGACCTGACGCCCCCTCTCTGCGTATAAAACCGAGACAAGCACATTCGACGAAAAGAAGTCCCGCGTACGAGAGTAGTCCGCACCCACGGGGGACGAGGTAAGATGGCCCAAACGAAAGCAGCGACCATTCCGGTGACCAAGAAAACTCCACGCACACTAGCTGGCGATGTCCTCGTCCCTCAGGACGAGACGCGCGCGCGCGCGCTGCTTCTCTACGAAGCAGCGGTACGACTGATGCAGGAAGGCAAGTACGAGGCCGCCCACACCAAGTTCGATCAGCTTCTGGCGGAGAATCCGGGTGAGCTTGCCGATCGCATCCGGATGTACATCAATGCCTGTCTGTCCCAGGTCACGAAGGGCAAGACCGACTTCAAGAGCCACGAAGAGCGGTACGACTATGCCATCTCACTGCTCAACACGGGGCAGTATGAGGATGCGCGGGACGAGCTGAAAGTGATCCTGGCAGAAAACAAGACGGCGGACTATGCCTTCTATGGGCTCGCCGTGCTGGCCAGCATGACGGGCGACTCGCACACCTGCCTCGAACACCTTTCGGAGGCGATTCGGCTGAACTCGCGCAACCGGATTCAGGCGCGTTCCGATTCGGACTTTCAGGATATGGCCGACGATCCGCGCTTTACCGAGCTGCTCTACCCGGAAGTATGATGAGCGTGGGCGCGGCATCATCGCAGCCGCATCCCACGCAAGTTCCATAGACGGCGGATGCGCGGCTCGATACGATCCACGTTGCCATGTCCAGCTATGGGAGCAGTTCGTCCGATTCGCCGCATCCTGCCTCGTGCCGGATGCCTTTGGCATTTCTCCCAGAAAATCAGGAGCATGAACCGTTGGCCAAGTTGAACTCCTCCTCTCCCGACCGGGATGCGCTTCGGGTTGTTGCGATTGGGGGCGGCACCGGGCTATCGACGCTGCTGCGCGGGTTGAAGCGGTTCGTTCCCCGGCCTCCCGGGCTGGATTCCGCCAGCGGCGCTGCCGACGATGCGGCCTGCGCGAACACCGTCTGCCGGATTCGCGACCTCGCCGCCGTCGTGACGGTCACCGACGATGGAGGATCTTCCGGGCGGCTGCGCGAAGACCTCAAGATGCTGCCTCCGGGCGACGTACGCAACTGCATGGTCGCGCTGTCGGAGGACGAGCACCTGCTCTCGCAGCTCTTCCGGCATCGGTTTCGGCAGGGGGACCTTGAAGGCCACAGCTTCGGCAACCTCTTCGTCGCGGCGCTGACGGAGCTTACCGGCGACTTCTCGCTGGCTGTGCAGATGTCGTCGCAGATTCTCGCCACGCGCGGGCGCATCTATCCGGCAACCAACTCCAACGTGACGCTTGAGGCGCTGATGGACGACGGCAGCCTGGTGAAGGGTGAGACCAACATCACGGCGAGCAAGCAGCGCATCGTCGAGCTGATGCTCAATCCCAGGACCGTCAACCCGTTGGCCGAGACGATCGAGGCGATTGCGCATGCGGACCTGATCACGCTCGGGCCGGGGTCGCTCTACACGTCGCTGATCACCAACCTGCTGGTGCAGGGCATTCCTGAGGCGATGGCTGCCTCGAAGGCAACACGCGTTTACGTCTGCAACCTGATGACGCAGGCGAACGAGTCGCTGGGGCTGACGGCCTCGCAGCACATCGAGAAGATCCTGAAGCATGCGGGCGCGCTGAAGGACCCGATCTTCGACTATGCGCTGATCAACGTCGCGCCGATCTCGGCTTCAGTGGCCGAGCGCTACGCTCGTGAGGGACAGAGCCCGATTGAGGCCGATCTTGAGCGTGTGCGATCGCTGGGTGTTGAGCCGATCACGGGCAACTTCGCTCATGAAGGCGATGTGCTGCGGCACGATTACGACCACGTTGCCGAACGGCTGGTGGAGCTGGGTTCGCGCTCTGTCGCCGCTACGCTGCGGGCTTAAATTTCGAGCTAGGCGGTAGGGGACGCCAGTGGGGCAATCGAAACCAAAGGGGCCGGTGGGAGAGATTCGGGGGATTCCAGTGTTCGCTTGAGCTGGCCACAGGCGGCGTAGATATCCCGGCCACGGGGGCGGCGGATGAAGGTGGGCAGGCCGGACTCGCGCAGGATGGTCTGGAAGGTCGTGACCGTGGCGGGGGAGGGCTCGCCGAAGGGCATGCCGGGGCCGGAGTTCCAGACGATCAGGTTGACCTTGGCGGGGATGTCGCTGAGTAGCGCGATGACTTCGCGGGCGTGCTCGGGCTGGTCGTTGATATCGCGCAAAAGGACGTATTCGAAGGTGACGTACTCGCGGGGGCGGCGGGGGATGGCGCTGACGGCGTCGAGGAGTGCCTGGATGTTCCACTTGCGGGTGATCGGCATGATGGACTCGCGGACGATGTCGTTGGAGGCGTTGAGGGAGAGGGCCAGGTTGGGCCGGATGGGCTCCTTCGCGTAGGCCTCGATGCCCGGCAGGATCCCGGAGGTGGAGACAGTCATGCGCGACTCGGGGATCTTCATCTCGTGGACGAGGATGCGGACGGAGTCCATGAAGTTCTGGAAGTTGAGGAAGGGCTCGCCCATGCCCATGAAGACGAGATTGATGCGGGCGGGGGTGGGGTTGCCACGGCTGCTGCCGGGGGTGACGGCGTGACGGTTGAGGACGGCGGCGACCTGTCCGGCGATTTCCCCGGCGGTGAGGTTGCGGCGGATGCCGAGCTTGGCGGTGAGGCAGAACTGGCAATTGACGGCGCAGCCGACCTGGCTGGAGATGCAGATGGTGGCGCGCTTGTAGACGGGTGAGGCCTTCTCGGCGGCGGTTTCGGTCTCCGCTGGCTCGGCTCCGTCGCCGTTGGGCATCCAGACGGTCTCGACGGTCTCGCCGTCGGCCATCTGGACGAGGTAGCGCTCGGTGCCATCGACGGATTTTGCGGTCTGGACGATCTGGGGCAGGCCGATGGGATGCTCGGCTGAGAGGCGGTCGCGGAGTTCGGCGGGAAGGGTTGTGACCTCGTCGAGGGAAGCTACGCGCTGGCGGTAGAGGGCTTCGGCGAGCTGGGCGGCGCGGTAGGGCTTCTGGCCGTGCTGGGCGAGCAAGGCGGTGAGCTCGGCGCGAGACTGGCCGAAGAGGGGCTGGGAGAGCTTCGGCTGGGCAGCGACCGGCTCAGGCCTATCTGGGAGCTGGCCGAGGGCCTGCTCGGCCGATAGGTCGGGCTCCGGCTGGCCGATGGGCTCTTCGGTGAGGGGTGTACCCCCCACCTCGTCATTTTCGTGCAAAGTCTTCAATCGATTACTCTTAAGCTCGGACTTCGGATTCAGAGGCTCTTGATTCAGAGGCTCTTCTGGAGCGCTTGCTGTCCGAAATCGGGCGGTTTTCTGGGCGGCGTCTGTCAAAGAGGGCCACTCGTCCAGTATACCGGCTGGAAACTTCCGGCGCTTCCCTCTCTCGATCCTCCGCTCGTTCCGCGCCGACCGTCTGTCGAGCGGCTGTCGAGCGGCTAGGGGTTCCAGGGGTGGGGAGGTGTGGGAGACGACTCGCTCGCGGGTTCCGGGCGGACGCAGTAGTTTGCGAGAATGGGCGGGAGGTAATTCAGGATGATGGTTTGGCGGAGATCGGGTTGGTGGGGCGGAGCGCTCTTCGCGCTGGCGCTGCTTTCGTCGGGCAGCTTCAGCGGCGTGGCACGCGCGGAGGGAAAGCTCGTCCGGGCAGATGATTCGAAAGCTGGGGCTGCTCCGACGGCAGGCGAAGTAATCGCACGGATAAAGCAGAAGACCGGGGTTACGCTTCCAGCCGATACGGTCGACACCATCAAAGCTGGAGATGCCGCGACGCCGGTTACCGGCATCGCCACCACTTTCACGCCGACGATGGCCGTGCTGCGCAAGGCGGTTGCGGATGGCGACAACCTGATCGTCACGCATGAACCGAGCTTCTACAACCATCTGGACGAGGCGACGCTGTTTACCCACGATCCGGTCTACGGGGAGAAGATCGCCTATATTGCAGCGCATCACCTGGTGCTGTTCCGCTTCCACGACGGCTGGCACGGACGCAATCCGGACGGGATTGCCGAGGGCTGGATCAGGAAGGCGGGCTGGGAGAGCTTTCGCAGACCTGGAGATGAATTTCTGTTTACGCTGCCGAAGACGACGCTGGGTGGGCTGGCCCAGCAACTGAAGACGACCTTTGGGGCGCGGATTGTGCGCGTGGTTGGCGATCCGGCGATGCCGGTGACGAAGATGGCGCTGTCGCTTGGAGCCGGGGGCGAGGAGTCGGAGATCAAGGCGCTGGAGCGGGATGATGTTGAGGTACTGGTGGCGGGCGAGGCGCGGGAGTGGGAGACGGTGGAATATGCTCGGGATGCGTCGCTTGAAGGGCGGCATAAAGCATTGATTCTGCTGGGGCACAATACGTCGGAAGAAAGTGGGATGGACAACTGCGCGAGTTGGCTGAAGGGTTTGTTTCCGGGGATGCGGGTCGACTTTATTCCGGCGGGCGAGCCGTACTGGCTGCCGGGAGACAAAAGATAAAAAGCGCCCTGCGCGGGCGGCGGTCACTTCGTGACATGTGATCGCTTTGCGTGGCCCGACCGATGGTCGGCACGAGATTCGGTGCCGACCATCGGTCGGGTCACGCGAAGCTTCCACACACCACGAAGTGGTCGCCGCCCGCGCAGGGCGCTTTTCCGTTGTGAAAGAATGGGGAGAAGGAGATTCATGTCCGCAACCCTGGCTGAGAACGTCCCCGCACCCCTGGCATCCGAAACCTCGCCCCGCAACATCCGCCGCACCGTCCTCGACAACGGCCTCCTGGTCCTGACGGAGAGCATTCCCCACGTCCGCAGCGTATCAATGGGCGTCTGGATCAACTCCGGCGCACGCGATGAGACGCCTGAGCTGAACGGGATGTCGCACTTCGTCGAGCACATGGTCTTCAAAGGGACGACAACGCGGTCTGCGCAGCAGATTGCGCGCGAAGTGGATACGATTGGCGGCAATCTGGACGCGTTTACGGGTAAGGAGACGGTCTGTTTCAACATCAAAGTGCTGGATGAGAACATGACCCCGGCGCTGGACGTGTTGGCCGATCTCGTTTTGAATCCTACCTTTACCCCCCCGGACCTGGAACGCGAGCAGGGTGTGATCCTCGAAGAGATCAAGATGGACGAGGACAACCCGGACTACCTGGTCCACGAGGTTTTCACACAGAACTTCTGGAAGAACGATCCGCTGGGCAGGCCGATCCTGGGGACGGCGAAGACGGTTTCGAGCTTCAACCAGCAGAGTGTCTTCGACTTTTATGCGAGCCGATTTACGCCGGCCAACATGGTGTTTTCGGCGGCGGGACATCTGGATCACGATCAATTTGTGGGACAAGTAGCCCAGCAGTTCGCTTCACTGTCGTCGAGCTCTGGAGCGGTTGTGGCCAAGCAGGACGCGGCTCCGGCGAACCCGCACATCACGCTGAAGCGCAAGCGGTCGCTGGAGCAGGTGCAGGTTTGCCTGGGGGTTCCGGCTCCGCGAGTGAACGATGCGGGGCGGTATGGCGTCTACCTGCTGAACACGATGCTGGGCGGCGGGATGAGCTCGCGTCTGTTCCAGACGATCCGCGAGGACGCGGGGCTGGCGTACTCGATCTATTCCGAGATGAACCCATTTCGGGATACGGGGTCGCTGTGCGTGTACGCCGGGACGTCGATCGACAAGACGGCGCAATTGCTGCGGCTTACGCTGGACGAGTTGCGGCGTCTGAAAGAAGAGACGGTGTCGGAGGCGGAGCTGAAGCGGGCCAAGGACCAGTTGAAGAGCAATATCGTGCTGGGGCTTGAGAGCTCGTCGAGCCGGATGTCGAATCTGGCGCGACAGCAGATGTACTTTGGCCGGTTCTTCGGCGTGGACGAGATTACGCGGGAGATTGAAGCGGTGACCCCGGCGGTTGTGCAGACGATCGCGCAGCAGCTCTTCCGGCCCGAGGTGATGGCGCTGACGCTGCTCGGCAACCTGGGGACGCTAAAGGTGACGCGCGAGGATTTGGCCTGCTGATTGGGCTTTGAGACTGCCTGCAAGCGGGCGTGCTAGAGTTTGAAACGGCTGGAGCTTGAGCCGCTGGGAAGTAGTCCCGAGCGGAACGATTTTTGGATTTTAGAAGAGCATGAGGACGACTGAAGCGCCATGAGAGAGATTCCTGGGAGCTGGACGATGTTGAAGGGTATGAGCCGCAGGGCTGAGGCTGCGAACGGCGAAGACGGGTTTACCCTGATCGAGCTGCTGATCGTCATGTCGGTCATCCTGATCCTGATGACGCTGGCCGTGCCGCAGATGTTGAAGCTGCGCAAGCAGGCGAATGAGACGTCGGCGATCCAGTCGGTACGGACGATTGGGCAGGCGGAGTTGCAGTACAACTCGGCTTACCCTGGGAACGGCTTCTCGTGCTCGCTGCCGATGCTGGGTGGACAGCCGGGCTCGGGCGCGCCGAGTGCGCAGGGTGCGCAGCTGATCCCGCAGGACCTGACCGCCGGGCAGAAGGCGGGATACACGTTTGCCATCACGAATTGCAGCAAGGTGAATGTGAACAACCAGGATATGTACACGTCCTACACGATCACGGCGGTGCCGCAGGCGATCGGCAAGACGGGTGACCGGGGCTTCTGCGCGGATGAGAACAACGTGATCAAGTACGATCCGGCGGGTGGAACGAACTGCACCCAGTCGATCCAGTAAGGACGAATTTGAGAGCGAGTGTAGGAACGATTCTGCTGGCGGGTGTCCTTTTGGGGACGCCCGTTGTGCGTGCGCAGTCGGCGCCTGCGATGCCTGCGGCCAAGTTGAACCCGGCGGCGGAGCTGGTGGTGAAGCTCGTCGACGACCACTACAACAGCTTGAAGTCGCTGCAGACCCAGTACACCGAGCACTATACCGGCATGGGGATGGACAAGACCGAGACCGGCACGCTGCTGCTGAAGAAGCCTGGAAAGATGCGCTGGAACTACGACCAGCCTGCGGGGAAGGTCTTCATCCTGGACGGCAAGTTTGGGTGGTTCTACACACCGGGTGACGCGCAGGCGCAGAAGATTTCGGCAAAGCAGTTGGACGATCTGCGGTCGCCGCTGCGGCTGCTGCTTGGGCACACGAAGCTGAAGAGTGAGCTGGATGGGCTGGATGTGAGTGAGGACCTTGGAGTCTTCCGCATCACCGGCGTGCCCAAGGGCATGGGGCAGCGGGTGAAGCTGCTGACGTTGGATACGACGGCGACGGGAGCGATCACGAAGATGCGGCTCGAAGAGGTCGACGGCTCGGCGACGGAGTTCACCTTCAGCGGCATGAAGGAGAATGCTCCGGTGAGTGAGGGAGAGTTCAACTTTACGCCGCCTGCGGGCGTTTCGATCGTGGAAGGCCAGCCGCCGATTTAGGGGATGGCCTTCCACTTTTTCGGGTGCGGTTACCCAACGTGAACGGTGCCCATCTCACCAAAATCGACCTTGCCGCCGGTGAGGGCTGCGGCGAGATATTTGGCGCTCCGCACGAGCGTACTGGAGGATGCCTGCCAATATTCGGCCTCGGTGACGTCGACGCGGAGAATGGTGATCGCAGGATCATCTTCGCCGTCCGGAAACCAGGCCTTATACATGGGGTTCCAGAGTGTGCGGATCATGGCTCGATCGGTTGAGACTCTGGCGCGGCCTTTGACGGTGATGAACTTCGAGTCGCCTGGATCGGCGTAGAGCAAGCTGACATGGGCATCGTGCTCGATCTCGGAAACCTTGCCGGACTCGCCGCGTGTAAGGAACCAGAGGGTCCCATCGAACTCCTCGGTCTTCTGCGTCGCCATCGGACGGCTGTCGATCGAACCATCGGGGCCAAGGGTGGTCATCATGGTGATACGGATGTCGCGGACGAGTTCGCCGATCTTCTTCAGGCCTTCCGCGCCGGTTAGCTCTTTGTGTTCGCTCATAAAATCCTCTGGAAGTTACGATGCGGCGGGCGGGCGAGGGGTGGGCCTCGCGGGGCAGCAGAGGAAGCGGCCATTCGCCGTCTTTTGATGTAGCTGGGGTAAAATTGTGGGAGTTTGTTCGCGATACGCGCGAATTTTGATCGGCGTCGCCGTGGGTTCTTCCGTGGACCCTGGAGTGGCGCAGGAAAGTAGAGCACCCTGTTGAGCCACCTGAGTATCCCCTCCAGCGAGATCGAGTCCCTGAACCTGAGCCAGCTTTCCACCGCCGAGTTTCATGCCGCTGTGCATGCGCTTGAGCCCAAGGTCGCGGTCTTCGACTGCGACGGAACGCTGTGGTCGGGCGATGCGGGCTCGGAGTTTATGCACTGGTCGGTCGAGACCGGGCTGCTGTCCCGCGAGGCGACGGACTGGCTGGATGCGCGGTATCGCGGGTACAAGCGCGGCGAGGTCTCGGAGCTGGCGATCTGCGGCGAGATGGTGCAGGTCTACCAGGGGCTGCGCGAGGAGGAGATGCGCCGGGCGGCGGCGGCCTTCTTCGAGAAGCATGTTCAGCGGCGGATCTTTCCTGAGCTGCGGGTGTTGATCGCTGAGCTGAAGAAGCAGGGTGTCGATGTCTGGGCGGTCAGCTCGACCAACGACTGGGTGATCGAAGAGGGCGTGCGCCGGTTTGAGATTCCGGCGAACCGAGTGCTTTCGGCGCGGGTGCAGTCGGTGGACGGCGTGGTGACGGACAAGATTCTCGACGTGCCGACCGACGAGGGCAAGGTGACGGCGCTGGCGCGGGTGGGGCTCACGGCTCCGGACTGCGTCTTCGGGAACTCGGTCCACGATGCGGCGATGCTGGCGATTGCGCGGCGGGCGTTTCCGGTCAATCCTACGCTCGGGTTGGCTGAGCGGAGCGCGTTTGAAGGCTGGCCGGTCTACTTCCCTGCGGGGACAGGCACCGTCTAGCCGTTCGCAGCATTATCCTCGATTTCCGCTTGTCCGTCCGGTTTTGCCGGTTGTCGACCTTGAGCCGTGCACGGGTTTCTGGGAGTGGTTCGTCTATTCCCTCCGCTCGACCGTCTAAAGTGGAGACAGTGAAAGAGCGAATCCGCAAACTCGGTCGTGATCAAGTCTCACAGCCGAAGCCGGTTCGGTTCGTGGTCGCGGCGCTGATCCTGCGTGTCGCCCCCGATGCGGTTTCCTCTGAATCCGAAAAAACGACCGAAGTCCTTATCTGTCAACGCAAACCCGACCAGCCGATGAGTCTGAAGTGGGAGTTTCCCGGGGGTAAGATCGAGCCGGGCGAGTCGGCGGAAGAGGCTCTGGCGCGCGAGCTCGACGAGGAGTTGGGGATCCAGGCAACGATTGGGCGGCGGATCGCGCAGGTTCGCCATAAGTATCGCAACGGCGGGACGATCGACCTGCAGTTCTTCGTGGTCGACCAGTTCGCCAGCGAGATTGAGAACCGGATCTTCAACGAGGTCCGCTGGACGCCGCTGGGCAAGCTGCCGGGGTTCGACTTTCTGGCGGCGGACCTGGGGCTGATCAAAGACCTGTCGGAAGGCCGCCTGCTGTAGCTTCATCCAGCAGCGAGACGCGAAGCGGTATACACGTCACGAAGTGACCGCCCTCCGCGCAGGAGGCCTGTCCGGCAGGACAAGAGGCCACAGCACTCTACTCTAAGATGAGCGAAGATCAGTAACCGGAGGCTAGCAATGGTCGAGCCAAACAAGCCAGCCACAAAACAACGTCTAGGAGTGCTTGAGACGCCCGGTTTCGCGTTGACGCCAGCCTTCGACGATCCGCTTCCCGAAAACGAGCTGAAGCTTTGGAATGGGGAAGACGTGGAAAATTCTGATGCTGACATAAGTACTTCGGCTACTTCGGGATCCTAAGTCCTGCCGGACGGGCGCCCTGCGCGGGCAGCGGTCCCTTCGGGACGGGTATACCGCGTCGCTTGGTCCTCCCGTTGGTCGGAACGGAACGATCTAGCCGGTGACCTGCTTGTAGGCATAGACGATCGACATCGCGATGACGATGCCCGCCGTTCCCCACGCGACAAGGTTGAACCACAGCGAGTTGGTGTACTTGCCCATCAACTCCTTCTTGTTGATCAGCCTCAGCATGAAGATCATGATGATCGGCAGCAGTACCCCGTTCAACACCTGCGAGAGCAACACAACCTTCACCATGGGCAGGTTCGGGATGAGCACCACCGCGGCGCCCAGCGCGATCAGCAGCGTGTAGAACCAATAGAAGAAGGGGGCCTCGCGGAAGCTCTTGTCGAGGCCGCTCTCGAAGCCCAGCCCCTCGCAGACCGTGTAGGCCGTGGTGAGCGGCAGGATCGACGCGGCGAAAAGCGAGGCGTTGAAGAGCCCGGCGGCGAAGAGGATGAAGGCGTACTGCCCGGCGAGCGGCTTCATCGCCTCGGCGGCAAGCGAGGCGTCGTTGCCGAGATCGCGGATGCCATGCTGGAAAAGGGTCGCGGCGCAGGCGACGACGATGAACCAGGCCACGATATCGGTGAAGACCGAGCCGACGATGACGTCGAGGCGCGAGGACTTGTACTGCTTGATGTTGACGCCCTTGTCGACGATCGAGGACTGGAGATAGAACTGCATCCACGGTGTGATCGTCGTGCCGATGACGCCGATGGTGGTGTAGAGGTAGTTCGAGTCTTTCCAGACGGCGCGGGGCGGCAGCTTGACGGTTTCGACCAGCGCGAGGTGCCAGTCGGGGCCGCTGAGGACGCCGGTCACGATGTAGGCGATGTAGAAGACGCTGGCCGCGAGGAAGACCTTTTCGACACTCTTGTAGTCGCCCTTGACCACGAGCGCCCAGACGATGACCGCGCAGATGGGCACGCTGATGAAGCGACTGACGTGGAAGAGCTCCATGCTGCTGGCGATGCCGATGAACTCCGTGATGACGTTGCCGAAGTTGACGACGACCAGCAGGATCATCATCACGAAGGTGATGCGCAGGCCAAACTCCTCGCGGATGAGATCGCTGAGACCTTTGCCCGTGACCACGCCCATGCGAGCACACATCTCCTGCACGACGATGAGCGCGAGCGTGATCGGGATCATCGTCCACAACAGCGAGTAGCCGTAGGTGGCTCCCGCAGCCGAATAGGTGAGGATGCCCCCCGAGTCGTTGTCGACGTTGGCGGTGATGAAGCCCGGGCCCAGCACCGCCAGAAACAGGAAGATGCTGGTGCGCCAGCGGCGCCAGAGGGATTGCGCCATCGTTACACGCCCCCAGCTTCGCTCAGGGCAGCAGCGCGGCCAAAGAGCGGCCCGCCCTCCGCCTGCACCAACGCGTAGAAGCGGCGTGCCGCCTCCTCGAGCGTGGGGTCGTCGACGAGGCGCGCATTCGCGGCGATGTGGTGCGGATTCTTCGAGGAGAACAGGATGACGCTGGCCGGGTTCGAGACGAGCGCGGCCTTCATCATCAACTGGGCGAGCACGGCGGCGCTGCCAATGTCGGCGCCCACCTCGGTGGCCCAACGGTCGGCCGTGCGTGGGCGTGCTGCAAGCGCCTCGCGCAGGCTTGAGAACTTGTCGGTCAGCGCGCGATGGTGGATGCGGAAGGCGGTAGAGGGCTCAGGCACCGGGTCAAGCACCGACCACTCATACTGCTGGGTGCGGCAGAAGGCCGGGTGTCCGGCGATCAGTGCGGGGATCATCTCGCGCTCGCTGCCGACGCCGAAGCGGCCAACCTTACCGCTCGATACGGCATTCTCGAGCACGTGTAGCAGAGCCTCGCTCGCCGCGCTGCCCTCAAGTGGAAGATCGCTCGCCGCGACCTCATGCATGAGCCAGAGGTCGATGTGGTCGCGCTGCAGCGCCTTGAGGCTGCGCTCGAGCGACGCGTGTGCCTTCTCTGCGGTGTAGGCGTCGGCACGCGATGGCCGTACGTTCGGCGTGGGATTCGACGGAGCAGCCTGCTTGCTGGCCGCCCGGCCAGCGGCTCCGGCGAGCTTCTGCTTCACACCCGGCAGCGCATTAACGACGGGCCGCAGCAGACTGCGCGCGATGCTCTTGAGCGCGCCCTGCATCGGCGGCTCAAGGCCAAACTTGGTGGTGACGGTCGCCTCCGGGTGGCGCTTCAGGAACTCGCCCACACAGCCCTCCGCCTCGCCGTAGCCGTAGAGCGGCGCTACGTCGAAGTGGCGGATTCCGGCCTCAAAGGCGCTCTCCAGCATGCGCAGCGACTGGCTACGCCCCTGCGACCCCATCACGCTGGAACAGCCAAAGCCAAGCCGCGTGGTGCGTCTGCCGGAGCTCCCGATCTCGACTGTCTCCATCTGCCGTGGTCCTTTCCGAGGCACATCCTGCTCGACTGCAAGGGATATACGGGTTGCGTTACCGATTCGTTGAGAGTTCGCTGGTCGTAGGTGCCTGCATGCGGACCCACCTGCTACAGCTTAGCCCAGGTGGTCTGCCAACCGCACCGCCAAAGCCAGTAAAGTGTGCGTGGGGTTCGACTTGCCGGAGCTGGGAAAGACGGCGCTGCTCAAAACCGAGACGTTTTTCATCCCCCAAAGCCGCAGGTTCGGGTCGACGACGCCGTTGCGCTCGCTGGCCGCCATGCGCATCCCGCCCATGTGATGGTTGCTATCGTCGCACTGCGCAATAAAGGAAGGGTCGAGCTGAACCAGCCGCTCGTCGGGCGAGATCACAGCGAGTGGCGCGAGCGCTCTCTGCGCGGTCAAGGTAAATTCGCGGATCGTGGCGAGCTCAACGGGATCGATCTGCCAGTCGAGGCGCGCGCGCAGCAGTCCCAGCGCATCACGCTCACCGGAAAGCGTGATCGAGCTGACTGAATCTGGGCGCTGCTCGCAGTGAACGCGCAGTTGAATCGCCGCGCCGTTGCCCTCGGGGTTGTAAGCGCGGTGTTCGACCGCGTAGCGCCACGCCTGCCGCAGCGCGAGCGGCAGATGACGCACCACCGAGGTCGCTTCCTCCGCTGTAATCTCACTCCAGTCGCCGCCAAGCAGCTTCTTCACCGAGCTTTTCAACGTACTCAGCGCAGCCTGCGCTTCACTCTCAAAGACCATCGTTCCCGCGACGTTCAAAGTCTCTCGCTCGCGCTGTTCAGCCTCTGACAGGCGAAGCTTCGGGTGGTATTTGAAACCCTGGCTGTAGATGTTGTCGAAGCAGCGAGAAAAGCCTTTGCGGTCGAGCGGCTTCACGGTCGCAATGTTCGCGTCGACGTGATCCTGAAAGTATTTGCCCACGAGCTCGCTGCGGTTCCACGGTACGCCGTCCGCACGCGGCTGCAGGAAGAAGCGCGAGCACTCGATCGCTCCGAGGCAGAAGACGAACTCGCGCGCGCAAACCTTCGCCTCGAAGCCGGTGAGCGTCTTCGCCCGCACACTCATGGCGAGTTCTTTCGAGCCCGCATGGCACAGCTCGACCACGTTGGCATGCTGCCACACGGTCAGCAACGGATGGCGCTCCAGCGTCTCTCGATGGAGCAAGGCGAAGTTCGGCTGCGGGCACCACCGCGTCAGGTACGAGTCCAACCCGGCAAATCGGCGCGCTGCAACGCCGATTCCCTGCCACACCGCATCCTCGTCGCGTTCAACTCGACCAAGCCCTTCGAGCGTCAACGCACGCTCATAAAACCGAGCCAGGTCGGCTTTGGCGAAGGGCCAGCCGCTGCCGGAAACGTGCGGACGAACTGCGAAGTCCTGCTCGTCGAGCTCGAGGATCTGCCCGCCCCACTTGAGGGTTGTACCGCCAACCGCGCGGAATCGTCCGACATGAATTCCGCGATGCGGCAGCCCGGCGAGCTCGCTGCGGCATAGATCCTGCGACTCCGCTTCGATCGTGAGCCCACCGCCTTCGAGCACCACCACGCTTTTGCCGCGACGCACAAGCTCGACCGCAAGTACGATGCCCGCCGCACCCGCGCCGATGATGCACACATCCTGCGTTCCGGTCGACTCGGCGTACCCATGGACCAGATCGCGAATCAACCCGAGGCTCCAACGGACCGGGAGGCTTCAGCAGATCCCACAGCCAGCCTCTCCGTCCTCGAAGAAGCCACCAACTCCTCGACGCGCGCGAGGATAAGCCCCATCTGCCGGTCATTGTCGTAGCCACTGCGAACAGCCCGGGCGCGGCCAGCGGCGGCGATGCGGCTTCGTGCTGCCTCGTCCGGCAGGTAACGGCGAATCTTTGCGGCAAGCTCGTCGAAGCCCGAGAAGAAGACTGCTTCTTCGCCCTCAACGAAGCGCAGGCGATGCCCCTCCGATCGCTCGGCCAGCAGGAACCCACCGCATCCGGCGATCTCGAAGCTCTTGTGCGCGAACTCGTCTTGGTTCGATTGCGTGAGGAAGCTCAGGTTGATCTTCGAGCGCCAGATGGCCTCGCGATAGGCCGTACCATAAAGCTCATTCGTCTTCCACAACGCGGCGTATGTTTCGCGATCAAGTGCTCTCCGCCATGCCCTCGAGCTGCCATTGACGTTGATCTCGCATTTCTGCTCGCGCCACAAGCGCGCCAGCAATGCGGCCCGATCGTCATACGGCGTGCCGATGAAGGAGACCTGCCGTGTACGCTCCAGATCGGACCATTCTTCGGGCGGCGGAAAGTGAAGGGTCGGCTCATACGCGGTCTGGATCTTCACCACATCCCGCGCGCCATGCGCTCGATAGTCGACGATATTGCGGTCGCGCTGCACCACATGCAGATCGTAGAACGGAACGTTCTTGAGAAAGAGCCGCCAGCCGGGATCGCGGCGCGCGCCGAAGGGATTGTCGATCAAATAGCTGATCCGCATGATTCCCATTGCTCCCAGTTGCGCGAGCGTCGCGCTCCGCAGTGAGAGCATCTTGTCGCCCCAGAAGAGATCGGGTCTTTCTGCTTCTGCAATACGCAGCAGATCGCGATTGAGCCGCTCGATTCCAAGCCCGGCGCTCAGTCGGAACGAGAGCTTGCGCAGCAGAACACTGCGCTCCGCATAAGCTTCAACATTGAACGGAATCACCGTATGGCCAAGCCGCTCGAGCGCCCACAGCCGATGCATCACCGTAGCCTCGGGACGAAGCGTGCCTGCGTAAAGAATCTTCATCCGCCTCCGTGCACTCTGCGTGTTCAGGCACGACGCCAGTACTCCAGGCCCAGTTACTTCTTGCGCAGCTACTTCTCGCGCAACTGCGCAATCACATGCTCGGCCAGGATGATGCCGGCAAGCTGCTGGTGGTCGTCCACCACGGCGAGCGCGCGCAGGTTGTACTTGTCAAAGAGCTCAGCCACCTTCTTCACTCCGTCGTCCACATGGCAGACGATAAAGTGGCCCGCAGGCAGGCTTTCGAGCGCCGTCTCCGGCGTCGTCAGCAGTAGCCGCACCAGCGGCAGGATGCCGTGAATGCGGCCGTCCTCTTCGAGCAGATACACATCGGTCAGGCTCTCAAGATCGCCTTCAAACTCACTGATCGCCCGAATCGCATCGGCGACCGTCGCCGTATGCGGCACGGCGATATACTCGGTCGTCATCTGACCGGCGGCCGAGTTGTCGGAGAACTCGAGCAGGTCTTCGACCTCCTGCCGCTCCTCCGGATTCATCTCTTCGAGAATCGCGTCCGACCGCTCTTCGGTCAGCTCGGAGAGCAGATCGGCAGCCGCGCCGGGGTCCATCTCTTCGACAATGCCTGCGATGCTCTCGGAGTCCAGTCCTTCGATCAGCGCCTTCTGCAGCTTCGGGTCGACCTCTTCAAGCGCCTCGGCTGCAACCTCTTCATCGAGGCTGCGAAAGAGTGCCTGCCGCTCCGCCGGAGCAAGCTCTTCAAGGATGTCCGCGATATCCGATGGATGCATCTGCGAGAGCCGTTCCTGCTCGATCTTCAGCTTCACGCGGCGCGCCGGATCGCGGTCAATCAGGTCGACGAAATCCCATGGAATAATTCGCGGGCGGATCCGTTGCGCCACACCCTCAACGGTCGACGCAGGCAGTCCCTTCAACAGGCGCCGCACAGCTCCACGCACTCCGACCTCGACCTCGGCGATGCGCAGCGAGAGATTCGGACCGCTCTCGACGCTGAACTCCCAGATGAGGTCGACGTCGTTGACCCGCACCACCTTGTGGCCATGCACGTCGATGATCTGCTGGTCGAGCAGATCGCGCTCAAGCAGCAGGAAGCTATCGTCCGCAGGCAGCTCGACCGGCGCCGCATCTTTACGCAACTGCATCGCGCCGCTCTCGGTCAGGTGCATCGACGCGATCGGCACCAACGAAAGCCCTTTTGGCCCGCGGGGCGAGCCCTTCCGCCGAATCACCAGCCCCTGGATATGCGCCGCATCGACGGTCGGCGCAACGGCGAACTCCTTCACATGCCCGAGCACAACGCCGCCCGCATCGGCTATCGATGCACCCATCAGGGCGGAGACGCTGGTTCGTAGATTGGCATGCGCGGTCATCGTGTCGTCCTCAGCAGTTTGTACGGTTCTACGTTACAGGCTCAAGCCTCCAGCAATCATTACCAGACCTTGCATGCCTTTGTCTTCACCATTGGCTGGCCGACCTTGCAGCCAAAGGCGTGCGCGAACTCCGGCAGATCGCTCACGACTCCATTGATGCGCGCAAAGTTGGGCGAGTGTGGATCAGTCAGCGCTTCGACACGGAGGTTCTCGGGCCGCGAGTTCTCGCACGCCCACTGCGCCATCCCGACGAAGAAGCGCTGATCCGGGGTGAAGCCATCGACATCGTGCAGCGTCTCGTTTTTGGTCGCCTGCTTCCATGCCATATACGCCAGCAGAGTGCCGCCGATATCGGCCACATCTTCGCCGCTCGTCAGCTTGCTGTTGATGTGAATATCGTCGACGATCACGTACCCCGCATACTGCTCGCGCACGCAGTTGACGCGGTCTTCAAAGTTCTTCGCATCGTCCGCCGTCCACCAGTTTTTCAAATTGCCATCGGCGTCGAACTGCCGCCCCTGATCGTCGAAGCCATGCGTCAGCTCGTGCCCGATGGTCGCGCCGGTGTTGCCATAGTTCGGCGCGTCGTCGAGCTTCGGATCGTACAGCGGCGGCTGCAACACGCCCGCTGGAAAGTTGATGTCGTTCATTCGCGGACTGTAGTACGCATTCACCGTTGGCGGCGTCA
>Ga0302314_10000627_pt1 | contig 65097 bp, 62 predicted proteins | sample III_Palsa_N2_3_FD_200533 | JGI IMG/M metagenome (GOLD analysis project Ga0302314, IMG submission 200533) | Peat permafrost microbial communities from Stordalen Mire near Abisko, Sweden - III_Palsa_N2_3 | ecosystem: Environmental > Terrestrial > Soil > Palsa > Peat permafrost | place: Sweden...
CGGAATGTGGTTCTGACGGAACCGCGAAATCTCGTCCTCGAGATGTTGCTGGTCGTAGCGTTTGAAGGCCGGCTGCCTGGACTCCGCCGTGTCGGGAAAATATTCGAAATTGAAATCCGTGATCCATGGGCCGAGGGTATATCTCGGGATCATCGGGATAGCTCCGCACAACTGCGCGTACTCGTCGAACACCTTCAGGTAATCGCGGTTGTACGTGAAGAGGTACCAGTCCTGGCCGTCCGGCTGCTGGCGCGGCTCTATCCATGTTCCCTGCGCATTCCACACCGGGGTCTGGCTGTCGTCGATGAACGCATAGCCATTACGGCTCAAAAGCCCGGGCTTGGCCTTGGCAAGCGGCACGTCGATGCCCGGAATGATGTCGTTGACCGGGCTTTCGAGATCCATCTGCCCTTCGGGCAGGTTGGCTTTGCTGATGTTGTCGAGGGAATAAGTGAGACCGCCCAGATTCAGCGGATCCACGTCACCGGGATGCCAGTCGTGTGCGCCGCCGGCGGAATTGTTCCAGGTCACCTTGAGGTTGGTCGCGCTAAACGGACCGGATTGCAGCCGATAACGCAGTGTCATGGCGCTGGTCGTGGCGATCAGCCAGCCATCCTTCTGTACCGACTGGACGTTCACGGCAGGCCAGTCCCTTTTCTGCACGACCGCCGTGGGCACATCGACAAACGCACCGGAAGGCGAGTACTCCATCCGCACCAGCGAGGGCGTCAGGAATTCGAAACGGGCTTTTCCGGCCACAACCGTGGGCCTGTCTTGCAGCTCGGCACAAGACAGCAGGAGCCAGGGAATGCAGGCAAACAGCAACCATTTCATGGCTGAGCCAGCGGTACGGGTGATGAGGGCCATGCGGAATGCACCTCTGTCTGGTCGGTCGTAGGTCAATTCAACCTACGCCCTTTTTGACTCGAGTTCCAAAGACTGCGTCATGGACCCGGTGCCATCCAAATCATGACCGGCATCCTGGGCCACGCCCCTCGCTCGTACCGGGATGTTGCAAAAGAGACGGTCGCAGCGTGGCGTTGAGCAAACGTTGCCAAGCAGGTCAGCGTCCCATGACGCCCCGGACCCCTTGCTCGCATCGGGCCTTCGCGCCAGCTGTGTTCCATGGCTGACATCTGTCACTGCCTGAGCCGCGATATATCGGGTAGGGTTGCCTCGGTTCATGATGCGCTGATGAACCTTGTTATCAGGCGAGAACGCTCATAAAGCACCACCGAGGGATTTTTATGTCGAAGCGACTGAAAGCCATCGCCTGGACCGTAGCCGCCTTTGTGTGTGCACTCGTGGTTGTCGTTGCGGGGCTTATCCTGTGGAAACGACCGGACCGAGCGCTGCGGGTTGCCACGGCCAATGTCGCGCAGACACTGTGCGCGGATGTATTTGTTTCCGGCCTCGCACCGGATCGGGTGTTTGCCGAAAACATCGAACCCTTGCGCGGCATGCGCATCCTGCTACCACGCCTGCACTACACCGTCGATACCGTACGACGCACGGTGACCGCGCAATGGCACGGACACTTCACCAGCGAAGCCACCTACTACCCGGGCTACGGTTGCGCGCTGCCCACCATGACTCCGGATGCCGCCACGCTGCATGCAGCGCGCGAAGCAGCATCCCCCACGACGGCACCCGCTGCGCCAGTCATCAATAACGACCCGGCCATCGTCGCCGCGCTGGCACGTGCCTTTGCGGAACCGGCCAGCGGCCCACGTCGCAACGTGCACGCGATCGTGGTGATGCATGACGGCAAGATCATCGCCGAGCACTATGCCGCCGGCTTCGATCCGGACACACCGCAACTCGGTTACTCGATGAGCAAGTCGGTTGTGAATGCCCTGCTCGGCATCCTGGTCCGGCAGGGCAAGCTGGACATGCTCGCGCCGGCACCCGTATCGGCCTGGAAGGCGCTCGACGATCCGCGCCACCCCGTCACGCTGGACCAGCTGTCGCGGATGACCTCGGGGCTCGACCTCACCGAGGACGACAGCGGCTTCGATCCGGTCTCCACCATGCTGTTCCTGCAGAAGGACATGGCTGCGTACGCCGCCCATGCCGCGCTGCGCATCCCGCCAGGGACGCAATGGGAATACACCAGCGGCAATACCCTGATCCTGAGCGGTATCCTGCGCGACACCGTCGGAGGTGGCGCGCCCGGCCTGATCCGTTTCGCGCATCGCGAGCTGTTCGACCCGCTCGGCATGCACCACGTGCTGATGGAATTCGATGGCGCGCAGACCCTGGTCGGTTCCACCCGCATCTACGCCTCCGCTCGCGACTGGGCGCGCTTCGGCCAGCTCTATCTCGACGACGGCATGCTCGATAGCCGCCGCATCCTGCCTGAAGGATGGAGCGCGTATGTCAGCAAGCAGACGCTCGACAGTATCTATGGCTCCGGTTTCTGGACCAATACCGGCACCGACGCGGACGACAGCCATATCATCGCCGACATGCCCGGTGATGCGTACTTCGCCTCGGGCATGAATGGGCAGCGGATCGCCATCGTGCCCTCCCAACGGTTGGTCATAGTGAGGTTGGGCTCGACTCTTGACCCACCGAATTTCGACATGCGCGGCCTGGTGCGTCTGATCAATGACATGGCGGCTGCCGTACGCTAAGTGCGTGCCCAGCTCGACCGCACAACCTGTCATCCAGCAAGACTAGACGGGCAGTGCACCACACCATCACGTGCGATTTGCGTTCCGGCGTGGATACTTCAGGTGTAGTTCGATCATGGAGCAGCCATTTCCCAGAGACAGGCGTGGTCACTCGATCATGCGCTGTCGACCGGCACAGTCTTCCAGATCCTGACGCGCGGTGCTTGTAACTGCGCGCCCTTCCCCCCAAACGGAAAAGGACATGACCATGAAACTGTATTACTCACCGGGCGCCTGCTCGATGTCCGATCACATTGCGCTGGAATGGATCGGCCAATCCTACACCACACAGAGAATGACCAAGGAAGGCCTGAAGTCCCCCGATTACCTCAAACTAAACCCCGCAGGCGCCGTACCGGTGCTGGAAAACGAGGGATGGGTGCTGACCCAGAACGTGGCCATCCTCAACTATCTCGCCGACAGCTTCCCCGAGGCAGAACTGGGTGGCGACAGCACCCCGAAAGGACGCGCGGAGGTCAATCGCTGGCTGGCTTTCCTCAACTCCGATGTGCACACCGCTTTCCATCCGCTGTTCGGCAGCACCAGCTACCTCGATGAGGCTGCTGCGAAGCAAACCAAAGAAAATGCCCTCGGCAAACTGCATGATCTGTTCGGCCGTGCAGACAAGCAGCTGCAAGGCCGTGACTGGCTGACTGGCACGCGTTCGATCGCCGATCCGTATCTTTTCGTCGTGTCGCGCTGGGCGAAGGCAATGAATGTCGATCTCACTGGCTACGACAACCTGGCCAGGTTCGTCGAGCGCATGTCGGCCGATCCGGGCGTCAGGAAAGTACTTAGCGAAGAAGGACTCGACCAGAACTAAACCGTGCCTGTCGCGATGTGAAGAAAGAGCCGCGCACTGCGCGGCTCTTTCTTTTCGATACACTCGTAGAGGTAGCTCAGTACTCCTGCCAGCGCTCCTGATCGGGCCTCGGCAAGTCCCGCGCATGCTCGGGTAATAGCTCTGCATCATGCGGACAACGTAGGCGACCAGATCCAGGTACGCCCCAGCTGCATCACACGGCGGCAGATCGAAGAACGGCTTGAACACGGAGGCGAGTGCGCCTGAAGTCGCAGCATCCACTTCGAATGAATACGTATGCATACGCTGGTTGCTGCATTGCGATGCTACCTACCATGCAAGGCACTACCTGCCGCATCACCCACCTCGCTTAAAGACCTGCGCTACATGCTGGCTTGCGAGATCACCGCGGTAACCGCAGATCGTTACGCCAAGCCATACCGCTCCAAGGATGGCACTCAATCACGTCGCTCTTTGCACCTGATCGTCAACGAAACAGGATGGAGACAGACCCGAATGAAATGTCCGAAGATCTTCGCCGTGTTGCTGGCAATCGCCAGCCTCACCGCCGCTCCGATGATGCCAGCCCATGCAGCGATCAACAGCATGAGCCTCGGCGCAAGTTACAACGCCCAGAAAACCAGCATCACCTTCCGTGTGTATTCCTCCCAGGCCACCCGCATGGTGCTTTACCTGTATGCGAGCGGTTACGGCGCGCAGGATTCTGCCACCTATGTGCTGAGTCCTGCCGGTAGCGGCGTCTGGGCGGTGACGGTGCCGGTTTCCTCGATCCAGGCCGCAGGCATTACAGGGGCGGTTTATTACGGTTATCGCGCCTGGGGCCCGAACTGGCCATATAACGCGAGCTGGGGGAAAGGCTCCGCGGCTGGATTCGTTTCAGATGTCGATGCCAGTGGCAACCGCTTCAATCCGAACAAGCTGCTGCTGGATCCGTATGCGCAGGAAATGAGTCAGGATCCGCTCAATGCGTCGAACCAGAATGCCGACGTCTTCGCGTCCGGCGCCAGTTATCGGACCATCGACAGCGGCACCTATGCACCGAAAGGCATCGTGCTTTCGGCCAGCGGGCAAAGCACCGGCACCAAGCCGACGCGCGCGCAGAAGGACGATGTGATCTATGAGGTGAATGTGCGTGGCCTGACCAAGCAGGACCCGAGCATTCCCACGCAATATCAGGGCACTTACTACGGTGCCGGACTCAAGGCGAGCTATCTGGCCAGCCTCGGCGTCACTGCCGTCGAGTTCCTGCCCGTGCAGGAGACCCAGAACGATGCGAACGATGTCGTGCCGAATTCGGATGCGAACCAGAACTACTGGGGCTACATGACCGAAGGCTACTTCGCGCCGGATCGCCACTATGCCTACAACAAGGCAGCGGGCGGTCCGACCGCCGAGTTCCAGGCAATGGTGAAAGCGTTCCACACCGCCGGCATCAAGGTCTACATGGATGTGGTCTACAACCACACCGGCGAAGGCGGCACCTGGACCAGCTCCGATCCCACCACCGCGACCATCTATTCCTGGCGTGGTCTGGACAACACGACTTACTACGAACTCACCTCGGGCAACCAGTACTACTACGACAACACCGGCGTAGGTGGCAACTACAACACCTACAACACCGTCGCGCAGAACCTGATCGTCGATTCGCTCGCTTATTGGACCAGCACCATGGGCGTCGACGGCTTCCGCTTCGACCTCGCTTCAGTGCTGGGCAACAGCTGTCTGAATGGCAGCTACGAATCCGCCGCGCCGAACTGCCCGAACGGCGGATACAACTTCGACGCAGCAGATTCGAACGTGGCGATCAATCGCATCCTGAAGGAGTTCACGGTGCGTCCGGCAGCCGGTGGCAGCGGGCTCGATCTGTATGCCGAACCCTGGGCGATCGGCGGCAATTCGTATCAACTTGGCGGATTCCCGAACGGCTGGTCGGAATGGAACGGCGTCTTTCGCGACAGCCTGCGCCAAGCGCAGAACGAGCTTGGCAACATGACGATCTACATCACCCAGGATGCCAATGATTTCTCCGGATCTTCCAACCTGTTCCAGGCCAGCGGCCGTTCACCCTGGAATTCCACCAACTTCATCGATATCCATGATGGTCTGACGCTCAACGACGTGTATTCCTGCAATGGCTCGAGCAACAGCCAGGCGTGGCCTTACGGTCCGTCCGACGGCGGCACTACGACCAACTACAGCTGGGATCAGGGCATGTCGGCCGGCACCGGTACGGCAGTCGATCAGCGCCGCGCGGCACGCACCGGCATGGCCTTCGAAATGCTGTCAGCAGGAACACCGCTGATGCAAGGCGGCGACGAATACCTGCGCACGCTTCAATGCAACAACAACGCCTACAACCTCGACTCGACCGCCAACTGGCTGAACTACAGCTGGAGCACCAACCAGTCGAACTTCTACAACTTCGCTCAGCGAATCATCGCATTCCGCAAGGCGCATCCGGCGCTTCGCCCGGTGACCTGGTATACCTCCAGCCAGCTTGCCTGGTATCAACCGAGTGGCGCGGTCGCTACCAGCAGTTACTGGAACAACACCAGCAACTACGCGCTCGCCTATACCGTCAATGGATCTTCCTTCGGCGACGCCAATTCGATGTACATCGCCTATAACGGCTGGTCGGGCAGCGTCACGTTCACACTGCCCGCGCCGCCCACCGGCACGAACTGGTACCGCGTGACAGACACCTGCGACTGGAACGATGGTGCCAATACCTTCGTCACTCCAGGTAACGAAACCCTGATCGGTGGGCGCGGCACCAATTACAGCCAGTGCGGCCAGTCCCTGCTGCTGCTGATCTCGAAGTGATCAGCTAGGGGAAGGAGACACGGACAATCATAGGGCAAATGCTCCTGGTAAAATGTCCGTGATCCTTTCGCTCACAAGGCCAGTCACCTCCGGGAACGCGATACCTGTCTTGACCGAAAGTGATCGTGGCCAAAGAATCAGGGCCCGGAGTAAGCTGACCGTGTCGGGGCTTTCCTCGCTTCGGCATCTCAGCTACTCACATCGTCGCTCGTCCAGGAGAAAGAATCATGATCTTCTCTGCACGCGTTGAAAATGTTGCAATCACGCAGATCAACGTCACGCCGTTGGTGGATGTACTGCTGGTCCTGTTGATCATTTTCATGCTGACGGCACCAGTGATAACGCACAAGGTGAGGGTCGACCTCCCGCAGATAGGCATCGATCACCAGACCTCGATGGCCGAGCCAGTCCGGCTGGCGATTCACGCGGATGGTTCGCTGTACTGGAATGACACGCCGCTCACGGAGGCACAACTCGACACACAGCTGTTCATCGCATCGCAGGTGGCAAAGCAGCCGTCACTGCATATCGAGGCAGCCGATGGCGCAGCGTACGAGTCGGTGGCGCGCGTACTGACCGAAGCCAGGGCCAATGGTTTGAATCAGATTGATTTTGTAGACAACCACTGACACCAGCTCATCTCGAAGAGGCGGAGGCCATTACGGGCATTCATTGCCTCCGCCACCTTTTCCGTAGCCTGTACCAACTCACATCTTCAGAACCTGCTATTCCACATTGCAATTATGCAAGAGGCACTTGCCCTGCGCTTGTCATCATTCTTCAAACTGCCCGGTCTGTCGGCAACCCTGTCAAACATGAGAAAGTGAAGGTCCGTTTCTTCGCTGATCTTTTTGTTACGCGAATGATCTCTACGGCTACGAGAAGGCGACCCCGGTGACGACTACGAGTGTTGCCACGACCCTGCGCGCACTGCAGGAGGCGATCGTGACCATGCTAGCTGCCATCGCTACCCTCTTGTGTGCGCTGGCGATCGCTCCGGAGCCTGGCCCGGCGGTATTGGCGGTGGTGCTATGCCTCTCGCTCTCGCGCAGCCAGCTGGACCGCGATCTACGTGGGCGCATCGAAGCAGCCATCGCGCTGCCCATTGTTGGCCTTGTCGCGGTCGGTGTCGGCATCCTTCTGCATCGCACGCCATGGATCGGCGCATGCGTCTTCGTCACCGGCATGTTCGTATCGATCTGGCTGCGCCGGTTCGGTCCCATGGCAGCGCGTGCGGGCTCGCTGATTGCACTGCCGTTCGTCGTGCTGCTCACTACACCGCACATCCGGGTGACGCCAGGCGGCGCCATCCCGGCGCTGCTGGTGCCGGTACTCATCGCGTTGCTGGCCCTGCTATGGGTGGGCGTACTGCATGCGCTGGCGCGACGCGTGGGCTTTCTTCCTCCGGCAAACATTAAAGAACGCCCGGCACGTGCGTCAACGCGGGATAGTTCGATGCGCCCGATCGCAAGCACCCGGATGGCCATCCAGATGGCCGTCGCACTTACGGCGGCATTCGTGGTCGGCTACGTCTTCTTCGCCGAGCGATGGGCATGGGTCGTACTCACCGCCTTCATCGTCATCAGCGGCAACCGTGGCCGACTGGATGTCGCATACAAGAGTGTCCTGCGTGTACTGGGCGCCGCGGGCGGTACCTTTCTCGCCCTGACGCTGACCTTCCACATCGGATCCCACGACATGACCACTGTCGTGCAAATCCTGGTCGCCATCTTCCTCGGGGTGTGGTTACGCCCACTGGGCTATGCCTGGTGGGCACTGTTCGTCACCCTCGCGCTGGCCTTGTTGCAGGGCTATTCGGGTTCGTCGGCACCACTCATCCTGTGGCCTCGACTGGAAGAAATTGTGATCGGCGCAATCATTGGCGTCGCCTCCGCGTGGTTCGTGCTGCCGGTGCGGTCGACCGCAGTGCTGCGGCGGCGGATTGCCGACACCCTGGCGATCCTCGCCGATGCACTTGATCCGGCCACACCCGCGCGCCGATCTGATGACTTCGTGGCCGCCATCGCGTCCGTGGAACAGGTCGCCTCGGCCTTCCGGGCCAGCCGCCTGGTCACACGGCGCTTTCGCGCCATGCAGCCAGCGGACTGGGTCGATGCGCTGGTGGCGTGCCGGGCGCCGGCTGCCGCGCTGATCGATCAGGGTGAGACGCCCGGCCCCATACGCAGAGCCGTGGGTATCGCGCGTAAATCGATGCGCGAGCCCACGGAGTTGCAGCAGGCGTTGCGCGAGTTGCGCCGTTCGCTGGAAAGCCGCCCGGAGAGCACGGCTCAAACATCCGACTGAAACTCGGCGCCTAATGCAACGGTTTGCGAAACTTGTAAATGAATTTGTCGGTTTTGCCTTTGATCGACTTGTCAAAGATCGCAAGCGAATGATCATCCCCGGGATTGCGCAGAACCTTGCTCTCGCCGACGAACTCGAAGCCGGCTGCGGTGACTTCGGCCTTCACCGACGCAGGGTCGATCCGGTGCAGGTCATTCGTCCTGGAGATACCGCTGCCAGCGGCGGCAGCATGGTCGAGCACCAGGAAAATGCCGCCGGGCTTCAAGGCATCGAAAACGGATTTGTTGAAGTGGGCCATGTCTGGCGACCCCATGAAGGGATCATGCAAGTCGTGGTAGTTCTGGGACGTCCACACCATGTCGACGCGCTCGGGAAGGCTGATCGCGGCAATGGGCTGGACCATGACAACCACGTTCGGATAAGCCGTTGTGCCTGCAAACGTCATCAGGCTTTGGAGCCTCTTCGGTGCGGCCTTGTTCATTTCAGATGGCTGAAGTGCATAGACCTTGCCTTGGGCACCGACGATCTTGCTGAAGATGCGCGTGTAGTAGCCGGATCCCGGCATGAGATCCACAACCTTGTCTCCCGGTTTGACGCCAGCAAAGGCCAGCACCTCTCCGGGCTTGCGGTTCGCATCCTGTGCCTTGTCATCGGCTGGCCGCCCGGCATCGGCAACCGCACTGGCAATGTACCTCGGTACGTCAGGCGCAGATTTCGCCGGAACACCGGTCCATGCAACGAGAGCAGTAGCGGCAATCAAAAAGCAGTGGAGCTTCATAAGATGACCTCCTGAAGTACGACTTGTGATCGAGCGGTCTTTCCCAGCCGCTAGATTAAACCTCAATAGACGTAGTTGAGTGCCAGCGCCGGCGTGATCGTGGCCGCCGTGTTGCGATTGCCGAGGATCACGCGGGCGCCAAGCAGGACGCCAAGATTGGGTGTCCAGCTGTACTCGATGGCGGGTGCAAGGCCGAACGCCACGCTGGAACCCGAGTCCAACTGAATGCCCAGCAACGGCAGCGTACTGCCTGCATCCACAACGTCATACCCGTTCACGCGTGTGTTGCTGTTATGGCTGTACGTGGCGTCGAGCGCCAGCACCCAGCGTTGTGTCAGGCTGTATTCCCAGGCTGCATCGACGAAGACAGCATTGCCTGGCGTGGCGCTTCCGCGGAAACCATTCCCTGTGCCGTAAACACTGACGCCCTGCACGTCCGCCTTGTTGGAAAACGTCTTCGACACGTTGAAGCGCATGCGCAGAATGCGACCGTTCGGCAACCAGAAGTAAGTCTGCGAATTGATCGCCAGCGTCGTCGCATAGGCTCCCCCGCCGAGACCATTGCTCGACCGGTCACCCAGCTGGTCGTATCGTCCGGTCGGCAACGTCTCCTGCAGCTGGATCGCGATCGTCGGCATCCAGCTGCCTTCATGGAATTCCGTCAGCCGGTATTGGGCTTGCGCCTCGATATCACCCAGTCCGACGCCCGAACCGCTCGGGCCGTTGCTTACCCTGTTGTAGCCAACGATGGGGATCAAACCGACGGTCAGATTCTCTGCGAGCCCGTAAAGTACGTAGGCGCGCGATCCGAAACCATCCGAATGGGTGGAATGCACATCGTAGAGATAAGGCTCGATCAGGAAATGGCCTGGAGGCAATGTTTCAGCCGAGTTGGCCAGCATGGGGCCGGTCCACCATGCATCGTCCCGACTCTGGCGGGTCGTCTGCGAAACGTCGTCAGCATTCGCGGCACCGTCGGCCCCGCCCGTGACCCACGAGAGAGTGTAGCTTCCATCGACTGCCGCGCTCGCCTCGGCGGCCGAGGACACGTCTGCACTTTCCTGTGCACGGCCGGATAAAGGCAGCGACAAGGCAATCAGGCCACCAAGCAGAAGGCAGCTCCGCCAGGGATTGAGTGATTTCATCTGCTCCTTCATTTGTCTGTCTGCAGCGCTGTGTGCAGGGAAAAACTAAGTCAGGAAGTGGTTTACTGGAATAGCCACTTTGCTAGTATTTGACCTAGCCACTTCAGGCCGCCGGAATGAAACGACTCGCTGCCAGCTATCTGCCGCCGATCGCGCTCGCGTCCAGGAGCGGCACACCGATGCATCAACAGTTGTCCGAGTGGTTTCGGCGGGCCATCGTCGACGGCCAGTTGCAGCCGGGACAACGCTTGCCATCGAGCAGAAGCCTCGCCGATGAACTGAAGATTTCCCGCGTCCCGGTCATGAGCGCTTACGAACAACTGTATGCCGAGGGCTATCTGGAGACCTTCGTGGGCGCCGGCACCTGCGTTGCCAGATCGATACCGGGAAGGACTTCGAAACCATCGGGCACAGGGCCTTTCGACACCACGCTGCCATCCATTGAAAACCATGCACCACGCAGGATTTCCCGACGCGCCGGGTTGATCCAGGTGCCAACACAGACATGGCTGAAAAACCTGGGTGCGTTTCGCATCGGCGTGCCGGCGCTGGAGCAGTTTCCAGCCAGTGTGTGGTCGAAGCTGGTGAACCGGCATTCGCGGAAGCTGCCGATCGAGTTGATGGCCTACGGCGACCCGATGGGGCACCTGCCCCTTCGCGTAGCCATCGCGGAATACCTGAGCACGGTTCGGGCCGTCCGGTGTGATGCGTCGCAGATCCTGGTAACGACCGGATCGCAGCAAGCCTTGCAGATGTGTGCACACGTCCTGCTGGACGCCAACGATCGCGCGTGGGTGGAAGAGCCCGGCTACCCCGGTGCACGCCATGCGCTGGTGAGGGCCGGTGTTCGCCTCGTTCCGGTGCCGGTCGACCAGGAGGGCCTGGATGTCGCACAGGGGATCCGCCGCGGCCGCGGTTCCCGCATCGTCTACATCACGCCTTCGCACCAGTTTCCGCTTGGCGTGACGATGAGTGCGGCACGGCGCATGCAGCTGCTGAACTGGGCGACGCGCAGCGGTGCCTGGATCATCGAGGATGACTACGATAGCGAGTACCGGTCCGGTGGTCGTCCGATCGCTTCGCTGCAGGGATTGGACATGGGCAAGCGGGTTATCTACGTGGGAACCTTCAGCAAAGTCATGTTCCCTGCCCTGCGCCTTGGCTACATGGTGGTTCCCAAGGATCTGTTGCCTGCGTTCGTCGACGCACGCGATGCCGCCGACACCTTTTCTTCCACGCTCTACCAGATGGTCATGACCGACTTCATCCGCGAGGGACATTTCGCGCGACACATCAAGAGAATGCGCACGCTCTACATGGAGCGGCGAACAGCACTGATGGAAGCGATTCACAAGCAATTGGGGGACAAGCTCGAAGTGATTGGCACCGAAGCCGGGATGCACCTCGTGGCGCTGCTGCCACCCGGTGTTGACGATGTGGCGGTGTCGATCAAGGCAGCCAGCAAGGGTGTCTCAGCCAGACCGCTGTCCCCCTGTTATGTAAATCCGCCCGCCCGAGGCGGCCTGATCCTTGGCTACGGTGGTGCGGACGTGTCTGAAATTCTTGACGGCGTGCGCAAGCTCAAGCAGTGCATTTGAAGTTTGAAAACACGCATCTTCTAAGCCGCGCGTAAGGCCAAAGGTGTGCTGATTCGTGGTTTACCACGCATGCTCGGGGTAGTAACGCTGCATCATGCGGGCGACGTAGGCGACCAGGTTCGGTCGGGCCTCCGCTGCCTGACGCAGCGGCGTATCAAAGAATGGCGTAAGCACACCAGCGAGTACGCCGAAGGCCGTGGCATCCACGCCACTTGGCGTCTCACCCATGAAGCAAACCTTGTCACCCAGCCGCTGCGATAGCGCGTCGATCGAACGAATCCCCAGCTCGGCGATTCGTGCGGGCGTGTGCCGCCCCAGCCCCTGCGCGTGCAGCTCGACAGCCTTGCGTGCCTGCAGATCCTGACGCAGCTTCGGGCGATCTGCTTCAGGCGCGCTGTCGGCAAAATGTGCGGGACCCTTGGCGAAATTCTCCGGGTCGATCCAGCGAAACCAGACCATTGCGAAGTAGAGATGGTCTTCGAGCAGACGCTCGATCGCCCAGGACTCCGCGCGTTGGTGCGCGTCCAGCCCCTCGTCCAGATCCACTCCGTACTTGCGCTCGATATGCGCGCGGATAAAGGTGGAATCGCTCACTACCTCGTCGTGGTCGTTGATGAAAGGCAGCTTGCCATTCGGCGCCTGCGGCGGAATCGTCGACGCCCTGTCATAGACTAGGCCAGCCATCTTCAACTGCACTTCGGTCTTGATCACGAACGGGCTGGTGTCGGGCAAGCCGAAACCGGCGCGGGATGCATATAGGGTAAGGCTCGATGACGACATGCTCATGCTCGGCGGCGGAAGATGGGCATAGCGAGGCGCGGGGCTGCTGACAGCATCGTGTCAGCAGTGGTGGCGCCATGTGCTCAATGATCCAGAGCTTCATTACAAGCCACGACTAACCTATGGTCACCGCAATTGCGACTGCGGCGCATGATGCAGCGCGTTTATCACCCCGGCAACGAGGTCACCAATGCCGGTGCCGCCATGGAGGCTGATACCGAGGCGCGCTATCACCAGATGTTCCGACGGCACGATGACGATGTACTGGCCGAAGGCACCGCGGGCGTAGAACATGTCTTTCGGCGCCTGCGGGATGCCCCAGGGCGCATCCCACACCGGCACGCTGCCCTCGTTCACCAGATTGGTCCAGAAGCCGGCGCCATAACCGGTCTTGAGGGTTTGCGAGTGGCTGTAGGCCACCCACCCTTCGGGAAGGATGCGACGTCCGTCGACCACGCCATCATCGAGATAGAGCTGTCCGAATCGCGCAAAGTCCCGTGCCGATGCGTAGACATGGCTGGAGCCGACAGGTGTGCCGGCAAGATCGGTTTCGAAAACGGCATGGCGCATGCCCAGCGGCGCAAACAGCTGCTCACGGACGAAGCGCTCGGCATCCACCGCACCGCCGTCACCGGCCGCGTTGACCGCGATGCGCGCAAGCAGCACGTAACCGAGGTTGCTGTAGGCCCAGACGGTGCCCGGCGGATGATCCAGCGGCACCGTCGCCGCATAGCGGGCCATGTCGTTCTCCAGGAAAAACATGCGCGCCATGGGATTGACCGGGCCGTCGGTTTCATCGAATGGCAGGCCGCTATCCATGCGCAGCAGCTGGTCGATGGTGATGGTGTGATGCGGATCCTGCGACGAGGCCCACGCGGCAATTGGCGCGACCTGATCCACGCGCAGCTTGCCCTGTTCCACAAGAATGCCGATCAACGCACTGGTGATCGACTTCGATACCGAATGACCCCAGATGGGGGTGTCGGGTCCATAGCCAGGCGCGTAACGCTCCGCAATCAGCTTGCCATCGTGCAGTACGACGATGGCCTTGGTCAGTCGCAGCTGTGCCGGGTCGGGTTCGGCAAAGGCGTGATCGAGCGCCTGGCGCAATGCCGGATCGATGGGCTCCACCACGCCGGACTCGGCGTAGGCACTGGCGATGGGCTCTGCCTTGAAACCCACGGCTTCAGGCAGCGTGGCATCGCCGTGAACCAGCACGCACCCCAGGCCCTCGCGATAGACCGCACGGGCGCCGAAGGCACCCAACACGCTGGCTCGCACCTCATGCTTATCGCGATCCACGTGATAGTGAAGTGCCCAGCCGATGCTGCGCATGTTGGGCAACTGCTCTTCCGCAAACAGGCGGTCAGGATCCACCTGCGACAGGAAGGCTGCGTCACACAGCGAACGGCTCACCGAGTTGGTGGCGATGGTGAGTGGTTCACCAGCGAATATCTTGATGAGGACCGCTGCGATCAGCGTGATGACCAGCAGCGTTCCAGCGATGATCTTGAGCGTACGAGCAACCATGCTGATCTTTCCGTGTAAGTAAGGTTGTTGCGCCAAAGTCCCGCACCCTTGCGCCCCCGTTACACACTTGGGCATAGAGGCGGCGTGGTGATCGCTGCATTGCCTGGGCTGATGCAGCAACCCGCGTATCTTCAAGCAATTATCGTAACGGCAAAGTGTGTCTTGTCGCTTGATTTCAAGAAAACCCATCACAACGGTAAAACATTAAGCAAGGTTCTCGAACGGATGTCGATTTCTTTCGACTTCGTTCGTCGTTAGGAAAGCCCTCCTTCTCCAGCCAAGGCGACCCACGATGACATTGAAGCTCTATGCCCACCCCTTTTCTTCCTACTGCCAGAAGGCCCTGGTTGCGCTGTATGAGAACGGCACACCGTTCGAATGGCGCCTGCTTTCGCACGATAACCCGCAGCTATTTGAGGAATTCGCGGCGCTATGGCCACTGAAGCGTTTTCCCGTGCTGGTGGACGGCGACCGCACGGTCATCGAGGCGAGCGTCATCATTGAACACCTCGGCCTGTACCATCCGGGGCCGGTGTCGCTGCTGCCCGCGGACGCCCACGCCGCGCTCGAGGTACGCAGCATGGATCGCTTCTTCGACAACTACATCTCGACGCCGCAACAAAAGATTGTGGCCGACAGCATGCGGCCGGAAGCAGAGCGCGACGCACGAGGTGTCTCCGACGCGCGCGCGATGCTCGATACCGCATACGGCTGGCTCGACAAGGTCATGGCCGGGCGTAAATGGGCGGCCGGCGACAGTTTCAGCCTCGCCGATTGCGGCGCTGCGCCGTTCCTGTTCTACGCCGACTGGACGCATCGCATCGATACATCGTTTGCAAACGTGATTGCCTACCGTAAACGGCTGCTGGCACGCCCGTCGTTTGCCCGCGCCGTCGATGAGGCACGCCCCTACCGCCCGCTGTTCCCGCTCGGCGCGCCCGCCCGTGATTGAATCGCCGCGATTGATATCTTCCTTGACAGGAGACTGACCATGGCCCACACCCTCGTCCCCGCCGCCGAGCTGGCGAAGCTCAACCGCATGACCTTCCCCAACGAAAGCGCCGACTACCGCCGTGCACGCAATGCGCTATTCATCGAGGAGATCGAGCTGCGCCGGCACATCGAGCGCGTCGCCGAACAGCGCCGCGCGCTGCCGCCGGGCGGCGAAGTGACCGGCGATTACCGCTTCGAAGGCGAACACGGCCCGCTCGATCTCGCCGGCCTGTTCGGCGACAAGCAGACTTTGGTCGTCTACAGCTACATGTTCGGCCCGCAGCGCGAGCGCCCCTGCCCGATGTGCACCTCGCTGCTAAGTGCGTGGGACGGCGAGGCGCGCGATATCCATCAGCGTATCGCGCTGGCCGTGGTCGCGCGCTCGCCGATCGAGCGCCTCCTCGCGTTCAAGAAGGAACGTGGCTGGCGCGACCTCAAGCTGTATTCCGATACCAACGGCAACTTCAGCCGCGACTACCATGGCATCGACAAGAACGGCGGCGACGATGCGGCCTTCACTGTGTTCACCCGCCGCGACGGCAGCATCCGCCACTACTGGAGCGGCGAAATGGGCAGCGAAAGCGCCGATCCCGGCCAGGACCCGCGCGGCGCACCCGACCTGATGCCGATCTGGACCATCTTGGACGTGACGCCCGAAGGGCGCGGCAGCGACTGGTACCCGAAGCTTGACTACCGGGGTTGATGCATGAGTGTCTGGCCCGCTGTGTTACCGACAGGGCGGATCCACGGCCACCGCAAAAGGCCGCAAAGTCGTGCCTCGGGGGTGGTGTCCGAAGGCGGTCACTGTGCTTGTTGCCAGGCTGACGCGGTGGGGCAGTCGGTGGACTCGATGGTGCGCTTGGCGAGCGTCCTGCCTTGCGAATCCGTGAGCAGTACGGTCGTTCCGTCCGAGACCCAGGCGCCGGTGTCGGTTTCACCTTCCACCGGACCTTCAGCAAATATTGTTGGTAGCAGGCCAATTTTATAGGTGCTGATATTGACCACGTGACCTTCAACGCGTCCGCGCAAATCCCATTTAATGTGGGCAACAATGTAAGGGCCGGCACACTCCGAATAAGTCAAGGGCGTCACCACCAGCTCGCCGCGGTGTCGTAACCACTCAGCGCCGACACCGATGGCCACGACAAGCAGGACGAAGGCCGCCATCAGCCGGTAACGCCGCCTTTTGCTGTTGGCTATGACTGGCAAGCGGCTCATTTCGCGCGCTCTTGAGCTTCGATCGATGGCATCTCCTCGTCGAATTTTCCGGTCAGATAAAGTCTCGACATGAAATCGATTCCATGCATGACTGTGCTTATCTTCTCGGCATCATTATTCCCCATCAGTATCTGCTCAGCCTTGCCCGTAGCCTGGTAATACGGCGGCTTGCTCAGACCCGCTGCGGCCAGCACCTCGCCACCCAGCATCCAAGCGTAAATATGCTTTTGCCGCGACGCCATGTGCCCACCTGCCAGCACGAACCAGGGCACGAATTCATACTGTCCTTCGGATTGGTCGTCAAAGCCATGAATCGCGTACACGTACTGCAGGCCTGGCAGATGGTCGCCATAGAACGCAAGCACGTAAGGACGATGGCGCGACTCCAGATAGGCCCACAATCGGCCCATCTGCTGATCGGCATTGCCGATGTGATAAACGTAATTCCTGTATTCGTTCACGGCGCGTGCCGGCCAGCCTGCAGGAACCGGTATGGCATTGCGCTTTTCCATGTCGCCTACGGGCACATGCTCGTATGGACCGTGTCCCTCGATGCTGATGGCGAAAACGAAGGAAGGCGACAATGACTTGTCCAGCAGTCCAATTATCTGATCGGTCATGGCCTCGTCGGACAGAAACCATCCGTCAGACTTGGCGTTCTTGGGAAAATCGGCCAGGGTCAGAAAACGATCGAACCCCATTTCCTTGAACGCCATATCGCGATTCCAGAAGCTTCCGCCGTTGGCGTGGACCGCATAGGCCTTGTAGCCATCGCCGTGGAGGACATCGACGAGGCTGGGAATGTGGTCCTGCCTGATCTGCATATACGGAAAGTCGACTTTCGGGTATGCCTTCATGGGTATGCCCGTGAGCACCTCGAACTCGGTACGCAACGTACCGCCGCCAAACGTGGGCGCCTTCATGGTGCCACCCGTCGCGTGCTGAAGCGCTCGGTGCAGGTTCGGCAAAAGCGCATCCGTATTGTCGACATCCTTCAGGATCACCGGATCAAAGAACGACTCGCTTTGAATGATGACGATATCGGGTCGTTGATTGTCAGTGGATACTGGAGTTGTGCCGACGCTGCTGCCTGCGGCGGGAGGCATTGGCATGTCGATAAATGCCTTGATTGCATGGCTATCGATCGACTCGACCAGCGCTTGGCGATAGGCCACGTTCCAGTACTCGACCGAACTCATCAGCCCACTATGCAGGATTGTCAGCATGGGCGCCCAGGGAACCAGCCGGATCTTGCCCTGGCCATATATGTCCGACGCCAATTTTCCGCCAGCCACCAAAGTTACCGACAAAAAAAGCACGGCGGCACCCAACAGTAGGCGTACCAGGCTTCTTTTTCTGAAAAATGCACGCTCGCGAAGGATGGATACGCTGATCCATGCGACCAGAAACAGCACCGCTACCAACAGGTACCAGCGATCGACGTAACGGGACAGCAAATGAACTGTCGATGCGTCCAGGTTATCCAACAGAAATACGTCATCGAACGATATCGGAATGGACAGGAATTTGAGTTTTTGATGATCGGCAAAATAAATCGCTACTGCCAACAATCCCGTAACCATGGTGGCTACGGTCACCCGGTTGATCAGGACCATCAGTAAAAGAAAGAGCAGGATGAACGGCAGCGCGTTGGCAAAAAATCCGTAACTGAAAATATATGCCGTTAGCTCGACTCGCAAACAAAACCTGTCAAGAACCCATACAAAGCAAGCAAGAACAAAACAAAGAGCAATCAGGAATGCCGTTTTGAAGATTGCCGATTTGAATTCAAAGCTATTCCTGGCAAGGCGATTTGACATGTACAACCCCTTCCTTCCGTCCCCGACCCGACATATTGGCATGCGCACCCATGACCAGCGTGCCCCTCAGCCCGAACCCGAATGGCGCAAATCACCAGCGCAACCACTGCTCAGTCCACTGACTGATGCATGGCCTGATGTTGACGATTCGATTCTTTATTTGCCGTAACGTAACATCTTTACAGCCTTCGTGAAGACTGACACGACCTCAAGCTGTATTCCGATATCAATGGCAACTTCAGCCGCGATTGTCACGGCATCGACAAGAGCGGCGGCGACGATGCGGCCTTCACCGTGTTCACCCGGCGCGACGGCAGCATCCGTCACTACTGGAACGGCGAGATGGGTAGCGAAAGCGCCGATCTCGGCCAGGACCCGCGCGGTGCACTCGACCTGATGCCGATCTGGACCATCCTCGACGTGACGTCTGAGGGACGCGGCACTGACTGGTACCCGAAACTTGGCTACTGGGACTGATGCACCCGCTAACCCGGTCGGCAGTATCTTGCCTGCCGACCTGGATCAGCGCAGCTGGATCAAGCGCAACGAAAAACAAAACGGGTCAGAACCGACGTCAACGGCTACATGCCGGCTCGGGATGTGTTTCCAGCTGGCGCACTTCGCAGGTGATGTCCCATTCGTCGCCATGGACCTTGAGGAAGCGCGTGGTCCAGTGGATGGCCTCTTCCATCGACTTCGTCTCCATCATCGCGTAACCGCCGATTACTTCCTTCGTCTCGGTGAACGGGCCATCGACCACACTGATCTTGCCCTGGGAAAGCCGCACACGGACGCCTTCCGAGGTCGGCCTGAGTCCAGCCGTATCGAGCATGACCCCGGCTTTGGTCACTTCTTCCAGCAGCTTGCCCATATCGCTCATCAGCTGCTCGCTGGGCCGCATTTCGCTGTTTTCATTGATCCTTATCATGGAAAGGAATCGCATGGTCATGCTCCTGTCGTTGGCTGTTCGGGCCGGACGCCGGACGATGGCGCATCCTGTAAACCCCACGGCTATCCATGCAACGAACGGGAAAGCGCCGAATCGACATGTCCAGCGGAATTTCCGCATTTATTTCTGTCCGTGATGAGGATTCATGCCCATACGTTCTTCGGGCAGAAACACCCCTGAGCTGAAGTCGACACTGCACCTTTACAAATCTTTGCTTCGTTTCACCAGCCTCGGACTGAACGTGACCCAACGCGTAGCTCCGCGCTGACAACCGATTCATCCCGCCCGCGTTAGATTGCACATCCCCGCCAAGATAGATCGCTGGACTGTCATGTCCGTGACATATTCCCCGTCCTTTTCGCGATGTGTCATGGCCGTTCGTATCGCTGCTGCAATCATCGCGGTTGCCCCACCGTGAAAACGCGCATGAGCATCGATGACCAGCAAACCGGCACCATCGGAAAATGGTCGACGGGCGACGTCGGATGGGTGCTGTTCGTCTTGCTCATCGGCCTGACCGCGCGGCTGCTTCACATCGAAAGCCAGCCGTTCTGGCTCGATGAGGCACTGACCTACCAGCGCATTCACCTGGGCATCGACGGACTGATCGCCGACAGCTTCAGCAACCGGCACATGCCGAGTTATTTCCTGATGCTGCAACTATTCTCGCAGTTCGACTCGGCCAACGCGTGGCTGCGGATACCGTCGGCGCTGTTCGGTGCCATGTCGGCCAGCATGGTGTTCGTCATTGCGCGACGCATCGGCGGCCGCAGTGCCGCCATTGTCGCCGGACTATTGATGGCGATGTCGCCATTGCAGGTGCAATACGGCCAGGAAGCGCGCTCGTACACGCTCGTCACCTTGCTGATCACCGTCGCACTGTGGGGCCTGGTGCGCCTGGCACAGAATCCAGCGCGGGCTGCGCTGGATATTCGTCATCCCGAATTCGACCGGTCCGGCTGGGCAGCCTATGTATTCGGCACGATCGGTGCGATGGATGTGCTCAGCGATGCAGCGCCCTGGCTGATCGCCGCCAACGTTTCGCTGTTACTGATCTGGAACAGCCTGCGCCTGGAACAACCGCATGGGGAGCGTGCTGGCTTCCGGCGCAACTGGTTGCTCAGCGTGGCACTCATCCTCGTGTGCTGCGTGCCTTTTTACGGCGCGATCCTGGCAGCCAGCGATGGCCAGATGTTGCAGAAGTTCGACTGGATCCCGCCCTTGAGCTGGCGCAACCTCCGGGTCGCCGCCAAGAGCGCCTATCTGATGCGCATCGCCGCCGTGGTGCGTTTCAGCGTGCTGCCCACGGCCGTGCCACTGCTCGGGTTGCTGGTGGCAGCGCTGGGAGGCATCGGATTATTCCGCATGCGCGGGCGGCTGGAAGGTCGCGTCCTGCTGCTTGGCTTCGCGGCACTGCCGTTGTTGCTGCTAGCCATCTCGCTGGTCAAATCGATGGTGCTGCCGCGCTATATCCTGTGGAGCGCCGCGCCGTTTTTCATCCTGGCCGGGATGGGTGCCGCCGCCCTGCCACGTCGAATCATGCCGATCGCGGCTGCAGCGCTGTTGCTGTTGTGCGCAATCAATCTTGCACCGGTCTACCGGACCGAAACCAAGCCGCGCTGGGATAAAGCTGCCGCCACGCTGGCTGCGAATGTCCGCCTTGGCGATACGGTATTCACCGGCGATCCGAACGCTCCCACCATGCTCGCCGTGCTGCAACCCAAGGACGCAGCGTCGATCGGCGACACCGCACTGGTAACACCGCGACTCGACGTGGCGCTGGCGCGCTGGAGGCAAGGTGGCCGCGTGTGGGCGGTGAATGGCCGCTCGGCGCTGGGCCAGCGCGAGGAACTCGACGCGTTCAAAACCCGCATCGCCGCCCTGGGCACGCCCACCCTGGAAATCCCCGAGGGCAAGGAAATCACCATCCTGATGTTCGCTGCACCTAAAAGCGGGACCTGAAGCCTGGGTGCAGTTGCCGAAGAGCACCGGCTGATTCTTTGACGCCAGCCTCAGCCAACCCGCTTCCTGGCGGTAGCCTGCTTGCGTTTGACGGCGCGGGTGCGATCCGCAGCTTGGACGCGATGCGCATTCAGGATCGCCGGGAGCAATCCGGGAAAGCGCTGCTCGATCTCATTGCAACGACTGGTGTTGTGCATTTCCACGCCATGCCGCTCGCTACGCACCAGCCCAGCTTCCCTGAGCGCGCGGAAGTGCTGTGAAAGCGTGGACTTGGGGATGCTGCGATCGCTCATCTGCAGGAAGTTCGAGCAGGTATTGGTGCAGGCCGAGCCAGCCAGTTCCACATAGATCGCCGCGCGCACGGGATCGGACAGGGCATGCAGGATGCCCTCCACGGTGACGTCTTCGATCGATGGGTGAATCAGCGGCCTCATGGTTTTGATGGTAACAGCCCTTGACATCTAGTTCCTTAGTTCATAAGTTACGAACTATTGAAGTATAGAACTTACCCCACCATCCCGTACCACAGGAAACGTCATGAGCAAGCTCACAGGTAAAGTCGCCATCGTCACCGGCGCATCCAAAGGCATTGGCGCGGCCATTGCCAAATCACTGGCCGCCGCCGGCGCGTCCGTGGTCGTCAACTACGCCTCCAGCAAGACCGGTGCCGATACCGTCGTCACCGAGATCGGCGCAGCCGGCGGCAAAGCGGTTGCCGTACGCGGCGACGTCTCCAGGGCCGCCGATGCGCAAGCCATCGTCGACGCGGCGATCGAACATTTCGGTCGATTGGATATCCTCGTCAACAACTCCGGCGTCTACGGATTCTCCCCGCTCGAGAGCATCACCGAAGAAGACTTCCACCGGCACTTCAACGTCAACGTACTCGGCCTGCTGCTTACGACCCAGGCCGCCAGCAAGCATCTTGGCGAAGGCTCGAGCATCATCAACATTGGATCTGTCGTCACCCGCATCACCCCGCCGGGCAGCGCGGTCTACACCGGCACCAAGGGTGCGGTAGACGCCATCACCGGCGTGCTGTCGCGCGAACTGGGCCCACGCAAGATCCGCGTCAACGCGTTGAACCCGGGCATGATCGAAACCGAAGGTGCCCACGCCGCGGGTTTCATCGGCTCGGATTTCGAAGCAGGTGCCGTCGCGCAAACGCCGCTGGGTCGCATCGGCCAGCCGAACGACATCGCCTCGATCGCGGTGTTCCTGGCTTCCGATGATTCGTACTGGCTCACCGGCGAACAGCTGCTTGCCGGCGGCGGCGTGCGCTGATCGGAAAAGGGCGCATTCCAATAATGGAATGCGCCCGAAACCGGAGTCGACATCGCGGCAATCGTTGCCGATATCGAACTGTTGTCAGCCCGCCGCATCACGACGGGGCAGTTTCCAGCCCGGCCGCACGAAGTGGCAGGTGTAACCACTGGGGTAATGCTCGAGGTAATCCTGATGCTCGGGCTCGGCTTCCCAGAAGTCGCCAGCCGGCGCCAGTTCCGTCACCACCTTGCCGGGCCACAGGCCGGAAGCATCCACATCGGTGATGGTGTCCTCGGCAACTCTCTTCTGCTCCTCGGAGGTGTAGAAGATCGCCGAGCGGTAGGCACTGCCACGATCATTGCCCTGCCGGTTCGGCGTGGACGGATCATGGATCTGGAAGAAGAACTCCAACAGCGTGCGATAGCTCAATACCGCCGGATCGAAGATGATTTCGATGCCCTCCGCATGGCTGCCGTGATGGCGATACGTCGCGTTGGGTACGTCGCCGCCGGTGTAACCCACGCGGGTGGAGATCACTCCGGGATAGCGTCGCAGCAGATCCTGCACGCCCCAGAAGCAGCCGCCAGCCAGCACGGCACGTTCAGTGGTCATCGCGCGTCCTCCACCTGCTCCAGATAATCACCGTAGCCCTCAGCCTGCATGTCGTCGCGATGGATGAAGCGCAGCGAGGCCGAGTTGATGCAGTATCGCAGTCCGCCACGATCCCTTGGGCCATCGGGAAAGACATGGCCGAGATGGCTGTCGCCGTGTGCCGAGCGCACCTCAATGCGGACCATGCCATGGGTGCCGTCGCGCAATTCGTTGACGTTGGCTGGCTCCATCGGCTTGGTGAAGCTCGGCCAGCCGCAGCCCGATTCGAACTTGTCCGACGAGGCGAACAGCGGCTCGCCCGAGACGATGTCGACGTAAATGCCTGGCTGCTTGTTGTCCAGGTATTCGCCGGTTCCGGGCCGTTCGGTGGCACTTTGCTGGGTGACGCGGAACTGCTCCGGTGAGAGCTTCGCGATGGCATCGGGGTTCTTGCTGTACTGGCTCATGGGCCTCTCCTGCTTCAGATGCTGCTTCCAGCTTGAACCGATACCCTGGCCGAGGCCGACAGCATTGTCCGATGGAATGGAATAGCGCATAGATTGGGGTCGGCAACGCGAACTCCAACCTGCACACTGATGCATTACGAACCAAAGCAGCTCACGGTTACGCGCAAGGCATCGCAACGACGCCATTGCGGCCCTTGGCCTTGGCCTCGTAGAGCGCGCGGTCGGCGACCACGATCAGGGATTCCGGTGGCTGTTTCGGGTCCGGACGCGCGGCGCTGACGCCGATGCTGACGGTGACATGGTCTGCCACGATCGACGCGGGATGGTTGATGGCCAGGGCCTCAATGCGGCGGCACAGGTCGATGCCAAGCCGCTGCGCCTCGTTCAGGTCACAGCCCGGCAGCAACAGTATGAATTCCTCGCCGCCGTAGCGCGAAACATGCACCTTTGTGCCTTGGACGATCTCGGCGCACAGGCGCGCCAGCACGCGCAGACATTCGTCGCCAAACACATGGCCGCAAGCGTCATTGAGCGCTTTGAAGCAATCGACATCGACCAGCAGCAAGGCCAGAAACTTCCCCTCCTGCGCATGCCGCTGCCATTCCTCCACAAGACGCTGATCGAAGCTGCGACGGTTGGCGATGCCAGTGAGGCCGTCGCTCATCGACAGCTGCTCCAGCTTGCGGTTGGCGAGCTCCAGTTCGCGCACCACGCGCGCGAGATGGATGGTGCCGGCGATCTGCAACGCGACGGCGTCGAACATCGAACAGACTTCCGGCGTGAAGAAATCCGCGGAGGTGCTTTCGAGGTTGAGCACACCGTGCAGGTGCGCACGATGCCGGATCGGCACCAGGTACTCGGATTTCACCCGGCAGTTGCCGGGCACGTAATCCGCATCAGCCTCCACGTCGGCGATCAGCTGGGCCTCGCCACTGCGCACGCAACGGCCTGAGGCCCCTATCGTCACCGGCCACGGCAGCTCGCCGGGCAGGTCAAGCTCGATGCCTGACCAGACCTCCTGCACGAAATGCGTGCCCTCGTCGTTCAGCAGGATGATGCTGGCAATGGCTACCGGCAGCCGCCGCGCCACGCAATCGACAATCCGCTGCAGCATGGCTTCCAGCGTATCGCCCTGCAGGGCCTCCATCGACACCTGCGCCAGGATTTCGGTGAGCATCGCGCGCCGGTCGGACGTACCCCTCTCGTTCCACGGCGAGCGCTGCTGATGCACGTGTTCGTCACCTGGAGTGGGATGCGTCATGGCTGTAGCTGGCCCGGGCATTTGGCCGAGTCTACGACGAGTCACAGCGTTAAAGGGTCAAAAGGTCATACCGGGTCAGTTCACTCTGACCCCGCTGTTTGACCGAAGGGTTGGAAAGGAGCTCTGCCCCGTTACGTTTCGGAATCCATATCCCGGATATCACACGCGACTAACAGTCAAAGGTGCAGCCTGACTATCCGCTTGGCAATAGTTCGGCCCTCTGGCAGTTCTTGATCTGTGATTGAGGTCTTCGCCGTGAACACTCGAGACGTATCCCGTTCCCAATCGTTATGGCATGTCAGCACATGGCCTGGTTTTATCGCCCACATCGTCCATCGACCGGCGAAGGAACCATCAGACCAAACACCTGTGCATATGACAAGGCGACAAATGCTGCTCGCTGCGCAGGACCTCAAGCGGCGAGAACAGCGTGAGCTTATATTGGGGCAGTTGCGCTACATCAAGCCGAGAGGCCGCGGCAACTCGTGAGACGCGTTGGTCGAGATATCCGTGGCTCAACGGCGGTACGGTTCGCCGTGGGCGTCAACAGGCTGTCGTCCGTGTCATCGCGCATGGCTTTGCTCGTAGCCGATGAGACGCAACAATAGCTTGCCGCACGAGATGTTGATGCCGGCTCTCGCGGCAAGAGATCACTGAACAGGCAACGGCGGGATCGCCAAGCTGCGTTCGCTGTCGCCGGTTGCTCCCGTGAGCATGCTCGGTGGCAGGTGCCCGACATCGCCAACGCTGATGACCTTGAAGCTGCCGTTGGCCTCGACGCGGATCTCGGTGATGCTGGCATTGCCCACCGACATTTCCAGCCACGCCTTGGTATCCACGCCCAGCGCGCGCGTGACCAGGTAGCGGATCACGTCGCCGTGGCATACGAACAGGTCGGTGCGCTCGCGGCCGGTGGCGGCCTTGAAGTATCGGGCGAAGACACGATCGAGCTGAGCCGTACACGCCGCCAGGTCTTTCGGCTTTTCGTGGGCCATGATCTCGGCCCGACGGGTAGGTGGCGTGCATTCGGCAAGATCGTCGACCACCTCGAAATGGCGCCCCGGAAAATCACCCGCGATGATCGCCGCCGTGTCGCGCGCACGTTGCACCGGACTGACATACATCGCGTCGAAACGCGTCGGCAGGCCGGCCAGACGTGCGCCCACCAGCTGCGCCTGCGCCACGCCGATCGGCGCCAGATGCGGCCCCGGCTGGTCGCCCAAGACAGGATCCGGCACGTAATAGCCGTGCCGAACCAGCACGATGGTCCGTGCCGCGGGCGTCTGCGTGTCGGCGGCAACGGCACGCCCTGAAAAGCCGGTCATGGCTGTGAGCGTGAGCCACACCAGGGCAAGCCACTGCATCGACTGTCGAATCACTCCATAACCTCCAAAGACTGGCGCTCGATTTGCGATGATAACGCCTGCAAACTGAGGGGCCAGAGTGGGCTGGCCCCTCAGTTTGGTTATGGAGATACTGGCTGCTACTTCGCTTGCAGGGTCGTCAGGATCTGCTGCGCGCCTGCGTGTGCGCCATCCAGCGTCGTGGTCTTCACGCCATGCTCGGCCTCGGTTAACGCCGCGTGCAATTTGGACTCGCTGGCGGCATCGCCCTTGGCATCGACGATGGCGCCCTGACCCTGGCCTTTGCACGGGTCCTCTTCCTGGGCGTCGAAGCCTTTGCCGGATGGCCCAACCAGACAGTTGATGACGTGGTGCAGATGCATATGCGCTGTCTTCAGATCCGTCGCGCCGAGCGCCATCCCGGCGTGCGCGCTGGCCGTACCCACCTGCTTCGATACCGCATTGTCGGCATCCGCCGCTTGCGCGACCATGGGCAGCGCGACCGCCAGCAGGAGCGTCGGCAACCACCAAATGAATTTCTTCGCCATGGCACAACTCCGGAATAACGCGGCATGCGCCGCACTCACGACAGCATAGGCCTGTGCCGCCCAACGAAAAAGGGGGATATCTGGCCCATCGTGCACGATGGATGCCAAGAAAAGGACTTAGCTAACGCATTAGCTTCGTCCAAATTTATCCTGAGAAAGCGGACTCCGATCACGGTTTCCATTCAGAACGATTCATTTAATTAACGCACCTCTTTAATCCGCTTCAATTGAAACGGCACGCAATAACTTGCAGCTACCAAATAGCAGCGATAGTGGTTAGCGTACGGCGGTCGCCATCGCATGGCGATACGGAGATGGGGGGATTCCGGGTTGTATTTTGTTTTGGGAATAACGGTGGATTTGGATAATCCAAATCCGACGACCACTACACTTTGCTTCCAATGGGGAAAAATACATGCAATCCAAGAAGATTTCTGGCACACGTCATCTGCTCAAGATCGCGATTGTTGCAAGTCTCGTTAGTGCAGCGTGGCTTCCATCGGCCTTTGCCGCACCTGCCGCCGAGAACGGCGCTGATCAGGCACAAGTCCCTTCGATGGTGCAGGCTCAGGCTATTCAAAGCTGGCATGAGGACATGGTCCGTATGGCAGCACCTTCGGAAGGCTGCTTTCAGGCCACGTTCCCCAGCATTCTCTGGAAACAGGTGGCTTGCACCCAGGTACAGCCATTTTCCCACCCACTGCCACGGCGTCCAGATACCTTGACGAGGTTTGCGGAGAGCGCGGGTGCTGGTGGCACGCAGACCACCGGCAATGGTGATGACTATGCCATTGAGGTTTCGGGGCTGATCAGCAGCGCCACTGGAACTTTTCCGTCGGTCACCGGCGTAACCTCTGAAAAGAGCGTAGGCGTTGCGGCCTTCGGCGGCGGCGGCATTCTGGGGCCGAACGAATACACGCTCCAGGTGAATTCGAATTACAACAAGACCACCAGCGCATGCAAAAGTCATTCGGGCTGCACGGTCTGGCAGCAATTCATCTATTCGCCGGATTACAGCACCAAGGGCAAGGCGGCCGTTTTCATCCAGTACTGGCTACTCGGCTACGGCGGCAGCAGCTGCCCGAGCGGATTCGGCAGTGACGGCTCCGGTGATTGCTACAAGAACAGCTCTGCCGTAACGGCACCGGATGTACCGGCCACCCAGCTAGCCAACCTCAAGATTTCCGGCACCGCCGCAACCGGCGGCAATGACACCGTGGTGTTCACCAATGGCACCACGGCTTACACGCTCAGCGCGAAGGACAGCGTGCTGGATCTCGCAAGCGCATGGGATCAGACGGAGTTCAATGTCGTCGGCAACGCGGGCGGATCGGAAGCAGTGTTCAACTCCGGCTCGTCGATCACGGTGAATCTCGCAGTAAGCGACGGTAGCACCGCCAAGCCGACGTGCGCCGCGAACGCCGGCTCAACCGGCGAGAGCAACAACTTGAATCTGGGCAGTTGCACCGCCACCGCCGGATCATCGCCGTCGATCAAGTTCACCGAGTCGAACTGAGCACATCAGATCGCCGTACGCTGAAATCCAGCTAGCAAGAGTGGAAGCCGAGGGGCGCGTGCGCCCCTCGGTGTTTATTCCGATGCCGGGCAGCGCGATCAAAGCCGGTCAGAGTTACTTCCTGCCGCGCACTTTTCCCGGCTGGGCCGGTTGGCCGCGTACGCTCGTACAACGGCCGATAGCGGTTTCGATCTAAAGTTCGAAACGTGCCTGTGCAACGACTCCAGCCACGCAGTGGGTTACGATGCAGCCCCTTGGCCGCGTTGCAACCAACTGTCGCTGTCCCAGGAGATTGCACGTCGTGTCCCATTATTCCGGTCCCCAGCTCACACGCCCGATCGCCCAGGGACTAATGGCCGCGCGCGATGCCGGTGCAGGCGAATGGACCGGCTCGCTGGACCTGGGCCGCTCGAACGGCAATGCGCTGCTGGAGATGGATGCCTGGCAGTGGCGGGGCCAGCGCTATCCGTATCCGCACCAGCTGAAGGACCGCACGATCTATGTCTGGGACGGCGACGGGTTCGCGCCGGTGTCGCGTTATTCCGGCTCGCTGATCAAGCTGGTGCCCACCGAGTGGGGCGCGCCCACCTTCGAGATCGACGGCATCAAGATGCTGCCGACGTCGAAGGAATCGCCCTTCGAGGATGCACGCCGCAAGGTGGCGCTGATCGAGCCGCGTGGCAAGGTGGTGCTCGACACCTGCGGCGGCCTGGGCTACTTCGCGGCATGTTGCCTGGAAGCGGGTGTGACACACATCCAGTCGATCGAGAAGAACGCCGACGTGCTGTGGCTGCGCACACTCAACCCGTGGTCGCCCGACCCGGACGCACTCGCCAGCGGCGGCCGCCTGCAGCTCAATCATGCCGATGTGTCACAGGCGATCACGCAGATTGCCGACGCCTCGGTGGACGCACTGCTGCATGACCCGCCGCGCTTCGGCATCGCCGGCGAGCTGTACTCACAGGTGTTCTACGACCACCTTGCACGCGTGCTGCGCCGCGGTGGGCGGCTGTTCCACTACACCGGCAGCCCGAACAAACTCACCAGCGGGCGCGATGTCCCGCGCGAAGTGGAAAAACGGCTGGAGAAGGCTGGTTTCAAGGCGCAGCAGGCGCTGGACGGCGTACTGGCGACACGGCGTTAAACAGGGCCTTGCGGATGGGGCGGCTCGGTCTGGTTCCGGTTGATGCGTTTTGCTTGACATTATGTTCGCTTTGTTTAACATTATGTTCAATGTAACCAACTCAAAGGCCGCACTATGTCGTCACTTGAGAAGCGCGCCTGGCTCGCCCTGTGGAGCATGTGCCCCGTCTACTGCATTTATTTCGCGATCCAGATCGGGTTTCCGGACCTGCTACCGACCATGCTCGAACGCATCGTCTGCTTCGCCCTGGCGGCTAGCATCCATGCCGTGGGTTATGTCAGCGGCCTGCTGGTGATCAAGCGGCATGAAGCTGGCGAGCCGCTCCTCGAAGACGAGCGCGACCGCGCCATCGACGGGCGCGCGACCCGCGCGGCCTATTTCATCCTGCTGACGGGCATGATCGTGGTCGGCATGATCATGCCGTTCAGCAACGGCGGCTGGAAGCTCGTCAACACCGCCCTGCTCGCTATCGTGCTGACCGAGACAGCACGCTACGCACTGATCCTGATCGGCTACCGGCAACCACGCCTTGCCCACTGAACCGATGACCAATGAGGTCCGCCTGCTGCGCTTCCTCGCACAGGACATGACCCAGGCCGAGTTGGGCCGGCGCGTGGGCCTTACGCGTCAGACCATCGCCGCGATCGAGCAAGGGCGTTATTCGCCGTCGCTGGACGTCGCCTTCCGCATCGCCCATCTCTTCGGCAAGCGGGTCGACGAAGTGTTTCATTGGCGACCGGGCGGGGCTGAAGGCAACGATGCGGCGAGCTCTGACGCCAGCTAGATACTCCTCAGCCTCATCAACATCTCAGCGCCCCTGCACAAGCTGGAGCCTTAAGTTGCAATGGGACCTCGTCCAGATGGCATCCGTCCAGACACATCTGGCGTATAAACAGGGCTGACCCATTCGTCTCCTCAGGAGTCACATCCATGAAGTCATTGTTGAAGTTTGCAGCCCTCGCCCTCGTCGGCACCACCACCCTCGCGTCGCCAGCTTTTGCGGCACTGACGGTAGGCACCCAGGCACCCGAATTCACCGCGCCGGCCTATCTTGCCGGCCAGCCCTTTACGTTCAATCTCGCCGACGCCCTGAAGAAAGGACCGGTGGTGGTCTACTTCTTCCCTGCCCCGCATACCTCGGGCTGCAACGTCGAGGCACACTTGTTCTCGCAGGCCATTCCCCAATTCACGGCAGCACATGCCACGGTGATCGGCGTCACTGCTGGCAACCTTGACCAGCTGGCGGCGTTCTCGAAGGAAGCCGACCACTGCAGCGGCAATTTCCCGGTTGCTGCCGACGAGGGCGCGAAGATCGCCAAGCAATACGACGCGCTGCTGTTGCTGAAGCCCGGCTGGTCGGACCGCACCTCGTATGTGATCGCCCCGTCGGGAAAAATCACCTATGTCTATTCCAGCCTCAGCCCCACCAAGCATGTCGAAGAGACACTCAATGCGGTGAAGGCGCTCGAGCAACCGGACGGCACCGCGAAGTAATCGCGAGTCCGATGAAAGAACGGGGACCGTGAAGAGGTTACTTCTTCGAGAAGTGACCTCTTCCATACTCTCGTGACTGTGCTACCGGCGTTGCCCTACTTGCGCGGCGCGATGATCTGGCTCAGGTAATCCGGCGTGCCTTCGATGCGCACCAGATGCGGGTACTGCAGGCCGTCGTGGTAATCCACCGGCACCGTGCGGTAGCCGCTTTGGTACTTCAGCAACAGCTGGATCGGCGCCTTGCTGTCCTTGGCTGCCGCGATCGCACTCTTCAGCACATCGCTCGAATAGGTCTGCCCGTTCACCGCGACCAGGGTGGCGCCAGTGCTGACGCCAGCCTTGAACGCCGGCCCGTCCCAGCGCACGTCGTTGACCTCGCCCTTGTCGGTCATCGTCAGGCCGATCGACCAGGCGAAGTTGTACAGATGGCGGGACGGTTCCGGCCGACTGTTGTACTGCTTCTCGTACCCGCTTTCCTGATCGGTGTAGACCAGCTTCCACCCGGTCGCGGCGATGCCATTCTCCAGCGGCGGATTGAGCGTATCGACGCGCGCGTGCAGGAAGCTCGCCCAGTCGTACTTGGCCACGCCGTTCAGGGCCGCGACCACGTCGTCAAAGGTGTAGGTTTTTGTCACATAGCTGCCGTTGTCGACGCCGAAGAACGCGCTCGCGAAATCGTCCAGCGATTTATGGTCATCCGTCAGCGCGCGCAGTTTGGCGTCCACTTCCAGCCACATCATCTGGCCGCCGCTGTAGTAGTCCTCGCTCATCTGCCAGCTGCGGTACGGCAGGCTCGTGCGGCGTGCGGCGGTCGCGTCGTTGGTGGTGTCCTCGAGCGTGCGCCACTGGAAACCTTCGCGGTTGCGGTCGTAATTGGCCGCCTCCATCGCCAGCGCGTCGCGGAACTCCTGCGGCGTCCACATGCCGGCGCGCGCGGTGAGTATGTAACCCCAGTACTGCGTCTGCCCTTCGTACACCCACAGCAGCGAATCGCCCATCGGCACGTTGAAGTTGGGCGTCCACAGGTCAGCCGGACGGCGGAACTTGCCGTTCCACGAATGCGTGTACTCGTGCGCCAGCAGGTCGCGACCCGGCGAGTTGTCGCTCCAGGCAGTGAAGTAGTCGGCGCCCATGCCGTCCTCACTGGACTGGTGATGCTCGGTACCGTTGCCGCCCAGCACATCCGACAGCGAGAACAGGAAGTCGTAGTGGTCGTAGTGATGCGAGCCGAACAGCTTCACCGCTTGCGTCACCAGCGCGCGATGCACCTTCAACTGCTCGGGCGTCATTTCCAGGTACTTCGGCGCGTCGGCGACGATATCCAGGTGCACCGGCGCGTCACCGCCCGGGTTGAGATCGACCCGCTTGAAGTACTGGCCCGCATAGATCGGCGAGTCGACCAGGTTGTTGAAGGTCACCGGTTTGAAGGTGGTGGTGTCGCCTGACTGCGCGGCCGTCTCCAGCGCGGTACCGAGCTGCCAGCCATGCGCCAGCGTCACGCTGGGTGCGAAGGTGATGCCGCGCGAAAAATAGCCGGCCGGATACAGCGCCACCTTGCTCCATTCCATGTCCATCATGCGGTCGGTGATCTCGAACCCCTCGTCGTCGGTGCGGCCGGACATGTACTGGAAGGTTGCATCGACAGTGGTGACTTCCGCGGGCACATCGAGATGGAACGCGTACACGTTGTACTTGTCGCGCTTCCACATCAGCGGCTTGCCGTTGGCACTGAGCTTGAGGCCGGCGAGCATGGCGATCGGGCCGGTCGGCGAGTGGTCGCCGGGAATCCATTGCGGGTACAACAGCGTCAACGCGCCCGCCTGCACCGGAATCGTTTCATGGACACGGAAAATGCCCTGCAACGTGTCGCTGGCATCAACATGAATCGCGATCGTGCCGGCATACGGCGTGTCCTGTGCCGGTGGCACCTGGTCGGTTCGTGGCTCCTGGGCAAAGACGGCGGCGGTCACGAGAGTCATGGATATGGCCACGGCAAGACGTACAAGCGTGCGGCGCGCGTCAGACGGCAACCGGGAGGAAGAGGCAACGGACATGAAGGACTCCAGCAGACAGACCCAAGAATTCGTACAACTTAACACCGCCGCACAAGCGTATGTAGCCGGGCTCAATTTACTTCCGAACGCGGAGAAAGAATCCGGCCACATCGAAATGAAGCCCCGCCTTGTCGTTTGCGCCCGCTTCCCTATTCCACCCGTTTCCCGCCGCTGGCCGAGGCCAAGCGCAAAAAGGTTTCGTGCTGGTAGCGGCTCATGCGCAGCTTCTGGCCGGTATCCATCGTGACGACGTGGTAGCCGTTGAACCACGGATGGATGGCCTGGATCCGGCGCACGTTGATGATGGCCGAACGATGGACACGCGCGAAATGCCGGGGATCGAGTCGCGCGGCGAGAGCGCTCATGGTCTCGCGCATTTCGTGGACGCCGTCGGCCAGGTGGATCTGCACGGTGTTACCACTGGCCTTGATCCACACGATCTGGTCGACGTCGATGAAGCTGATGTGCTCGTCGATGCGCACGGGAAGGCGCTCGATGTAGTCGTCGCGCTGGCGCAAGGCATCAAGCGCCTGCAGGATCTGTACAGAGGCGGCCCCGCCTACACCCTCGCCGGTGGACAACCGCGCCTTCACACGCCGCAGCGTGTTCGCGAAACGCTCCCGGCTGAACGGCTTCACCAGGTAATCCACCGCGTTCGCCTCGAACGCGCGCACCGCGTATTGCTCGAAGGCGGTGACAAACACCGTCGCCGGCATGCGCTCTGCGCCAATGGTCGCCACCACGTCGATGCCGCTCATCGCAGGCATCTGGATGTCGAGAAAGACCAGGTCCGGCGACTGGTTGCGTATCGCCGCGACCGCCGAGACGCCATCACCGCATTCGGCCAGCAGCTCGATGTCGGGATCGTCACGCAGCAGGCGCACGATGGCATGGCGTGCGATCGGTTCGTCGTCCACGACCATGGTGGCGATGCTCACGCTGACGCAACCTCGGGCGCATCGTCAGCTTCCTCGATCTCGCGAAACGGCAGGCGCAGCCGGCAGACCACGCCCTCGGGCCAGATCATGTCCAGGCGCACCTGCGCGACATCGCCATATAGTTCGCGCAAGCGCAGCTCGGTGTTCGACAAGCCGATACCATGCCCCGATGCGGGTGCAACCCCAGCCTCCAACGTGCTGTTGCGGTTGCGCACATCGATGCATAGGGTGTCGCCCTCGCGCCGGCTTTCGACTTCGATGCAGTCCACGCCGATGCGCTTGCTGATCCCATGGGTGATGGCGTTCTCCACGATCGGCTGCAGGATCAGGCTGGGCACAGCGCAATCCAGCGTATCCGGGGCGACGTAGATCTGCGTGGTGAGGCGATCCTTGAAGCGTATGCGCTGGATGCCGAGATAGAGATCCAGCAGCACCAGCTCCCGCCGCAAACTGACTTCCTGGCCGTCGTAGTCCTCGAGGAATGCGCGCAGCAAGTCGCTCAGACGCAGCAGCATGTCTTCGGCCGACAGCGTGTCCTCATCCAGCAAGGTCGCGATCGCGTGCAGCGTGTTGAACAGGAAATGCGGCTGCAGCTGCGACTTCAGCGCACGCAGGCGCGATTGTGCGAGCTCCGTCGCCAGCTGGCTCGCTTCCACTTCGCGGTGCGTTTTCTCTTCGTAGAACTGCACGGCTCGCTGCACTGCGTACAAGGCCCAATAAGTCAGCAATCCTGTAGCGACATAGAAGCCCAGAAAATAGCGCAGTTGTGTGTCGAAGCTACTAGGCTCAAACGCGGTTGAAACAAACGCCCCGATCACCAACACCAGCAACGTAACCGCCATGCTCGCGATCAATTGGGCGCCAAGGCCGCGCAGGCGCAGCGACGCATGTATGGGATAGCGTTCGGCGAGCCGGAACACCAACGGCGCCACTGCCGCCCAGGTGTACCAGCGGATACCCGACCAACGCAGATAATCCCACGCCGGCCACGTGCGTCCATTCAATGCATCCGCCACAAAATTCTGCATCGCGAACAGCACGACCACCGCCGTCCACAGGCCGAGATAGCGGAACAGACCGATCTGCGTGTTGCCGAGACGAACCATCATCGCGGGATGTCCCGTGGGTTGGAGTGACCATCCTAGGCGCTGCGCACTGCGCTGAAAAGCAATTCACGACGCCACTACGATTCGCCACCGCGTCACGACGATTCGCCCCGAACCACTTTCGCGGAACACCATTCATCCGGCCATATCACGGTGTCGACCGTGTGCGCGAGCCCCGGCGGCACATCTTCCCAACCGAAGCCCCGCCATGAATCCGACCCGCGCCACCGCCCTCTTCGCCATGCTTGCCATTGCGCTTGGCAACCTGCTCGTTCCGTCAGCCAGCGCCGCGAACGCTGACGCAGGGCTCACGCCCATGCGGCACTTCGATCTGGTGAACGCCACGTTCAATAGCATCATCGCCCTCGCCATCGCGCCTGCCGACCGCGATGCCTTCCAGGACATCGCCCTCGGCCAGCCGCTGCAGGGCGGCCTGACTTCGATGACCTTCGATGTCCCCGCCGGCGGATGCCTGCGCGACCTCCGCGTCATCTTCCACGGTGGGCGCATCCAGCTTTTTCCGCGCATCGATGTCTGCCGCAGCAGCGGCCTGCGCCTGATACCGCACGGCAGCAGTCCGAAACCATCCGATGTATGAGTCGCCAGAGGGAATAGAGACATGCCCCGACCCATCCGGCGCTCATCGCGCAACGACGTTTTAAAAGGAAAGCCCGGGGTCAGGGCGTCCCCTGCCCTTCCTTCTGGCCAGAGCCATCACCCCGCAAGCTCGGGACCGCCACTCATGCGGTCGCGCCCCTCGGCCTTGGCGCGATACAGCGCCTCGTCCGCACGGCGAAGCAGCTGTTCCGGTGATGCCGTGGTGGTGGACACGAGGGCGGCAATACCGACGCTGATCGTCACGTGCGATGCGACGTCGGAGCAACGGTGTTCGATCGCCAGCGCGCGCACGGCCGCGAGCATGCGTTGCGCCACTGCGGCAGCAGTACTGGCATCGCACCCGCTAAGCAGCACCGCGAACTCCTCACCGCCATAGCGTGCGGCGAGATCCACATCCGGGCGCAGCGCCTTGGTCAGCGCGCCCGCGACGGCGGTCAGTGCGACATCGCCGGCGAGATGGCCATAGGTATCGTTGTAGGCCTTGAACGCATCGACGTCACACATCAGCACGGCAAGCGGCGCGCCGCTTGCCGCATGCTCGTCCAGGGCCTCACGCAGCCGCTGGTCGAACGCACCGCGATTCGCGATGCGGGTGAGGCCGTCGAGCGCGGCGATGCGTTTCAGCTCGGCGTTCGCGTTGCGCAATGCCTCGGTGTGCTGGGCGACCTCGCGTGTCAGCTCGCGTTGGCGCTCGTGCAGACGCCACACGCGCAGCCGGTAGATCGCGGCGAGCAGGCCGATGACGATCAGCGCGACAAGGGTGCGGAACCACCAGGTGACGTACCAGCTCGGCACGATCGTGAAGGCCACGCTGGCACCCTCGGTATTCCACACGCCGTCATTGTTGCTGGCGATCACCCGGAATACGTAGTCACCGGGCGGCAAGTTGGTGTAGTAAGCGACGCGGCTGCCACCGGTGTCGATCCAGTCCCGGTCAAAGCCTTCGATGCGGTAGCGGTACTGCACCGCGGCCGGCGCCACATAGCTCATCGCGGCGTAGTGCAGTTCGATACGTGCCACGCCCGGACCGATCCGGCCGATGTGATCCGGATCAACGTCCTTGCCGTCCACCAGCACGCGCTCGATCGCGACCGGCGGACGCATCCGGTTCACGCGCTCGTGCTTCGGATCAACGATGACCACGCCGTTGGCCGTGCCAAACCACATGCGCCCGTCGCGCGTGCGCCACGCCGGCGTCTGCGAGGCGCCGTTGGCCTGCTGCGACAGCATGCCGTCGTTCTTGCCGTACCAGTGGGGTTCTATCTGCTTCACCGCACCGCGGTCGAGCGCATCGATGTCGGCCCAGGCGAGCCGCGCGAGGCCGCGGTTCGAGCTCACCCAGAAGTGACCCGCGTCGTCATCGAGCATGGCGAACACTGCGTCGCCGTAGAAACCCGCCCGTTCGGTGAAGGTCTGCACCGCCTTCCCGCGGATGCGCACGAGGCCGAGGCTGGTGCCGAGCCAGAGGTCGCCATTGGCTTCGGGATGAAAAGCGAACACGCTCATGCCCGGCAGGCCACCGGTGCCGCAGCGGTCGACCACTCCATCGTGCAGGCAGCGCAAGCCGCTGCGCTCGCCGATCCACAGACGCCCGGCTGGATCCTCGTACAGCGCGCGCACGTCGTCGCCGTGCGTGCCCTGAACCACGCTGACCTTGTCGCCCGTGATCTTCGCCACACCCTGCAGGGTCGCCACCCACATGCCGCCATCGCGACCGGGGGCGAATGCGAACACGATCGTGCCGGGCAAGCCATCCTCGATGCCGAAGTTGCGCACCGTGCCATCGGGCGCGATCCGGCTCACCCCATCGGTCGATCCCACCCAGAGATTGCCGGCCACGTCGGACTCGATCGCGCGCAGCAGCTGGCTCGGCAGCTTCGCGTTGATCATCGTCGCCGGCACCAGCACCTGGTTCTGGTAGCGCGCCAAGCCCGCTCCATCGGTGCCGATCCAGAGCGTGCCCGCACGATCCTGGTAGACAGCGCGCACCGCATTGGAGTCCATTTTCCCGGTGACAGTGACGAGCTTCGAATCGCTGAAGCGGTGCACGCCGCTCGACGTCGTGCCGACCCAGAGGTTGCCTTCGCGATCCTCGAACATCGAGCGAACGGTCTCGCCAACCATGCCGGTCAGCGTGTTGTCGCATTCGAAGCGCGCGGCCGTCAGGCGGCAGATACCCATGCCGAGCGGCGCGAACCACATGCTGCCGTCACGTTCGCCGAACAGGGAATAGACGTTCTTCCCTACGAGCGCGGCCACGCGCGGGTCGCGTTCGAAGTGCCCATCACGGTAGCGCACGGGGCCGCCCTGCGTGCCGACCCAGACCGTGCCAGCATGGTCGATCGCGAGGCCGTGCACGGCGTTGGTCGGCAGGCCGCGCCGGGCATCGAACGTCTCGACGTGGCCATCGAGCCAATGCACGACACCGAAATCATCAGCGGCGATCCATACCCCGCCCGCCGCATCGGCCACGATCGCGTGATAGAACCCGCGCGGTGGAAAACCGCTTTCCTCGCCGAGCAAACGGAAGCCCTTCGCTCCCATCCGCGCGACGCCGGCGTTGGTGGTCAGCCAGAGCGCGCCGCCCCGATCCTCCACGATGCCGAACACGCTCTTGGTGTTCGCGGGCAGCGCCACTGGCTCCAGCTCGCGCCCACGGCGGCGGTAGAGCCCGTCGTTCAGCGTGCCCACCCACAGCGTGCCATCGCGATCGACATAGACCGCGGTAATCGCCGTGCTCTTCAGCACCGGTGCCAAGCGCGGATCGATGGTGTCGAACTCCGCACCGCTGTAGTGAACCAGGCCGCCGTACGTCGCCAGCCAGATTGAACCGCCCTTGCTCTGCGCGATGGACAACACGGTGCCTTGCGGCAGCTGGTTCTCGTACCAGACGTGGGTCAGCTGCCCGATCGCGCGATCGGGATCAAGCGCGCGAGCCGGCGACACCGCCAGCAAGCCGCACACCACCAGAATGAGCAAACCCCAGCCCCTGATCCAACGATTCATGCGCAACCCAACCGTTCCCCCTGCGACCCGGCTTTCAACCTGGCACCGTGCCATCCGGCAAGGCGCCCTTCGACCGTCGGTCCCGAAGACCGATGCGCGAACTATCGCATATCACGGTAAGGGTGACGGCCTGACCGTGTTCGCAGGCTGCTGGGCAAGGTCATGACGGCCCCTCCAAAATCGGCCACTCCTTGCAACCCTTCGATCCAGGAAATGGCACCCCAGCCACTGTTTTGATCCCGTTACGCCTGGCGCTGCCTTCGTGGCTAATGCACGATGCCCGGCTTCACCCCGGCCGGGCAGCTCCCCAGGTATGTCTGGTCACTGATCATCGTTTGATCCGTTTCGCCATTCATGGCGGGGGTGTAGCTGACATGGGATTCGGAGTGCACTGCCGTGTCACTCTGGAACCTGGTCGCTCCCTTCGAGTCAATCACCGTACCTGCGATGGCACAATGCATTGCGAGGGAATACACATTGCCGCTGAGGCTTTCGTTGCCGATGGTGCAACCCTTCATATTTCTCATCGCTGCCTCTCCCGCTTTCTCGGAAGCATGGTCGCGGCAAACCTTCATCGTGTCCTCGGACTTCTTGCCGCCTGGATTACCAATTGTCTGAGTCCGGACCAACCAGAGTCCTTCCTTCGTTGGCGGGTGATCGATGGCATAGGCCGCCCCAATCGGCATCGCGAGCACAGCGACAACGAAAACCATCAGCTTGTTCATCACGGTTTCTTCCTTATCCAGGCAAGTGCCGCTTAGCCTACTCCTGATCAAAGCGGGTCAGCGCCCTTTTCTAATCCAGTGCACAGGGACCGACTCAGCGTGGCAAGTCAGCCTGACGTCCCTGCAGGAAGCGACGGACGGCAGGGTCGCCGGCGAGACCGATCGCGATGTCGAAGGCCTCACGAGCCTCGGGGTAGGCATGCATTCTGGCCAGTAGTGCAGCGCGCGCTGCCCAGTAGGGTTGGTAGTCGACGAGCCGGCCATCGTCACCAAGTGCATCCACGATCTCGAGTGCGGCGCGCGGACCTTGCAGTTCCGCGATGGCCAGCGCGCGGTTGAGCGCGACCACCGGCGAACCGGAGAAAGCGAGCAGCGCGTCGTAAATCTGCACCTCGGGCGTCCAGTCGGTGCGTCCGCTGCGGCGACGCTCGACATGCGCGGACTGCAGCGCCGCTTCCAGCTGATAACGGCCGATGTGACCCAGCGCGCTCGCACGCAACAGCAGCGCTTCGGCCTCGTCGATCATCGCCGCATCCCACAGCGCGACATCCTGCTCGGCCAGCGGCACGTAGTCACCCTCCGCATTGCGGCGCGCGCGGCGCCGTGCTTCGGCATGCAGCATGCAGGCCAGCAGGCCCAGCGCCTCCGGTTCCTGCGGCAGCAGCCCGGCTACCAGACCAGCGAGGAATAGCGCTTCCGCGGTGAGATCGCGCCGGATCGCATCGGTGCCACCGGGATCGCTCCAGCCTTCCGCAAAGGCGGCGTAAATCGCATCCAGCACACCATCGAGCCGTCCGGCCAGCTCGTCGCGTGCAGGGATGGCAAAACGGATGCCGGCCTGGCGGATCTTCTGTTTCGCCCGCCCGAGGCGTTTGCCCATGGCGTCCGGTGACGCGAGAAACGCCGAGGCGATAGTCTTCGCATCCAGCCCGAGCACGGCCTGCAGCATCAGCGGTGCGCGGATGCCGGCATCGATCGCCGGATGTGCGCAGGCGAACAGCAGCGCCAGACGCCGATCCGGAATGGACGTGTCATCCATCACCGTCAACGCAGCATCGTCGAGCTCCGCCAGAATCTGCAACTGCACGGCCGCGGCTTCGCCGCTGCGACGGCGCCGGATGCCATCGATCCCTTTGCGCCGGGCCACGGTCAGCAACCACGCTTCCGGATTCGCAGGACAGCCATTGAGGGGCCAGTCCGCCAACGCCACGGCAAACGCTTCCGACAACGCATCTTCGGCCGCCGCTACGTCACGCATGGCGGCGGCCAGAAAGGCGACCAGCTTGCCGTAGCTGCGACGCGCGACGGCGTCTGCGGTACTGCGCGCCTGCGCCACGCTATCCAACCCTACATGCTCCAGATCGGCCGCACTTCGATCGTGCCATGGCTCGCACCGGGGCTGCGTGCCGCCCACGCAAGCGCCGCGTCCAGGTCAGGCACGTCGATCAGGTAATAGCCGGCCAACTGCTCCTTGGAATCCACGTAGGGTCCATCCAGCACCTGCGATTTGCCGTCCGCCACATGCACGGTGGTCGCGGTCGTGCTGTATTGCAGGCGGTTCCCACCGACCAGTACACCCGCCGTCGTCAGCGCCTGCGTATACGCCCCGTAGGCTGCGGCGCCCTGCTCCTGTTCGGCCGGCGTCATCTGTGACCAAACGTTCTCGTTCGCATACAGCATCAATAGGTATTGCATCGGGATTCTCCTCATTGAGTAATCGGCGGGCAGTGTGCGCCGCCACTCCTATGACGCGCGAGGTTCGACGATTTGGACAGGGCCGATCTTATCGAGGATCGGCCCGGGCAGACTGACCGATCCCTTGCTCCCTCCCGATCAGGTTGCGTCGGGGTTATGGGTAGCGCAGGATTCTCCACAGTCTTGCAGGGGGTAGGGTTACATGGCCATGCCGTTATCGTGGAAAATCGGGACCGTCGCGGCGAGTTTGATCGTCGCCGTGCTTGTCTGGAATGGACTTTCCCAGTACCTCGCGGCCCGCCAGGCCGATGAGATCACGCGCGATTCCGCTCGCGCCGCCGAACTGGAGGCGCAACAGGCGCAGGCTCATGCCCAGCAATACCAGGCACAACTGGCGGCTGATCTGAAGCAGCAGCGTGAGGACTTGTCCAACACGTACCAGCAAGTGAATGAGCAGGCTCGGCAGTATCAGGCACAGCAGGCCATACTCCTGGAAAGGCAACGGCAGGAAGAGCTTGCCGTACAGGCAAGTTACCGGCTGGATCGAAACCAGCAATGCGCTGATGGCATCGTCATCAACCACAGCGGCTCGGGCTTTACGCAAGCTGTCGGCAAGGATGGCGGACCGATCTCGTGCAAAGGTGACACGGCGACCGAACCGCTGCGCTGATCCTGCATCGTCATCGCCACGGCTGCGTCAGCTATTGTCCCTGACACCTCTTCGCTTCCGGCACCCCGTCTGCATGGCTTCGACCGAAAAGCACCGCGCCCCCGAGGTCTCACGTAGCTCCATGGTGGTCGCGGCGCTGTCGACGGTGGTGGAGTGGTACGACTTCACGCTCTATCTGTATTTCGCCACGGTGCTGTCGCGGGTGTTCTTCGGTGGCGGCCACAACTCGCTGCTGGCCACGCTCGCCGGGTTCGCTATTTCCTATGGCATGCGGCCGCTGGGCGCGATGGTCTTCGGCCATATCGGCGATCGCATCGGACGGCAGCGCACGCTGATGTTGTCGATGATGCTGATGACACTGGCGATGCTCGCGACGGCATTGCTGCCCGACTACGCCGCGATCGGGCCCGCGGCGGGCGGGCTGCTGTTGCTGCTGCGTTGCTTCATGGCGTTCTCGGTAGGCGGCGAATATACCGGCGTGGTCGCCTACCTGCTGGAAGGCGCGCGCGAGGACCGGCGTGGCTTGATCACCTCGCTGGCCTCTGCCGCCAGCGAGGTCGGCGCACTGCTGGCTGTGGCGCTCGCTGCCCTGGTGGTCGGCGCGATGAGCACCGCCCATCTCGACGGCTGGGGTTGGCGCATTCCGTTCTTTGTGGGCGCGGCGCTGGCCGGCTGCGTCTGGTTCGCGCGGTCCACCATGGAAGAGTCGCCGGATTTCCTGCGCCAGCTGAAGCAGCACAGCGTGCCCGAGTCCCCGCTCCGCTACACGCTCACCCATCACCGGCCCGCGCTGCTGCTTACTTTCGCCATCTCGGCGCTTGGCTCCATCAGCTATTACGTCGGCATCACCTATGTGCCGGCTTTCCTGAGTTCGTCGGGCATCCTTGCTGAAGGCCATTCGCTGTGGCTGTCGACGCTTGCCGCGGCGGCGGTCATCCTGGTCACGCCACTGGCGGGCGCGCTGTCCGACCGGGCCGGACGCAAGCCGGTGCTGATCTGGCTGGGCGTCGCCGGCATGCTGCTGCCGTTGTCGATGTTCGGCCTGATGGCAGGCGGTGGCGAGCTGCACATCGCCGCCGGCGCGATCGTGCTGGCCTGCCTCGCTGGCGGCGTGAGTGCGGTAGGTGCCCCGGCGACCGCCGAGCAGTTTCCCGGCGAAGGTCGACTCAGCGGCCTGGCACTAGGCGTCACCGTCGCCACCGCGATCTTCGGCGGCCTGACGCCCTTCCTCGCCGAGCTTTTCGTCCGGCAGACCGGATGGACCGCCCTGCCCGGCGCCATGATCGCCGCCGTCGCCATGGCCGTCATGCCCGTGTTGCTGACCATGCCGGAGACGCAGCCGCGGCTGGCCAGAGCCCACACCCGCGAGCGGGTAGCAAAAGAGATCAGCGACATTTAACCAGCGGAGAAAATGTCTCTGACACGAATGGCACTTACTTAAGCTCGTCATCCCCGCGAAAGCGGGAATCCAGCGCATCTGACAGCCTGAAGTCACTGGATTCCCGCTTTCGCAGGAATGACGGAAATTGGAGTTTTTCGCTTAAGTAAGCGCCATTCGTCTCTGACACCTTTTGTTTGTTCATGCGCGAGGCAGCAACGCTGCTGTTAAAAAAGTAAATAGACGTCCATATCAGGCCAACATGATTGCTGCTGAAACAGGCTCGGGCACACTTCGAGCCGAAGTGGCCGGTTCGGCCGCGAGGGCGAATCGCCCGTCGCCGGCCTGCTTCAACGACGCCTGCTTAGATGATGTCGAGCACGACCTTGCCGCGGACATGCTCGTTTTCCAGGAAGTCCTGCGCCTTGCTGGCATCTTCCAGGGCAAAGCTGCGGCAGATGGTGACACTTACCTTGTCGGTATCGACGAGTTGCGCGATCTGCGCCAATTGCTCCGCCTTGGGTTGTGCCATGTAACCGGCCACGCGCACGCCGTGTTCTTTGGCCTTGTCCTGCGACGGCTCGCCCAGCGTGGACACCATGATGCCGCCGCGGCGAAGCACCTTGAACGAGCGCTCCCGCGTCTCGCCGCCGATCAGATCAAAGACCATGTCGATCTCCTTGACGCTCTGGTCGAATGCACTGGCGTGATAATCAATGACCTCGTCGGCGCCAAGCTCGCGTACAAAGTCGACATCTCGACCCGACGCCGTGGCGATGACATGCGCGCCTGCAGTCTTGGCGAACTGCACAGCGAGATGACCGACACCGCCAGCGCCACCGTGGATGAGCACGCGCTGCCCCTGCTTCACCCCGCCGTGATCGAACAGTCCCTGCCACGCGGTCAGCGCCGCCAATGGAATCGCCGCGGCATGGGCATGATCGAGCGATTGCGGCTTGGCGCAGCATTCGTTCGGCTTGACGATCACATACTGCGCATAGGTGCCTTGCCCCATGCCGGACATCGCGTAGAGCGCATCACCCTCGGCGATCGAGCCCACGTCCTTGCCGCAACGCTCGACCACGCCCGACGCATCGCGGCCCATCGGAAAGGGCAGCTTGCTCTGATCCACGGCGGGATAGCCTCCGGCACGGATCTTGTAGTCGACGGGATTGACACTGGCCGCGTGAATTCTGACGAGGATCTCGTCGTTCTGCGGCACGGGCACAGACACCTCATCGAGCGACAATACGTTCGATCCGCCGAATGCGTGAATGCGCACAAGTTTCATGTTGGCCATGGCTGTATCTCCTGGAGAGGACGACTTTCGAGCGCGATTCCGGCTGGCTGAGCTAGCCCGGGCTTAACGGAAACATCCGGAAAAAGTGCACTTTGACCGCTGTTTTCAAATCACGACGCGCCGAGCGCCTTCAGCTCTCCGATGTGGCGCACCACGATGCGATGCGTCTCGGTGGCAAAGGCCTTGAGTTTCGAGTTGGAACCCGACGCGGCTTCCTTCGCGAACGCCGCCCCGTCCTTGGCGTGGATCACCTCCATGTCCTTCAGATAGGCCATGTCAAACGCGTTGCCGGACAAAGCCTTCAGATCATCCAGTTCTTTCTGGAAGGTGGGGTTCAACGAATCCGGAAATGTCACGCCAGCGTCGGAGGCAATCGATTTCAGCTTGTCACCGACCAGCTTGTGGTCGTGCGCTTCCGTCGCACCTTGGTCCTTGATGTCCTGCTTGTCGCCCTGGTCCGCGGCAAGTTGACCCGCATTCACCTCGAACATGCCGCCCTGACTGACCATGGCGATGAACGCTCGGTCCGCGGCCGACGTGGTATCAGCCGCATGCGCAACCGACGCCGAAAGTCCCATTGAAGCAGCTAGAGCCAACACAGGCAGAACGTGTTTCATGAGTGCATCCTCGACAGGTTGAGTGAATGACATTCGAGTAGCAGCTGACGTGCTTCAAGCCGATCCTGCCAGCCGCAATCCGTGACCCATTATCAGATGGGCGCCGCTGCATAGATGCAAACAAGCCTGCCGCAAACCATGTGCTCAAAAGGTGAGTCACCTGCAACGCCCCGATGCCGAACCCGCCTCCTGCAAAACAGCTGAAATCCTCCGGCCCTGACCCGATTTGCAGCGCGAAGCAGGTATGTGCCATTGCTCCACTGCCATACGGAGCAGACACCCGGCTGATAGAGTGGCGTCCCGTGATGACAGCATCGCCCCAAACCCCTCTCTTCATCGTCAGCACAGGCCGCTCCGGCTCGACGATGCTGTCCGAGCTGCTCTCGCTGCATCCGGACGTCCTGAGCCTCTCCGAGCTGTTCAACGCACTCCACCCGCTTGGCTTCCGGCAGGATCCCGTCGACGGCCCGAACTTCTGGTCCGTGTTGAGCGAGCCACGCCCCCGCCATACGGCTTGGCTTCGCCTCATGGAGCGCGGCCTCGCCATCGATGAGTTTCGCTACCCACTGGCCTCCGCGCTGCGCTTTCGCGAGACAGGCATTCCGCCGCTGTTGGCGATGACGCTTCCGCCGCTCACCGAAGACCCCGACGGGTTGCACGAGGAGCTGCGCGTCTTCGTGCAGTCATTGCCGGAAGACCGTATCCACCAGCAGTACCTTCGGGTCTTCCAGTGGCTGTGTACGCGCCTCGACCGCCGCTTCTGGTGCGAGCGCTCGGGCGCGTCGCTCGGCCTCGTCCATCCCTTGTCGCACTTTTTTCCGACGGCCAGGTTCATCCACGTCTTTCGCGATGGTCGCGAGTTCGCGGTCTCGGCGCGCCGATTTGCTCCGATGCGGATGGGCATGATCGGCGCGATGTTCAAGCAGAAATTCGGCTCAGCCCCCTATCTCGCGCCGACGTACCAGATACCCGAGGACCTGCCGCCGGCGTGGCGTGGGCTCGTACCCGAGAGTTTCGACGTCGACGTGTTCCAGCGCTTCGAGCTCCCGATCGAGCCGATCGGCATGGCCTGGTCCGAGATGATCACCGTGGGCCTGAAGCTACTGGAGAACGTGCCCGCCGAGCGGGTACTGCATGTGTGCTACGAGTCGATGCTCGATGCGCCCCACGCCGAGCTCCAGCGCATCGTTCGCTTCATGGACCCCAGCCTGGACGATCCTTCGTGGCTCGCGCAGGCGGGCGGGCGAGTGCGGAAGAACCCGCCGAAGTGGGTGAGCTTGCCCGCCGATGAGCGGGCACGCCTCGAGTCGGCTTGCGCGCCCGGCATGGAGCTGCTTCGCCACCTCTCGTGAATCATCTGGACGTCAGCTACTTACCGCCTTTATTTTGCCTTGGACGTGTTCAGTGCCACGGCGGCGCGGATGAGCGCCTTCAACGCCTTCTCATCGATCTTGTCGCCTTCATGGAAATCGATCGCACGCCGGGTGTTGCCTTCGAGACTCGAATTGAAGAGGCCTGAAGGATCCTCCAACGAGGCGCCCATGGCGAAGGTCATCTTCACGGCGTTCTTGTACGTCTCACCGGTGCAGATCATCCCGGCGTGGTACCACACCGGCACTCCGCGCCACTTCCATTCCTCGACCACGTCGGGAACGGCTTGCTTGATGATCGCCCGGACGCGGGCGAGCGTCTCGCCTCGCCAATCACCCAGCTCCTTGATCCTCGCATCGATCAGCTTGGAGGGTGCATCGCCTGCGCCGGCTTCTTTCGAGCTGCTCTTCTCGTTCTTCATGGTGGCCGTCCCTTTCCGTGTTCGTCGATCATTTGATCACTATTGCCGACCGTCTCGATGGCATCGGTAACCTCAAATAAATGCTCCTATGCTCGTCATTCCTGCGAAGGCAGGAATCGCTTTGCAACCGCGATCGCCAAGCTGCTCAGCTTCGCTCCTGCACACGCAGCAGGTTGCCCGCAGGATCACGCACGGCGCAATCACGCACCCCGTACGGCTGCTGGGTCGGCTCCTCGACGATCTCGGCGCCGCTGGCCTGTATCCGCTCGAAAGCGGCGTCGAGGTCCTTGGTGGCCAGCAGCATGATGGCGTAGGTGCCCTTGGCCATCATCTCGGCGATGGTGCGTTTCTCGTCGTCTGTGACGCCTGGACTGGCGGCTGGCGGGAACAGCACGATGGACGTGCCGGGCTGGTCGGGCGGCCCGACCGTGATCCAGCGCATCCCCTTGTAGCCGACATCGTTGCGCACCTCGAAGCCGAGGGTGTCGCGATAGAACGCCAGCGAGGCGCCCGGGTCGGTTTGCGGAAGAAAGCTTGCGTGAATATTGATATCCATGGCCGTCGTGCTCGGTGTGGGTGGAGTCGTCATGCTAGGTCCGACTCGGGGGCCGATGCTTCTCGATTCCTGATCGGTCGCGTCACCTGCCTCGCCACGCAGGACGGCATGCCTGCGGTCGCGTGCGCCGCCTCACGTCGGTAGACGCTGGGCGGCACCCCGGCCAGCTCGGTGAAGCGCGTGCTGAAGGTACCCAGCGACGCACAACCGACCGCGAAGCAGACCTCGGTGACGCTGAGGTCGCCACGACGCAGCAGTGCCATCGCGCGCTCGATGCGCCGGGTCATCAGATAGCTGTAAGGCGACTCGCCAAAGGCGAGCTTGAACTGGCGGCTGAGATGCCCGGCCGACATGTGCACGCCGTGGGCGAGCGCCTCGACGTCCAGCGGCTGCGCGTATTCCCGATCGATCCGGTCGCGCACGCGGCGCAGCCGCGCGAGATCACGCAGGTGTTGTGCCGCGGCGGGTTTACTGGTCATCTGAGTGATCGTCCCACTTGGCGCAGGAGTGCTCAAGTCCATAACAAACAGCCAATTAGGGCGTGAACCTGAACCTAACCCTGCTTTTGTACCAGTAAGTGAACCTGACCCCGTTTTTGAGTGCCGTTTGAGGGGTAGGCTGACCCTCCGTCTGACTGAACTGGAGTCCCGCCATGGCCTTGTGGAAAGAACCCGTCAAGACCCCCGCCACCGAAACGCCCGAAGCCATGGACCTGGCGCGCCTCGGCATCCCGGAGACCAAGTCCGAAGCGCAAACGCCAGTGCAGCCCGCATTCCGTCCCACACCAACGTCCGCACCCACGCCGAGCAAGCCCAAGACCGAATCACTGATCGCGCCCGATATCACCATCGAAGGCAAGATCGAAGGTGCAGGCCATGTGCGCATCGCCGGCAGCTTCAAGGGCGACGTCAACGTGCGTGGCGACCTCACCATCGAGGCCGGCGCCAAGGTGACTGGCAGCGTGCGCGCCGAGAAGGTCATCATCGCGGGCGAACTGATCGGCAACATCGAATCCGCGGCGCATGTGGAATTGCAGCAAAGCGGCGCGCTGACCGGCGACTTGAAGGCAGGATCGCTCAGCGTGGCAGCGGGTTCGCGCATGCGCGGCCAGGCCGAGTTCGGCTGGGACGATGCCAAGGACAGCACACACAAGACCCACGGGCAGAACGGCACAGCTTCGTGACCACCGCATACCCGGGCACAGCCGGAGCGACGCGCACCTGTCCGCACTGCCGGGAGACCATCCTCGAAAGTGCAGCCGTGTGTCCCGCCTGCCGCCACAAGCTGCGCTTCAGTGAGCCAACCAGCGCGATCGCTGCGCCAACGTCCGTGCCACTGCGCGTGGAAGGCAGCTTTCGCAACCCCGTCGGCAGCGGTGCGTGGGAATACTCGATGGTGCTGACCATCCGCGACGAACACGGCGAGGAGATCGCGCGCAAGCTGGTTGGCGTCGGCGCCATGCAACCGGACGAACAACGCACCTTCACCTTGAGCGTCGAGATGAACCCCGCCAGCGCGGGCGGCAAGCGCACACGGCATTGATGCCCGTATCGCATTCTCAAGCTACATACGCGTGGATTGCGGATTACATGCGTGGCTTGGCTCTGGCCGAGCCGGAGGCCAATTTATCTAGCGTCTCCAGAGGGAGTGCCGAAGCCATTGCACGATAGCCTGCATCGTTGGGGTGCAGGTGGTCGCCGCTGTCGTAGGCTGGGAGCAGCCGTGCGGGGTGGGACGGGTCGTGCAGAATCTGATCGAAGTCAAGCACAGCGTCGAAGCCACCGCCATGGCGTATCCACGCGTTGACCTGCTGGCGAATGACATCCTTCGCAGGCGTTGAATAGCCGGGAATGGCAGCCTTTTCGAACGGGGGAATCGTAGTCCCGATAATACCCAGGCCATGTTGATGGGCTAACGCGACAAGCCGCCGATAGCCAGCGATCAGGTCATTGGCATCCATGGGTTCGCTTGGCGGCGCCAACCCGTGCAAGAAGCCAAGGTCGTTGCTACCGATACGCACAATGACGACCTTCGCGCCGGCCTGATCGAGCGCATCGCGGGAGAAGCGCAAGAGTCCTGCCTCACCAAGCGCCGTACCGAACGTGCTGCCGCCCGGGCTGCCATGCAGCAGGCGGTTGCCGATAAGGCCTGCGTTGAGCACGGCCACGTTCTGGCCGGCTTGCTGCAGACGCGCCGCCAAAGCATCCGGCCAGCGTCGATTGGCATCGGCAGTGGAACCATCGCCGTCCACGGTGGAGTCACCGAACGCGACCACGGCGAAGGCGGCCGGCGTAGCCACCACGTCCACGCCGGTGAGAAACGGCCACATATCGATGCGCCGAGCGACCGGAAATTGCGCGGCCGCTGTGGCGTCACCTGGCCGCGATACGTAGCTGGTCTGCTGAGCGAGAATGTGGACGGTCGAGGCGGCAACGCCCTTCGGCAAATACAGACTCACGGACAGATCTGCCAGTGCGGGAATTTCCAGGCGTGCGGGATCACTCAGCACCGTCGCATGCGCCGGCACCACGACGGATGTTCGTCCGCCAAACGTTACCGTGCGATCGTGAGCCGGATCGATATCCGCACCGCTCGTACGACGGGCGATGTGTGCAGCTCCGATCGTCAGCGGCGCGTCGCCATAGAGGTTCGACAGGCGAATGCGAACCTGCGACCCACCTGCGCTGACATGCACGATCAGGCGCAGGCTTTGGGCCTGGTAATGATCTAGTGAACTTGGCAATGGCGGTTGCGGGGCAGCGATCCAGGTGCTTATCCAGCCTGCCCCAGGGCGGGCGGCATCGGCGCTAGCGATGCCCACCGTCAGGCCGGCCACGAGAAGCACCAGTGCAAGTCGCTTTAGCGCACGCAACGCGTGGCCATAAAAAGTTTCTCCAGCTTGTTTCATTGGCAGCAACTCCGTCAGTCGGATCATCCGTTTTCTCCCAAACGCTGGGTGAAGGTATTCGGGCTCACAGGGCACCTACAGGCATCGTCCGAATATCGATGGCTGTACGCATATCTCAGACAAATCATGCGGTCCATTGCATGATCCGGTGGGTTATCGCCAGCCACGGCGACGGCGCGGCAAGCATCAGGTATTGCGCAATCGCCTGGCTGGCGATCATGCACGGCAGTCCGTAGCGATAGACCGCGTGGACACGTCGAGCGACCATCATGTCGCGTAATACGCCCAGCAGAATCAACAGGTCGACACAGGCGTAAAAGGCATTCTCTGGCACCATGCTTTCGGGGAATCGAGCGAACGCCGCACCGGTCAGGCAGCAGGTGGCGATCAGCATCAGGCGCCGGTGAAACTCAGGTCGCCGGCGCCAGTAGAGGGCTAGGCCGAATGCGATCGAGAACGTCATCATGTCGTTGAAGGGAAGGCTCAACCCCGCATTGCCCGCACCATCCTGCGAGCCATGCCAGTGCTGCATGACCAGCGCCGTCGTTATGCCGAGTAAAGGAAGCAGTCCACCGAGCATGGCGCCGAACATGCCCAGGCGCCGATGCAAAGTGACCCTCGATGTCCGCACCAAGGCGGACTGCGTGATGAACAGAGCGACCCAACCTGAAAAGACGATCGCATGGAAGTGCAAGATCAAAGGCCGCGGCCTGTCGGGATGAAAGAGGTTCGCCCCGATCGTATGGCTAAAGCCAAAGATCACCACGACAGCGACAAGCAAAGACATACCCAAATAAAAGAAGCGACCCAAGAACTTTCGAAAGTGGCCCACTGTGGCATCGTTGCTATGCAATGCGTCTATAGGCATCGTTGCAACAGCGCTTTCCCTAACGCTGGCGGGTTGCTGGTTACCTGAAGCATGGCCGCCGCCGCTTTCACGCATGATGTAATCTCCGACGAGAAAATGCTGTTACCTCGACGATGCCGGCGATGGGCTGCGGAAGTCCTGAAACCGTTCTGATTTTCTGCTGAAAAACTCTGAAAACTCCTTAAGTTCAGCCACAGTCGACCGCCACCGTATGGATCAACCTCGAAATACCATTTTCCGCGTTGGCACATGGTTGATCGATCCGGCATCCAACCAGATCAGTCGCGACGACGAGGTGGTCCGTCTGGACACCCGTGCGATGCGGTTACTTCAGTGTCTGGCCAGACGTGCCGGCGCCGTCGTGAGCATTGATGAGTTGCTCGACCAGGTTTGGTCTGGCGTCATCGTCTCCCCGGACTCGGTATATCAGGCGGTGGCGTCGCTGCGTCGCTCGCTGGGAGACGACCCCAAGCAGCCGATTTATATCGCCACGGTGCCGCGACTGGGCTACCGCATGGTGGCCGAGGTTGTCGAGAGCTGGCCTGACGACGGCGATGTTCCGACCGTGGCAGCGTCGCCAATGCCTGATATAAAAAACAGTGCCTCCGCGTCGAGCTATCCAGTCGTACGCAAACGGCGCCGAATCCTGCTGGCAGTTGGCGGCGTAGCGGCGCTGGCTCTGATACCGGCGCTCTATCTGGTGGTGAATCCGTTCGGTGTCAATCCGTTCGCCCCTGCCGTCGAAAAGTGTGTTGGTGTGCTGCCCTTTCGCGATATGACCGACGCGATGGACGAGGAGCCCTTTGCCGATGGCATGACGGAGCAACTGATCGATGCGTTGAGCAAGATCCCCGGCACCCATGTGCCGTCACTGACTTCGTCGCTTTATTTCAAGGGCAAGCAAACGACGATCGCCGAAGTCTCCAAGAAGCTCGGAGTCGCTTATGTGCTGGAAGGCAGTGTGCGCAAATCCGGCGGCACACTGCGCATCACCGCGCAATTGATACGCACCGACGATGGCTATGTCGTGTGGTCGAACACGTATGACCGCCCCACCACGGACATCCTGCAGGTTCAGAGTGACATTGCGACCCAGGTGACGCATGCCCTCGAAGCGTCGTTGAAGCATCCCTATACCGTCGGTGACGATTGAGCGCGGGTTAATGCAGGCTGAGCTCCTGCCCGACGTTGATGCCCATATGGGCTAAGCGCGTCTAATGCGCATCATCGTCCGCGCCCACGAACGCTTCGATCTGTATCTGGACATGGATATCGTCGCCGACCAGGTCCTCGTAAGCGTTCAAGCCAAACTCGGAACGCTTAATCGTGGTCGTTGCACTAAAGCCTACCGATGGTTTCGAGTTGACCGCGTTGACTACGAGCTTGTTGAGCTGCAGTGGAAATTCCACTTGCCTGGTGACTCCGGCTAGCGTCAGGTCGCCGTACAAGGTGCCGTGCGTATCGTCCGTCTTTTCGAGCCGCGTACTGCGAAAGGTGATCGATGGGTATCTGAAAAGATTTGTCCACTTATCGTCACCACGGATTTGCTGATTCCAGGTCGCATCGCCCATGTCCAGGGTTTTGGTGGGCATGCTCAGCGCAACCGCGGACTTCGACCAGTCCTGCTGATCAAACGTGAAACTTCCCGGCACCAGTTTCAACGTGCCGAGCACCTGGATGAAGCCCAGGTGTTCGATAGTGAACGAGATGCGCGAGAGCTTCGTACCAACGGTATAGGTGACCGGATTGCCATGGGCAGCACCGGTCAAAAACATCAGCGCGGCTGCGAGAACGATAGGCCGTAAACGATTCATACATGCTCCTGAGTAGATGAGAGATAAGACAAAGCCCGACATAGGCCCTGGCTCGCTTTGGCTCGGCGTTCCGTCAATACACGCATGGATGCGCACTGAGCTTTTTGCGAGCGACTTTTTACCCACATCTGATTCGGGAAGTCCTGAAATGGCTCTGAGAAACTCTGAAAAGTTCTGAAGTTGACAACCTTCTTGATCGGTTAGTGCATGCACTAGGACATCATCGGCTCATACAAGTGATTGCATGCCGGCCAACGGCGCCTGCGTGCAGACCTTGCAGTTCGGTTAAAGCGGGCCAAGGCCCCTTCTCGGCTGACAGCTGATGGTTCGGGTCATTGCCTGAACATGACTCCGTCCTCTTCCATGGTGCCCTCTCCTCTTGCTACATCACCGGCGCAGGCGTTCCGTCAGACCACTTGCCGGCTGGAATCATGAACAGTTTTATCTTCTCGGGAACCTGAAACTGCGGGTTCAAAATGACCGGAGAACCTGGCAAGTCGGCACCCCAATCCGCTTCAAGTGGCATGTAAAACATAAGGTGAGGCATCCAGTGCCCCACGGAATCATTCAGGTGGCCTTGCTTCGACATCATGTAGCTCATGGCGCCAGGTTCCAGAGGTGGCAACTGTTTCCTGGCGAATGCGGCCTTACTTAAAAGCAGGGCAGAACCCCTATCCGGGCCGAACCAATCCTATCCGGTTAGCTCCCCACGCATTGGCCGCTACCAGCTATGCTCGGCCTGCACGGCGCGGGGGCGCCGATCATCAGGAAAGCAACACCATGACGACACGATCCAAGGGACCGTTGACCGGCTTTGGCTGGCTGACGCGCGGCATCAGTGTGGGCTACCGCCATCCAAAGCCGTTGCTCGGAGGGGCGGCCTTCCTGTTCCTGGCGTGCCTGTTGCCGTCGCTGATCACGCTACCGATGCAATTCCAATCGCTGCACGCGGGCACACAACTGAGCCCGGCAACCTTCGTTTGGATCATGGCGGGCTCCATGCTGCTCGGCCTGCTGATCGTGCCGCTCTACGCAGGCTATCTGCAGGTGGTCGATGCGGCCGAGCGTGGGTTGCCGGCCCGCGCACGCGACATCTTCATGCCCTATCGACAAGGCGAAGCATTGCGCCTGATCGGCTACGGACTGGCGATCCTTGTGGTCTACGTCGCCATGTTCGGAATCATCATCGCAGCATCAGGAGGGGGCATCGCCAGCTGGTACATGCAAGTGCTGACTGCACAGGCCAGCCATCAGCCGCCGCCGGCGTTGCCCCATGGCTTCGGAATCGCCATGGCACTTTTCATGGTGCTCGGCCTCTTCATGATGGGTTTCTATGCAATCAGCCTTGGCCAGGTCGCGTTGCGCCACCGCAGCGTGTTCGGTGCAATCGGGGACGGCATGATCGGCGCGCTGAAGAACCTGCTGCCGCTGCTCGTGTTTGCAGTGAGCGCCGTACTTGTTTGGATTGTCGTGGCAATCGCCTTCGCGCTCGTGGCCATTCTGCTCGCCCTGCTCGGCAAGCTCGTCAGCACATGGTTGGTGTTCGTGCTGATCATTCCGCTCTATATCGCCATAGTGCTGATGATGTTCGCGGCAATGTTCGGAGTGATGTATCACCTATGGCGCGATGTGTGTGGCGAAGACATCGTGACCGGCATGGCTCCGGCGATCGCCGCCTGATCTGCGTCATCCGTTCCCATGCGAAGGCGGCCACGGCCGCCTTCGCTCAAGCGCCCAACGCGAGGCGGCATACCTCTCTTCATGGCGGCGGCTCACGGCCGCGAGCGCTCGAAAGTCATCCGGCAACGCAAGCCCAGGGGCTCCATTTAATTTCCTCAGTCCCCTTTGTGCTGTGCGCGGTTGCAAAATCCCTACGAACGTTCCCATAGTTGCGAACGGCAGCCAGCAAGGGTTGCTGACTCCCCCCAAGAGGACCCTGTGCACATGAAAAAAGCCGCCCTGGCCTCGGCGCTGGTTTCGCTCGCCTGCCTTCTTTCAGCCGCCTCGCACGCGGCGCCCGCACCGGGCTCCGATGTCTCGAAAGTCACGCCCGACATGATCCAGACCGCATCGGACATTCCGGCCGACTGGAAGCAGCCGCAGGGCAACTTCGACTACGTCAAGCGCGAGGTCATGATCCCGATGCGCGACGGCGTGAAGCTGCACACCGTGCTGCTGATCCCGAAGGGTGCGCACGACCTGCCGATGCTGCTTGAGCGCACGCCTTACAACGCCGGTGGCTTCATACCCGACAACAGCCCGCACATGGCCGACGCGGTGTGGTCGGGTGACAAGGACTGGGCCGACGGCAGCACCATCCTGGTATGGCAGGACACCCGCGGCAAATACGGCTCGGAAGGCAAATACATCATGACGCGCCCGCCGATGGGGCCGCTCAACCCGACCACGACCGACGACACCACCGATGCCTGGGACACCATCGACTGGCTGGTGAAGAACATCAAGGAATCGAACGGCAACGTCGGCATGATCGGCTCGTCCTACGACGGCTGGACGGTCGCCATGGCCCTGCTCCACCCGCACCCCGCGCTGAAGGCCGCGGCGCCGGAAAGCCCGATGATCGACGGCTGGATGGGTGACGACTGGTACCACTACGGCGCCCTGCGCCAGGTGAACCTCGACTACTTCAGCGGCCAGACGAGCAAGAAGGGTGAAGGCGAGGGCATCCCGCGCGCGAACTACGACGACTACACCAACTTCCTCGACGCCGGTTCGGCCGGCGCCTATGCCGAGGCCAACGGCTTCAAGCAGCTGCCCTGGTGGAACCGCTTCTCGGCACATCCTGCCTACGACGCCTTCTGGCAGCTCCAGGCGCTCGACAAGCTGCTCGTCGCACATCCCTCCGACGTGCCCACGATGTGGCTGCAAGGCCTGTGGGATCAGGAGGACATCTACGGCGCCGTGCATGCCTGGGAAGCGCTCAAGAAAGCCGGCCACGGCGCCAACAACCACCTCGTGATGGGCCCCTGGTGGCACAGCCAGATCAACCGTGACGGCTGGAACATGGGACCGCTCAAGTGGCCGGGCAACACCACCGCGCAATTCCGCCAGAACGTCATGATCCCGTGGTTCAACCACTACCTGCGCGGCACGCCGCTGCCCAAGCCGCTGCCCGAGGCGATGATCTACAACCCGGTCGAGCAGCACTGGGACGGCTTCGCCGACTGGAAGGTGGCAAGCAACCAACAGCTCACCCCGCTCTACTTGCAAGCCGACATGGGCCTGGGCTTCGAGCTGCCGAACGGCGACGGCGACAGCTACGTCGCCGACCCAGCCAAACCCGTGCCCTACCTGCCGCGCCCGATTCCGCAGAAAAACGACCAATGGCAGACCTGGCTGGTCCACGACCAGCGCTTCGTGGTGGACCGGCCCGACGTGCTGACCTACACCACGCCGGTGCTGAGCAAGACCGTGCGGCTCGAAGGCGCACCGATCGCCGACCTCTTCGCCAAGACCACCGGCACCGACGGTGACTTCGTGGTCAAGCTGATCGACGTCTATCCCGGCACCGATCCGACCGATCCCGCGATGGGCGGCTACGAGCTGCCGGTGTCGCTCGACATCTTCCGCGGGCGCTATCGCAAGAGCTTCGCCGACCCTTCGCCGATTCCGGCGAACCAGGTGCAGGAATACAAGTTCCGCTTGCCCACGGTGAACTACGAGTTCAAGCCCGGCCACCGAATCATGGTGCAGATCCAGTCCAGCCTGTTCCCGCTCTACGACCGCAACCCGCAGACCTGGGTGCCCAACATCCTGTTCGCCAAGCCGTCGGACTACCGCAAGGCGACGGTGACGATCGAGCATGGGCCGGATGGACGCAGCGCCGTGCTGTTGCCGGTGATGGCGGGCGCGACCAGAAACGACTGACTCGGGCCCGGGCCCGGTCACGAAAACCCGTCGGCAAACGGAAAGGCCCGGTCCGCGTTCCTGCGCGGACCGGGCCTTTCCGTCGCACATGGTACGAAGACAATTATTCTGAATTAATTGCCCCCCGTATTAATTGCCTCCGGTCCCTTATCCGCGATGTCTTCCTCCTCGTCGCGGAAGCGGGCTACGATTTGCAGAATTTCCGCTTCGATCGCGAAGAAGGCATCCAGCACCGCCGGATCGAAGGTCGTCTCGCCCAGATCGCGCATCAGCGCCTTCGCACGCTCCTGAGAGAAAGGATCCTTGTAACAGCGTCGGCTGATCAATGCGTCGTAGATGTCGGCGACCGCCATGATGCGGCCGGACAGCGGGATATCCTGACCACGCAATCCGTCCGGATAGCCGGTCCCGTCCCATTTTTCGTGATGCGTGGCGGCGATCTCTCCGGCGATCAAGAGAAAATTGTCGCCTTCGATATGTTCCGCCATGCTGTAGATGATCTTCCGACCGAATTCAGCGTGCTGCCGCATGATTTTCATCTCGTCGGCGGTCAGCGGCCCCGGCTTGAGCAGGATGTGGTCCGGCACGCCGACCTTGCCGATGTCATGCAGTGGCGCCGAGAGAAACAAAAGGTCGATGTATTCCCTGGTCAGGGTCTGCGCGTGGTGGCCGGTCCGCTGCAATCGCTCGGCAATGGCGCGCACGTAGTGTTGGGTGCGCTTGATATGCGCACCGGTCTCGGGGTCGCGGGTCTCGGCGACTGCGGCCATCGACTCGATGGCCACCTGGCGCGCGTTCTCCAGTTGTCGGTGCCAGCGCTGCGCGCGGTGCTGGCTGACGGCAAAGCGAACCACGAAGGACAGGACCAGCAGCGCACCCAGAACCAGCAAGGGCGCACCCGTCGGGATGAACAGGCCGGTGCGCACAAAGACCAGCGCAACCATCGCCACCAGTGCGGCACCGGACAACACGCAAAACGTGGCCAGCATCACCAGGCCACGGCCGGCAACGAACAGGGTGGAAAACACGAGGGCCAAAAGCAGGCCGAGAAGCAATGCGGCGTTGCCGCCCCACACCGGGATACGCACCGCATTGTCGTCCAGGATGTTCTGCGCCATTACCGACTGGATTTTCAAACCCGAAAAATCCGGGTCCACCGCTGTCGGATGTACATCGTGGAGACCGACTGCCGAAGAACCGATGAATACGGTCCTGCCACGCAGATCCGCCGGTCGAACACGACCGCTCAGCACATCCACGGCAGAGAGGCTGTCGTAGCGTTGCGACGGGCCGTTGAAGCGCAAGAGCGCGTCGCCGCGCTGGTCTACCGGAATACGGTGAGAACCGACCTGGATCGACAATCCGTCGACGCCTGATTCCACGCGCCCCGACCCAACGCCGAGCGAGCGCATGGTGGCGGCCAGGGCGAGGCTGGGGTGAACGACGCCATCGTATTCGATCAGCAAGGGCAGTCGTCGCAACACGCCGTCGGCATCGAGACGACTGTTGACGAAACCGCTGATGCGCGTTTGCGAGGCGATCGCATCGACGCTATCCAGAACCCCGGGCGCCCGGTCAAGCGACAGCAGGTCGAGGCGGCCGACGAAGCCGACCCCGGGACGTATCGGATGCTCGATGCGGCTCGTATGGTCGAAGTAGAAATACCGCGCGCCGACGACGTCGTTACGCGCCATCACCTGGCCAAGATAGCCGTCGTTGTCGAGCAAGCCGGCTGGCACGCCATTGAACGAGACATTGATGCCGAAGTCATGCTTGAAGGTCTGCTGGATGTCGGCCAGCGAGGTGCGATCGGCTTCGGAAAACACGATGTCCGTAGCGATGGCCGACGGATGCTCGGCGGCGATTCGCTCGATCAGCTGCGCCACGCGATAGCGCGGCCATGGCCATTGACCCAGGGCAGACAGGCTGACTTCATCGATATCCACCACCACCGTGTGGGGCGCGGGTGCATTCGAGGCGGTCCGCACCAGCAAGGTGTCCAGCATGAACCGATCCAGACCCGCGACCGGTTTGACGTTGAACAGCCCACCGAGCCCGATGGCCAAGGCAATCGCTAGCCCGCCCAGCAGGATGAAAACGGCAGGGCGCCGCGACAACCTGGTGCGCGACAGCCTGGTGTATGAGGTGACGGGCATCATGGCCGGCCGGCGTCAGAGGACGACAATTTCGGCCCGCCGGTTTCGCGGTTCCCGAACGCCAGGCGGGGTCGGTACCAGCGGCGCCTTGTCGCCGAAGTACTGCACATCCATCGGCAGTTTCGGATCGATCTGCATCAACAGGCGAGCCACGGCCTGGGCGCGCTGCGCTGACAACGCCATGTTGTAGGCAGCAGTCCCCGATGAGTCGGCGTAGCCGAATACGGTGACCTCGGTCGGGCTGCGCTCGCGTACGACCTGCAGGACCTCGGGCAGCATTTTCCTGGATTCCGGCGTCAGTTCCATGCTGTCAAACAGAAAGTTCAGCGTGAAACTCCGAGGCGGGGTCGGCTGCGCATCGAGCAGCGCGCGATGGTCCTTTTCGAAGGCTTGGCGATCATTTGCACGCGGCGTGCCGGGCGCTGAAGACTGCTCCACCGCAACGGTGCTGAAAGCCTGGTCGATGCGTTGCCGACCCTGCGCATTGGACACCGTTACCGCGCCGACGTGACCGCTCTGGTCAGGAAGCAACGTGACGCGGGTCGCGGCGCAACCGGACAGCCCTCCGACGGCCAGCAGAGCCACCGTGAACAGCCGCACGCTCATGCATTGAATCGCCATGGTCAGATCAGTTCACCTCGACCAGAAAGCGGGTGCCACGCACGCCCACCGTTGCTTTCGGCGTCTCGATCTTTACTGATTGCGGGGACAACTTGCCGATCTTGCCGGATTCGTAGATCGCCGACCCCTTGGCCAGGTACAGCGAGAAAGCGAACTTGTTGTCCTTCGGCGCGAACACGTAGTCACGCACCAGGATGTCAGCCCCCGAGCCCAGGGTCAGCAGGGTGCCGTCCCGGAACACGATAGCGGCCGAGGCGCCGGGCGCCGTGACAATGTGATCGGAAACCTGCAGCGTGGTGCCGCCGGTCGCGTCAAACGTATTTTGCTGGCGGGTGATCTTGACCACGCCGGTCACGCTTTTGACCAGGGCCGCATGATCTTGGGCGACCTGATCTCCGTCGGCATAAGCAGTCATCGCCAGGCAAGTGAGCCACGCCATTGCCAGCAGGCACAAATATCGTTTCATTGAATTCTCCTTTCGGGCGTGGCCACCATGGCCAGGTCTCCATCACGTCGATGACGACACCAAAATCAAGTGCTCCACAGCGCGGGTGAATCAAAATATTTTTTCCGCCTCGTGCCTGCCGGTCTTCAAGCCGTGTGAACTCGCCTCTCCCGCCCTGCACCCGCCGCCGTCACCTTCACATTTCAACGCGCCCCATCAGCGTCATTACTGCCGCTCTACGTCGTCACAAAATCTTGATTACCGTAGGTTTGTACGCGGAAAACTGAACATGGGTGCCGCGGGTAAACGGTGTTTCCTTACTCCTGTCTCATCGACTGCCAAAGGCGGACATCGCGGCTGGCGGCAGAGAATGCCAAGAACATCTTCATCCATTTATACGAAGCAAAGCCGGTGCCAACCTTTACGAACCTATACGGGTAAGAGCCCGCTCCCACCGGCGGCAGCCACGTCTGACTCCTTGAGCGAAGCGAGTACCAAAGAGGCCACGTCGAGATGGACCGAGTCCTCCTGCTTGAGAAAGCACGTCTTGACCCTTGCTTTCGCTGCGACGCCCTCCAACTCGTGGCCATGTTCGACAAAATCAGAAACTGGCGCGTACGGCGCATCGTCGCCCGGCACCCGATCGCCGAATCGCTCTGGCGAAACGCGCTGCAGCGCTGTCACCCAGCGCAGCGGCTGGGCGCTTCCGACCAGGCCACGCTACGCGTGCTGGCAACGCTGTTCCTGGAGAGCAAGTCGCTGGAGCCGACCAAGGGGTTGCAGCTTGAGGACGCCGACCGTGTCTTGCTCGCGGCCCATGCCTGCGTACCCATCCTGAAACTGGGGATGGATTGGTACGACGGCTGGCGCAGCATCATCGTGTATCCGGACGCGTTCATTCCACGTCGCCCAAAAATCGACGCAGCGGGGGTGGTTCACCAGACCAGCACCGTGATGGCCGGCGAGGCATGGGGGCGTGGGCCGGTGATCGTGTCGTGGGCGGAAGTGCTGAATGGCGGGAAGAAACCGGGACACAACGTGGTCATCCACGAAATGGCACACAAGCTCGACATGCTCAACGGGGACGCCAACGGCTTCCCGCCATTGCACCGGCGCATGGATCGCCGCGTGTGGTCGCGGGTGTTCTCGAGCGCGTGGGATCGCCTGCAGGATGAACGACGCAACGGGGCTGAGCTGCCGATTGACCCGTATGCTCTCGAAAGCCCGGCCGAGTTTTTTGCGGTGGCCAGCGAGCAATTTTTCGAGGCGCCGGCAAACTTGCGCCAGCATTTGCCGGACGTCTATCAGCAACTCGAGCAATTTTACCGGCAACATCCGTTCTGAGGGTTCCAGAAAATGGACGGAGGAAGTCAAGCGAACCTCATTGAACCTCCTCCATACCAGTTTCAGATCAGGGGAACCCTGAATGAAAGAACCTGTCTACCGGGGTTGGCCGCAACATGCGCTGACGGTATGCGCAGGTTTCGTTTGGGTAATTGGCTTCAACTTGAATAAGGCAGTGTCATCGAACGTTCCGGGCAGGCCCTACATCCGCAAGAGAAGGATCGTGCACGCGGTCTGGCATTGCTCGACAACGAAACGCGCGAGACCTTGCGTCGCAGGCGCTGGCGACAGCCGCTGCTGACGCGCCCGGCGCAGGCGCTCGCGCTGGCTTTGGTATTGGTACTGCACGCGCTGTTCGCGCTGGCGCTGTGGCACGAGATGCAGCCCAAGCCACTGCATCTGGCGGTGGTGCCTGTCGATAGCAATCAGGTGCTGGTCGTGCGTCTGCTGGATCAGACCAGCAAGCCGCGCGCCGTGCAGCCGCCCGAGCCGCCCACTCTGCCCAAGTTGGCGCCGCCGCAGCAGGTGGCGCCCTCCCGCGTTCGCCCCGTGACGCACGAGAAGCCACCTCGTGACGCGATGGTCGTGCAGGATCATGAAGCGACACCTGCACCGGCGGCCTCCGTGGCCACGCCGTCCGCCGTCAGTTTGCGGCTGCCGCCCGCGACGGAGACCTATGCAACAACAAGCGCCAAGGCCAAACCGGCCAAGCCCGCGGACGATCGTCAGATCATGCAGCACGACTACAACCAGATGCACACCAAGACCACCCGCTTCGAAAAATATTTCCCGCCACCGAACGAGACTGCCGGCGGGGCGGTGGGTCGCCATATAGGCGATGTGATCAAGGCGATGGTCAAAAGCAGCTGCGATCCCACCAAGAAAAGTACGATTTCCAACTTGCTGTGCGACGTGCCTCCCCTACCGCCTTCACCCAAGGACCGCGACGAGCGCCTCAACCTGCCGCCGCCACCGCAAGCCGACGATCCGAATCCGCCCACGCCGCTACCACTGTCGACCTGTATCGCCGACTACAAGGCAGACAAGCCGCTGTCCTACGGCTGCCCGCTGAACACGCCCGATCTGGCCTTCAAGGCCGAGATGCGCGAATGCATCGATCTGTTCCGCGCGGGTAAGCGCCTCAAGACATGGTGCCCGGTCGATACGCCCAAGCGCGCAGCGGCCGAGTCGTCGACGCCAGCGGCTTCATCGAGCGTGGGTTCGCACTGAGTATGGTCGACCACACGCAGCGGCGGGTCTCAGAAAACCGGAAGTAATCAAAGCGGGTGAGAGCCCGTTCCGTCTACTTTCCAGCCGCCTCGATCTCCGCCGCCTTCTGCGCGAGTTCCTTGATCTTGAGAACGCGCAACAGTTCAGACTTTTTGAGTCCTTCGCGAGCCTCTTTGATCACTTCGTGGGCCAGATTTTGGCTAGTGTGATGCCGCTTCGCATCGATAGCGGCATCCAGCCGTTGCTGGGCTGCCTTAATCGCTTTATCGACGCGGTAGAGGGGAGCATGCGGGTTCGTGGTCAGGGGAGGGTCGTAACTTTTCGTCATGATGTTTCTTCGTGATCAGGACGGCACGATAGCCCGGTTGACCCCGCTCCGCTCGTGTATCGTCGTTACCAACCGCGCTCGTAAGGGGCTTTGACCCAGTTAGCTGGGACGACTTCCGAAGAAAGTGCACTCTGACCCCTGTTTTCCTGTTTTGGCAAAATGTAACCTGCCCCTGCTTTGGTGACTGATGCGTACACGGCGTCGCAGTACGGTAGACGTTGAGGTATATGCCAGACACCTGCCCACTCAAACTTTGTTGTAGGCTGCTGGAACGACACAGGAGCATGGAAGGGGAAAGGAGATGGTCAGTCGCTTGGGGAAAGGGTTTACGAGCAAGTGGGCCGCTTGCTTGCTCTTGCTACTGTCTTGCAGCGCGTTGCACGCGCAGGTGACCTACGTGTACACCGATCCGCAGGGCACGCCGCTGGCGGAGGCTGATGCGCACGGCAATATCACGGCGACCTACGACTACGCGCCATATGGCAACCAAGCCTTGGGCACACCGCCGAACGGGCCGGGATATACGGGGCATGTGAACGACCCTGATACCGGGTTGGTGTATATGCAGGCGCGCTATTACGATCCCAGCACCGGGAGGCTCCTTAGCGTAGATCCGGTTCAGCCTGCCGCTGGTAACTCGTTCAACTTCAACCGATACGACTACGCCAACAACAATCCGATCAATCACACCGACCCCGACGGGCGTTGTGCTGACGGCGTCACTTGCGATCAGATGGTGCAGTCCTATGGAAAGTGGGCCGCTGCTAATCCGGCACAAGCCGACAAGATAGGCAGTGCAGTTGGTGTGCCTGGCGTTACGGCGATGTTGGTAGCCTCGGGTGCGGGCGATGCGGTCGCTGTGGTGAAAGGCGCCGCAATTCTTGACAAGGTGTTGTCGGACTCGTCCAGCGAAAGTAAAAGTGTTGGCGGGATAAATTTAGGCAATACACCATCGACTGCTAGACAGGCTCTTACAGACGCGGGGCATCCCGGTGATCCAATAACAAACCCACAAGGTACAGAACAGGGAACAATTCATACCATTTCAGACAAGAAAATGGATGTTCGTGTTATGGATGGAAACGCAAATAATAGCCCCCGCGCCGTCACCAACCGCACGGACAATCCAAAACAGTTGGTTGATCCGAATACAGGCAAGAACTTCGGAAATGATATGAGTAAGGCGCAGCAGCGAGATCAAGCGCATGTTCCGCTTGATGGTCAATAACATTTAGTCGAGATAAATAGTTGTGCAACTAGACAAAGAAAAAACTAACTTTATTTTGACGCAAATGCTAGCGGGCGCCGCGCTGGATGAGTTTAAGGTGCATAGCACCCAGCTTCAGATGTGCTTTCTAAAGGATGATCCTTTGGATGGCCGCCTAATTGCGATTCAATTAATTTTCGGTTGTGGCGCGTTTGTCTCTGATGACACTAATCAAAAAAATGGTGTCAAACACTCCGACAGCGATTTCTTTAAGGAGCGTGCGAATTTTTTGTCTGAAATCTATATGCTAATCGGACGCGAAATTACTTCGGTATGTGTAGATGATAATTTTAATTTATCAATAACCGTAGAAAAATTTGCAATCATAAATGTATGTATACGACCTGATGACCTTGATGAGGGTGAATGGCTATGGAAAGTATCTTTGCAGGATGAATTAAATAACTCGAACAATATTCCTACTTCTGTATATTGCGTAACAGAAGGTGGGCGTTTATCTTTTTGGTCTGAAACGTAAAAAAACATCCTCGCTCGCCGTCCTTGTTTCCATTCACCCGAAGCCGCGGCGAAACCGGGATGGATGAAGTTAAGCGACACGAAAACCGGTCCATTGCCCGCGCGATCCATCCGAACAAAAGGGAGGCAATTATTTCAATTTAATTCCCTCCGTCCCTGAGGTTTCCCCACGTTTTCATGCGGCCACAGCCATCTGATCGAGCAGTGCCGGAGACGGCTTTCGTATTTGCTCCATGAGTTCTTCAAGCCTGGCATTCGACCATCG
>Ga0302314_10000628_pt1 | contig 65043 bp, 59 predicted proteins | sample III_Palsa_N2_3_FD_200533 | JGI IMG/M metagenome (GOLD analysis project Ga0302314, IMG submission 200533) | Peat permafrost microbial communities from Stordalen Mire near Abisko, Sweden - III_Palsa_N2_3 | ecosystem: Environmental > Terrestrial > Soil > Palsa > Peat permafrost | place: Sweden...
CAGCTCGCCCGGCAAAGCCTCTCCCCCTCGATGGGGGAGAGGTTGGAGTGGGGGTGCGGATGCTGTTGGTGACGAAAAGTTCGCGTTCGACGTCTCCCGCGTTCTTCGCCCAATCTTCGGCGTGTTCACCCCCAACCCTGCCCTTCCCCCATCGAGGGGGAAGGGTTCTCGCCGGTGCTGAGGCGGGTCTTGAGGCGAGCTTCGACACGGTCGAACACTTCATTCATCGGAACGCCTTTTGACGGATCCGCCATCATCTCTTCGTAGGTGAGCATGATCTCCGCGCGGAGCTTTGCCTCGCGATCCTGATCTCTGATTTCCAAGGTGAAAACGTCTCGAAAAACGCGCCTTAACAGTCGCGGTTAACGCGTGTGAACAGGCGCGAAACGAATCAGGACCGAATCAGTGACTCCCACCGATTCAGTCTTTGTTCCCTACTAGATATGGTAGCCGAAACGGCGATTTTCACAAGAGCCATTGTCAAGCTCGCGGCTTGATCATGCGGATATGGCGCAGCTCCACATAGGCCGGCCCCAGGGGCGTATCGGCCTGCATCAGGGCCATCACCCAGGGCCCGCCGGACCCTAGCTGGGCGAAGGTCACGTCGATGGCGCGCTTCAGACCCTGGTTGCGCTGAGCCGGCGGCTTGGCCTTGAACCCGGCCACCTCGCGGTATTTCACCGAGCATCGCACCAGATTGGTCAGGCCAAGATGTTCCTGGTTGGACAAAAGCTCGCTCCCGGCGACCCCCGGGCCGAAATCCAGGGCGTAGAGCTGCTTGCCGTCAAAGAACAGGTGCGCGCCGCCGCCGCAGGGATTGGCCTGGTTCGAGGCCAGGGTCATTCGCATGAGCTGGGTCAAGGGATCTGTCGCGGCTAGCTTTTGAGCATGGCTGGCCGGCGGCGAGCCGAGATCGGCGTAAGGCGGGGTCGAGGTGACCGCGACGTCCTGGCCGTTCCAGGTGGCGACCACGTGCCGGTCGCGCCGGCCGTCCTTGTTTTCATAGTGAAACACGCCGGGGCGGGCTTCGCCGTCCTCGATGCGGCCTTCGGTGGTCGCCTTGACATCGAAGGTTTTGAACAGGGCCAGGGCGCCATAGCTCGCCAACTGGGCGCTGGCGCCGAACCCGGAGGGCGACAGCCGCTGCTCAACACGGATGTCCAGCACCTTCAGGATCAGGCGTCCGTCATAGGCCAGCGACAGGCGCGTCTCATCCGGGGAAGTTTGGGCGTGGACGGGCGCGGCGATCAGCGAAACCAGCGCGGCTAAAACCGCCAATCCAGACTTCATCCATCCCGCTCCGTCGCCATAACGCCCAAGAAAACCCGCCAAGCAGGGCGAACCCGTGGCGGTCCGGGCTCGCGCCAGGCCGGTCAATCGCCCGGCTGGACTTGACGCGTCAAGCGCCCTTCGCCTATATGCCCCGCTCTCGCGCGGGACCGCCTCGCGCGGACGGGCTTGTCAATAAAGGTTTCAGCGATGTCGCGCCGTTGCGAACTCACGGGTGTCGGGCCGATGGTCGGCAACAATGTGAGCCACTCGAACCACAAGTCCAAGCGCCGCTTCCTGCCCGCGCTGCGGGCCATCCGTCTGCAATCGGAATCCCTCGGCCAGACCTTCAACCTGCGGATCACCAACGCCGCCCTGCGCACCCTCGACTTCCGCGGCGGCCTGGATGTCTATCTGGTCAAAGCCAGCGACGAGGTTCTGTCGCCCCGCGCCCAGAAGATCAAGAAGCAGGTCAAGGCCAAGCTGGCGGCCCAACCGGCGGCCTAAGGGCCCTCCGAAATTCCGCTCATCCCGGCGAATGCCGGGACCCAGATCGAAGATCTCGGTGTTTGCAGGAACAACCCGGAACGTATCTAGGGGTCAAAATCCGACGCTTGAATCCCAGAGGGTCTGCCGGACGATTGGAGCCACGCGGCCGAACGTCCGCTTCCTGACCAAGAGCGCGTCGCCGGAGTCGACCCTGAGCCGACCTCTGTTGAATCCGCTTCCTGCCACAAAGCTTTGCAACGTTCCACTTGACCTCATGCGCGAACGAAGCTGGGGGCCGTCTTCAACCAAGGGGGCATGCTGAGATGCTGCGGCCTGTTCTAACGATAGCGACGATGGGTTTCGCATTTACTCTGGCGGGTTGCGCAGCCACGATTGCCCCGGGCACGCAGGAAGCCAAGGCCCTTTGCGACGCTGCAATCACCGAATACGCACGTGAACACGCCGGTTCACTGACGAAGAAAGAATGGGAAAAATGGAGGTGGGATCAGGAGCTAAAGCTATATGACAAGAATAGTGATGGCGTTATCGATGAAAATGAGTGGCTGACCGCTTTCGGCTCGGCCGGATCGATGGTTGCGCAACTCAAGGACGCCTTCAGAAAGCTTGATCGAGGGCATAAAGGAAATCTCAGCTTTGATGATTTTGCATCCAAATACAGGCGTGAATTTGAACGGCATGACCTAAATCATGACGGACGAGTGAGCCGAGATGAATGCTCGGCTTTGGTCTACCATCCGGAACTAGGCAACCTTTGAGCGACTTGATGATCCGCCGAGGGCACCGAGATAGTCCGCTACGGGGCCGCGCGTTTGTGACCGCACCCACCCTCCTGCAACCTTCGGAACATCCGTTAGTCTGCAAGACCACGGCACCCTTCCACGAGCCGGAAGGACAGTCGTGAACGGGCGCCAATTGTCAGAGTCTATCCACTCGCAGACCGCGAGTTCCAGGGTTTGTGTTTTACGATCTGAGTCCCGGCATTCGCCTTAAGGGATGCACAAATCTCGCCCGAGGCGGTTCTACCCTTCTCCCCTTGCGGGAGAAGGAGGGGCCCGCGCCGCGAAGCGGGGTGGGAGGATGAGGGGTCGCACGAACCTCTCCGCAGACGTCGAGAAACGGCCACGATGTGTCGGAAAGGCCAGCGAAACCCCTCATCCTCCCATGGCGTAGCCATGGGCCCCTCCTTCTCCCACAAGGGGAGAAGGGTTCTCGCGCTGGCTCCAGCCGGATGTGTGCATCCCTGGGGGCATTCGCCGGGATGAGCGGTTTTTTGGGGCGGCTGATCGGAGACTAGGCCTTCAGCGTCCCGTCCAACAACCCCAGCAACGCCCGCCAATGCCGCTCCGCGGCCGCCTCGTCATAGACCGGCATGTCCGGCGGCGCGTAGCCATGCCGCGCGCCTTCGTAGATTTCCACGGTGTTCTCGACCCCCGCGGCGGTCAGCGCCTCGCGCAGGCGGTCGGCCTGCTCCGGCGGAAAGCCGGCGTCCTGGTCGGCGCCGCCGACATAGACCTTGGCCTTGATCCTGGGCGCCAGCAGGTGCGGGCTGTCCGGCGCGTCGGTGGCCAGCCGTCCGCCGTGGAAGGCGCCGGCGGCGGCCACGCGATCGGGAAAATGCCCCGCCGCGTTCAGCGCCAACCCACCGCCCATGCAATAGCCGGTGACGCCGACCTTGCTCCCCGCCACCTCCGGCTGGGCGGCCAAAAAGTCGAGGCAGGCCTTGGTGTCGGTCCTGGCCTTGGCCCCATCGGTGCTGCCCATGAATTTGCCGAACCGCTCGCGGCGCTTGGCCTCATCGCCGAACACCTCGGCGATCTTAATGGGTTCATACGGCCCGGCGCGCCAGAACATGTCCGGCAGCAGCACGTAGTAGCCGTTCGAGGCCAGCCGCTCGCACATCTCGAACAGGGCCGGGCGGATGGCCGGGGCGTCCATGAAGAAGATCACGCCCGGCCAGGCCCCCTTGCCTTCGTTCGGCTTGAACACAAAGGCGCGCGCGTCCCCGTCGTCGGTCTTCAGGGCGATCTCGGTCCGGCTCATGGCGCTACTCCCTACTGATACCCCGCGTTCGTCGCGGACTTCTCTCTCGTTCCTATTTCAGCGCCTCGGCCACCTGTTGCATGGTGGAGCGGCGCACCGCGGCCTTGGGGCTCGGCCCCTGCACGGTCGGCGGCGCCTGCAAGGTTGGCGAGACCCGCCCCTTGGACGAGCGGGGCTCCTCGTCGAACAGCTCGGCCAGCTGGTCGGTGATCGCTCCACCCAGCTGCTCCACATCGACGATGGTCACCGCGCGGCGATAATAGCGGCGCACGTCGTGACCGATGCCGATGGCGATTAGCTCGACCGGCGAGACGTTCTCGATCTCATTGATCACGGTGCGCAGGTGCCGCTCCAGATAGTGGCCGGAATTGACCGACAGGGTGGAATCGTCCACCGGCGCCCCGTCCGAGATGACCATCAGGATCCGCCGCTGCTCGGTGCGGTTGACCAGGCGCTGGTGCGCCCAGATCAGCGCCTCGCCGTCGATGTTTTCCTTCAGCAGGCCCTCGCGCATCATCAGGCCGAGGTTCTTGCGCGCCCGCCGCCACGGCGCGTCTGCGGCCTTGTAGACAATGTGCCGCAGATCGTTCAGCCGGCCCGGCGCCGGCGGCTTGCCGGCCTTCAGCCACTCCTCGCGCGACTGGCCGCCCTTCCAGGCGCGGGTGGTGAAACCCAGGATCTCGACCTTGACCGCGCAACGCTCCAGGGTGCGGGCCAGGATGTCGGCGCAGACCGCCGCGACCATGATCGGCCGCCCGCGCATGGATCCGGAATTGTCGATCAGCAGCGAGACCACGGTGTCGCGGAACTCGGTGTCCTCTTCCTGCTTGAACGATAGCGGCGCGGTCGGGTCGATGATCACCCGGGTCAGCCGCGCCACGTCCAGCATCCCTTCCTCCAGATCGAAGGTCCAGGAACGATTCTGCTTGGCCATCAGCCGGCGCTGCAGCCGGTTGGCCAGGCGCGAGACCACGTTCGACAGGCTGGCCAGCTGCTGGTCCAGATAGGCGCGCAGCCTCGTCAGTTCCTCGGCGTCGCACAGCTCCTCGGCGCCGACCACCTCGTCATGGGCGGTGGTGAAGACCTTGTAGGGCGGCTCGGGCGTGCCGGGATCCTTGATGTCGGGGCGAGCCGGTTTGTCGCCTTCGCCCATTTCCGGCTCTTCGTCGCTGGGTTCGGCGTCGGGGTCTTCCTCGGCCTCGGTGCGCTCTTCGGAGCCGTCGCTGTCGCGTTCGGAGGTCTTGCTGGGGTCGGGCTCGGCGCCTTCGCCGTCCTGGTCTTCGCCTTCGCCCTCGTCGTCATTGACGTCTTTGGGCATTTCCGGCGTGTCGCTGTCGCCGTCGTCGCTGTCCTCGGCGTCGTCGCCCATATCCTCGCCCAGATCGAGGTCGCGGATGATGGCGCGGGCCACGCGGGCGAAGGCGGCCTGATTCTCGATCGAGCCGGCCAGGCGGTCCAGATCGCCGCCGGCCTTGGCTTCGATCTCTTCGCGGTGCCGGTCGACCACCAGCTTGGCGGCGTCCGGCGGCGCATCGCCGGTCAGTCGTTCGCGCACTAGCAAGGCCAGGATGTCGGCGATCGGCGCGGCGTGGCTGTCGCCCAAGCGGTTCAGGCCCTTGCGCTCCAGGGAGGATTCCAGGACCGCGTTCAGATTGGCGCGCACCCCGCCCAGGGCGTTGGAGCCGATCGCCTCGATGCGGGCCTGCTCGACCGCCTCGAAAATCGCCTTGGCCTGCATCGACTGGGGCCGCAGCCTGGCGTGCTGGCCCTCGTCATGGTGCGCCATCCTCAGCGCCATCTGGTCGGCCAAGCCGCGGATGCGGGTGGTCTCCTTGCCCGAAAGGTCGCGCGGCGGATGCGGCAGCACAGCGTGCTTGCCGGTCAGCTGCGGCCCGTCGCCGGAGAAGGTGACTTCAAGATCCGCGGTTTCGGCCAGCGAGCGCACCGCGTGGGTCAGCGCGCGCTTGAAGGTCTCGGTCGGGGTTTCGGTCTTGCTGGACATGGCCTGTCGTCATAGCGCGCGCAAGCGCCGCGGTAAAAGCGCGAAGTCGCATCTTCGACAGGTCCAGTCTGGTCGTTCCAGCGTATCAAGTCGGATACGCCGCGTCCGGGGGCGAGAACCAAGGCTTGGCGCCTTGGCGCTTTCCACTAAGCTCCGGCTAAGAAGAAAAAGAGGAACCCGGCATGATTGGCTTCATCCTGCGGGCGTTGATCGCCGCGGTCGGCCTTTGGATCGCGGCCAAGATCGTCCCAGGGATCGGGGTCGACTCCTGGGGCACCCTATTGTTCGCCGCCCTGTTGCTCGGCCTGGTGAACGCCATCGTGCGGCCGATCCTGATCATTCTGACCCTGCCGTTCACCATCATCACGCTCGGCCTGTTCCTGCTGGTGATCAACGGGTTGATGCTGGAGCTGGTGGCCTTCTTCCTGCACGGCTTCTATGTGCATGGCTTGATCGCCGCGATCCTGGGATCGATCGTGGTCGGGCTGACGGGCTGGATCGGGTCGTGGTTCGTCGGCCCGCAAGGGCGGTACGAGGTGGTGAGGCGCTAGGTGTCGACACCGCCGCCCAAGATCAAACCGCTGATCGTGCCTCGGGCGTCGGAGGCCAAACCACCGTCGCCGCCGCTCGGCCTGATCGTCGGGGGGGCCTTGGTTGTCGCGCTGGTCCTGTTCATGACGCTCACCGCGCGACCGGGCGACCGCAACCTCTATCCGGGCGCGACCGGCCAGGCCAGGACCACGATCTATCTGGTCGACAACGGCTTCCATTCCGACCTGGTGCTGCCTCGCGAAGCCTTGTTCGCCAAGCCGCATCCCGCCGCGCTGGCCGCCGCCATGGCCACGGACAAACCCTGGATCGCGATCGGATGGGGCGATGCGCGGTTCTATTCGCAGCAGGGGTTCGGCCTGGGCCGGCTGTTCAGCGGCCTAAGAGCGCTGTTGCTGCCGGGAAACCGGTCCGTGGTGCATATCGAAGGTTTGGCGAGTTCGCCCGACCGGGTCTACGCGAGCGGCGTACGCCCGATCCAGGTCACCAACACCGGGCTCGAACACGCCCTTGCGCGTATCGACCGGTCGCTCGACACCGAGTCCGACGGTCAACCCCAGCGGGCCCAGACGCCGCACCCGGCCGACGCCGGCTTCTTCAGAAGCGTCGAGCATTTCAGCCTGGTCCATCTGTGCAACCACTGGACCGCCGATCTGCTGGACGCGGCGGGCCTGCCGACCACCCCGGTGATCGACACCCTGCCGGCGGGACTGGCGCTGGACCTGAAGCTAAGGGCGGGCGTGAAGTAGAGAAGCCTTCCTTCTCCCGCAAGCAAGGGGAGAAGGAAGGCTTTAGGCCACCTTCACCCGCACGGCTGATTCCGGCAGGTCGCTGCCGAAGGCGCGCTGGAAGAACTCGGCCACGGTCGGACGTTCCAACTCGTCGCACTTGTTCAGGAAGGTCATCCGAAAGCCCAGGGCGATGTCGCCGGCGAAGATCTCGGCGTTTTGCGCCCAGGTGATCACCGTGCGCGGGCTCATCACGGTCGAGATGTCGCCGTTCATGAAGGCGTTGCGCGTCATGTCGGCCACCCGGACCATGGCCGCGATGGTGCGCTTGCCCTCGGCGGTGTTGTAGGTCGGCGACTTGGCCAGCACGATCTCGGCCTCGACGTCATGGGACAGATAGTTCAGCGTCGTGACGATCGACCAGCGGTCCATCTGGCCCTGATTGATCTGCTGGGTGCCGTGATAGAGGCCGGTGGTGTCGCCCAGGCCGATGGTGTTGGTGGTCGAGAACAACCGAAAATAGGGATTGGCTCGGATCACCCGGTTCTGGTCCAACAGGGTCAGCTTGCCGCCGGCCTCAAGCACGCGCTGGATCACGAACATCACGTCCGGACGGCCGGCGTCGTATTCGTCGAACACCAGGGCGATCGGCCGCTGCAGCGCCCAGGGCAGCATGCCTTCGCGGAACTCGGTGACCTGCATGCCCTCTTTCAGGACGATGGCGTCCTTGCCCACCAGATCGATCCGGCTGACATGGCTGTCCAGGTTGACGCGCACCAGCGGCCAGTTCAGCCGGGCGGCGACCTGTTCGATATGGGTCGACTTGCCGGTGCCGTGATAGCCCTGGATCATCACCCGCCGGTCGAAGGCTAGGCCCGCGCAGATGGCCAGCGTGGTCTGCGGATCGAACCGGTAAGCCTCGTCCAGGTCCGGCACGTGGGGGTCGCGCTCGGTGAAATACGGAACCTTCATGTCCGAATCGACGCCGAAGATCTCGCGGATCGAGACCATCTTGTCGGGGACGTGGGTCAGCAGGGTGTCTGCGGTGGTTTCGGTCAGGCTGGACATGTCAAATCGCTTAGCGTTTTAGCGCGGCCTTGCAAACGGGTGTTTGGTCGAAAAGCGGGTCTGACCCAACGTAAAGATCAGGCCAGCTTGGCTTTTCTCAGCGACTGGTACGCCTTGATCACGCGTTGCAGCTTGTGTTCGGCCGAGCGGTCGCCGCCATTGGCGTCGGGGTGGCAGCGCTTGACCAGCTCGATATAGCGGGCGCGGATCTGCGGTCCCTCGGCGGTGGCGTCCAGGTCCAGGTCGGCCAGGGCGTTGCGCTCGATCTTGCCCAGCCGCTTTTCCGTCGCCGCCCGTTCGGCCCGGCGGCGCGCCGCGGCGAACAGGCCCAACGGGTCGGCGAAGTTCCGATCGGACCCCGCGCGCGCCGCTGCCGCCTCGCGCGAGCGCCGCGAGGCTTCGAAGCTCCAGGTCGGCCGGTCGCCGGTGGCCGAATGGGCCTGGAAGGCGCGCACCTCGCCCTCGTTCATGCCGGCGAAGAAATCCCAGTTTCGGTTATATTCCGCCGCGTGGGCGACGCAGAACCAATAGTGCTCGTCGATCATCTGGCGCGACTTGGGCGCGCGGGTCGCCCCGGCCAGGCGGCAGCCGGGGTGATCGCAGGGTTTTTCACCAGGCTTCAGCGCATTGACGTCGTCGGCGCGCGCCTGTTCCTCGCCGGCCTTGGGGGGCCGCACGCGGATGTCAACGAACTTGGGGCGGTATTGAAACGCGGCGCTCATGATCCGAAGTATGCGTTGGAAGTAGATGCTTTCAAGAATTGACAGTGACGAATTAAAGGTCGAACAACGATGGGCGCCGTGATCGAAGCCATTCGAACGAAACTTTCCGCGGCCTTCTCCCCCGCCAGGCTTGAGATCGAGGACGACAGCGCCCGCCATCACGGCCATGCGGGCGCGACGCCCGGCGGCGAAAGCCATTTCAATGTGGTGATCGAGGCCAGGATATTCGAGGGCATGGGCCGCGTCCAGCGCCAGCGCGCGGTTTATAGCGCCCTGGCCGAGGAACTGGCGGGTCCAGTACATGCGCTGTCGCTGAAGGCCCTCGCGCCGGGCGAGACCGGTTGATCCTAAAAGTCGCAACAATCCGCAACGCCTGTTGAATTGCGCTTGGCGGGCGAACCGGGGCAATTTGCCGGCCGTTAGTCACGTCATGTCACGGATTCTGACCTCATGAGCCAGACCCTGGCCGCCGCCAAGGCGTTGCCTGCCCAGTCGCAAGTCACTAAAATCCACCTCACCGCCGTGATCGAGCCCGGCGCGGAACTGGCCGAAGGTGTCCAGGTCGGACCCTATTCGGTGATCGGCGCGGACGTCCGGATCGGTCAGGACACGGTCATCGGCCCGCATGTGGTGATCGAGGGCCGCACGACGATCGGCGAGCGCAATCGCATCTACCAGTTCGCCTCGATCGGCGCCGCGCCGCAGGACGAAAGCTATCGCGGCCAGCTCTGCGAACTGCGGATCGGCGACGACAACATCATCCGCGAATATGTGACCATCCAGCCAGGCATGGTGGCCGAGCATCCGCTGACAACGGTCGGCAGCGGCAACATGTTCATGGCCCTGTCCCACATCGCCCACGACTGCAAGGTCGGCGACGGGACCCGCTTCGCCAACGGCGCCACCCTGGCCGGCCATGTCGAGGTCGGCGACTACGCCTGGATCAGCGGCTTGGTGGCCATCCACCAGTTCGCCCGGATCGGCGCCCACGCCTTTGTCGCCGGCGGCGCCATGGTGCCCCACGATGTGCCGCCCTTCTGCCTGGTCCAGGGCGACCGCGCCCGCCTGGTCGGCCTGAACGAGGTGGGCCTCAAGCGCCATGGCTACACCTCGCAGGAGGTGCTGAACCTGCGCCGCGCCTACAAGATGCTGTTCCGCCGCCCCGGGACCAAGGAAGAACGCATGGCCCAGGTCCGCGCCGAACTGGGCGAGGGCCGCGGGGTCGAGCAGCTGCTGGCGTTCCTGGAGACGTCCAAGCGCGCGGTGATGGCGCGGTAGGGGGCTCTACGCGGCGCATTCGTCTCTTTAGAACCCTCACCCTGCCCTCTCGCCACTGCGTGGGGCGAGGATTCAAGAGGGCGGCTACGGCGACCCGCCCTCCACCTCGATCGGCGGCGAGACCCTGATCCCGGTGATCTGGTTTCTCTGCCGGCGCAGGATCTGGAACCGGTGCCCGTGGAAGATGAAGGTCTGGCCGGGGTCGGGGATGGTCTGGGCCTCGTGGATCACCAGGCCGGCGATGGTCACCGCCTCCTCGTCCGGCAGGTTCCACTCCATCGCCCGGTTCAGGTCGCGGATGGTCACGTCGCCATCGACATTGACCGAGCCGTCGGGCTGTTTGCGCACCCCCTGGACCGCCAGATCGTGCTCGTCCTCGATTTCGCCGACGATCTCCTCGAGGATGTCCTCCAAGGTGACCAGGCCCTGCAGGGCGCCGTACTCGTCGACCACCAGGGCGAAATGGGTGCGGCGTTTCAGGAAGGCGTTCAGCTGGTCCTTCAGGTTGGTGGTGTCGGGAATGAACCACGGCTCGCGGCCGATCGAGGCGATGTCCAGATTGTCGATCCCGCCCTCCGCCGCGGCCACGGCGCGCAGCAGGTCCTTAGCGTGCACCACGGCGACGATGTTTTCGGTGTCGTCCCGATAGAGCGGCAGACGGGTGTGCGGCGCGGCCAGGGCCTGCTCGACCAGTTCGCGCGGCGGCAGATCGGCGTCCAGCATGTCGATCGACTTGCGGTGCACCATGATCTGCGAGACGTCCAGGCCGGCCAGGTCCAGCACCCCGCCCAGCATCCGCCGGTCGCCGCTTTCGACCAGGCCCTCGGAATGGTGGAACTCCACCGCGCCGCGGATTTCCTCGTGGGCGGCCAGCACGTCGGTGGTCATGTCGACCTTGACCCCGAACAGCCCAAGCGTGGTTCGCACGAACCACTGGACCGAGAACACCACCGGGCCGAACAGGCGGACCACCACCTGGGTCGGGCCGGAGATCCACATGGCGACCTCGTCGGGCCGGGTGATGGCCAAGGTCTTAGGCAGCACCTCGGCGAACACCAGGACCAGCACGGTCATCAGCACGGTCGCCGCCGCCACGCCCCAGCCGCCAGGGATTTCGCGGGTCAAGACCTCGGTGGTCAGAGCCGAGGCCAGGATGTTGATCAGGTTGTTGCCCAGCAGCACCGAGCCGATCATCCTCTCGCGGTTGGAGATCAGGGCGTTGACCCGCCGCGCGGCGCGGTCGCCATCCCGCTCCAGCTGATGCATCCGCCCCCGGCTGGCGCCGGTCAGGGCGGTCTCGGCGGCGGAGAACAGGGCCGACACCGCGAGCAGGCCGATGATGATCGGCGCGATGGCCAGCAGGGCGACCTTCATGGCCGCCGCCTCGCCACGGCCCGGCGTTTGTAGCTGCTCCCCCATCGGGGGAGCTGGCGCGAAGCGACTGAGGGGGACTTGGGGCCGCTGAGACCTCTCCGGCAAAGCCCCCTCCACCACGCTGCGCGTGGTCCTCCTCCCCCAACGGGGCTACGGCATTCGCACATCTTCGAGGCTGTCCTCCCAGCCCTTCTCCCCTTGCGGGAGAAGGAGGGGCCCGCGAGCGAAGCGAGTGGGAGGATGAGGGGTCGCACGGTCCGCGCCAAATCTGCCCACGCGAACCCGCCAGCAGCGCTGTTGGAGGGGCCGCACCGACAGCGAGACCCCTCATCCTCCCATGGCATAGCCATGGGCCCCTCCTTCTCCGGCAAGGGGAGAAGGGAAAAGCGCGCGACCTCGCCGATGCGTGAATCCGTTGGCGTCGTCACGTTCGGGCTCCCTCTTCGACCAGGAATTCGCGCAGCTGGCCCGCGTCGACCGCCTTGGCGGTGAAGGCCTGGCCGATGCCGCGCGCCAGCACCAAGGTCAGGGCGCCGCCCTCGGCCTTCTTGTCCTGGGCCATGTGATCGATCAGCCTGTCGACCGACAGGGGTTCCGAGCTGATCTGGTCCAGGCGGACGGGCAGGCCGGCCGCCGCGACGCCGCGTTCCGCGCGCAGGGCGTCCTGGCTGGACATCAGGCCCAGCCGCGCCGAATAGCGGAACGCCTGGGCGCAACCCAGCCCCACCGCCTCGCCGTGCAGCAGCGCCGCGCCAAAGCCTATTTCGGCCTCAAGCGCGTGGCCGAAAGTGTGGCCCAGATTGAGCAGGGCGCGGCGGCCAGCCTCGCGCTCGTCTTCCGCCACGATCTCGGCCTTCATCTCCACCGAGCGGGCGACCGCGTGGGCCAGCGCCTCGGGTTCGCGCGCCAGCACCGCGGGGCCGTGGGTCTCCAGCCACTCGAAGAAGGCGAAGTCGCCCAGCAGACCGTACTTGATCACCTCGGCGTAGCCGGCGCGCATCTCGCGCTCGGGCAAGCTGGCCAGCACGTCCAGGTCGGCCAGCACCAGGCGAGGCTGGTGAAAGGCGCCGACCAGGTTCTTGCCGCGCGGGGTGTCGATCGCGGTCTTGCCGCCGACGGACGAGTCGACCTGAGCCAAGAGGGTGGTCGGGATCTGCACGAACTCTATGCCGCGCTTGTAGATCGCCGCCGCGAAGCCGGCCAGGTCGCCGACCACGCCGCCGCCGAAGGCGACGATCATGTCGCCCCGGTCCAGGGACAGACCCAGCAGGCGGTCGATCAGCAGGGCCAGCCCTTCAAAGCTTTTCGACCCCTCGCCTGGCGGGATGGTGATGATGTCGGCCTTGACGCCAGCGGCCTCCAACGCGGCGCGCAGGCGCGGGCCGTGCAGCCAGTCCACCGTCTCGTCGACCACGATGGCGGTGCGTCTGCGCTTCAGCAGCGGCGCGATGTGGCCGCCCGCGGCGTCGATCAGGCCGGGGCCGATCAGGACCGGATAGGCGCGCTCGCCCAGGCCGACAGGGATGGTCCGGATCATGGCGTGGCCGCTCGCGCGCGCTGGCGCGCGCTCAGGGCGTCGATGATCGCCTGCACGGTGATGTGGTGCGGGGACTCCACGGATTCCACCGCCAGGTCGGCCAGGGCGTAGATCGGTTGGCGATCCCGCGCCAGCGCCGCCAGCACCTCGTGCGGATCGCGGCCGTGCAGCAGCGGCCGGTCGTTCTTGCGCGCCACCCGCCGCGCCAGCACCTCGACATCGGCCTGCAGCCAGACCGAGACGGCTTTGCTGGCGATCAGCTTGCGGATGTCCGGGTTCATGAAGGCGCCGCCGCCGGTCGCCAGCACGTGCGGCGGCTCCTCCAGCAGGCGCGCGATCACCCGCCGCTCTCCGTCGCGGAACGCCGCTTCGCCCAGTTCGTCGAAGATCTCGGCGATCGAACGGCCGGCCGCGCGTTCGACCTCCTCGTCCGCGTCGCGAAACGGCAAGCCCAGCGCATGGGCCAGACGGCGTCCGACGCTGGACTTGCCGGCGCCCATCAGTCCGACCAGCGCGATGGTCCGCTGACGAAGGGCGGGGTCGGGGTTCATCGTCGAGGCGCCGCCAGAGTCCGCGCGTAGCGTTGGGTCCGCGCGGAGGGTGATGTCGGGTCGTGCCGGACGGTGAGAGGTTTCATGGCCATCTTGGCCTTTACACGAATGGCTCTTGGCGCGCTACGGTCGGACCGGGGCGTCGGGCGGTGACCATCAGCGCTTCGTCAGAAAAGCAGGCTCCTATCTGAACGGGATTGCCTGGCCTACACTCCAGGCGCGGGCGTCAGGCGGCCACGGGAGTTCAGCGCGATGATCGGAACCTGGGCGCATCTTCTGCCCACGCTGCTGGCCTCATTCTTCGCCTCGATGGTCGAGTTCGTCGAGGCGTTGACGGTGATCTTGGCGGTGGGCGCCGTGCGCGGTTGGCGCGCCGCCTTGAGCGGCGCCGGGGCGGCGCTGGCGGTGCTGCTGGTCCTGGTCGCGGTGCTTGGGCCGGCGCTCGGGGAGATTCCGCTGGGATGGGTGCAGCTGATCGTCGGCGCCCTCTTGCTACTGTTTGGGATGCGCTGGCTGCGCAAGGCTTCGCTGCGCGCCGCCGGAATCATTCCGCTGCATGACGAGGCCGCGGCCTTCGCCAAGCAAACCGAGGCGCTGCGCGGACGAGGCGGCGTCGGCGCCGGCTTCGACCAGGTCGGCTTCGCCGCCGCGTTCCAGATCACCATGCTGGAAGGGATCGAGGTGGTGTTCATCGTCATCGCCATCGGCGCGGGCGGGGTGGGGCTGCTGGCGCCGGCCTGCCTCGGCGCCCTGGCGGCGTTGGCGGTGGTGGCCGCGCTGGGGGTGGTCGTGCATCGGCCCCTGGCCCAGATCCCGGAAAATACGCTGAAGTTCCTGGTCGGCGTACTGCTCTCGGCCTTCGGCGCCTTCTGGTTCGGCGAGGGGTTGGGCGTGGCCTGGCCGGGCGGCGACTGGGCGATCCCGGCCCTGATCGCTGGCTTCGCGCTGGTCGCGTTGATCACCACGCGCCTTGGCCGGCTGGCCCCTGCGAGGGCCAGCGCATGAAATGGCTCAAGACCATCTGGGACGAGTTCATCGGCCTGTTCGTCGACGATGTGAGCTTCGCCGGCGCCATCGTGGTCTGGCTGGCCGCTGCGCACGTGCTGTTTCACATGGATCTCGTGCCCGGCGCCTGGCGCGGACCGCTGTTGTTCGCCGGCTTGGCGGTTATATTCGTGGAGAATACGCTGCGCCGTGCGAGGAAGTGAGTTGACGGCCCCACGGTCAGGAGTCCGGCGTCGATGAACCGATCCGTCCTTCGCATACTGGCCGTTGGCGTCGCGCTGTTGATCGCGGGCCCGGCCGCGGCGCAGGACCAGTCCCCGCCGCCAGCCGCCGCCGCGCCCGACGCTTCGCCGTCAGAGACGCCGCCTCCCGGAGCCCCTGCGCCGGAAGCCTCCGCGCCGACGCCGTCCGCGCCGGAAGCCGTCGCGCCAGAGCCGTCAGCCGCGCCCGCGGCTCCGCCCGCGCAGGTCCAGGTGCAGACCTTAAACACGCTTGATCTGTTCTCCACCGGGCGCGACACGGGTCTGGGCGCGGACGTCTGGAAGGGTTCGTCCGCCGATATCGCCCGCGCGGTGATCCCTGGCCTGGCGACCAGGCCGCTGTCGCCCGCCGGTGTCGACCTGGCGCGGCGCCTTTTAGCCCAGGCCTCCACCGCGCCGACCGGCGCCGGCGCGGATCTGGACCTGGCCGTGGCCCGCGCCCGCGCCCTGCTGGCGCTGGGCGACGCCGAGGACGCCTCGCTGGTGCTGGATCGCACGCCCGGCGTCGCCGATCATGCCGACCTGTCGCAGCTCGCCGCCGAAGCCGCCCTGATCAGCGAGCAGAACGACAAGGCCTGCCGTATCGCCGACAACCTGACCGACGGCCGCGACGGGCTTTATTGGCTGCGCCTGCGCGCCTTCTGCCAGGCTCGGGCCGGCAAGACCGACGAGGCCCAGCTGACCTTCAACCTGGCCGGCGCCCGGGCCAGGGACGTCACGACCGCCCGCCTTCTTGGGGCCTTCATCGCCGGCGCCGGCGACCCGGGGCCGGCCTCCCTGCACACCGGACTGGGTTTTGCGCTATCGAGCGCGCTGAAGCTCGACCTGGCGCCGGCCCTGCCGGACGCCGCGCCCGCGATCCGTCGCCACTGGGCGCTCAAAAACCCGGCCGAGATGGCGGTCGCGCCGAGCCCGGAGTCGGATCCGAAGCCCTTGTTCGATCAGGCGGCAAGCACGACAGACTTCAAGGCGCGCGGGCGTTTGCAAGCCGCCGCCGCCATCGCCACAGCTCTCGCCGGAGAGCTGAGCGACGCCGACCGCGCTCAGCTGGGCGCCTTCGAACTCGGCAGATCCGAAGCGTCCGCCGCCCGTCTGATCGCGCTGAACATCGCCGCCGAGGCCGGGCTGAAGGGCGAGACCGCGCTCCTGGCCCTGCAGATCGCCCAGGGCGCCGGCGGCGCGGGCCCGGCTCCGGTCGATCGATACTGGATCATTCGCGCGCTGGAACGGGTGGGTCTGAAAACGGACGCCCAGGCCTTCGCCGTTGAGGGCCTAGTCGCGCTCATGGGTGGGGGATGAGCGCCGCCGGCTGGATCGAGGCTTTTCTGGAGATGATGGCGGTCGAGCGGGCCGCCGCGCGCAACACCTTGGCGGCCTATGGCAAGGACCTGGCGGACGCTCAAGGCTTCCTGGCCGCTCGGCGGCGTGATCTGGCCGTCGCCAGCCCAGAAGACATCGAGGCCTATTTCGCCCATCTGGGCGCGCTGGGCTTGTCGCCCGCCACGGCCGCTCGGCGGCGCGCCTCGGTGCGCGGTTTCTACCGGTTCGTGCTGGGCGAGGGCTGGCGCGCCGACGATCCCTCGCGCCGGGTCGACGCGCCGAAAAAGGGCCGGCCGCTGCCCAAGGTGCTGAGCCGCGAGGACATCAACCGGCTGATCGCCGCGGCCACGGCCCGCGACGGCGCGGGGGGCCTTCGCCTGGGCTGCATGGTCGAGCTGCTCTATGCGTCGGGCCTGCGCATCTCCGAGCTGTGTGCGCTGACCCTGTCAGCCCTGGCCCGCGATCCGGCCTATCTGATCGTCAAGGGCAAGGGCGGCAAGGAGCGTCTGGCGCCTTTGAACGCGCCGGCCCGAACCGCGGTGAAGGCCTATTTGCCGGTGCGCCCGAACTTCCTGCCGGCGGGGGACAAGGCCAGTCCGTGGCTGTTTCCCTCGCGGGGCCAGTCCGGCGCGCTGACGCCCCGCCGGTTCGCCCAGATGCTCGACGAAGCGGCCCTCATCGCCGGCATCGATCCCGCCAAGGTCAGCCCGCACGGCCTTCGCCACGCCTTCGCCACCCACCTCCTGGAAGGCGGCGCGGACCTGCGCGTGGTGCAGAAACTGCTCGGTCACGCCGACATCGCCACCACCCAAATCTACACCCACGTCGCCGGCGACCGCCTGCGCGCCGTGGTCGAGGCCGCCCATCCCTTGGGCAAGAAGATCTGAACTTTAGAACCCTCTCCCCGCATAGAGCGGGGCGAGGGTTCTAATGCGCGGACGATCGAAACATCCGCGCGACGTCCCGATCCATTCGTATAAGCTGCGCCCTCACCGCCGAACCCGGAGCCCGCCTTGCGCAGCCTGCTGTTCAACATCGCCTTCTGGCTGATCTCGATCTTCTACACCCTGCTGGCGGCCTTGGCGGCGCTGACGCCCGGCCGCGGCCTCGTGCGCCGGGCGATCAGGCTCTATGTGCGCCGGATGGTCTGGGCCATGAACGCCCTGGCCGGTATCCAGATCGAGGTGCGCGGGCGCGATCGATTGCCTTCAGGCGCCTATATCCTGGCCCCCAAGCACGCCTCCTATGGCGATGGATTTTCCATCTACGCCCAGTTCGACGACCTGGCCTTCGTCACCGGCGACCATCTGGAGCGGTTTCCGCTGATGAAGAGCGTGCTGGCCAAGTTGGGCGCCATCGTGGTCGACAATTGCGGCGGCCCCGAAGCGCGCAAGGCCCTGACACAAAGCGCCGCCAACGCCCATGCCGAGGGCCGCAAGATCCTGATCTATCCGGAGGGACATCTGGCGCCGGTGGGCGTGCGCTTCCGCTATCGCGCCGGGGTCTACCACATGGCCCGCGACTTCGGCCTGCCGGTCGTCCCGGTGGCCTCGAGCCTCGGCGTCTTCTGGCAGCAGGAAGACTGGGTCAAGCGACCGGGTCGCGCAGTGCTGGAGTTTCTGGAGCCCATTCCCGAGGGACTCGAGAAAGACGAGTTCATGGCGCGGCTGGAGGCGGCAATCGAGGACCGAACGGCCGAGCTGGTTGCCGAGGCCACCGGTCGGCCGGTCATGCCCTCGGTGCTGGGCGTTCCCGAGGACGAGCGCAAACGGGCTGAGCAGAACGCCGTCGCCGAGGCGGCGGACACGGCCGGCTGATCGGCCTTCGCCGCGCCGGCTTGCCGCTGGGTCCCTTCGCGCCTAATTTCCCACCCCTCGCGGAAACGAAGGACGGCATGGCCGAGCATTATCTCGATTTCGAGCGGCCGATCGCCGACCTGGAAGCCAAGATCGAGGAGCTGTCCAAGCTCTCCGACAGCGCCGGCCCCGGCTCGATGGACAGCGAGATCACCGCCCTACGCGCGCGCGCCACGACGCTGCGCCGCGAGGCCTACGCCAAGCTCGACACCTGGCAGAAGACCCAGGTCGCGCGGCACCCGGAGCGGCCGCACTGCGTGGACTATATCGCCGGCCTGATCGACCAGTTCGTCGAGCTGCGCGGCGACCGCAAGTTCGGCGACGACCAGGCGGTGGTCGGCGGCCTCGGGCGCTTTCGCGGCGTTCCGGTGGTGGCCATGGGCATCGAGAAGGGTCACGACACCACCACCCGCATCAAGCACAGTTTCGGCATGGTCCGCCCGGAAGGCTATCGCAAGGCGGTGCGGCTGATGGACATGGCCGAACAGTTCGGCCTGCCGGTCTTGAGCTTCGTCGACACCGCTGGGGCCTATCCGGGGGTGGGCGCGGAGGAGCGCGGCCAGGGAGACGCCATCGCCCGCTCCACCGAACGCTGTTTGACGCTGGGCACGCCCATGATCGCCACGATCACCGGCGAGGGCGGCTCGGGCGGCGCGCTGGCCATGGCCGCGGCCAATCGCGTGCTGATCCTGGAACATTCGATCTATTCGGTTGCCTCGCCCGAAGCCTCGTCCAACATCCTGTTCCGCGACCCCTCCCGCGCGGCCCAGGTGGCGGCGGCGATGAAGATCTCGGCCCAGGAGCTGATCGGGATGAAGATCGTCGACCGGATCATCGAAGAACCAACCGGCGGCGCCCACTCCGATCCGGCCACCGCTATCCGCGCGGTGGGCGATGCGCTGGAGGACGAGCTGAAGGCTTTCGAAGGGATGTCGGCCGAGGCGCTGAGAGCCCAGCGCGCGGCGCGGTTCTATGCGCTGGGGCGATAGGTCGCGTGTCGAAGCACGCAGCGGCGCTTCAAACCACGCTCTTCAGCACCTCCACCACCGCCTCGACGTCCGCGTCCGTCGTCGCCCACGAGCACATCAGGCGGACCGATCCGTCGGCGAAGCGCTCGAGTTCCCAGCCGGCGTCGCGCACCCGCCGCGCGGTCGCCTCGTCCATCTTGACGAATACGCCGTTGGTCTCGACCGGGTGCAGGATCTCGAAGGGCTGGGTCGCGGCCAGCTTGCGGGCCATCGCATTGGCATGGCGAGCATGGGCGATGAAAGCGCCGCTCTCCAGCATGCCGATCCAGGGCGCTGAGTAGAAGCGGGCCTTGGACGGCATTTGCCCGCCCTGTTTTAGGCGCGCATCGAAGCGGCGGACCAAAGCCTTGTTGAGCAGCACGATGGCCTCGGTAGGCGGCATGCCGGCCTTGGTCCCGCCGATGACCAGAATGTCGATCCCCGCCGACTTCAAAGCCGTCAGGTCGAGGCCGGCCGCCGCGGCGACCGCCAGCCGCGCGCCGTCCAGATGCACGCCCAGGCCCGGAGCCACGGCCGTGGCCGCCGCCGTCAAGGCGCGGATCTGTTCTATGCCGTATAGAGCGCCGTATTCAGTGGCGTTGGTCAGCGACAGGGCGGCGGGCGAGACCTGATGCGGGCTTTCCGGCTCGGCCAGCGCCGCCTTGAGCGCCGCCAGCTCGACCCGTCCCGATGGGCCCGGCAATCCGATGACGCTCAGACCTCCGCCGAAAAAACCCGGCGCGCCGGTCTCGCTGATCGTGATGTGCGCGTGTTCGTGCGCCAGCACGGCCTCGAACGGGCGGCAGAGCGCGGCCAACGACAGGGCGTTGGCCGCGGTGCCGGAGGCGACGAACCGCACCTCGGCGTCGGCGTCCAGCATCTGGCGGACCAGGTCGCCGGCCCGCGCGGTGATCTGATCCTCGCCGTACGACGCCATCGCTCCGTGATTGGCCTCGATCAGCGTTTGCAGCGCCTCGGGCGCGACGGCGGCGGTGTTGTCGGAGGCGAAGTCGGCGCGCGGGGTCATGGGGGGCTTCCGGGAGGCTCGGCCGCGTAGGCGTTGAGATAGAGGTCGACCGCGGCCTCGATCGCCCGGCCGGACTTCTCAAGCTCGGCGCTGTCGGCCCGCAGCGCCAGCAGGCTGCGCAGGCTGGTGGCCCGGCCTATGGCGTTGGACAGCATCCGCGCCGCCAGGATCGGGTCGTGTGGCTTCAATCGCCCGGTCGCGATGCAGGCGGCGAGATAGTCCGCCAGCTTGGTTTCGCCGGCATCGAAGGTTTCGCCGAGCGTCGCCGCGAAACGCGGATGCCGTTCGGCTTCGGCCAGGATCATCCGTTCCAGCTTGATGCAGTTGGGCGATCCCATCAGTTCGGCGCTGGCTCGGGCGAAGACGATCAGGCCTTCGCGCGGACCCGCGGGCAGCGTTCCTGGGCCGGGCAACTGGTCCAACACGTGGGCGCAACCTTTCTCGACCACCGCCGCGAACAGCGCCTCCTTGTTGGGGAAATAGCCATAGACCGTCCGCTTGGTGGTCCCGGCGCGCTCGGCGATGCGGTCCATCGAGGCGAGCTGATAGCCCTCGTCGAAGAACACCAATTTGGCGGCGTCCAGGATCGCCAAGCGGCGCGCGGCCTGGCTGACGCTGCGCGGTGAGCCGGCGGTTTCTTCGAAGTCGCTCGAATCCATCCAGGCACCCTAAACGGCTTGACCGGCGACGTCAGTATCCTATACCGTATAGTATACTTTATCGAGGAGACGTCCATGAAAGCTGTCGTCGTCAACCCCGAGGCGGACGGCCGCCTGGTCATCGCCGATATCGCCGATCCGGCGCCGGGGCCATCCGAGACCTTGGTGCGGATCCAGGCGTTCTCGCTCAATCGCGGCGAGGTCCGGAACGCGCTGAGCGACGCCGGCGCGGGTTTCCGGCCCGGTTGGGATTTCGCCGGCGTGGTCGAGCAGGCGGCGGCCGACGGTCAGGGACCCTCGGTCGGCGCGCGCGTCGTCGGCATGACCGCCGCGGGCGCCTGGGCTGAACGGATCGCCGCGCCGCCGATCATGATCGCCGAACTGCCGGCCAATGTGAGCGTCGAGGCCGCCGCGAGCCTGCCGGTCGCCGGGTTGACCGCGCTGCACGCCATCAGAAAACGCCAGAAGCTTGAGGGTGCGCGGGTGCTGGTCACCGGCGCCAGCGGCGGTGTCGGCGTATTCGCCATCCAGCTGGCCAAGCATGCGGGCGCCCACGTGACCGCGGCGATCCACAATCCTTCCTATGAGGCCCTGGTCCGCCGGCTGGGCGCCGAGGCCGTCGCGGTCGGCTCGGACCTGGCGCAGGCCGCGCACGGACCGTTCGATCTGGTGCTGGACTCGGTCGGCGGCAGGACCTTGGGCGCCGCGCTGGAGATGCTGGCGCCCGGCGGAACCTGCGTGGTCTTCGGCGCCTCCGAAAACGCCGTCGTCACCTTCGACTCCGTCAAGTTCCGCCCCGGCGGGACCAGCCTCTATGGCCTCTATCTCGGCTATGAACTGCAGTTCGAACCACCGAGCGTGGGGTTGGCGCATCTGGCGGGGTTGGTCGGCGAAGGCGTGCTCGATCCCATGGTCGAGGTCACAGCGTCCTGGAGCGATGTCGCCCGGGTGTCGCGGGACCTGATGGACCGGCGGTTCGTCGGTAAGGCGGTGCTGCGGGTTGGATAGGTTGGCTTTTGAACCCTTCCCCATCGAGGGGGAGAGGCTTTTCGTCCTCGTGGCCGACGAGCCAGCAACCGGAAATCTTCTACCTGGTTTCCGCGTCGCCGCGGTCACCCCGCCTCCCTGGCCCAGGCGCGCACGTCCTCGACATAGAGGTCCGGCTCCTCCATGGCCGCGAAATGGCCGCCGCGCGGCAGGTCGGTCCAGCGGGTGATGTTGTAGGCGCGCTCAGCGAAGGTTCGCGGGGGCGCCTGATAGAGCGGCTCGCCAGGGAAGTTGGCGAAGGCGGTCGGGGTCTCGCAGCGCTTGCCTTCCAGCTGCTGGATGCCGCCTTCCTCGATCAGGCCGCGATAGTACCAGGCGCCCGTGGTGAACGAGCCGGTCATCACATAGATCATCACATTGGTCAGCAGCTGGTCCTTGGAATAGACCTGATCGAACGGCTTGGTCCCAAGGTCGGACCAGTCGTGGAACCGCTCGATGATCCAGGCGGCCTGGCCGACCGGGTTGTCCGCGCCCATCCAGGCGATCGATTGCGGCTTGGAGACCTGCAGCTGAAAATAGGCGCCCAGCATCTGGCTGGCCGCCTGTGTGCGCGCCGCCCAGGCCGTCTCGGCGTCGCCCTTGGGCCCGCCCACCGGACGAAAGCCAAGCATGTTCAGATGGATCGCCTGGGCGTGCGCGCCGTGATCGAATCCGAGCCACGACGTGACCAGCGCCCCCCAATCCCCGCCCTGGGCCAAATAGCGATCATAGCCCAAGACCTCGGTCATCAGGGCGTTGAACAGCCGCGCGGTGCCACGCTGGCCGAACGGCCGCTTGGGCTTGGACGAAAAGCCGAACCCCGGCAAGGACGGGATGACCAGGTCGAAGGCGTCGCTGGCCTGGCCGCCGAACCGCGAGGGAAAGGCCAGTTTCTCGATCGCCGCCCAGAATTCAAAGTGGCTGCCAGGCCAGCCATGGCTGAGCAGCAGCGGACGCCTGCCGCCCGCCTCGCCGACCACATGCAGGAAGTGGAGATCGAAGTCCTCGACCCGGGCGGTGAACTGGGGAAACCGGTTCAGATCGGCGACGGCGGCTTTCCAGTCATAACCGCCGGTCCAATGGGCCGTGAGACCTTTGAGGAAGCCGATGTCGCAGCCGTAGTTCCAGCCGTCCTCCACTGCCGGCGCCGGCGGGAACGGATAGGCGCGCACCCGGTCCAGAACGCGGCTGACCGCATCGTGCGACCACTCGACCGAAAAGGGTTTCACATCCGCCATGACCGTCTCCCTAAGCCTTCAGCCCACCGTGAAGGGGTGACGCTGGGACGGTCAAGACGGATCGCGCGCGGCTCCGCGGTTTCAGCCGGGCTGGGCCTGATAGCTAGAAAACAGCACGCGAAAGCTCTCGTCTCTCAGGGTCTCGACATCGACCGGTCCAGGCAGCTTGCCGGCCAGATGCAGCACCACCAGCCCGTGGATGGTCGCCCAGAAGACATGGGCGATCAGGTCCTGGTCACCCTTCAGGATCCCCGCTTCCACTAGCCTGCCGATGTAGCCGGTCATGGTCCGCTTGGCGCGTTCGGTCGCGCGGACCAGATCGGGGTACCGCGCCTCGGTCGGCTGATCGAGATCGAACATCAGCTTGTAGGCCGCCGACTGATCCAGTGCGAAACGGAAATAGGCGTCGCCCACCGCCGCCGCTTGTTCGATCGCGTCGTCGAACGACGCCATCGCCGCCTCCAGCGCATCGGAGAACCGATCGAACCCGCTGGCCCGGACCGTCGCCAAGATATCGTCCTTGTCCTTGAAATAACGGTAGGGCGTCATCGGGCTGACGCCCAGTTCTCCAGCGAGCTGGCGCATGCCGACCCCCTGCGGCCCCCGCTCAGCGAACAGACGCTCGGCCGCCGCGCACAGGCGGTCGCGAAAATCGCTGACTTCAAGCTCGGTAAGCACGCGCGGCACGCGGCGTTCTCCAACAAGACCAGGCGGGATATCGGGCGGAGTGTTTAGATTCGCAGCGTCATACTCTGGACCCGTCCGATCCGAAGCAAGGACCGCGCCAGCCGCGCTGGCGTGGAAGCCTGCGCTCTTTCGCCGCAGGCGGCGGCTTTAGCACCGTCATACGAAAGCCGATTCCAGCCCAATTTTCCGATTGCGTACACTATACGCTTACGATATAAATATACGACGTACACATAACGGGAGCGCCTGGCCATGGACGGATCAAAACGGATCGACCCCTACCTTTCCGGAAACTTCGCCCCGGTGCGCAGCGAGGACGATTTCGTCCTCAAGATCGCCGGTGAGATCCCCGCCGGCCTGAACGGCGCCTTCTATCGCAACGGCCCCAATCCCCAGTTCGACCCGATCGACGACTATCACTGGTTTTCCGGCGACGGGATGATCCACGGCTTCTTCGTGGACAACGGTCAGGTCAGCTACCGCAACCGCTATGTCCGCACGCCGAAATGGGGGCTGGAAAACGCCGCGGGGCGGGCCTTATTCGGCACGCTGGGCAATCCGATGAAGAGCGATCCGTCGGTGGCGGGCAAGGACGGCGGCGTCGCCAATACCAATATCGTCTGGCACGCCGGGCGCCTGATGGCTCTGGAAGAGGGCCACCCGCCGCTCGAGATGGACCCGGTCAGCCTGGAGTCGCGCGGCTACCTCGACCAATATCGCGGCCGCGTCACCGCCCATCCGAAGATCGATCCGGAAACCGGCGAGATGGTCTGGTTCGGCTATTCCGCGGGCCAGGCGCCGCTGAACGCCACCGTCTCCTACGGGACTACCGACGCCAGCGGCAAGGTTACCCGCCGCGACGATTTCGAGGCGCCCTATTGCAGCATGGTGCACGACTTCATGGTGACGCGCCGCCATGTGCTGTTCCCGATCCTGCCCCTGGTCGGCAGTTTGCAGCGGGTCATGGCCGGCGGCGCGCCCTTCGCCTGGGAGCCGGACAAGGGCTCCCATGTGGGCGTGATGGCGCGGGGCGCCGGCGTCGATACGATCCGCTGGTTCCAGACCGAGGCCTGCTACGTCTTCCACCCGATGAACGCCTGGGAGGAAGGCGACAAGATCTTCGCCGACGTCATGGAATATCCGACCGCGCCGCTGTTCCCCAACGCCGACGGCAGCCGGGGTGAAGACTCCAAGGCGCGCCTGGTGCGCTGGACCTTCGATCTGGCCGCGCCGTCCAACCAGGTGGGGCGCCAGCCGCTGGACGACCTGCCCGGTGAATTTCCCCGCTTCGACGAACGTCGCGCGGGGCTCTCGTACCGGCACGGCTGGTTCGCCGTGGGCGCCGTCGAATCCGAAGAGCGCGGTTTCGGCGCGATCGCCCATGTCGATTTGTCGAACGGCAAGCGCTCGGTCTACAGCTTCGCGGCGGGCGATGGCGCAGGCGAGCCGATCTTCGTGCCGCGCTCGGCCGATGCGCCGGAGGGTGACGGCTGGGTGATCGCCACCGTCTATCGCGGCGCCGAAAACCGCAGCGATCTGGTCATCTTCGACGCCCAGGACATCGAGGCCGGCCCGATCGCCACCGCCCAAATGCCGCGCCGGGTGCCGTTCGGTTTCCACGGCAACTGGCGCTCGGCGGGGTAGCGAAGGTTCCGGGTCGTCCGCGAGAGCCTCTCCCCCTCGATGGGGGAGAGGTTGGAGTGGGGGTGCGCCCCCTGTCGGTGACGAAAAGGTTGCGTTCGAAGTCTCCCGTGTTCTTCGCCGCCCCTTTGTGCGCTCACTTCCAACCCTGCCCTTCCCCCATCGAGGGGGAAGGGTTCTGGCCCTAGACCAGCGCCCCGTGGCAGTGCTTGAACTTCTTGCCCGAGCCGCAGGGGCAGGCGGCGTTGCGGCTGGTGCGTTCCCAATTGTCGGGTAGGGAAGACGCCGGCAGAGCTTGGCGTTGTTCGGCGGGCAGGCCCTCGGGGATGAAGCCCCAGCTGCGCTCGTTCTCGCCGGTCAGCGGGTCCATGTGCACCTCGACCAGACCGCCGACAGGCGCGAACTGAGGCGGCGGCTCCTCGAAGCGGAATTCGACGGTCATCAGCCAGCGGGTGACGTTTTGGCGCAGGTCCGCCAGCAGCTTTTCGAACAGCGAGAAGGCCTCGGTCTTGTACTCGTTCAGCGGGTCGCGCTGGCCGTAGCCGCGCAGGCCGATGACGTTGCGCAGATGGTCCAGGTGCATCAGGTGCTCGCGCCACTGCAGATCGACGGTTTGCAGCAGGAAGTTCTTCTCGATCCCGCGGCTTTGCTCCGCACCGATCAGCGCCTCGCGCTCGGTGGCGCGGGCGTCGGCGGCGGTGTTGATCCGCTGCTCGATCTCCTCGTTGGCGATGCCGTCCTCGCCCGACCATTCGGCGATGGGCAGGTCCAGGCCCAGCAGGTCGATCGCTTGCTGGTGCAGCCCCTCGGTATCCCACTGCTCGGCATAGGCCTTGGGCGGCAGGTGGCGCTGGACGATGTCGTTGATGGTGTCGCGGCGCATTTCGACGACCACCTCTGACAGATCGTCGGCCTCCATGAACTCCTGGCGCTGCTCGAACACAGCCTTGCGCTGGTCGTTGACCACGTCGTCGTATTTCAGAAGGTTCTTGCGGATCTCGTAGTTGCGCTGCTCGACCTTGCGCTGGGCGGTGGCGATGGCGCCGTTCAGCCACTTGTGGGTGATCGCCTCGCCTTCCTGGACGCCGAAGGTGCGCATGATCCCGTCCAGCCGCTCGCCGGCGAAGATGCGCAAAAGGTCGTCCTCGCAAGAGAGGAAGAATTTCGACTTGCCGGGGTCGCCCTGGCGGCCGGTGCGGCCGCGCAGCTGGTTGTCGATCCGCCGGCTCTCGTGGCGCTCGGTGCCCAGTACATAGAGGCCGCCGGCGTCCAGCGCCTGGCGCTTGGTGGCGGCGATCTCGGTCTCGATCTCGGCCTTGTGCTTCAGCGCCTGTTCGGGCGTCACCTCGATGCCCAGGCCCCGCTGTTCGATCCGCCAACGGTCCAGGCGCATGTCCACATTGCCGCCCAGCTGGATGTCGGTGCCGCGGCCGGCCATGTTGGTGGCGATGGTCACCGCGCCCGGCACGCCCGCATCAGCGACGATCGAGGCTTCTTGCTCGTGATAGCGGGCGTTCAGCACCTGGTGGGGAATGCCGGTGCGCTTCTTGCCGTCTTGCTCGAACTTGTGCTTGGCCAGGAGCTCCGACAAGGTCTCCGACTTTTCGATCGACACGGTGCCGACCAGGATCGGCTGGCCGCGCAGATAGCAGTCTTCGATCTGCATCAGGATGGCCGTGTTCTTCTCGCGCTCGGTGCGATAGACCTCGTCGTCGATATCGATGCGGATCACCGGACGGTTGGTCGGGATCTCGGCCACGTCCATCTTGTAGATGTCGCCGAACTCCTGGGCCTCGGTGGCCGCGGTGCCGGTCATGCCCGATAGCTTCGTGTACAGACGGAAATAGTTCTGGATGGTGACCGAGGCCAGCGTCTGGTTTTCCGGCTGGATCTCGGCCTTTTCCTTGGCCTCGATCGCCTGGTGCAAGCCTTCCGACAGCCGCCGTCCGGTCATCATCCGGCCGGTGAACTCGTCGATCAGGATCACCTCGCCGGCCTTGACGATATAGTCCTTGTCCAGAGTATAGAGCTTGTTGGCCCTCAGCGCCTGATTGACGTGGTGGACCACGGAGATATTGGCCGGGTCGTACAGACCGGCGGAATCCGGCGCCAGGTGGCCGGCCTCCTGTAGCATCTCCTCGATTTTCTCCGAGCCGTATTCGGTCAGCAGCACCTGGCGCTGTTTCTCGTCCAGATCGTAGGTGTCCGGGTCTTCGATCAGTTCACGGACGACGGCGTCCATGGTCAGGTAGAATTCCGAGCGGTCTTCGGTCGGACCGGAAATGATCAACGGAGTGCGCGCTTCGTCGATCAGGATCGAGTCGACCTCGTCGACGATCGCGAAATGATGGCCGCGCTGGACCATCTCGGACGCCGAATAGACCAGGTTGTCGCGCAGATAGTCGAAGCCGAACTCGTTATTCGTGCCGTAGGTGATGTCGCTGCGATAGGCGCGCTGGCGATCGCCTTGACTGAGGCCATTGACGATCACGCCGACGGAAAGGCCCAGGAATCGGTAGACCTGGCCCATCCACTCGGCGTCGCGCGAGGCCAGATAGTCATTGACGGTGATCAGATGGACGCCCTTGCCGGTAAGGGCGTTCAGATAGACCGGCAATGTGGCGACCAGGGTCTTGCCCTCGCCGGTGCGCATCTCGGCGATTCCGCCCTGGTGCAGCACCATGCCGCCGACCATTTGGACGTCGTAGTGACGCTGGCCCAGGGTTCGCTTTGAGGCCTCGCGAACCACGGCGAAGGCTTCCGGCAGCAGGTCGTCCAGGGTCTCGCCGGCCGCGACGCGGGCCTTGAAATCCTCGGTCTTGGCCCGCAAAGCGTCGTCGGACAGGGCCTGGACCCCCGGTTCTAGCGCGGTGATCGCCGCGACCCGGGCGGCGAGCGCCTTGACCTTTCGGTCATTGGAAGAGCCGAAGAACCGTTTGAACAGAGAGGCCATATATAGGGAATCCAGGTGAATCCGGAGCGGCGGGACGGCCGCGCCAGACCTTCAGAAAGTCCTTAGCCTGCTCGAAATCCGCTGATTTTGCGCGGGAGACTTAAGCAGCGCCCCCCCCAGTGTCAACGCTAAGGGATGCACACATCCTGTCGGCGGCGCAATGGCCCAAGCTCCTCCCCCATTGGGGAGGGGGACCGCCTGCAAGGCGGTGGAGGGGGCCTTGCCGGAAGGGTCTCAGCGACTGTAAGGCCCCCTCAGTCGCTTCGCGCCAGCTCCCCCAACGGGGGAGCAGCCAGCTTTCCACGACACAATCGAGATATGTGCGTCCCTAAGAGTGTCAACGGGAGGGTGAGACTTCTCCGACCACGCGAGCGCCTTAGGGTCTACGCGCTCGCCGCCGCGCTGGGCCGCGCCTTCACGCGCTCGAACCAGGCGGCGATGTTTTTGTTCTGAGGATTGAGCGGCTGGCCCACGGCGACGCCGAAATCCAGGAAGCAGAACAGCAGGATATCGGCCAAGGTCAGCCGGTCGCCGACGACGAAGGTTTTGCCGGCCATCAGGCCATCCAGCCAGGTGATCTTGTCCTGGGCGATGGCTTTCAGGCCGTCGGCCGCTTCGGGCAGACAGCGCATCCGCGGCTGAAACATCGCCAGGCCTTGCGAAAAACGAAAGCCGTTGGCCAGGGGTTCGCAGATGTTGAGGTCGATCCGGCGCGTCCACATCCGGGTTTGCGCCCGCTGCTCCGGCGTCTTTCCAACCAGGGACGGCTCGGGATGCAGCTCTTCAAGATATTCGCAGATGTTGGTGATCTCGGTGATCACCGACCCGTCGTCCAGCTCCAGCGCCGGGGTCTGACCGGCCGGATTCACCGACAGATAGGGCTCCTTGCGGTTTTCACCGCCCATCAGGTCGATAGGCGCGCGGGGCAGATCGATGCCTTTCTCGGCCAGGAACATGTTCACCACGCGCGGGTTCGGGCCGATGGATTGATATAGCTTCATGCTTTGTCCCCTCAGGCGACGCCGGTCTGGCGGCGGGCGTCCGCGATTTGAATCCTCTCGCCGGGCGCCCCCGGCGCGCGGCTTTCCAACCATGGCGCCGGTTGCGGTATATGGCTAGGAACGAGATGCACCGCGCCGAAGATCGGCCGGCTGGGCATCGGCGGACGGCGTTGGAGTGAGGATGCAAGGACGCATGGGGAAGCCTGTCCGGGCCGCCGGTCGCGCCGGCGCGCTCGCTGCGCTGGGCCTCTGTCTGCTCCTGCTCGCCGGCTGCGGGCGGCAGGGCGGTCAGGCCAGGGCGCCGGAGCCGGGCGATGTCGCCGTGGCCACTGTCGACGACCAGACCGTCTGGGCCAGCGACGTCAAGCGCGAAGCTGTGGCCCAAGGCGTGATCGGCGAGGGCGAGCCGCTGGACGCCTCGTCGGAGCTGTTCCACCGGGTGCTGGACGAGGTGGTCGACCAGAAGCTGCTGGCGGCAGAGGCGACCAAGCGCAACGTCGAGGCCGATCCCGCCACGCGCCGCCGACTGACCGCCGCCCGCGAACGGATCTTGGGCGACATGTTGGTGCAGAAGATCGTCGAGCAGGCGGTCAACGACAACGCCATCCGCGGTCTCTATGACGAGCAACGCAAGCTGTCCAAGCAGTCCGAGGAATTCCGCGCCCGCCAGATCGTGACGGCCAGCCAGGCTGAGGCGGACTCGATCAAGAAATTGCTGGCCAACAAGGCCTCTTTCGAAGCTCTGGCTCTGGAACGCTCCACCGACGCGGCGACCAGGTTCAACGGCGGCGATCTGGGCTATTTCACCACCGACGTGATGCCCGACGCCTATGCCGCGGCGCTGAAACCCTCCAAGCCCGGCGACGTGCTGGGGCCGTTCAAGACCGACGCCGGCTGGGTGCTGCTCAAGGTCGAGGATCGCAGGTTGGAGCAGCCCATCTCGCTGGAGGAGGCCAAGCCCCAGATCGTGCGTTTCCTGACCTATGATCAGGTCCGCGACCTGCTCCAAAAGCTGCGCGGCAAGGCCAAGGTCAAGCTGCTGCTGCCGCCGGCCCAGTCCGGCGCCGGCCCGGTCCAGGCGCCGCCGTCGGCTCCGCCCCCCCCCACGCCCGCAAAGAAGAAGCCATGAGCGCGCCCAGCCCTTTGATCTCGCCCCTGGCCGTGGCCTTTCCCAAAATGCCGGCCATCGCCGGCGTGGAGTTGGCGAGCGGGTCGGCCGGCCTCTACAAGCACGTTCGCGACGACGTGCTGGTGATGCGTTTTGCCCCCGACACCGCCTGCGCGGGCGTGTTCACCCGCCACCGCGTAGGGTCGGCGCCGGTCGATTGGTGCCAGCAGAAGCTGGCGGCGAGCGGCGGGTCGAACCTGCGCGGCCTGGTGGTCAATGCGGGCTGCGCCAATTCCTTCACTGGCAAGCCCGGCGCGGCGGCGGCGGCGCGGGTCGCGGCGGCGGCGGCCAGAAAGCTGGGCTGCCGCGCGGACCAGGTGATGCTGGCCTCCACCGGCGTAATCGGCGTCCTGCTGCCGGACCAGCAGATCACCGGCCGGCTGAGCGACATCACAGCCGGCCTGGCCGCGGACAACTGGCCAGCCGCGGCTTCGGCGATCATGACCACCGACACCTTTCCCAAGGGCGCCTATGCCGAAGCGCAGATCGACGGGGTCAAGGTGGCGATCGGCGGGATCGCCAAGGGCTCGGGCATGATCGCGCCGGACATGGCCACCATGCTGAGTTTCATCGCCACCGACGCGGCGATCGCGCCGACAGCGCTGCAGGCGCTGGTCTCCCGCTTCACCCAGACGACTTTCAACTTGGTCACGGTCGACGGCGACCGTTCGACCAACGACACCTGCCTGCTGTTCGCCACCGGCCGCTCCGGCGCGCCGAGGATCAGCCGGGCTGGCGACCGGCGCCTGGCGGATTTCCGCGAGAAGCTTCAGGCGGTGATGCTGGACCTGGCCCAGCAACTGGTTCGCGACGGCGAGGGCGCCAGCAAGTTCGTCAAGATCACCGTGGCCGGCGCGGCCAGCGAGGCCTCGGCCCGCAAGATCGCCCGCACCGTCGCAGAGTCCCCGCTGGTCAAGACCGCCTTCGCGGGCGAGGACGCCAATTGGGGGCGTATCGTCATGGCGGTGGGCCGGGCCGACGAGCCGATCCGCCGCGAGCGGGTCGGCGTCCGCTTCGGGGACCTAGTCGCCGCCAAGGATGGCGCGGTCTCGCCCACCTATGACGAGGCCCTGATGAGCGCCTACATGAAGCGCGCCGAGCTGGAGGTCACCGTCGACGTCGGCGTCGGCCGGGCCAGCGCCTCGATGTGGACCTGCGACCTGACCAAACGCTATGTCGAGATCAATGGGGACTATCGGTCATGAGGCGCGCCGCGTGAGCAACCTTCTGCTGGTCGCCGCCGCCGCGCTGGTCGATCTCGATGGGCGCGTCTTGATCTGCAAGCGGCCGGCGGGCAAGGCTTTGGCCGGCCTTTGGGAGTTTCCGGGCGGAAAAGTCGAGGCCGGCGAGACGCCGGAAGCCTGCCTGATTCGGGAGCTGGACGAGGAATTGGGGATCACGGTGACCACCGCCTGCCTGGCTCCGTTCGTTTTTGCGTCCCACGGTTACGATTCGTTTCACTTGATTATGCCACTGTACCTCTGCCGGCGCTGGGAAGGCTCGGTACGGGCGCTGGAACACGAGGCGATCGCGTGGGTCAAACCCAACCAGATGGGCGAATATCCGATGCCGCCGGCCGACGCGCCGCTCGTGGCCTGGCTGCGCGATCTTTTGTGAGCGCGTTCCTGGCCGATCGGCGCGGCGCCACCGCGATCGAGTATGGCCTGATCTGCAGCCTGATCTTCATTGTGATCATCACCGCGGTGCAAGCCTTCGCCAGCAACGCCACGGGCATGTTCTTCCACATCGCCAACGCCGTCGCCGCGGCTAGCTAACGGTCCCTGCGGCCAGCGGCTTCCCCCGCCGACTGTTCCTTGACCCCCAGCGCGTCCGCCAGCCGCATCTTGGCCGAGCCGGGGCGCAGCGGCTTCTGCTGGTCCGGATGCGGCGCCCAGCCGGTCATGGTCAGGATGTCGAAGGTGGCGCGCACCCGCCCGTCCGGATCGGCGAATCTTTCCGCATAGATCTCGCACGCCAGCGCCAGCACCGGGCGCGACAAGGGCCGCCGCGCCCGCTCGACCAGCACATTGGTCTCGCCCATGGCCCGAAGATCGGCGATCAGCTTCAAGGGGTGTTCGTAGCGCACGGTGACTCGATCGACGTCCGCCACCGGCAGGGCGAACCCCGCGCGCTGCAACAGGCTGGCGGCGTCGAACGTGTCGGCGAAGGGCGCCACGCGCGGTCCGGCCCCGTCGGTCAACTCGGCCTCGGCGGCGGTCAAGGCTTGCCGAAGCTCGGTCAGGCTGGCGCCGCCCAGGACCGCGCCCAAGAACAGGCCGTCCGGCTTCAGCGCCTGGCGGATCTGGATCAGCGCGCCAGGCAGGTCGTTGGCCCAGTGCAGGGCCAGGGTCGAGACCACCAGGTCCAGGCTCTCGGCGGCGAAGGGCAGGGCCTCCTCGTCGGCCTGGACGCGCAAGCCGGATCGGCCGGCCAGCATGGCGCCGGAAAGGTCGGTCTCGATCAGCGTCTCGATGCGCGTCCGCGCGTCGCTTTGCGCCAAGGCCCGGGCGAAGGCGCCGTCGCGGGCGCCGAGGTCGACGCAGAGCGGAAAGCTGCGCAATATGGCTTCCAGGCGCTCGACCGCATCGGTGGCCGCGCGCGTTTTCAGGAAATTCGCGCCGCTGAAACTCGCGGCGGCGCGGCCCAGCCTGCGGCGATGCAGACGGCGGTCGAACAGGTGGGGCGCGGTGGTCATGAGCCTGCAAGATGGGACCGAACGGCGCCTGTGGGAACCCGGTCCGCGCGTCAGAGCCGCATTTGGCCGCGCCCTCGACCTGGTGTTTCCGCCCCAGGCCCTGGACGGCGCCCTGAAAGGAGCTTCGCCGCCGCAGTCGATCGGGCTCAGCGCCGAGGCCTGGTCAAAGGTCGCCTTCATCGCCGAGCCGCTGTGCGACGGCTGCGGCGCGCCGTTCGAATACGATGTGGGCGAGCGTTGCGCCGCCTGCCTGGCCCAGCCCCGCGCATTCGCTCGCGCCCGGGCGGCCTGCCTTTATGACGACGCCTCGCGCGATCTGATCCTCAAGTTCAAGCATGCCGACCGCACGGACCTTTCGCGCCTGTTCAGCCGCTGGATCGGCCGCGCCGCCGCGGACCTGCTGGCCGAGGCCGATGCGGTGGCGCCGGTCCCGCTGCACCGGTCCCGCCTGCTGCATCGCCGCTACAATCAGGCCGCCGAGATCGCCCGGCCCCTGGCGCGGGCGCACCGGCTGGCCTATCTGCCCGACGCCCTGACGCGCGCCCGCCGCACCGACAGCCAGGGCGGCAAGTCGGGCTCCGGCCGCCGCCGCAATGTCGCCGGCGCGTTCTTGGTGCCGGACGCCCGCCGCCGCCAGGTCGAGGGGCGCCGCATCCTGCTGATCGACGACGTCCTGACCACCGGCTCCACCGTCGAGGCCTGCGCCAGGGCGCTGTTGAAAGCGGGCGCGAGCGCCGTTGACGTCGCGGTGGTCGCCCGCGTGCGCGAGGCGGCGAATATCGAGGTTTAGACTATGGCGACGTGGCTCCTCCCCCGTTGGGGGAGGGGGACCACGTGCAACGTGGTGGAGGGGGCCTTGCCGGAGAGGCCCCAGCAACCGCAAGGCCCCCTCAGTCGCTTCGCGCCAGCTCCCCCAACGGGGGAGCAGCCAAATGTCGTAGATCGGTAGGGGAGAGGCTTTTGGGCGCAATGCCAAGTCATGGCGTTCGATAAAGAATTCGCCATATAACGGAGCCACACCGTTCAGAGGACCCCATGCCGGCCGTCACCGTCTACACCAAGCCCTTCTGCCCCTACTGCTCGCGGGCGCTAAACCTGTTGAAGCAGAAGGGCGTCGCCTTCACCGAGATCGAGGCCGGCTTCGATCCGGCGGCGCGCAAGGAAATGCTGGCCAAGTCCAATGGCGGCTCGACCTATCCGCAGATCTTCATCGGCGAGACGCACATCGGCGGCTGCGACGACATGATGGCGCTGGAGCGCGCCGGCCGCCTGGACCCGCTGCTCGGCGCATGACCCAGCTTTCCGTCGCCCTGATCCAGCTGCGCACGCCGGCGACCCAGGCCGCCGCCCTGGCTCACGCCGCGCCGCTGGTGCGCCAGGCCGCGGCCGAGGGCGCCCAGTTCATCGCCACGCCCGAGGTGACCAACATCGTCCAGCGCAACCGCGCCCTGCTGGTCCCAGCGATGCTGACCACGGAAGAGGACCCCTGCGTCCAGGGCCTGATCGCCCTGGCGGCGGAGCTGAAGGTCTGGCTGCTGATCGGCTCGGCCCTGGTGCTGCGCGAGGGCGGCGGGATCGCCAACCGCTCGATGATGATCGATCCGGATGGCCGCACGGTGGTGACCTACGACAAGATGCACATGTTCGACGTCGACCTGCCCAGCGGCGAGCGGGTGCGCGAGTCCGAAGCCTTCACGCCCGGCGAGTCCGCGGTGGTCGCCGACACGCCCTGGGGCCGGGTGGGCCTGTCGGTCTGCTACGACATCCGCTTCCCTTACCTCTACCGCGCCCTGGCCCATGCCGGGGCCCAGATCCTGACCGTCCCGGCGGCCTTCACCCGCTCCACCGGCGAGGCGCACTGGGAGATCCTGCTTCGCGCCCGGGCCATCGAGACCGGCGCCTTTGTGCTGGCCCCGGCCCAGGGCGGCCTGCACGAGGACGGTCGCGGCACCTGGGGCCATTCGATGATCGTCAGCCCCTGGGGCGAGGTCCTGGCCCGCTCCGACAACGACGAGCCAGGGGTGATCGCGGCGACGCTCGACCTTGACGCCGTGGTCAAGGCGCGCCAAGCGATCCCGGCGCTGAAAAACGAGCGCGGCTTTAACGGGCCCTTCGTCGGGGCATGATAACGTTCGCCCCATGATCAAGTATGCGCTGGTCTGCGACCAGGAACACAATTTCGAGGGCTGGTTCGGCAAATCCGCCGACTATGACGATCAGACCCAGCGCGGCCTGATCGAATGCCCGGTCTGCGGCACGCGCGCCGTGCGCAAGCAGATCATGGCGCCGTCCGTGGCCGGGACCAAGGCGCAGAAGGATTCGAGCGACGCGCCAGTCGACATGCGCGCCATGATGATGGACGCCATGGGCAAGGTCCGCGCCCACGTCGAGCAGAACTTCGACTATATGGGCGACGCCTTCGCCAGCGAGGCCCGCGCCATCCACGAAGGCCGCTCCGAAGACCGCGGCATCTATGGCGAAGCCACCCCCGCCGAGGTGAAGGGCCTGGTCGAGGACGGGGTCAAGGTCGCGCCCCTGCCGCCGGCGGCGCCGAAGAAGAGCGAGGTCAACTGAACTAGAGCGCGAGCGTCCTTAAGGTCGTCTCGCCACGCTGTCGACAAGGTCGGTTTCCGATCAGGCTGACAACGCTTCAACCTGTGGTGACAGTCGCGCCGGACCATGCAATCAAGCCATCGGGCCTTACCGGAGTAGCTTGAGATGGGACGAAACCGTAAATTACTCTCACTGGCCGCGACGGTCATACTCGCGTCTCTATCGAAGCTAGCGATGGCAGCCGAGATGCCCACGGCCCTCGACCAATACACTCGGCAACCAGAGCACATGACGGCCGTAATGAGCCACGTGCACCCGTATTACGACGCCATTCCCTCTTGCAAGCCTGGAACGGCGAAGAGGATCAATCTGATTCCATTGGGGCCAATCACGTTCAATACGGATGGCAGTCTTTTGGCCGGGCGATGGAAGGAAGTCATCAAGATTGATGGGTGCGTCACCTCAGGTCTGTTTAATGTGATGACGGCGACCGATAGCGCTGGAATCGTACATGTGGTCGGAATGTTGCCTGGAACTTCGATCGGGGCATTGGCGCTCCAACGAGATGCATTTGGCTATGCGTCGATAACAGCTAGGTCGTTGGCAGCAAAGCAGGGCGAACTTGCGAGCTGCCAACAGTTGATCGTCCTGGACACGACCTTTTCTGGGTTTGGCGAGGCCATCAACAAGGACGTGCCCGCCGGTCGCGATCCCCGATCATGGCGTGAGAGGTGGACAATCAAAGTCTGCGGAACCGAAGTGCCAGTGAACGTTAACTTCGTCCCAGACGCTACGGGCACCTCGATATCCACCGGTCCTTGAATTCTGCAGGCGCGCTCATCGGCGCACCGGTGACCTCGCTCATTAGCGGGGTTGCGTTCTGACCAAACCCGCGCCTACGACACTCCCCAAAACCAGGAGGAACCGCGCGATGGCGTCCAAGCTTGTCGAAGACCCCCGGATCGATCCCCGCATCAAGGCCATCCTCGGCGCCTGGCCGGACGGCCCGCGCCAGGGCGATGTGGCCAGCCGCGAGGAGCTGTTGGCTGTCGAGAATTCCGAGGCCGGCCGCGCGGCCGCCGCGGCCCAGAAGGCCATGATCGACATGGTCGACAACGAGGCCGTCGCGCCCTCGGCGGGCGTGGTCATCCGCACCGAGCGGTTCCAGTCCTCGCCGGACGGCAACGGGATCAATATCCAGTTCATCCGACCCGACAACGCCGAGCGCCTGCCCTGCGTCTACTACATCCACGGCGGCGGCATGACGGTGATGTCCTGCTTCGACGGCATGTACCGCGCCTGGGGCAAGATCATAGCGGCTCAGGGCGTCGCGGTGGCCATGGTCGATTTCCGCAATGCGCTCAGAGCCTCGTCCGCGCCGGAAGTGGCGCCGTTTCCGGCCGGGCTCAACGACTGCGTGTCGGGCCTAAAATGGGTCCACGCCAATGCCGAGGCGCTGAACATCGACCCCGCGCGGATCGTCGTCGCGGGCGAGAGCGGCGGCGGCAACCTGACCTTGGCCACCGGGCTGAAGCTGAAGCAGGACGGCGATCTGGGCCTGATCAAGGGGCTCTACGCGCTCTGCCCGTATATCGCCGGCGAGTGGCCCCAGGACCGCTATCCCTCGTCCACCGAAAACAACGGCATCCTTTTGGACTTGCACAGCAATCGCGGCGCCATGGGCTATGGGATCGAGGCCTTCAACGCCCGCGACCCGCTGGCCTGGCCCGGGTTCGCGAGCCTGGAGGACGTCAAGGGCCTGCCGCCGACGGTGATCAGTGTCAACGAGTGCGACCCGCTGCGGGATGAAGGGATCGTCTTCTACCGCCTGCTGCTGCGGGCCGGCGTCGCCGCGCGCTGCCGCCAGGTGATGGGCACGGTCCACGGCACCGAGATCTTCGCCATCTGCTGCCCCGACATCAGCCGCGACACGGCCAGCGACATCGCGAACTTCTGCCGGGGGTGAGGCTTCAAATGCTCCCCCTCTGGGGGAGCTGTCGCGAAGCGACGGAGGGGGGATTTCGCCGCCGCGGCGACCTCTCCGGCAAGGCTCCTCCACCGCTTCGCGGTCCCATCCCCCAAAAGGGGGAGGAACTAAGTCTCCCCCTTCGTCACGGTCATCATATAGTTCACGTCCACATCCCCCGACCGCGCCCATTGGCCGTTAAGCGGGTTGAACGCCACGCCGAACGGGCCCTCGACCTCGACCGACTCGCCGTCCAGGTATCCCCGAATCTCCTCCGGATGCAGGAACTTGCGCCAGTCGTGGGTTCCGGCGGGCAGCCAGCGCAGTACATATTCGGCGCCGATCTTGGCCAGGGCCAAGGCCTTCAAGGTTCGGTTCAGGCTGGCGACGATCATCAGCCCGCCCGGCGCCAGCAGGCGCGCACAGGTGCGCAGGTACTCGCCCGGATCGACCACGTGCTCGATCACCTCCATGTTGAGGATCAGGTCGAACGCGGCTTCATCTTCGGCGACCAATTCCTCGGCGGTGGCGCAGCGATAGTCGACAGCTACGCCGACCTGCTCCGCATGGGCGCTGGCGACGGCGATATTCCGCTCGGACGCGTCCACGCCGGTGACCGCGAAGCCCAGCCGGCTCATCGGCTCGCTGAGCAGGCCGCCGCCGCAGCCGATATCGAGCAGCTTCAGGCCGGTGAAGGGCTGACGCGCCCTGGCGTCGCGGCCGAACCGCGCCAGGGCCTGTTCGCGGATGAACGCCAGGCGGACCGGATTGAACTTGTGCAAGGGCGAGAACTTGCCGTTGGGGTCCCACCATTCCGCGGCGATGCGGGAGAACCGCTCGACATCTTCCGGGTCGACGCTGGGGCCGGCGGCTTGGGGGGCGTTCATCCGGTGGTATTAAACGTGAGAGGCAGGCCGGCGCGACTCAATTCCTCCCCCGCTGGGGGGGGCCGCGCGTAGCGTGGTGGAGGGGGCCTTGCCGGAGAGGTCGTGCGGCCACGAAAGCCCCCTCCGGCGCTTCGCGCCAGCTCCCCCAATGGGGGAGCAATTGCAAGCCCTACCCCCAAATGCCCGGGCGCCGATCCACCCACGGGTGGGCGGTCTCGATCTGGGCGGCCAGGCGGAACAAGGTCGCCTCGTCGCCGAAGCGGGCGGTGAACAGCATGCCGATCGGCAGGCCGTCCGACGACATCCCCAGCGGCAGCGACAGTGACGGCTGGCCGGTGATGTTGGCCGGCGGAGGGTAGAGGAACAGCTCCCCCTGGCGGCGGTTATATTCGCGCGGCTCGACGGCGACCGGGTCCAGGTGGCCGATCGGCGGCGCCGGCGCCAGGGCGACGGGGGTCAAGAGCACGTCGAAATCCCGCCACAGGCCCAGCACCTCACGCGCGGCGCGGCGCATGTTGCGCAGGCCCTCAGCGACCTCGGCGCCCGTGACCTCCTGACCGCGCCGGTAGCTGTCCCAGGCCAGCGGCTCCAGGTCGTCCTCGCGCGGCTCCCGGCCCAGCACCTTGGCCCAATCCGTGATGCTCGCCACGAACATGGCCGAGCCCACCGCGCCCTGCGCCCGGTACATCCGCCGCCAGTCGATCCCCAGATCCGGCTTGTCGATCAGGATGTGGCCGAGCGCCTCCAGCTGTTTGACGCTCGCGTCGAATACGGCCTGGACGTCCGCGTGCGGGACGAGCTTGCGCGGCGTGTCGGTGGAAAACGCGATCCGCAGTCGCCCGGGCGGCTCGGCCAGCTCGTCCACGAAGGCGCGCGCCTTGGCGGGGGCGGTGTAGGGCGCGTCGTCCTCCGGCCGGCCGGTCCAGTCCAGCATGGCGGCGCAGTCGCGCACGGTGCGGGTCAGCACGTGGTCGACCACCAGGCCGTGGGCGCGGCCGGCGTCGTCGGGGCCTCCGGGATTGCGGTTCTGGGTCGGCTTCAGGCCCACCAGGCCGCACTGTGAGGCCGGGGTGCGGATGCTGCCCAGCCCGTCGCTGGCGTGCGCCATCGGGACCATGCCGGAGGCGACCGCCGCCGCCGCCCCGCCCGATGAGCCGCCGGTGCTGAAGCCCAGGTTCCAGGGATTGCGGCAGACCCCCAGATGGCGGCCCTCGGTGGTGGCCGGAATGCCGAATTCCGGCGTGTTGGTCTTGCCGACGAACACCAGACCGGCGGTCCGATAGCGGCGGGTCAGCTCGTCGTCGCGCGGGCTCACATAGCCTTTCAGGAAGGCCGAGCCGTTGGTCATCGGCCAGCCGGCGACGTTCAGGTCGATGTCCTTGATCAGGAAGGGGACGCCGGCGAAGGGGCCATTGGGCAGGGGGGCCATGGCGGTCAGGCGGGCTTGGTCATAGGCCTTGTGGACCACCGCGTTCAGCGCCGGATTGCGGCGTTCGATCCGCGCGATGGCCGCCTCGACCAGCTCCAGCGGCGTGACTTCTTGGTCCTGCACCAGCCTGGCCAGGCCCGTGGCGTCGAACTGGTCGTACTCGGCGAACCCCATGACGCTCCGTTCCCGATCCTGAAAGGCGGGAACCCTACGTCTTCGGCGGCGCGCTTGACAACGCGGCGCGCGGCGCCTTCCAAGGCCGCACGCCGCCGCCGACAAGGAACGCCATGACGCTCATCACCCTCATCGGCCTCTTCGCCGCCTTCTGCACCACGGCGGCGTTCGTGCCCCAGGTGGTGCGGACCTGGAAGTCCCGCTCCACCAAGGACATCTCGCTGGGCATGTTCGTCTTCTATGCGGTGGGGATCTTCGCCTGGCTGGTCTATGGCGTCTTGATCGGCGATCTGCCGCTGATCGCGTCCAACGGCGTCACCCTCGTGCTGTCGGTGATCATGCTCGGCTTCAAGCTCCGCTACGGCTGACACCAGCCGGAAATTCATGCGAAACATTGTGTGCGGCGCCGCGCGTCGATAGAAGGCGGCGCGCGCCGGGCCGACCGGCCAATCAAGGCGTTCTCTTAAAGTCCATGTCCCGGCTGGTGATGAAATTTGGCGGCACGTCGGTGGCCGACCTGGAGCGGATCCGGCGCGTGGCGCGCTTGGTCGCCGCCGAGGTCGAGGCCGGTCACCGCGTGGCCGTGGTGGTGTCCGCCATGTCCGGCAAGACCAACGAGCTGGTCGCCTGGACCGACGGCGCCGGCGCGTCCGCCCAAGGCCTGCCGGGCTCCGATGACGAGTACGACGTGGTCGTGGCCTCGGGCGAGCAGGTGACCGCCGGCCTTTTGGCCATGACCTTGCGCAATATGGGCCTGAACGCCCGCTCCTGGCTGGGCTGGCAGGTGCCGATCATCACCGACGAGGCGCACGGCCGCGCGCGCATCGACGAGATTCCTCCGGAAAAGCTGGTGGCGGCGATGGATCGGGGCGAGATCGCGGTGATCGCCGGCTTCCAGGGCGTCGACCGCCAGGGCCGCATCGCCACGCTGGGCCGCGGCGGTTCCGACACCAGCGCGGTGGCGATCGCCGCGGCGGTGGGCGCGTCCAGCTGCGACATCTATACCGATGTGGACGGGGTCTATACGACCGACCCCAGGATCGAGGGCCGCGCGCGGCGCCTCTCCAAGATTTCCTACGAAGAGATGCTGGAAATGGCCTCTTTGGGGGCCAAGGTGCTGCAGACCCGCTCGGTCGAACTGGCCATGGCCCAACGGGTGCCGGTGCGGGTGCTGTCCAGTTTCGTCGAGCCGGGCGAGGCGCATGCCGCGGGAACCATCGTCTGCGACGAGGAGGAGATCATGGAAAAACGGATCGTCAGCGGCGTGGCCTACAGCCGAGATGAGGCCAAGATCACCCTGTTCGGCCTGCCCGACCATCCGGGGGTCTCCTCTCAGATCTTCAGCCGGCTGGCCGAAGCCAATGTCAATGTCGACATGATCGTCCAGTCCCGCGCCCGCTCCACCGACGCGGCCAATATGGAATTCACCGTCGGCAAGCGCGACGCCGCGAGGGCGGTGGAGATCATGCGCGGCGCCCAGGTCGAGATCGGCTACGAGGAGCTGGCCGTCAACGAGGACGTCTCCAAGGTCTCGGTGATCGGCGTCGGCATGCGCAGCCACGCCGGCGTCGCCAACACCATGTTCGGCGCCCTGGCCGAAAAGGGCGTCAACATTCAGGTGATCTCGACTTCCGAAATCAAGATCAGCGTGCTGATCGACGCGGCCTATACCGAACTGGCCGTGCGCGCCTTGCACGCGGCCTATGGGTTGGACCAGCTTTAGGATTTTCCGGTCGCTCACGTGCCAAAGAACCCTTCCCCCTCGATGGGGGAAGGGCAGGGTTGGGGGTGAGCGCACAATGATGGGGTGAAGAACGCGGTTGGATTCCAACGCGATCTTCCAGTCGCCAACTGTGGACGCACCCCCACTCCAGCCTCTCCCCCATCGAGGGGGAGAGGCTTTGTCTGGCCGTCCGGGATGACGACTGGGGTTGGATCGCGCTCCAACGCGCAGCCCCTAAGCGCCCAGCCCCACCCGCGCATCATATTGCAGATATCCGTTCTCGACCGACGGGATGATGTCGACCACCTGATAATAGGGCGCGCCGAAGAAGGCGGTGTCGCGCAGATCCTCGATCAGGTCGGAATAGTCTTCCAGGTCCTCGGTCTCGAACGCGGCGATATCGCTGCAGCGGCCGGTGAAGGCCTCGGCGTCGTAATAGCGCAGCGCCGTTTTCGGGTGGGCGGCCAGGATCGGCGCCAGCACCTCGGCGTGGAAGGCGCGGCGGGCGGTCCGCTCCAGGCTCAGCCAGGCGGGCAGGGCGTTCAGCAGCATGAAGATGGTGGTTTTCAAGGGAAGACTCCGGGGTTGCACAGCAGGTGTGAAGGCGTAAAAATGAGCAAATGCTCACAAATGGTCTACTCGCGTTCGCGCCGTGACCGCCGCGGCTATCGAGGCCCGCAAAAGCCCGCGTCAACAGCGTGCGCGGGCGACGGTCGAGGCGATCGTCGAGGCGGCGGCTCGCATTTTGGAGACGGCGGGACCGGCCGGCTTCAACACCAATGCGGTGGCGCGGCGGGCGGGGGTGTCGGTCGGATCGCTCTATCAATATTTCCCGGGCAAGCAGGCGCTGGTCGCCGAGCTGAGTCGGCGCAACGCCGAAGCCGCGCTGGAGGGCCTGGCCAGGGTCGCGACGCGGACGTCCGGCCAACCGACCCTGGCCCGGCTGCGGGCCTTCGTGCGGTTCGCCATTGCCCAGCAGGCGGAGCGGCCGCGCCTGTCGCGGGTGCTGGACCAGTTTGAGGAGGCTCTGCCGCTCACGACCGACGCGCGCGCGTCGACGCCAGCCATCCTGGCGCTGCTGACCCCGGTCCTGACGGCGGGCGAGGCGGAGCCCAACGCGGTGGCGCTCGACCTGATCGCCGGCGACTGCCTGGCGCTGGCCCGCACGCTGATCGATCGGGCGCTGGACGGCGGGTCGCTGAGCTGTGTCGGACTGGAGGATCGCGTGGTTGGCGCACTGGCCGGCTATCTGCGCGCGGCTGGCGTCGCGGTCTGAAGGAAGGCCCGGCTTGGGGCAGATTTGCGCCAAAAAAGCCCCAATGCGCCGCATATCACGCACAAGTTAGGCGCCAGCGGGCGATGAAATTGCCCCTGCCTCGGCATTCCGTTAGGTAGGCCCGATAGGGAGATCGCCACGACCGAGGGACCCATCAGAACGCCGGCCACCGGCTTGGCCGTCCGCGGACCGCGCAGCCTGCTGCGGCAGATTCGCGAAGCCATGGCCGGCGGCGGACCGGTCCAGGCGCGCTTCGACATGGCCGTGCGGATCATCGCCCGCTCGATGGTCGCGGAAGTGTGCTCGCTCTATCTGCGCCGCGCGTCGGGCGACCTGGAGTTGTTCGCCACCGAGGGCCTCAGCCCCGACGCTGTCCATGTCACGCGGCTGAAGCCCGGGGAGGGATTGGTCGGCGAGATCGTGCGGCTGGGCCGGCCGCTGAACCTGTCCGACGCGCCCAACCATCCGGCCTTCGCCTACCGGCCCGAGACGGGCGAAGACCCGTATCATGCGTTCCTGGGCGTGCCCCTGCTGCGTGGCGGGCGGACCATCGGCGTGCTGGTGGTGCAGAACCGCACCGAGCGGGTCTATGGCGAGGAGGAGGTCGAGGACCTTCAGATCATCGCCATGGTGCTGGCGGAAATGGTCGCCGGCGGCCAGCTGGTCGCCCAGGGCGCGCTGAAGGACGTCGAAATCGCGCCCAACAAGCCCGAGCGGCTGAAGGGCGTGCGCTTCGCCGAGGGCCTGGCCTATGGCACGGCGGTGATGCACGAGGCGCCGGTCGCGCCAGAACAGCTGCTGTCCGACGATGTTGCGGCCGAAGAACTGCGGCTGAAGGCGGCGGTGGCCGGGTTGCAAAGCCAGATCGACCACATGCTCGACGGGCACGGCCTGGTCGGCGCCTCGTTCGAGGTGCTGGAGACCTACCGGATGTTCGCCCATGACCGGGGTTGGAACCGGGGGCTGGAGGAAGCGGTGCGCTCGGGCCTGACCGCCGAGGCCGCCGTGGAGCGGGTCCGTTCGGAACATCGCGCGCGCCTCGGTCAGGCGCGCGATCCCTATCTGCGCGAGCGGCTGCACGATCTGGAGGACCTGAACGATCGACTGTTGCGCCACCTGTCCGGCGACGGAACCGGCGGGACGCGCGAACTGCCGGACGATGCGATCCTGATCGCGCGGAACCTCGGGCCCGCCGACATCCTGGAATACGATCGGGGCAAGCTGAAAGGCATTCTGCTGGAGGAGGGTTCGTCCGCCAGCCACGCCGGGATTGTGGCGCGGGCGCTGGAGATTCCCTGCGTCGGACGGCTGGCGGGCCTGCGCGACCGGGTCTCGCAGGGCGACCGGGTCATCGTCGACGCCGAGAGCGGCGAGACCTATCTGCGCCCGCGTCCCGACGCGGTGCGCGCGCTGCAGGCGCGGATGGCGGTGCGCGCGGAGCAGCGCGCCGGTTTCGCCCGCCTGCGCGATACGCCGGCCTTCACCCGAGACGGGGCCAAGGTCACCCTTTTGATGAACGCCGGCCTGGCGGTCGACCTGGATATCCTGGGCGAAACCGGCGCCGAGGGGATCGGCCTGTTCCGCACCGAGTTCCAGTTCATGGTCGCCGAGGAGCTGCCCCGGTTCAACGCCCAGACCCAGCTCTATCGGCGGGTGCTAGAAGCCGCCGACGGCCTGCCGGTCACCTTCCGCACCCTTGATCTCGGCGGCGACAAGATCCTGCCCTATCTGGAGGCCGAGCGGGAGGACAATCCGGCGCTGGGCTGGCGGGCGATTCGCATGGGTCTGGACCGGCCGGCGCTGCTGCGCCTGCAACTGCGCGCGCTGATCGCCGCGACCAATGGCCGCGAGCTGCATGTGATGTTCCCGCTGGTGGCCAGCGTCGAGGAATTCCGCACTGCCCGGGCCCTGGTGGACCACGAAATCGCCTGGGCCAAGAAGCGCGGCCGACCGGCGCCCAGCCTGCTGCGCGTCGGCGCGATGATCGAGGCGCCCTCGCTGATCTGGCACCTGGACGCCCTGCTGCCGCTGACCGATTTCGTCTCGGTCGGCACAAATGATCTGATGCAGTACCTGTTCGCCGCCGACCGGGGCAATCCGCGGGTCGCCGACCGCTACGACCCCTTGTCTCCACCGGCCTTGCGGGCCTTGAAGGCGATCCAGGACGCCTGTGTCGAGACCGGAACGCCGGTTTCGGTCTGCGGCGAAATGGCCGGTCGGCCGCTGGAGGCCTTTGCCCTGATCGCCTTGGGCTTCAACCGCCTGTCCATGCCCCCGGGCGGGATCGGGCCGGTTAAGCAGATGGTGCTGTCGTGCGATCGCGAGGCCGCTCAGCGCGGGGTCGTCAGCCTGCTCGCCGGCGCGGCGGGCTCGGTCAGGAACGAGGTCGAGACGCTGGCGCGAAAACTGTCGGTAGCCATTTGATTCGTTGATGGATTCACTTTTTATGTTAGTTTAGTAAGGAGTTAGCTGGCTTCGGGGCGTTTCGCGGCGACTGCCGTGGCGGATCAGGATAGGTGACGGTAGCCATGCCGCTGGATACGGCCGCGGTTACGCCGGGACTTGACGTGTCCTTGGGGGCGGACCGATACGACCGAGGGAGCGATCCCGCACCGACGCTGGAATCAGCGGCGAGCGTTGGCGCGGCGCTGCGCGCGGTGCGCGAATACTATCGGCTTTCGATCGAAGACGTATCCTTGGCGACCTGTATTCGGAAGCTTTACCTGTCGGGCCTGGAGGAGATGCGCCTGGAGGAACTGCCCTCGCGGCCGTTCGTGATCGGCTATGTGCGCGCCTATGCCGGCGCGCTGGGCTTGGATCCGGATCGGGCCGTGGCGCGGTTCAAGATGGAGTTTCCCGACGATCAGTCGTCGCTGCGCGCGCCGGTAGGGGTTGCGCGGGAGGGCGACCGGCGGCTTCGGCCGATGATCATCGGCGGGGTGTTGGTGGTGACGGCCTTTCTGGCCTGGAACATCGCCCAGCGGGCCATGTCCAAGACCGAGCCCGCGCATGTTGCGAGCGCCGACGTCGCCGCGTCGAGCGCCAAGGTCAGGACGCCCGTGACCAAGGGACCGATCACGGTGGGGGCGCCGCTGCCGGCTCCCCAGGAATCCACGCTGCCGGTGCCCTATGTCACGCCGGGCCTGGCGCCGGCTTCGGCCGATGGTTCGGCGACTTCCGCGCTGAAGAGCGACGTCAAACCGATCCCGGCCGTGTCCGCGTCGCCGCCTGGCACGCCGTTTTTGGCGCATGGCGCGGTCTACGGCGCGCCGACCGGCCAATCGGTCGTGACGCTGCAGGCTAACAAAAGCGCGTCGCTGATCGTTCGCGGCGCGAACGGGACGGTCTATTTCGCCCGCCAGCTCGCCGCCGGCGAAGCGTACCGCGCGCCCCAGACGGCGGGTCTGAGCGTCGAGGCGTCAAATCCGGCGGTGGTCGACGTGTTTGTCGGCGGCCTGCTCAAGGGCCCGCTTCCCGCGGCCCAGACCGCCATCTCCCGCCTGACCGACGGCTGATTATCGCCGTCGCCAGTCGGATTTGTTTGAGACAGGGCTTGGGCGCCGCCGCCCGATAGCCTACCTTTGAGGCCATCATGACCGTTCAAGATCATACCCATGTCCGTCCCTGGCGCGCGATCCAGCGCCGGCCCAGCCGCAAGATCCGCGTCGGCTCCGTCGAGGTGGGCGGCGACGCGCCGATCACCGTCCAGTCGATGACCAACACGGTCACCTCCGACGTCCAGGGCACGATCAACCAGATCCGCCAGCTGGAAGAGGCCGGCGCCGACATTGTCCGCGTCTCCTGCCCCGACCAGGACGCCACCGCGGCCTTCAAGGCCATCGCCAAGGCCTCGAATGTCCCCCTCGTGGCGGACATCCATTTCCACTACAAGCGCGGTATCGAGGCGGCTGAGGCCGGCGCGGCCTGCCTGCGGATCAACCCCGGCAATATCGGCTCCAGCGCCCGCGTGCGCGAGGTGGTGCAGGCGGCCCGCGACCATGGCTGCTCCATGCGGATCGGCGTCAACGCCGGCTCGCTGGAGCGCGACCTCTTGGAAAAGTACGGCGAGCCCTGCCCCGAGGCCATGGTCGAAAGCGCGCTGAACCACGCCCGCATTCTGCAGGACCACGATTTTCACGAATTCAAGATCAGCGTAAAGGCCTCGGACCTGTTCCTGACCGTGGCCGCCTATCAGCTGCTGTCAGAAGCGATCGACTGCCCGCTACACCTGGGCGTCACCGAGGCCGGGCCGCTGCGCGCCGGCACCATCAAGTCCTCGATCGGCATGGGCTCGCTGCTCTGGGCCGGGATCGGCGATACGATCCGCGTGTCGCTGGCTTCGGACCCGGTGGACGAGGTCAAGGTCGGCTTCGACATGCTGAAATCGCTGGGGCTGCGCCATCGCGGGGTCAACATCATCGCCTGTCCCTCCTGCGCGCGGCAGGGATTCAACGTCATCAAGACGGTGGAGGCGCTGGAAGAGCGTCTGGCCCACGTGTCGACGGCCATGTCGCTGTCGATCATCGGCTGTGTGGTCAACGGCCCTGGCGAGGCGCTCTACACCGACATCGGCTTCACCGGCGGCGGCAAGGGCGCGGGCATGGTCTACAGCGCCGGCAAGGCCGACCATAAGCTGGACAACGACAAGATGATCGAACACATCGTCGAACTGGTCGAGGCCAAGGCCGCCGAGCTTGAGGCGGAAAAGGCCAAGACGCTGCAAGCGGCGGAGTAGAGCGCCGCCAGGACACCCTTCGCGGCCCCTTGCGTTCGTCAAACAAGCACTGTTTAGATGCGCGACCACAAAACGGAGGACGTCATGTCGGTAGACGGCAACTGGAATATCACGGTCAATTCCCCGATGGGCGCCCAGCCCAGCACGCTGTCGCTCAAGGCCGACGGCGGCGCCCTCACGGGCACGCAAAGCGCCCAGGGCGCCACCAGCAACATCGCTGACGGCAAGGTGGACGGCGACACGGTCACCTGGTCCAACGCGATCACCACGCCCTTCCCGATGACCCTGGAATTCACCGGCAAGGTCGAGGGCGACACCCTGAACGGCAGCGTCAAGGCCGGCGCCTTCGGCTCGTTCCCGTTCACGGGCTCGCGCGCCTAAATACCCAGGCTTCGACCAGATAGGGGCGGCGGACTTTCGGGCCCGCCGCCCTTGCCATGTCTTCCCCTTGCCATGTCTGGGCTGGCCTTGCAGCATGGCGGCCAGACTGCGCGAAACGCCAACAGCGCGGCGGGAGGAGATCATGGGGCGGACGACGCGCGTTCTGGCCGAAGGCATCTATTTCGGCGAAGGCCCCCGCTGGCGTGACGGCCGGCTGTGGTTCAGCGATTTCTATGCTCATGCGGTCAAGTCGGTGTCGCTGGCCGGCGATACGCGCACCGAGTTCGAGATCGACGATCAGCCCTCCGGCCTCGGCTGGATGCCCGACGGCTCGATGCTCATCGTGTCGATGACCAAGCGTCAGGTGCTGCGCCGTACGGCCGACGGCGCGATCAGCGTCCATGCCGACCTAAAAGGCATTGCGGGCTTCCATTGCAACGACATGGTCGTCGACGGCCACGGCCGGGCGTATGTCGGCAATTTCGGCTTCGATCTCGACGCGGAGATCACCGCGCGAGGCGTCTCCGCGGTGCTGGCCGACCATCCGACGGCCGAGCTCGCCCGCATCGCCCCGGACGGGACCGTGAGCGTGGCGGCGAGCGACATGCACTTCCCAAACGGACCGGTGATCACGCCGGACGGGAAAACCTTGATCCTTGGCGAAACCCTGGGCTCGGTGCTGACCGCTTTCGACATCGGCGCCGATGGATCCCTTTCGAACCGCCGCGTCTGGGCCTCGACCGCGCCGCGCGTGCCCGACGGGATTTGCCTGGATGCGGCGGGCGCCATCTGGGTCGCCAACCCGATCGCCCCGGAATGCGTTCGCATCGCCGAGGGCGGCGAGGTGCTGGAAGTCATCGATACGGGCCAGCCCTGCTATGCCTGCATGCTCGGCGGCGAGGACGGCCGCACCCTGTTCATGCTGACGGCCAAGAGCTCGATCGCCCACGACGCCGCCGCGGAGCCGGCCGGAAAGCTGTTGATCGCGACGGTGGAGCACCCGCGCGCCGGCTGGCCGTAACAAGTCCGTTTGGCAAGCGCGGCGCGGGACGCTAGAGCAGGCTCCCTTTTTCCACACCGTGTTGAATCCTGACCGTGCATCTGCCCCAAGCCCGCCTCGAACAGGTTCTCGACCGCTTCCGCGAGGTGGAGGCGCGCATGGGCGCGGCCAGCGACGGCGGCGAAATCGTCAAGCTGTCCAAGGAGCACGCGGAACTACGGCCCGTGGTCGAGGCGGTGGACGCCCTGGGCCGCGCGCGTAGTGAGATCGTCGAATTGGAGGCCATGGCCAGCGCCGGCGATGCTGAGATGGCCGGCCTGGCCCGCGAAGAGCTGGAGACGCTGAACGCGCGCCTGCCGGACCTGGAGCGCGCCGTGGCGCTGCTGCTGGCGCCCAAGGACAAGGATGAGAGCGCCTCGGCCATCCTGGAGGTCAGAGCCGGCACCGGCGGCGATGAGGCGGCCCTGTTCGCCGGCGACCTGTTCCGCATGTACCAGCGCTACGCCCAGAACCACGGCTGGCGGGTGGAGATCGACAGCGTCTCCGAGGGCGAGGTCGGCGGCTATAAGGAAATCATCGCCTCGATCACCGGCGACGGGGTGTTCGGGCGGCTGAAGTTCGAAAGCGGCGTGCACCGGGTCCAGCGCGTGCCCGACACCGAGACCCAAGGGCGCATCCATACCTCCGCGGCCACCGTCGCGGTCCTGCCCGAGGTCGAGGACGTCGAGATCGAGATCAACGACGCGGACCTTCGCATCGACACCTACCGCTCCAGCGGCGCCGGCGGCCAGCACGTCAACAAGACCGACTCGGCCGTACGCATCACCCACCTGCCGACCGGCGTGGTGGTCACCTCGTCGGAAAAGTCCCAGCACCAGAACCGCGCCCGGGCCATGAAGGTTTTGAAGGCGCGGCTCTACGACATGCAGCGCGATGCCCTGGACAGCGCCCGCGCCGACGCCCGCAAGAGCCAGGTCGGCTCCGGCGACCGCTCCGAGCGCATCCGCACCTACAATTTCCCGCAAGGCCGGGTCACCGACCACCGGATCAACCTGACCCTCTACAATCTGCCGAAGATCATCGAGGGCGAGGCGCTGGACGACATCATTGGTCCGCTGATCGCCGAGGACCAGGCCGAGCGCCTGGCCTCGCTGGAAGAGAGCTGAGGCGTGACGGACGCTTTGGTCGCCCGGCTCGCGGCGCGGGTGCGGGCCACCTTTCCGGCGCTGGAATTCGCGCGCGCTGTGCTGAACGAGCGGGGCGAGGACCATTACGCCCTGGTGCTGGACGACCGGTACGTGTTTCGTTTTCCCCGGCACGCCAACCATCCGACCGGACTGAACCTCGAACTGGCCGTGCTCAGCGCCCTGAAAGGCCGCTGCGCCTTGCCGACGCCCGACTATCGCTATGTCTCGCCCGCGGGCGATTTCGCCGGGTACGAGATGATCGAGGGGGTGGAGTTGACGCCGGCGCGGTTCGCCGCGCTGAGCCGTACGGCCCAGGAGACGGTGCTGGATCAGGTGGCCGGCTTTCTCTCCGCCATCCACGGCTTGGCGCTGGAGGAGGTCATCGCATTACTCGGCGCGGCGCCCGATCCCTGGCCTAACGCCGGAACGCCCGTGGACGCCGCCGCCGAGGGCCGCGCCAGGCGTCTTCCCCCGATCGCCCGCGCGATGCCGGACCTGGCCTCCTCGGTGGAGGACTTCTACACGCGCCTCGCCCTGCGGCCCCCAGCGATCCAGCGGCTGACGCACTCAGACGTCACCCTCGACCACCTGCTGCTCGCGCCCTCGGGCGAGCGTCTGGCCGGGGTGATCGACTTCGGCGACGTCGAGCTGGGCGACCCGGCCTACGACTTCGCCTATCTCTGGAGCTATGGCGACTGGGCGCCGGGCTATGTGTTCGAGCGGTATGGGCTGAAGGACCAGGAGCCGGGCCTGTTGGAACGTTCCCGCTGGCATTTCGCCCGCTACCGCGTCTCGCGGCTGGGCGAAGCGCTGGACAGGGGGTGGGAGCAAGCCGCCTCCGAGATCGCAGATGCGCTGCCGGCGCTGTTGGCCAAGCTTTAAGCTCCTCCCCCGTTGGGGGAGGGGGACCACGCGCAGCGTGGTGGAGGGGGCCTTGCCGGAGAGGTCTCTGCGACCGCCAGGCCCCCTCAGTCGCTTCGCGCCAGCTCCCCCAACGGGGGAGCAGCCAGCACCAGACGCCGCAAAAGAGATGTGTGAACGCCGTAACTCCCCACTGTGTGCGGCGCGGGTTCATTAAATCCGCCTTGCCCGGACCGCCGCCTTGCGGCAATGCCGGTCCATGGCCGGCTGCATCCAATCCCTCTGGCGCTATCCGGTGAAGGGCTTCACCCCCGAACCGCTGCACGCCGCGACCCTGACCGCGGGCGCCTATTTCCCCTGCGACCGGATCTATGCGGTCGAGGACGGCCCGTCCGGGTTCGATCCGGCCGCGCCCAAGTTCATCTCGAAACAGAAGTTCACCGTGCTGGCCAAGATCGCCGAGGTGGCGCGGGCGCGCACGGCCTATGACGAGGCCACCGGCCAGTTCAGCGTCACCGCCGACGGCCGCCCGGATTTCCGCGCGGACCTCAACGACGCGGCGGGGCGCGAGGCCTTTTGCGCTTGGCTGACCGACTTCCTGGGCGAGGCGGCGACCGGTCCGCTGCGAATGGTGCAAGCGCCCGGCCACCGGTTCACCGACCATCCGCTGGGCTATGTCTCGATCATCAACCTGGCCAGCGTTCGCGATCTGGAGGCCCAGATCGGCCGGCCGGTCGATCCGCTGCGGTTCCGCGCCAACCTCTATGTCGAGGGTTGGCCGGCCTGGATCGAGGCCCAAGCCAAGGGCGCCAGCATTCGCCTTGGCGGCGCCTCGGCCACGGTCTTCAGCCCGATCGTGCGCTGCGTCGCCACCCACGTCGACCCGACCACCGGCGAGCGCGACATCGAGATGGTGAAGGCGATCTTCGACCATCGCGGCGACATGAACTGCGGGATCTATGTCTCGATCACCGACGGGGGCGAACTGCGCCTGGGCGATCGGGCCGAGATATCGACGTGAGTACGACCCTGGTCCAAGCCTGGACGCGGGCCAAGGCGCGGCTGGAGGCGGCTGGCGTCGACGGACCGGTGATCGACGCGCGCCTGCTGGTCGAGGCGGCGGCGGGCGCCACCCGCACCGACATCATCGCCGATCCGCACCGGGCCCTGAGCGAAGCCCAGGAGGCGGCGTTGGAGGACTACATCGCGCGCCGTGAGCGGCGGGAGCCGGTCAGCCACATCCTGGGCCGCAAAGGCTTTTGGAAAATAATGCTGTCTGTCACCCCGCACGTTCTGACGCCGCGCCCCGACACCGAGACGGTGGTCGAGCGGGTGCTGCGGGATTTTCCCGAGGGCCGCGCGTTCAGCGTGCTCGATCTAGGGGTCGGCTCCGGCGCGATCCTGCTGGCGATCCTGGCCGAGCGGCCGGCGGCAAAGGGCCTGGGCGTCGACGCGTCGGACGAAGCGCTGGCGGTGGCGCGGGAGAACGCGGCCAATCTGGGCCTGGAGCCGCGCACCGCTTTATTGCGCGGCGATTGGACGCGCGGGCTGGGCGACGCCGGTTTCGACCTGGTGGTTTCCAACCCGCCCTATATCCCAACCGGCGATATCGACACGCTCGAGCCCGAGGTGAGGGACCACGAACCGCGCCTGGCCCTGGATGGCGGCGCGGACGGCCTGGAGGCCTACCGACTGCTGGCGCCGGAAATATTGCGGGTGTTGAAACCAGGCGGGCGTTTTGCCGTCGAGATCGGCCACGACCAGGCCCAGGCCGTCGAGGCCCTGTTCCGCGAGGCCGGCGCATTGCAGGTTACGACCGCCAAAGACCTGGCCGAACGCGACCGCGTGGTGCAGGGCGTCAAGGCGGAATGAAAAATCCCTTGGAAACCAGCGGCCGAATCGCTAGAGCATTAGTTGTCTCGACCCAAATCGCCGGGGTGTTGGGGTTAAACGCCTAGAAAAGACAGGCGTGCTCCATCCGGCGAACATGGTGATCGCACCGGGCGTACGTACGCCGCGGAGCGGGGACACTGACGCTAGCGCTTTCACACAGGATCATCGCGGGGCTCTAACGACCCCGATCCGACAAAGGCCATAGCCTTCGCGCACATGGGACCGGTCCTTGTGGATCGGTCTGGTCGCCGGCCGAGATTATTGGAAAACATGAGAGATTTCAAAGGTATGAAGCGGCAACGGAGCCGCAACCGGGGAAACGGGGTGAGCGGCAAGCCGCAGCACAACGCAAACCGGGCGTTCGAGTCCAACGGACCCGACGGCGTCAAGATTCGCGGCGCCGCCCAGCATGTGTTCGAGAAGTACCAGCAGCTGGCGCGCGACGCGCTGACCGCTGGCGATCGAGTGCTGGCGGAGAGCTACCAGCAGCACGCCGAGCACTATTTCCGCGTCCTGCGGGCGGTGCAGCCGAACCGCTCGGCCAGCGACATCATCGGCCGCGACGCATTCGCCTCGGGCTATGACATCGATTTCGAGGACGAGAGCGGCGGCGAGGCCGAGGTCTCCGGCGAAAACGCCGAAGCCGAAAGCGAGCGCGCCGAGGGCCGCGGCGAATGGCGCCAGGACAATCGTTACGAGGGCCGTGATCGCCAACGCGACGACCGCCCCCAGCGCGATGATCGCCCCCAGCGCGATGATCGCCCCCAGCGCGATGATCGCCCAAGGGACGATCGCCCCGCCAATGAACGGAACAGGGACGACCGCCCGAACCAAGACCGGCCGCAGCGCGACGATCGCCCGCGCGATCGAAACTTCAATCGCGACGAGCGCCCACGCAACGACCGTTTCCGCGAAGACCGTCCCAAGGATGATCGGCCCAGAGAGGACCGTCCCAGGGAGGAACGCCCAAGGGACGAGACCCCGCGCGAGGAGCGCCAGGTCGAGGCGCGCCAAGGCGAGGGCCGTGCGCGCGGCGAGCGTCCCCGCTACGACCGCAACGAGCGCGTCGCCGATCCGTTGGCCGTCGTTGAGCCCCAGGCCAGCCCGCTGACCAGCGAGGCCGAGCCCGTCAGTTCGCCGATCCTGCGCTCGCAGGACGGCGGGGTCAGCGAGGCGCCGGCCTTCCTGCAGGCGCGCCCGGAAACGCGGCAAGAAACCCGCCCCGAGGCCGCTGCGGAGGAGGGCGAAGCCCGCCCCCGTCCGCGCCGTCGGCGCGCGCCCCGCGGCTTCGAGGCCGCGGGCGGGGATGAAACCACCCCCGCGGCGTCAGAGGACGCCTAGAGCCTTTCCGACCTCGATTGAATCAATCGAGGTCGGATATAAAGGCCCTAAACCATACTTAGAACGCTTCCTTATCGCCAAACCGGAGGCACTTTGGCGCGAAGCGCTCCAGTCCACGATTTTGCACTTGCGGCGGCCAGGACTTAGGCCGCATGAGGTGATCACTAAATCGTGAGGGGATGTGACGTGGCAGTCGCTGGGCGCGAGGAAAAACGCGTTTTCCATGGATTGGACGGATTGCGCGGCGTCGCCGCCCTGTTCGTCGCCATGCGCCACACCTCCTTCTTCCACGGCCTTGGCATTCACGGCGGATTCCTGGCCGTCGACCTGTTCTTTGTGCTCAGCGGTTTCGTCATCGCCCACGCCTATGAACGGCGGTTGGAGCAGGGCCTGTCGGCGGCGCGTTTCATGGCGTTGCGCTATCTGCGTCTGTGGCCGGTCTATGGGCTGGGCGCGGTCCTCGGCCTGATCGCGGCCTTCGCCCAGGCCCTGCCGGGTCGGGACAACATGACCACCCTGCAGGTGATCCACACCGCGCCCTTCGCCTTGGCTATGCTGCCCGGGCCGCACATCAAGGAGATGCTCTATCCGGTGAATTCGGTGGCCTGGTCGCTGGGCCTCGAGCTGCTGGTGAACCTTGTCTATGCGGTCGTCTGGCGGCCGCTGCACGATCCGCGCGTGCTGGCCGGCGTGCTGGTGGCCGCGGCCGCCAGCTTGGTCCTGGCGGCGGCCTGGTTTCACAAGCTGGACGTCGGGTTCACCTGGGCCAATGCCTGGGGCGGCCTGCCGCGAGTGGCGTTTTCGTTCACCGCGGGTCTGGCCATCTATCGGGCCTACCGGGCCAAGCCCTGGCGCTCGCCGTTGCCGGCCTGGGTCCCGGTCCTGATGCTGCCGCCGCTGTTCTATGTCCACATGGACGAAGCGGTCTGGCCGCTGGTCTGCGTGACCGTGCTGTTCCCGGCGATCGTGACGCTGGCGGTGGCTTCGGAGCCCAAGGCCCTGTCGGCCAAGGCCTTCGCCTGGCTGGGCTCGGTCTCCTACCCGCTCTACGCCCTGCACAAGCCGGCCGGCGAGTTGCTGACCCTGTGGGTGCGCCAAGCGGCGCCGCGGGAAGTCACAAACGTGTGGATCGGCGCCGTCTATCTTATCGTCGCCGTGGTCTTCTGCGCCCTGGTCGAACAGGTCTATGACCTTCCCGTCCGGCGTTTTCTGACCGCGCTGCTCGATCGCGCGACCGGCCATGCCCGGGTCAAGCCGCAGGCGTTGGCGACCGGCGCGCTGGCCGCCGATACGCGATCCTGAGCTGGCCGGCCAGACCGTCGTGTCGGAACTGATAAGCTTCGAAATCCGCGCCCTGACGCGCGCCGACGCGCCGGCTTGGCGGCTGTTGCGGCTGGAATCGCTGACCAACCATCCTGAGGCCTTCGCCTCCAGCCATGAGGAATTCAGCCTGCTGGACGTCGATGCGGTCGCCGAACGCATCCCGCCGGTCGGCGGCGACGATGTCCTGTTCGGCGTGTTCGCCGATGGCGTGCTGGGCGGCTGCGCCGGCTTCGCGCGCGATACCGGCCTGAAGCTGCGCCATAAGGGACTGATGTGGGGCGTCTACCTGCGCTCGGCCTTGCGCGGCCAAGGCGTCGGCGAGGCGCTGATCGACCGCGTGGTCGAACACGCCCGCGGCCGCGTCGAGGTTCTGAGATGCGCGGTCAATCCTGAGAATATCGGCGCGCGGAAGCTCTATCTAAGCCGGGGTTTCGAGGTTTACGGCCGTGAGCCCAGGGCCTTGCGCACGGGCGGGCGCGATCATGACGACGAGTTGCTGGCGCTGATCTTGCCAAACGGCTGAACGGCGACGGCTTCAACGCCCTGGCGGACAAGCTGATTCAGGACCGGCCGGTCAGCGGCGACCTCAAACCCGCGCCGCTGAGGCTGCGGCGGCCTTGTGTGGCTCTGGCGCCACACCTACATGCCGGACACGCGGGTTGCGCTTGATCAAGGCGCCCGCGCATTCCGCCGCCTAAAGGGGAACCATGAACATCGATCTCTATTCCGACCGCGCCAAACAGGCGATCCAATCGGCCCAATCGCTGGCGCTCGCGCGCAGCCACCAGCAGCTCGCCCCCGCGCATCTGCTCAAGGTCCTGCTGGAAGAGCAGGACGGGCTGTCGCGCGCGCTGATCCAAAGCGCCGGCGGCCGACCCGACGCCGTCGACCAGATCGCCGGCGGCCTGTTGGCCAAGATCGCCAAGGTCGAGGGCGGCTCTGGCCAGCTCTATATGAACCCGGACGCCGCGCGGGTTTTCGCCACCGCCGAGGCCGACGCCAAGGCGGCGGGCGACGCCTTCGTCACCACCGAACGCCTGTTGATCGCCATCGCCAAGGACGGCGGCGAGGCGGCCGCGGCGCTGAAATCCGCCGGCGCCACGGCTGCAGGCCTGGAAGAGGCAGCCAAGTCCCTGCGCAAGGGCCGCACGGCCGACAGCGCCAGCGCGGAAGAGGGCTATGACGCCCTCAAACGCTATGCCCGCGACCTGACCCAGGCGGCCCGCGACCAGAAGCTGGACCCGGTGATCGGCCGCGACGAGGAGATCCGCCGCACTATTCAGGTGCTGTCGCGCCGCACCAAGAACAACCCCGTCCTGATTGGCGAGCCCGGCGTCGGCAAGACCGCCATCGTCGAGGGCTTGGCCCTGCGCATCGTCAACGGCGACGTGCCGGAATCGCTCAAGGACAAGAAGCTGATGTCCCTCGACATGGGCAGCCTGATCGCCGGCGCGAAATATCGCGGCGAGTTCGAGGAGCGGCTCAAGGCCGTACTGAACGAGGTCACCGCCGCCGAGGGTTCGATCATCCTGTTCATCGACGAGATGCACACCCTGGTCGGCGCCGGCAAGTCCGAGGGGGCGATGGACGCCTCCAACCTCTTGAAGCCGGCCCTGGCGCGCGGCGAGCTGCACTGCGTGGGCGCCACAACGCTGGATGAATACCGCAAGCATGTGGAAAAGGACGCCGCCCTGGCGCGCCGGTTCCAGCCGGTGTTCGTCAACGAGCCCACTGTCGAGGACACGGTCTCGATCCTGAGGGGCCTGAAGGAAAAGTACGAGGTGCACCACGGGGTGCGGATTTCCGACAGCGCCATCGTCGCCGCCGCGACCCTGTCCAACCGCTACATCGCCGACCGCTTCTTGCCGGACAAGGCCATCGACCTGATCGACGAGGCCGCCAGCCGCGTGCGCATGCAGATCGATTCCAAGCCGGAGGAGCTGGACGAGATCGACCGCCGCATCGTGCAGCTGAAGATCGAGCGCGAGGCCCTGACCCGCGAGACCGATCAGGCCTCCAAGCAGCGCCTGGAAAAGCTCGAGGACGAACTGGACGAGCTGGAAGGTCAGTCCGAGGACATGACCGCGCGCTGGCGGCAGGAAAAGGACAAGGTCACCTCCTCCGCCCAGGCCCGTGAGGCCATCGACCGGCTGCGCGCCGAACTGGAGCAAGCCCAGCGCCGCGGCGACCTGCAGCGCGCCTCGGAGATCATGTACGGCGAAATCCCCCCGCTGGAAAAACGCCTGGCGGCCGAGGAGGAGGGCGACACCGACGCCCTGACGCCGGAAGTGGTCGACGCCGAACAGATCGCCCAGGTGGTCTCGCGCTGGACCGGCGTGCCGGTCGAGAAGATGCTGGAAGGCGAGCGCGAAAAGCTGTTGCAGATGGAAGAAGCGCTGAAAGGCCGCGTGGTCGGTCAGGACGAAGCTCTGGCTGCGGTCTCCGACGCCGTTCGCCGCGCTCGCGCCGGTTTGCAGGACCCCAACCGGCCGATCGGCTCGTTCCTGTTCCTGGGCCCCACGGGCGTCGGCAAGACCGAGCTGACCAAGGCCCTGGCCGAGTTCATGTTCTCCGACGAGACCGCCATCACCCGGATGGACATGTCGGAATACATGGAAAAACACTCGGTCAGCCGCATGATCGGCGCGCCTCCGGGCTATGTCGGCTATGACGAGGGCGGCTCGCTGACCGAGGCGGTGCGGCGGCGGCCCTACCAGGTCGTGCTGTTCGACGAGGTCGAAAAAGCCCATCCGGACGTGTTCAACGTGCTGCTGCAAGTGCTGGACGACGGCCGCCTGACCGACGGCCAGGGCCGCACGGTGGATTTCCGCAACACCCTGATCATCATGACCTCCAACCTGGGCTCGGAATACCTGGCCGCCCAGGGCGAGCATGACGAGGTCGAGGCCGCCCGGCCGCTGGTGATGGACGCCGTGCGCCGCCACTTCCGGCCGGAATTCCTGAACCGGATCGACGAGATCATCCTGTTCCGGCGCCTGGGCCGCGAGCAGATGGAGTCCATCGTCCGCATCCAACTGCAGCGGGTGGAGAAGCTGCTGGCCGACCGCCGCATGGCGATCAGCCTGGACCCCGCCGCCCTGCACTGGATCGGCGAACGCGGCTACGACCCGGTCTACGGCGCGCGTCCGCTCAAGCGCGTGATCCAGAAGGAACTGGTCGACGTGATCGCCCGCAAACTGTTGGCCGGCGAACTCGTCGACGGGGCGGTGATCGCCGTGACGGCGGACGAGCACGGCCTGGTGCTGGGCAAGCCGCTGGTGCATTAGATTTCGTGCGGACGCTCTGACCGCTCAGCGAGCATCTTCGGACGCCTGCGGGGACGCCGGCGCGTGCTCGGCGCCGGCCCACATCGCCACCTTGGCGGCCAGGGCGGCCGGTACGATCGGCTTGCCCAGATGGTCGTCCATGCCCGCCGCCTGGCTGGCCAGGATGTGGGCGGGCAAGACATTGGCGCTGAGAGCGATGATCGGGGTGACGCGGTTGAGCACCGAGGTCGCCCGGATGGTCCGCGCGGCCTCGAAGCCGTCCATGCCCGGCATCTGCAGGTCCATCAGGATCAGGTCGAAACCGGAATTGAGCGCCGCGCGCACCGCGTCGGCGCCGTTGTCGGCCTCCTCGAAGCTGTGGCCGAAGGGGGTCAGCATGGCCCGCACCAGTTCGCGGTTCACCGCCAGATCGTCGACGATCAAGATATGGGCCGGGCGGGCCTCGTCGGTCCCGTCCTGCAAGGCCGCCTCGGCGGAGTGATCGGCCAACGCGGCGACGGCGAGTGGCGCCTCGATGGTGAACCAGAAGGTCGAGCCGCCCTCCTCGACCGAGTCCACGCCGATCCGTCCGCCCATCAGCTCGACCAGGCTTTTGCAGATCACCAGGCCCAGACCCGTGCCGCCATGGATGCGGCTGACCGATCCGTCGACCTGGGAAAAGCGTTGGAACAGCCGGTCGCGGCGCTCGGCGGGAATTCCAGGCCCGGTGTCGACGACTGAAATCTTCAGACGGCCTTCGCCCTCGGCCTCGTAGCCGGCGCGGACCAGCACGCCCCCCTCGCTGGTGAACTTGATCGCATTGCCCAGCAGATTGAGCAGCACCTGGCGCAGTCGCGCGCTGTCGGCGAGGACCAGATCGGGCAGGGCGCCCTCGAACTCGGTGCGCCAGTCCAGCCGCTTGTTGGCGGCCTGGACGGCCAGCAGCTGGGCGGTCTCGGCGATGAACGCGGCGGGGTCGAAGGGCTGGGGGTCGAGCTCGACCTGGCCGGCCTCCAGCTTGGAGAAGTCCAGGATGTCGTTGACCACCGAAAGCAGCGACTGGCCGGCCGTCGAGATGCGCTGCACGTAGTGCCGGGCGTTCTGCGGCAGATCCGCGACCTCCTTCAGCAGGCTGGAGAAGCCCATGATGCTGGTGAGCGGGGTGCGGATCTCGTGGCTCATATTGGCCAGGAACTCGCCCTTGGCCAGGGTCGCGGCCTCGGCCGTCTCGCGGGCGGCCATCAGCTCCGCTTCGGCGGCCTTGGCGCGGGTGATGTCCCGAGAAACGCTGACGAATTCGATCGGTTCTGCATGATCGTCGAAGATGACCGTCGGATGCGTCTCGACCCAGACCCATTCGCCGGTCTTGTGGCGCAGGCGGTAGCGCGTGGGCTCGGCGGCGTGTTCACGCCCTTCGTCGGCTTGGCTCTCGTACGCCTGGTAGAGCAAGGCCTGGTCGTCGGGATGGACGAAGTCCATGGCCATTTGGCCCACCAGCTCCTCCGGCGCATAGCCCAGCATCTGCTGGCTGGCTGGCGAGATGTAGGTGTGGCGCCCCTCGATATCGACCCTGGATATGATGTCGCTGACCTTGTCGGCGAGCAGGCGATAGCGCGCCTCGCTCTCAAGAGCGTCGGTTTCGATCTGTTTGAAGACGGTGATGTCCAGCAGCGTGCCGAACACCGCCGTGATCGCGCCGTTGTCGTCTCGCTCGCTCACGGTGCGGCAGGACACGGTCCGCCATGCGCCGTCGCTGCGGAGAACGCGGTATTGGCCAAAGAACGGGCGGCCCTCCTCGCGGGCGGCGATCAGGCCCCTCAGGACCTCGGCATGGTCGTCCGGGTGCACCGCGGCGAGGGAGGCCGCAAGCGCCGGCCCGGATTCGGGCTCCAGGCCGTGGATCCGATAGACCTCCGACGACCAGGTGCTTCCCTCTCCCGAGGTTGCCAGCCGAAAATAGCCGACGCCGGCGATCTGCTCGGCCATCTGGGCCCATCGCTGCGCTTCGACGCTCTTGGCGCGCTCCGCCTCGGCGGCCTCCAGGGATGCGGCCAACGACGTCTTCAACAGGCGCGCCCTGGCCAGGGCCGAGGCCACCGGAAAAATGCTGAAGACGGACACCGCCAGAAAGACCTGCAGCGCCAGCGCGTGCAAGGTCGGCGAACCATGGATCAAGTTGGTCGGCCCCTGGCCGGCGAGCGTGAAGCTCGCCGACAGCAAAGCCGTCAGCAGTACGCCCAGCGCCGCGCCGACCAGCTCCAGCTGGAAGGTGACCAGCAACAGCGCCGGCAGGATCAGGAACAGCGCCGGGTACTGGGCCTGGGCGAACACGCCGACCGTGGTCAAGATCAGGACGGTGAACAGCAGCAGATTTCGCGCCGCGGTTCCCCGCGCCCACAGGTTTCGGATCGTTTCGGGGGTCAAGGTCAGCAGGGCGGGAACGAAGATGACGGCGCCGAGACCGTCAGCCAGCGCCCAGACGCCAAGATGGGACCAGATGGCTTGGTCCAACGGCAGCCGGAGCCAGACCACAGCGAAACAGGCCGACACGATCGGGGCGACAAGGCCGGCCAAGGCGCCGAAAGCCAGCAGATCGCGTCGACGCGACAGGTCGATGTCGGAGCCTACCAAACGCCGCAGCCCGTATGCGCCGATCACGACTTCCAGTGTGTTGGCGAGGCTCAGACCCACGGCGGTTGACGGATGGTCGCTGGCCAGCAAGTCGGCGGCCATGTTTCCCAAGAACCCGGCGAGAACGAAGACCGGCCAGCGTCTGATCCGAGAGCGCAACAAGCAGACAAGGACGATCGCGTTGGCCGGCCAGAGCGGGGTGACCCGTCCGGTGTGCTTGACCAGGGTCAGGCTGCCCCACGCCAGGGCGAAAACGGCCAGTCCGGCGCCGATCGTTCGCAGCACGTCGGCGCGGCCCCCGGTCGGCGAGCTGGCCTGGTCTGGGCTGCGGTCGAACACGGCGTCTCCCCCCTTTGGATCGCCAGAACTACCTGTGTCGCCCGTACTTTTGGTTAACGGCTGGGCAGGTTCGACCACCACTGTCCCGACCTTGTCGCTCCGTGGACGCCGAGCCGACGCGTGGGCGGCGTCGCCGCGGCCTTAACTTGCTTGGCGTTAACCCCGATCGCATATAACGGCAAAGGCACGTTTCGCTGTCGAAGAGAGCCATGACCCGCCAGGCGCCGCCCTTTTTCTCGCCCTATGCTCATGACTTCCTGCGCATCGCGGTCTGCGTGCCCCGCATCGAGGTGGCGGAGCCCAGGTTCAACGCCGACCGCACGCTGGAGCTGCTGCGCGAGGCGGACGCCCAGCGCGTGGGGTTGATGGTGTTCCCGGAACTGGGACTCTCGGCCTACGCCATCGACGATCTTTTGTTCCAGGACGCCCTCTTGGACGCCGTCGAGGTTCAGATCGCCCGCCTGGCCGAGGCCAGCCGCGAGCTTTATCCGGTGTTCGCCGTGGGCGCTCCGTTGCGCGTCGAGGGCCGGCTCTACAACACCGCGGTGGTTATCGGCGGCGGCAAGATCCTGGGCGTCACGCCCAAGGTCTTCCTGCCCAACTACCGCGAGTTCTACGAGCGGCGCTGGTTCACCAGCGGCCAGGGCGTGGTTGGCAAGACCGTCCGCCTGGCCGGCCAGGACGTCCCGTTCGGCGCCGACCTGATCTATCGCTCGACCGGCACGGCGGCCTTCACCTTCCACGTGGAGATCTGCGAGGACGTCTGGGTTCCCGAGCCGCCGTCCACCGCCGCCGCCATGGCTGGGGCGGAGGTGCTGCTGAACCTCTCGGCCAGCAATATCACCATCGGCAAGGCGGCGACGCGGCGGCTGCTCTGCGCATCGCAATCGGCGCGCTGCATCGCCGCCTACGCCTATTCCGCCGCCGGCCCGGGCGAGTCGACCACGGACCTGGCCTGGGACGGCCACGCCTCGATCTTCGAGCTGGGCGCGCTGCTGGCCGAGACAGAACGGTTCGCGGTGGATTCCACCATGTCCGTGGCCGACGTCGATCTTGGCCGAATCCGCCAGGAACGGATGCGGACCGCGACCATGAGCGACAATGCCGGCGCCGCGCGGGACCGGCTCGCGGACTTTCGCGTCCAGGACTTCACCCTCGATGCGCCCGCCGAGCCGCTTGAGCTGATGCGCACGGTCGAACGGTTCCCTTACGTGCCGTCCGACCCCGCCCGACTGGCCGAGGACTGCCACGAGGCCTACAACATCCAGGTCCAGGGCCTGGCCAAGCGTTTGGCCGCCACAGGCTTGAAGAAACTGGTGATCGGCGTCTCCGGCGGGCTGGATTCGACCCAGGCGCTGATCGTCGCCACGCGGGTGATGGCCAGGCTCGGCCTGCCCAGCGGCAACATTCTCGCCTATACCATGCCGGGCTTCGCCACCTCCGAGGCGACCAAGTCCAACGCCTGGGCCTTGATGAAGGCGCTGGGGGTCACCGCGGGCGAGGTCGACATCCGCCCCGCCGCCCGCCAGATGCTGGCCGACATGGACCATCCCTTCGCCAAGGGCCAGCCGGTCTATGACGTGACCTTCGAGAACGTCCAGGCGGGCCTTCGCACCGACTACCTGTTCCGCCTGGCCAACCAGCACGGCGCCCTGGTGGTGGGGACCGGGGACCTGTCGGAGCTGGGCCTCGGCTGGGCCACCTATGGGGTCGGGGACCACATGTCCCACTACAATCCCAACGCCTCGGTCTCCAAGACGCTGATCCAGCACCTGATCCGCTTCGTGGCCGCCTCCGGCGACGTGGACGCTGCGACCGCCAAGCTGCTGCTGGCCATCCTGGACTTCGAGATCACGCCCGAGCTGGTGCCGCCGGGCGAAGATGGCGCCGTGCAATCCACCGAGAGCTTCGTCGGCCCCTACGCCCTGCAGGACTTCAATCTCTACTACCTGACCCGGTTCGGATTCCGGCCCTCCAAGATCGCCTACCTGGCCTGGAACGCCTGGCATGACGCCACAGCGCCCGGCTGGCCGTCGAACATTCCGGGCCGCGCGCACCGCGCCTACGACCTGCCCGAGATCAAGCGCTGGCTGAAACTGTTCCTGACCCGCTTCTTCGCCAACCAGTTCAAACGGTCGTGCGTGCCCAACGGGCCGAAGATTTCGTCCGGGGGATCGTTGTCGCCCAGGGGCGATTGGCGCGCGCCGTCCGACGCGGTGGCGGACGTGTGGCTGGAGGAGCTGGAGGCTGGGGTTCCGGGGTGAGGATTTCGGTGCTCAGCCGGTACCCATCAAGCTCCGCACATGAATTATCTCTTGGATTTCAGATACAATCGTCTCTGCGGATCTATCGAGAAGCGCGACGCCAAAGGTGACGCTCTTGCCATTGAGAAATTCAATCCTGACCTTTTTTCCAATAATTGGCAGCCCGTTCGACGCGATGGCGACCAAAGATATTGTGCTAATAGGTGTATTCCAAAAATATCGGCTCACGTAACAGAGTCTGCCATCAAGTTCGTAGTAGGCGATGCCCCGAAACAATAAGATGGATGCAATTTTTGGAAGTTGAATATATATTAGATATATAGCGGAAATGGCGGCTATGGGCCAAACGTATCCATATTTCGTCTGAGTTATATGTTCTATAATACTTAGATTTTCGAGCCAAGGTAGGAGCAATATCCAAAGGCCTACCGACATTATCAAGGTGGTGTGTCCAATCGACGTTAGAACGCGAAATCTAGCGATGGAACGCAACGCATTGTTCTCCGCTGACCGCACCATGAGCGGTCCTCGTCTTTAACTCAACCCGGAATGGTGTCGCGCGTCAACTTCGCTCACCATCTCCTGAGCCATTTTGAATGGCGGCTTCTCGGCGGCGGGGCTGGTGTCCTGCCCGCTAGAATCC